>Ga0194135_10000153_pt1 | contig 40301 bp, 23 predicted proteins | sample LitLau_LLRF_2013_FD_134024 | JGI IMG/M metagenome (GOLD analysis project Ga0194135, IMG submission 134024) | Freshwater sediment microbial communities in response to fracking from North America - Little Laurel Run_MetaG_LLRF_2013 (version 2) | ecosystem: Environmental > Aquatic > Freshwater >... | reverse complement strand
TGTCACAACATCGGAATGAAGACTGGCAAAAAGGCAGGGAGGAAAATTCAGGTGTATATGAATCATCATCACCACCTCATTTTCAATGCACAGGAACTAATAGTGCAATATTCTGTCTCGCCGCTTCCGAATGCTGTCGTGTCAGTCCCTTTGATCTTTAACGATTTTATATAAATGGAATAGAAGTTCATCTCTTCACCGTTGTAACTCCCACCATATCATATGCCTACATTAAATCCAGGAGTCAATGTTTTATTTGATGTATTACCGACAACAATATTTATTTCAACCGAAGATTGAATGAAATAACCAAAGGCTTTTTGAACACAAGCTAGCTGAAATATTTAATCTACAAAATGAATCAAAAAACTTTACACACGCAGCAGCACTTACGCTAAACATACACTAAGCCTACAGAATTAAAACTTCAACCATTTCATAATTACGATTAAGCTTTTTAGTAGCTTCAATTTTCAACCTTCCAGAGAACTTAACGGAATAAAAACAGGCAACAGGAAACAATCTATTTCAACAGTACCGTAATAATATATGCATCCCGTCCAAAATTAGTGACAGGAATGTCTCTACTTGAGAACAATATATACAAATGAAACAAACACAATATTATACACAAACATGTTGGTCAATAGAGAGCTTATTATAAAACTGGCAGTAAGTAGATTTAAAATTAACATTCAAAATAATTATATATATACCGATCTGAATCTGAAATGGTGGACAGGACGTCGTTCTCCATGAAGAAGAAAATTGCATTAAAATCCTTTGCACTTTGTACTACAAACTAGTCATTAAATGCAGATATGAGAAATCACATGAGACTCAATAGCCAACTCTAATTTCCAGCATCCTTCAAATTATCCGATGACTCATTGGCCCTGTCATACTTTGGAATTTCATTTGTAAATTCATACACAACCCAAATGCAGTAGAGCTTGAGTAAACTCGTGAACCCGAGAACGACAGGTTTCGCCCAGAGAATTGTAGGAGTGAGTCTTCCTTGGTAAGTCTCAAGAGCAGCAAAGGTTATCAAAATAATTAAGGAGAGCCACGCTCCAATAGACCACTTGAAACAATGTCGAACGTTTTTCTGCAATTTAAATAATTAAAATAAATATGTGGAGCATACTACATCAAACCTGATTACTTGAACAACTTGGAAAAGAATAATTTTTAATAGTTTTATCCTGTAAAAACTATCGCGCACCTTATTAGCTCCATGCAGCAAGAATCCAGCAAGGATGAACTGAGCTGTTGCAAATATTAAATAAGCAATTCCAAACAGTAGCATGGGCACATCTCCTCCATCTGTTCCTCCAGTCGTGTTAACATACTTGGAGCTGGAAGCATTCGCGAATTTCTGAACGACGATTAATCCTCCTAAGAAGAACCCGGCGGATGTGAACTATAAAGAAAAAGAAAAATCAAGGCTAATTTATCTTCCCGAATTTATTTCCGACACTCCATTTATCACGTTCATGATTACGCAATGACAATTCGCATTCACGGCTAATCTAAATCTATATGGAGTCTGTGGCCTGGAATATATTGTATCTGTTTACTATATATACTTTTATATTACATGCACACACACTCACTACACACACGCACATATTTCGCACAAAAACTCCCAAACCCTTAATATACAGAGCACACAAGAAAACTTTTACAATTTTATTGCCCAAACCACTTTAGACACTCGTTTTTCACATTTAATGACTTTTTTCATTTTTCTCCTAAAGGAATATCACAAAGCTATTTATCCTTCCTTCCTGTGCAGACACAGATATTATGGCAAACTAAAAATACTTGTGCTTAATAAGAACTTACGAATTCAACGACAGCTACTATCTTTGCTCCTGTCTGGAGAGATCCTCCGCAACAAGGTTGTAATAACATGACGCTATATATATGATTCGTCTTTTAACTGGAAATTTCGCACTCCTTCCTTCCTTCTAGGTGATTAATTCTTCTCGCTTGGATCCAAACAAAATCTCACAGTTTGATTGTATTCAATATTCAATACGAGCTGTGGCTTTAATATTATGGAAATGTATTGAGTTATGCTGGGGGAAAAGTACACTTGAGGTGAAGATTCAGAAGCTCACAAAATGAATTTGTGGTTTAACTTTAACATATACAACTCGTTTTAGCACGTGTGTAACTTTGTGTTTATAGGTGAACTCTGGTCTAGATATTAATACAGAAATTGAGGGCATGAAATAATGAATACGCAGTGATGAAGAGTGTTACTTAATCCGTATACTCTTTCCTTGATTAGTGAATATATGTTCTGCCTTTTTTATTAACAAATAACGCTATTATCGAATATTTGCGAATTCTCAGGGTTTTAAACTACAAAACAGCATATCCCATGAACAGGAGCAAGTAATCCCAGGTTATAGTTTAGGTAATCACTACGACTGCTGAATTGAGACTGATGATAGGCAATCCTGTCCTGCATCGTGTATAGGGGCTTTAAAACAAGTTTCTAGTAACCTCTATACAAGCAATGAAAAGGGTTGTAATAATTGGTGAGCGAATGTGAGTCAACAACATTTTTTGTTTCTAAGCCTGAAAGCATGCTTGTACTATGGATTGTTAGAAGCAGAACAGGAATTTTATTTACCTGAGGAGAGTATGAGACACACACTATCATCGCTAGTTCAATATTTATGTGCAGAATAGAGATAAACACACGTAACATTGGGTTTGTCATCTACGCGACTGCTGGGTCTCACGTATCATTATGATATTATTCATTGTATTGTGTTGCAGGAAGAATGAGAAAGGGGGTGAATCATAAAATACGCATTGGGGATTACTATAACCTCACCTTAACTCTCTGCGACAGACAAGTTTTATTTCATACGCATCTCACACACACAGATAGATATACCATGATGTTTTTCATGAAGCTTTAAGTGATGGTTCAATATTGGATTTAATAAAAAAAATCTGTATGTAACCTTGTGTGGGGATTCGTGATGACTACAATTTTTACAGGTAAAGAAATGAGACTAGGATTGTGATTAGAATTTTGAAGCTCCATCTAAAAATAATAATAGTTTTTTAAAGTAAGAGAACTCGTAGACTCCTCAATACTGTATAGTGTGCTTGCATATCGTAGTGTTGATCATGCTTCGTAAAATGTTCTTTAATTTCAAGCCTAGATTGATGCTCACGTTGAGCTGATAGTTAATGTGCATGCTAAACAGAAAAAAAACTAACACACTTAACCCTCTGTATAAGTACATATCGTGAATTATTTCAACATTATAAGAGAAGCTGTAAGGCACACATAATACAGCAAGCCTTGCTGTTTCATTTATTTACTTTGTGCTGGAGTGCAATGTCGAAATTAGCGAATCTCCTTTCCAATTACGTGTGCAGATTTGTGAGAATGCTTGAAAGACTGCATAAGGATTCGCCCACCGTAAACTTTGTAATCTTCTTGAATATTTAAGATAGCGATCTTGAATCAATTATTGCAACGCCTTCGATCAACTTAGTGATGCAACAGATAAGAGCAGATTGGAGGAAATTGATTAGTTTTTAGTTTGCACCTGCCTACATATTTTTGTAGTTGAAGATTGGATGTGTGTCGGTTAAGTAAGCGTGAGAACCGAACCACAGATATTCGATTTTTCCAACACGTATTTAAGCTGATTTCGCCCAGAAATTAGCTAAACTTTATGATTGATTAACTTAAAGGACCTAAATAAAGCCTTTGTATTAAGAATTGACTAAAATAGTCTTCATCTTTTGAAAGGACCTGAGAAAAGTTTCCTAAATTCGTCGAAGTTCATTTCAAAGTACAGTCAATGCATTTCTGTGTGAGTCAAAACGGCATTTTCAGCATTTATCCTTCCCGTGGAAGTCCCGTGACAAAGATTTTAGCTAGGTATTATTATGATAGCTGGCCAAGCACAATATTTCAATGGTCAAGATTTTCATTTCTGCAAAAATCCCAAGCATTTCTTTCCGTGTCACATGTGACATTATGGCATATGATTTTGATTCCTTTCTCCTTAAATGTATATGCCCCTTAGGGGCAGAGTAAATCTTTGAACAAGTTGAGTCTTTTTCATTCCTCCACGAGAAATGCCATTTTCTTTTATCTTTATATCCGTCTTAATGTCTCCTTGACTTTTCCAGCTATTCCAGGCACTCACTTTTCTCTGTGTATAAGTCGTAGGATCACATGAACCTTTCTGTCCTTTCCTTCAAGGCATGAGATTTTATTTTGTCTCGAGTTTTCTTAATATTACATACTACTACGCAGTACTTCAAAAGTCAGAAGGAACTCTTTCCCAAGAAATATCCTACATCATCATAGACCATACAGCAGCATACGTCTTTAAGTTTCTCGTTAAGTAGAAATAGAAAACATCTTTCCCCCATATTGCATCAAAGTTCAAATTTATTGCAAGTTGATATTAATCCCAAGACTCATAAGAACGTATAATCTCAATCTCGACCAGATCAATTGAGTCGTAACTGTCGGTAGTGTGTATTTTTTCATTTTATATTTAACATATTGTGACTTCATTGCAAACATTGATTTCAAAAACAACCTAGGGTATTAGTAGTTTATTTATGGGTCAACTGTAACTACCATTTTGAAAATCTTTTCGAAAGAGATAAAATTTTTGGTCTAAACAATCATTCAATACATCTGTGAGTACTTATTTTGTGAAATATAAGTCTTTATTGTACATCATCATCATGTTCAAAAGATATTGTTCAATATTTCATCTCGTAGTTTTATGTTGCTGATGCCTTAGAACTATTATTGTTGCTACAAAATCCCAAAATTCTAATTAATATGCGCATTTGTTCTATATCTTGAAGGGTATGAGGCCTTCGTTCAGGAGAGAAAACTAGACTTGCAGGCTTGGTCATGAATGTGTCTGAATTCAGCTTCAAGGAATCTCGCTTCAAGGAGACAACGGAGCCCATAGACTGCCAAAACAACCTCTTTTATCATAAAATCCAACTACTCGGGTGTTCGCAAAACCGGGTGAATACTCGCTTTCTCTCGTTAGAAAGCACTACATACTTAATATATGTAGTTTGGAAGCTCGGATCTTTGTTCTTTTAGCTTTCACTAGGATAAATATTGTAAGTATACTTCAACAGTGACCAAGCGAGTGCATATGCGTGCGTGTGTCCATTATTAACCCCCCTAAACGCTTTTGTGGGTATAAAATTATTTTTTCCTTTTCTCTGTGTAATGCTTGATGCTTACAGGCCAAGGTCAAAGTTTGAATATTCAAAGGACTTCCACGAGAAACTACTTCTAAAAGGGGAAATCTTCTTGTCTCATGGTGTTGTTCTAATCTAAAGCATGATCATTGTTTGGGGATGTCAAAAGAGAATGCTGACGGAGTTCTTATTCTTCGTCAGTGAAAGTCGAATCAAAAAGAGTTTACGCATTTTAGTTGACCAAGCACTAGGAGAGATGCAAGGGTAGTAAGCATTGTCACATTGTCAGTAAGATAATGCTTTAATCTAGTTTGAAATGTAGGACAGTATATTACAAGTAAACTTCCAAGGCTCGCACCATGCTCGCACCTTTAGTGTAGTATATAGCAATCAACTCAAATTATATTTACGTAAACAAATTTACTCATTTTCAGTAACATTACATTACATAGCCAAGAGAAAAGACAATAAATTGCTGTCTTTAAATGGATGCCTGGAGAAAACATCCGGCATGCTCTCGACCTGTCGTGTGCTGTGGTCCTTAGTAGCTCTCAGTGTCTCAAGACGAGTTAATTAACAGAACAGCAGACTGTGAACGCAAACTGTCTAAAAGAGGGTCGCAAGAGCACTATTATTAGGTGCATTCATTAATGATGTTACTAATTGTTGACGACTATTGAAGTACGTCAATGATTCTGTATTGTGCTAAGAACCTGTACAGCAGTTTACTCGTACTCAGTTCTCCCTAGCTGTGGCACCATTGGGAAGCTAAACAATTTATTCATCTTCCTTTTGAAATAACGAAAACGACATGTTATCAAGTAAAGTCATCCACGCATTAGGAAATGCCTTAAATTTCGGGTCAAAATTTGGATTTCAAGCACTGCAGTGTAACTTTGAAACCAATACATTTTACGTTCGTCGCGGTATTCTTTTTAACATTCTGTTGCTCGCAAATATAATTCAACAAATTTTGTATTCTGGATACATGATATCTCGCTTGGTAATAGAACTAAGTGGTAAAGGTAGTAATAATTACTCGCAAATCTTTTGGCTACTTTTGTACGCGGATGGAGGGTGCTGGTTCACTGGTACTGCTGTCTGGGCTTGGTTTCATCGTTATGAAATGGCTTCATTTCTCAACGAGATTGTATCGAGTGGACATTCATTCAGAAAAGGTATGAAAGACGCTCATTAATAAAGGTTTCACTGGAATATGTGAAAACTGTGAACAGTTCAGATTCTTATATGCTTATAAATCTTTCATTGTGTTTTCAGAGATTGGAAAACTATCAGCCAATCGTACGAGTTCAAATAAGTTTGATATTGATTGGCTTCGGATAATCATAATATATTACGACCTTCTGTGGAAACAAATAGCAGTTGTTATTGTATTTGGTGTGTTTAGTATCAATCCTCGGCACAAACAGTTTTTATACTCTTATGTGGTAAATGAAGGATTCAAATTACCGGAAATGATGTATTTTTACGCATTGGAAATATACTCGAAGTCATCCATGCTCTACGCGGTGAACATAAGTAAAATGGTTCCTTTCACTGTGTACATTGCAGTGACGTCATGGGCTCTCAATCAGATTCAGTACGTACAGTTATCATATTGATATGTTACAAGTGATTAGACTTAATTATTAACATTGAGGATGTTTTAATTTACACAGGGAGTCAAATAAATCTCTGAGTTTTCAAATAAATTCATACATAAAGTTTCAACTATTGAGTAAGCTTCAGGCCGGCCTTTTTACAGAAATCATGCCTGTCTGGTACACAGCTTGGGGATTCATGTGGATCTTAGGAGTCGTTGGATCTTTGAAGCTAAGACGAGTTGTTCCAGTTTTCGACTACATTACAATCATTGCTGTTGTGTTGTGCGGAGGAGCTTGTCTGACAGGAATCAGTCATTTTTGTGGAAACATCCCATACGGTTGCAGATTACTTATAACACGAAAATGGAAAAAAGTTTTACACACTAAATATTGGAGGAAGAGAATAGCTAGTCTGCAAATGTTTGGTATACAAAATGGTCCTATAAAAGTATTGCGACACAATGTAATTTATATTATGTTTGGTGCTCTCATAAACATCATAGTGACTATTTTGGTTTCGAATCCCCATTTGGGAAATAATTGAAAGTTGTTGTATGAAATGATGAGTGATAAGTGTCACTATTATCCCATTAGGTAAAAGGTAATTGGGAAGAACGCCGAGAAAACGGAGAGAGGGTGAAAGCAACGACGATGAGAGGCGACAGCAGCTCCGTTTTTAGTCGGTCGTCACTTCGTAAAACCTTTCTTTTCTCTCACAAGACTGCGCTTAAGTTTTGCTACGAAAGAAAGTGCTCAAATAGTTCGCTAAGAATATTTCATATTGTTAAATAAATACAATTATGAGTACTCCAAGTGTAAGTAATGACTTTCCTGTAATAATAATAAGGTAACAAGAATACTTCCTCTCATTTCACTTCCAAACTTCCCTAGAATTTAAATAATCAGGAATACAATTTCACGATAGTTAACTAGAAAATATTATATTGCCTATGCACTCACAAGAAAAAGGTATGGACACAATATGGTTTTACCAATATTGAAGTTGATTATAATATGGTCTCTTTATTGAAGAAAATACTTGAAATCGGTTGTCATCTACACATTGAACCTGTGTGTATTTAAATTGATGTTTTTCCAAGTATAATTTATTTAATTTTTCTTTGCAGAATTTTAGCTCATTACAAGTTTGTAATTGCAAGATTAATTCACAATAGAATTACTTTTCATTGAAATTCAACTAAAATACAATTTTTTTCTTGCTTGAATGGTAAATTGTAGGAACGTATGCAATTACTCCGAGTAAATACGCATCCATTGAAGCATAAGGAAGTGGATAGAAAGAATAAAGCTGCAATAAATAAAATTATGTCAGTACAACTGAATTCCCAGCTTTTTGTATATTTTACAACGACTCATCATCGTCAAGAAGTGTTTGTGACTGTTTCAAGCCGTTTAGTCAGATTTTATAAGTAAACGCGTGCTCATTGCAGTTGACATTTGTTCAGCATCCAAATCTCAAGCTCCAAAATTTCCAATCATCTCCCATACCTGCAGGGCATTTGATCCTTAGAGAAGTGCATATCGGTCAGATTTCGAGAAGGCATATAATATTTTGCTCTATGTACTTTCCCGTAATCCAAAATAATATCACATTTCATCTTCCACCTGTCTATCCTATTTCAATTAAGGGAGTAGTCACATCTTGCATTAACTGTGAGAGCAAATGGAGAAACATTTCATTCCTATCCCACTGAATTTGAGCTAAGAAATTGATTCCCACAGGGGCATAAGCAGCAGCAACCTAGAAATACTCAAAAAGTCTGTCACACACACGATACCTAACCTAGATTGGTTTTATCTCCTCTCTCTTCTTGTGTGTCTATTTTGTTCCGGTCTCGCATCCAAAACATAGTGTCATTTTCTATCCCTTTCCATTTCGATAATCAACTCCCGTCGGCACTATAAGTTACTCTCATCATTATTACGTAAGCTATCCCATCTCATAAATTACCAATTACAAATTGAGACATGGCCTGCCTCGTTCTTACAATACAGAGTAATACAGACACAAAGGCTTAGCAGCAGCGCACAACATCGTTCCAAAATACAATTGGAGTTTGTATAATAATACTCTCATCGTCTCATCTGTATTATATTTCAGACAATACACAGTGAAGTATAAATTACGATCTGCCCTGGAAGCATTTAGCGTGTATGTGTGTATAATACACAGCAGAAATTCATAAAAATTCAGCAGAGCAAATCCATAAAGTAAAAAGAAGAATAAGGGTAGTGCTAGTATCATTTGAAGTTGAACGGAGAAAGGAAATAAGAAGTCTCTTCTCCCTTGGCCCAGCTTCCACTATAACTTTGTGTCTGATATGTTGTTGTGAGAGTGCTAACCAGAAGTGTGTGTGGATGGAGCAAAACCAAATACTCGAATATGGCTGAAGTAGCCTTAAGCTTTCTCAGAGGAGCAGCATACTACACGGATGTCGAAGAAATGAAACTCTTCGCACAAGACTAGGATACTTTCAGTATTGCTAATAGCCCCGTCGTGATCGTGTCGTCTTTCCAACGCCGCACCAGCAGCATCAGCAGCAGATATACACTAGCACTATCAGTAGCATTCTGTTCGCCTGCCTCGAATTCCTATTTCAAGAGAAAGAGAGTGTTGTCTCAACTTCCCTTCGTGGGCTTGTAATATACTCTAGTTCGTCCATTCCTTCCTTATACTCTACTCGTCATCCAGTTCCAATTTCCAAGTAAAACGACGACATCCATATTATTACGGCATATAGTAATACTTCGTCACTAGACATCCCACTGCTACACACTTCTTACTTAAGTGCTAGCAGGTCGAATACCAATTTAACCATCGTTTCTGACACAATAATAAACATACCATGTATACACGAAGTAAAGCATCATCTCTGCTGGAAGGTCACTGAATCTGCAATCGAGTTCTTGTATGAGAGATCAGCGTGGTCGCACTAAGTCAACAAGCTGTCTTTTTATTATCGTGACACATCTGGTACTCTCTCTGACTATAATAACTTCAAACTACTACTACTTGGAAAAGGTATCATCATCATCATCATCATCATCACCCTATCACTATCATTATTTGGTTCGTTCTCTACGTAATCATCTTATCAACATACACACTGTCTAGTGTTTTCCCTATTGCTCTTCTTTTTGTTTAACTTTAATTAAAATAGTAACAAACTTAACACATGAGGAAAAACAGAGACCTGTGTTTGATAACGCACGATCTCGTTTCACGACTATATATGAGGTCATAGTGTATAATATAGTTTAGCTTGAGTATCAGGAGGACCTAAAGTTCCGGCATCGTTAGTAGTATAAACTTTTAGTTATCTTGTTCGTAACCTACAGACATCCCAGCAAAACCACACAGTTCATGTTTATCTGTTGAAGCGATAAAAGTTGAATCTAATTTCGGAAGGTTGAAAGGGATTTACTCATCCATATATACAGTCTGAGTCTCTTCAGTAGTAGCAGTTACTTATGTGGTAGAACAACCCGCAACTTAAGACAAGTCGGGTGTGTTGGGGAGCTTTAGCTCGGAAAGAAAGGTATCCTTTTTCAAAGGTGCATATCCGACTTCAGTTGATATTTTTAGGAATAATTTCCGATGGAGTTAAAAGATTATGAAAATCAATCTGACTTCTGAGACTGTGATATACTGTAAGCATGTAGCTACTATAAGTAGTGGTGCGCTAAACTGCTGGTCTAAAAACAGGTTTGGGTTGGTATATTACAGCAAACGGGTTGTTTATTGTGGGGTTATATTTAGCTTATCGTTAGTTCACCTTTGTTTAGCATTTTGCATCTGAAACCCGTGCAAAAAACGGACACATGTAATAGAAAGTGAGCATCAAAGAACCGGTTGATAAAAATATCTTTTAAAGTCACGTTGACGGCGTATGATTTAAATTGATACATGGTGAAAGAACAGTTTGGGTTTTGTGTTAAGCTGTCATCATTCTTAATCTGAGAGAAGGAAGTCAGGAGTGTATCTCAAGGGTTCAGTCATATTAATTGTTTGTTCTTCCGGAGGAAGGATAAAACAATTTCTCAGGGACTACAGGTCTGTAGAAACACTGAATGTTGGGAAACATTTTGTTCAAGAAAAGGGAAGAAGTACTCTCGAGGAGACCTGGTCGTTGTCTCTTAAACAATCAACAGTTAAAGTTTTGAGTTTTGACATGGCGAATGCAAAACTTCTAATGGAATTTAATTATTCATGAAATCCAGAGACACTTGAAAAACTCCTTGAGAATTTTTTAGTTTCATCCCACACAAGTCAAACAATGGTGAAAGGGGAGAAAGTATTTCACCAAATAATATTTAGTTTTCCCACACAACAGACTTAATCGAGGGTTGTTGAAACACAAGAGAAGATAAGAACAGAAATTCATCATAATAAGAAAGAAGCAAGCGAATAGAAAACTACACTCGCAGAACCAAAAATGGATATGTCATTAGGTCTGGGTGAAATTCTTCAGGTTTAATAGAAAACAAAATATTTGGAGAAAGATATTTCGAAAGTCTAAGAAAGAGTTAAAGGGATTTTTAAACAACAACAAATATTACTTTCATTTCATCTAAAGAGAAGGAAAGTAAGCGAAATAATATAAAAACCTGCGAGTGAAGAAGCTCTCAGTCAGACATAGAATATGAGGATAGTTTCGTTTCAAATAATAATCTCATTTCATTTTCATTTCTTCAACTGCATTTCACCGTTTGCTTAGAACTTACCTTGCCACGTTATCACATGAGTCTGAGCGTTTCATCTTATTTCATTAGACTTCGTATGTCTTAATTTTTTGTGAGCGGTATATGATAAGTCTTCGTTTGAGATGGAATTAAGACGTCAAGAAGCATATAAGAAGGCGAAGTGAGGCAAGCAGTTTGGTGATGTGTTTCATCTGTTCCTACTACTACGACTACTTTCGACCAAAAAGAGCAAAAGTTGCTGCTTATCCCTCTAGGGGTTTTGTGTGTTTCATTTAGTCTTGAATCATTCAAAAGCTCATGATGTTGCTCCTAATGTTACCTTTACCTTCACTCATTACTACCATATACACTATGCCAATTAGGTTATTCAGGAAACTCCCTAGAGTTGAAATGTATAGAATAGGTCTATATAATTCATATATGTTATTTACAGGATTCAATGATTCATGGCGAGTGCAGCAGCAGCGAGTAACAAGATCATCAGAATAAGTTTCGAGTGAGGAAAATGAGAACAGAGTGCGGAACTTGCAGTTCACCAGCAGCAGTCAGTTTCACTCTCCTGGCAGTTAGATGAATTGTGTTAATACAGTAAGTACCAGCGCACTACCATGTGCCTCTTTTTATCCAGATTTGATTATAATAGTCTGCAGAGAATTTCTTTTGTCAAGAGCCTTGGTAGTTGTGAAACAGCGTCTCTAGAACTTCATTTCTTAGTAATAATTTCCAAACATTAAGTAGCGGAAGAAAAATATTCCGATAGCAAGAAATAATAAGAAACTAACATTCCAACAACAAACATTTCGAACCGCTTGAGAGCCTCTTTGTGCCACTGGACCACATTAGGTAACCTCATTATGTATACTAATATACTACACAACTCCATTGAAACGGGAAAAATGTTGTTAATTCACTGCTTACGTAGCATAACTCGTGGTGCCAGCTAAAAATTACAACTTACTTACAATTAGTTCATGGTTTAAACGGTTTAAGTATTCTAGGCCTTTTCGAATTGAACAATATAAAGTACTACGGAAGGTTAGTTTTCTCCTTTTATCTAACGATATTGTTTGTGTGATGTTATTGAGCTGACAATATAAAAGGGTATCAAAATTGCTTTCTTATGAATAAAGAATGAGTTTGATGGTTTTGGTTACGTTTCTTCATTAATATCTTAATAATAGTATGTATGATATAGCTTTTGTTACAATTGTCAATAGAAATATTTCTTCGTACTTGACGTAATAATAGTTAGGCTGAACACTTCTAACTATTTTAGGCCATATATTATATATACTACAAGAATTCTGATCACTCAGCTAGATTTTCTAAATTTTTTTAACTTTCTAGGCTTCATGAAGAAATCTTCGACTCATACGTGAGTGAGTTTGCTCTCCTATTCGCTACGTCGGAAGCAGAACTTCATTTGACATTAATGTGACTCTGCGGACTATTAGTGTAAAGTAAGTTTTAGTGTAATCTGTGGTTCCATCTCAAATGGCACGCCAGTAATCTCCTTTCGTGCAGTCGTAAAGGTCCATACCTAAAAATTAGACTAATAAGGAGAAAGACGCAGTTACCTTATTACAAGGAATCTCATCAGAACGCACTCACCAATTTATTTATAGCTTCTTCAAGCAACAACGATAACATGAGGAATTCAAATTCACTCTATTACTCAGGATTCATTCTCCTTACACAAGTGAACTTACGTACACGTATAGAACGAAGTGATTTTGTTATGCAAGAAAATCTTTAGGTTTCAAATTTGCAAAATGATGAGCCAATTTCCCGTACAAGACATCTTTTCAAGGCAGCCAATTCGAAGCTTCCCTTCGGTGGTGGGACTAACCCACTTTCTCCGTCTACTTTTCTTTCAACATCGTCAATTTAATTTCATTCAAGCCTCGCCACTTCAGTTTTACCCAAACTGATTACTGATTAGGTGATTCTTTCTCTAAAGCTCGGAGAGAACGAGTGATTCAAGAGAAGTACTTGGACGAGGGTACAAATTGGATGAAAATTTAATGTACGCGAAATTCTCAATCCTATTCATTCCAAAACCTTTCATTTCTGGCTACAAACCAACAACGAAATAGGAAGACTTTGTACTACTTGTTCTTGTATATAGTCACTTGCAGCCAAAGTAGTTCAACATTAAATAGGAAATCTCATTCAACCAATAGTACCACCAATTCTTTAACCACCACCACCATCACCTCCACCAGCTCTCTCAGCAGTTCGTATCTGAGAACGTTCTAAGGAAGTGAGAAAGCACACGCTTTTCTCTGACTCCATACAGCCCAGTTCCATTTATTTCCTCTTCCTGCTCATGGCATGTAGTAATACTTGGTTTGAATGCTCCTGCAGATACAGATCTAAAGTTAATTATAGTACTTGAAAGGGGAGGGAACAGATGAAGTCTTTATGTTCTTCTAAAACCAATTAAAATATTAATTGCTGTTCAACTCGTGTCCACACATAAAGACTCCAAATGGCTCCTCAACTCAAGATAACTCCGGATATTGAAAAGAATAGACAGGGAGGGATCTGTCACTTCCTGAATCTCCAAGAAGACAACGTACGCTTCATCCTCTTGGCTGTTCTCCTCTACATCTACCTGGCTATTGGAGCCTTCATTTTTCAAGCTATCGAGGAAGCAGGAGAGACCAAAATGAGGAAAGATTTTGAGATTCTGTACAATGAATTTATTCACAACCTCACTCACTGTTACGACATACCAATGAGAAGTGGGGAAACCGAAGACTGGAGCTCCAGAACATTTGGCTTCCCACTGGATGATGTAACTGAAAGTTCATTTGATGATGGTGGCTTCAATGGAGATGACAAGAGTAAGATGAGTACAAGTGGTGGCAGTGATAGTGATTTTATTAGCAGTGGTAATGATAATAATAATATGATGGGAGCGCAACTTAAGGCTGTGTCGACATTGCTCCTTCAATCATACTCTTCAGTAGGTCCTTTATCAAACTCATTTAGCTCGGGAAGAGGAGGAAGCATTATTAACGGGACCGGAAACGGTGGTAGGGAAAGTCATGGACTCAATTATTACGGAGAAAGTAGACTGACGAGATCGGATTTGAGCGGAGGTAGTGGTGGTGGGAGTAGTGGAAGCAAAGATGCGAATGTTCACTTGCCTTTAGCACAAGAGGGTCCGTTTCTGGTGACTCTGGATGGTCTACATGAATTGTTATACGCTTATGGAAACGCCACCCAAGCTGGAGTTCTTTGGAAGAGGAAACGATGGGATTGGGTCGGAAGTTTTCACTTTGCTTGGACCATCGTGTCTACAATCGGTAAGGGCTACAATCTACGTGATATTTGCTGTTGCATGTTTGGAAATGTAAACTTTAAAATGGATGGTAGTATGTGTATGGGCACTAGTCAGTAGTGGTTGAATGGGAGATGGTGCAAACAGATTTGAATTTATTGTCATGAGATTTGATTGAGCCACAGGGAATACACATTGAAAGCCTTCTTCCATTTTCCCCATCGTTATTTATTTACACATTCTTGGGCCAAGAAGACTTTCCTTCCATTAGTTTGCCTAGTCTATTCATCCAAAATGCAGTACTCTACGATGAAACCCCTGCAGAATTCAATGTGTGTGTGTTCTCACAAAGCATCATCACATTCTCGCTTATGCACGTCTTCTGTGAAAGAGAAAGGATTCTTTTAAAAGCCTCAAGTGTGAATTAGCCATTACGGGTTTTTTTTACTTTCTCTTTGCGTTCCACATTCTAAAGACGCATCATCATCATCATTGCTAACTATTCTTAAGTAGCCCAGTTACTATCAATACGAACAATGTTAGCGTAAACCATGACATGAGAGCCTTGTGTTACTAGTTTGCACTAGTTAGTTTGGATATTCAGTGAATGAACCGAGTGAAACCTCCTCGCACATCCTCTCCTAAACTGAAAGAGAATAAATGAACCATACGTATAGCCCATTCTTTGATCAACATTCGTTCACGTGAATCTTACGAAGAAGAAGAAGACCCGAACAATAGTCTCTGTAATAGGGATAAAGTGTGTGTATGTGTGTGTGTGTGTTCGAAGAACTGGCAATTATTTTTTGTTCTTATATTTTCTAAGGTTTCACAAAAAAGAAATACAATTGTTGTTCGTACCGGAGTTTCTTGTTTGACGAATTGGACTAGGAGAGAAGCACGAAGATATCGATAAACTTTCTTATTTCATCCGTACTAACTTTCTGAACCAACAGAAGAGATAGCCTGACAAGCAAAGTCTGGTTGTTGTGTAATTCGTAATAGCTTACATCGTAAGACACTTTTGTTCACGGTTCTTTCTGCAAATTGGGAAGAAAAGAAAATGAGACTGCTATTCATGACTGAAGGGGTAAGAAAGACATAAAATAAGTTGGAATTGAGTTGATGATGAAAATACCCATCCGTGTAAGTACGGTCGTCTCAACTTTGTGTAATGGGAGAACATCATTAAAGTATTTTGGTTGGGGCTTTCTTTTTCTTTCTCTTCATAAACGAACGAAGAAGAAGACGAACGGGGGTTGAAACGGGAGCAGAGCAGATACGAAATGTACTGAAAACGTTGAGTATGAGAACAAGTGTACAAATCTGCGTGTGTAGGAAACAAGGAAGCAAACCGAGAGCATTGGGAAATAGCAGGGAACTTGGGCATTTTGTCTGATTCTACTCCGGCAGAGTTGTAAGTCAGAATATAAACAGCAAAAGAGGGACAATTTGGAACGGTTGCGGTGTATGCGAAATGAAAGCACGGAGAGTCGCCTTTACTTGAGAGAAATGACCGGATTTCTTGGGAATTAGTATGACGAGAAGTAATCTACTCTTTCTATTGCGTTATTTCCTTCTTTGCATTCAGTATCGGAACTAAGTCGTTTCCCTCCCTCGGATGAAATTGAGAAAGCTCCAGGATTTAAAACAAACTTTCGTCACAAAAGAAAGTCCTCCAACTCCTCACGGGTTACGATGTTACGAATAGAGTTGTCTCGTCGAAGGGTGAACAAGTCACATTATTCCATAAACTTTTTCCAGTTTGCCTCATACTAAAAGAACATATACACACTCTTTTCATGTGCAGAAATGCAATTTGTTCTTGTACAATGAATACAGAGCTTTCCTTTGAACACGACCGAGTGGTATATTCCGCACCTGCTTTAGTACTGCAAGCTTTCTTTTACTTTCTTCGCAGTTTGATAAAATAATATTTGGATTATTATCCTTCAAGCCCTCGAGAGTTTTAGAAAGTTTCTGAGTTTTTCCTTTGGAACAACGCAAAGAAAAAATTACTCCTCAGTTGTACTTTTGAAGAAGGATCGTCGTTGCTTTGAGGAGACTGAACATGACGCATGAAACAATGAAAAAAATGAATATGATTCATGCGAATTCACACAAACTTAAAATTCTCAAATTCCTGAACTGGAAAATATGAACTTACCTTTCTCTAGATGTATCTCCCTCTTGCCTCTAGAACCTTTCAAAAGCTTAACGAGTTTGCGAATCGAATTTTTCCAATAAAAGAACAGTAAATGTTGAGCATAAAAGTACTAAAGGATTCAACAAACATATCTCCACAAAACATACGTGTAGGTAGAAAAGGAAGTTGTAAAAGTTATTGAGGCTGAAAAATACTAAAAAGTCCGATACACACAGACGCATAAGAATATATACATTCATACAAATATAATATATACTTTTATGGAGTTAATCGTCATCATCTAATTTCGTCAGTTGAAGGAAGAGATACGAAATAAATGTGCAGTTGGGTTGTAAAACCTCCCAATTTACAATGAAATATGTACTAAAAACTCATTGAGTTTTACTGCTAAAGAGAAACTACACTTGACTCTGTGCAGAGAAGACTAAAAGAAGCTCAAGGTTAGACTGACATAATATTCATTCGAAATCGAAACACATACACACACAACCATACAGATACAGATTCACGTTTACATGCTTCCTCTATTCACATGACATTCGGAGTTTCAGACTTTTACTTGCGTAGAATGCTAACAACGCTGGTCGTCCACTCGAACACTCTCAAGTGGAAAGTGAGAATAAGTAGAAAGCAAAGTGCAGAGCCGAAAAAACAAAAAACCAACGACAAAGCTTTTGACTTGCTGCGAAAAAATGGTACAAGTTAAACAAGGAGAGAGCTATGAACATTATTGTAGATCATCTAGTCCGCGAATCATCTCGGGGATGCTGCGGCATATAGAAAGCTTTCTCTCTATCGTCACTCCCAATTTAACGTAAAAATGGAATAATATAGCTTTTGAACCGTTCAACGGTTCTCTCTCTCTCTCTAAGTGGTCGTCGGTTGAATGAAAGTGAGGAAATGATTTTTACTGAATGCGAAAAAGCAACATTATTGTGTCCTACGTAGTAGTGTCTGTACGAGCACTTACTACATTATGGGAGTGGTGCAGTTTGGCTTGTATTTTACATTCTTCATGCATCCCTGCGATGACTTGATCGCTGAGGTACTGATCGTCGTGAGTTAACTTTGCTCCTCACATTCATTGTACTCTCTCACTCGTCTTGCATTGCAAACTGAATGCTATGAAGTACATAATATAATGAAAGGAGAGAGTTTTATTACAACGAACTCTACTCGGGTTTTAGGAGAAACATAAATCAAAAGCTAAATACTTTCGGCTTGTTCTGCGGAGATCATAATGAGAGCAAGATAAAAGCCCAAGAATGTGGTTCAGTGTGTAGTAATAATCCCTAACATACTCCCAAGCAGTTTTACTGGAAAAGAGTTAGTTATATAACTTGCATCTGATTGCTATTCGTACTGATGATAATCAACTGCTACATATTTACTTTTACAATCTATTTACATACTTTTCATGCAAGTATCAATTCAACCAAGTATTTCTGTCAACAGTTCAACCCTACGGTTTTTAGTTTGCCAAATTACGATTCGGTTAATATCGAAAATAAATATACACAGAGGCGAGTGTACGCAGCGTTAACCTGAAGAAAACTGCGAAGTTAAAATCTAACAACTCCAACAAGTCTTTTAGCTGCTGTAGCACGAACGGCTAATAATTTCGGGGAGCAATAAAAGTCCTTCCGCGCAATAAACTCTCTTTTAAGACTTTTTCTCTACTCAAATTAAAGAACAAGTAAATCATGATGTTTTATTCTACCTGGATTTCAATGATTCGCTTCCTGTTCATGCTATCGATAGACACACAAATATTCTACTGTAGCAGAGTACGAGTATGTTACGTACATTCACTTCGTTAAGCGTAATGCTGCAGCAAACTACATATAACTGCTTGCGTAAGCAGCAAACAGTAGTTAGTCCTAGTTAGGCATGCAACTTGTTATGAGATCTAGCATTTCAATCGGACTTATTGGACAAAGCAATATGAAAACTTCTGCATGGCTAATTACTTATTCTCATTATACGTAATCTTTTTAATGTCACCCAATGATAGGAACTGTTTGACAATGGTTAATGGCATTGCGAATTACTATTGTCTGTTCCAAAATGGTAAAATATCAACTTTCCATTGCATGACAATAAAACATAAAGTAGATTCATTTTTGTTGGAAAAAGTAAAAGCACACACACACATATATATATATATACAGCCTTCGAGTAATAGAACATTTGACATTACTCTGTCACATAACTTTGACTTCAATTACTTACAATGCTTACACATTATTGCGTATCACTCTCCACTCTTGCGTTCTTTCGTCTGTTAGTTTAGAGTTAGCCACGGTGGTAGAGACGCAAGAAGTCCGTCTACCACTCCAATTCCAATTCATTTTGTCTGTCGTATTTGTGTCGTCCTTACAAAGCTTTAGTCACTTCACATACAAGTGGAAGTGAAAGGCTCTCGTGAGAATGAGAAATATTAATGGGACTTGTCGCTTTGTAGGTTTCCATCACTCATTTTTCACCTACCCTTTCTACTTCTATTTGTACGTCCCTCAAGCCAGCGGGAGTCGTCTACACTTTCTCCAATAAATTGGTACATGAGTAAAGGCATAGCAGTAAGAGACTAACATTGTTCCTAACTTCGTCCAAAAAGTCCAGTGTTGGCATTCCATCTCTCTTGTTCTCAATTACACAAATTACACTATCATTTTTACACTTGTTACAACTTATTGCTCGTGGTCCAAGTCTATATACTATGCTGCGACTTACAGAACTCGGAACATCTTTCCACTTCATTAGACAAAGACAGAAAACAACTGACAACTTATGACATGTCTCTTTCGACATGACACTGATACTCTCCCATTCGTATTCAGCACGAAGTAAATCTTAGCGTGAGAAGTTTGGCAGAGAGAAATGACTTGTGGTAGAAGATATACTGTCGTAAAAAATGACCGTGTTTTGCGCTTCGAAGAAGCTACTACCCTGACTGTCACCACACGAATCAAAGAGATTACTCAGAAAAATGCTTACACAATTGGTGCGAGTTCAAGGTATACATAATATGCAGTTGCAAAATATATATATATATTATATATATATATATGGCTAAAGACGCAAAGTCATGTTCTAAAAAGTCTCTGCATGAATGACATGGACATGAAATGAAGTCTATCTGACCGACTTTCACTTCGTGTGATCCAGAAAGCCCAGTCTGCCTGACCTTCTACCATTCCTATTGAATTGTGAGAAATTCTTTCTTTCTACCATTTGAGTAGGAAACTGTACACACACATATATATATATATATATATACTATTATATACTATAGTGTGTCCTGACATAATGGACAAGAAGAACGAATGAAACCCACTCTCAGTTGCTTTCTCACACTTTCCATTACAATCATTGAGACTTGAGAGTAAACGAGGAAGGTCACAGAAATCTCTTTAGTGCATGAACAAACTAGTAAGAATATTTTGATACTATTCTTTTATCCATCTGCTATTACAGTCTTATTCTTTTTTTGAAGAAATAGCAGCACTCAACAATAAAAAAGATTACACTGCGGAGTGGAAGGAATTTCGCTACGTGTGTGTTTGGGTAGTGAGCGAATAATAATCCTCGAAGATTACAATATAAATTATTTAGGACAAAGGATATATTGTAGTTAGGGATGCTAGAATAAAAGTTACCTTAAGTCATGTAATATCCTCATTTAAAATCCAGTAGCGGGACAAGCGGAGGACGAGGCCGAGCGTTGGAAAGTAGGACTTCTACCATTTCTTACGGGGCTTAGCTATCTTTAGGTTAAAATAGACTTCCCCTATTTGATCTTATGTTTAAGAAGAGAACAAATGAAAACTCAGAGGGAAAATGTGTCCGGCACGGGCAGTTTATATCATTCGTGGTGAGACTGCGACCAGAAGACCTTGGTTTAGTACAGTTGTATGTAGTACAGTCGACGAGTCTACATGGTACATTATGGGTTGCTCTTTCACACACAAAAGTCTATTTCATTAAATTCGAGTCCAGGGTGCTCTTTATTCGATGGTATGACCCTTTTATAACTTCAAGGAAGGAAGGGGAAGCGTATTTTGGCAGGGAAAAGTCCTCCATCTCGACAATGATGAACTTGATGCTTTCCTTTCTCCATATTTGTATTGGCTTTTCTAAATCCACTGAAATTGCGCGTAGTCCAGAGAAGCGTTTTTCCCTATGTATGAAATAGCTACCCAAAAGCCTACCACAGGGAACTATTTGCCTAAAACTTTCATCTAGACTCTTTTTGGTGTTACTCAAGTGAAATCAATTGAGAGGAAGTTGTCCGTCTCTTTGTTGTAACATTTATGTTTGAAACTACACCATTTGTGTCTAGTACTCCTGAACTAGGACCGAGGAGGATATTCTAAACAACCACATGACTGTGTCTCAAAACATTTTAACCTTATCAGAATCCAATAAAGTACAATAAATGTTAAGGTACGTCACCTTCTTTGTTCAAGGTTTCGTGCACGTAAGATTGAATCCGAGTAAGAAGGCTCAAGACCAAAATGGCTTTCTTGGCGCACACAAATCTAACGAGGATGTAGTTTACCAAAGTGAAAGTTTTGGTTGCGTCGAATATTGCGAAACAGGGCAGGGTGTGTTGTATTTGACACTGAGATTGTATGAGACAGAAAATACAAGTATTTGTCTGCTTTTGTCTCCTTGTTTAGAATGATGGTAACATTTTTAATACATTCATTTGTACATCTGACACTCTTGGGAATATATTGCGGCACTGAAGCAGTTATCTTTGCATACTTATGGGCTCATACACATGACCCAATGGCTTTTTACGGAAAAAGGAATGGAGTTTTCATACAAAAGAAAAAAATGCAATAAAATGGAACGCCTTCGTGAGCTTGTTTTCTGTCAACTTTCTCCACTATTCAAATATGAAAGGATTTAAGTTTTCAACTTCCCTCTGGATGATTTACAAATACTGCGTGCTTCATGTGAAGTACTGAGGGACTCTGTGATTTGAATACTAAATTGTGATGAATTCCGTTTTAGATTTCTTTTCCCAGAATGAGAACAACGACATCCTCAGTCCTCACATGTTACACATACGTGTATACACATATATACATATTTTCACTTCAGCATGCATGAGCAAGTCCGTTAGTTTTCGATTGCTTCGAACTCAGTCAAAATACGTTTTCAAAGTTAAATATGGACATTATTTTGTCAATATCATTTTGCGATTTATTTCATTTTCATATCGATTGAATAAGGAGGCCCTTCTGCTTGCAGGCTTTGTGATCCCAATCGAAATATGTTACACAAATACATTAGAATTTCATTGCAAAAGCAAGCACAAGTTCTGAACTCAGCACATAATAGACATTTGAATAAACGTAGTTACCTAACTTATTGTGTTATTATTAATTGAGTTATTTTAAAATCTAATTAGGTTTGCAAAGCCTTGACTAGATGATGCCGAGATTATTTAGAACAGGTACAGAAGGATTAGCTGTATTAATAGGATTAAAGTGGCGAAACAGTTTTCTACCAAGAAACTCAATTCCCAAAACATTAACAACGACGACCGTTGTTGCTATTCCTAAAGGAGCAAACTTTCTTCTGAGCTGTCTGCCTATTTTCAAAGAATATTACTAACGCTCACCATATGGTCGCAAATAAACAAAGCTGAGAGGTGACGACCTATTAGGATCTTGTATAGCGGAAAGTGAAAGCGAAATATAACGAAGTTTTTGCGAAAATGAGTTTTACTTTTTCGTCTGAGTAGAAAAGTTTTCATAACTTTACAAGATAAACAGCCTCACTCCTGCGTTTTCACTCTAAAGTGCTGCGTGGAAGCATAATTTGGAGGTAGTTAAGTAGGTGATTGGGGAAAAATTACTTTAGATTACCTCTGACACACTCTGAATTGATGGATGATGAAGTGTAGAACAAGCACAAGAACAAGAAACTTATTTTCTATCAACCGTGCATTTTCATTTTACGTTCATATTCATATGAAGGGATATTTAATACCACGTGTCCTATGTTCAATGATGTAGCTGTGCTTAAAAATAAAGCCGAATTGGTATTTAAAAGATACGTGTTTAAGAGCATGGTTTTCTCTACAAAAATCTAGACTAATTGTAGCGTTAGGGAAATTCTACATTAATGATTGAGGTTAACAAAATTGTTCCTTAACGAAACTTGTCATTGAAGACTAACAATTGTACGGGTATCAGGTGTATTTATATAAAGCACTAGGAAAGTCATCGAATTGAACTGCAATACAACAGAGATTTATGCATTTATACCGCAGTTCGAAAGGCAGAGTTTGTAACTCGAGTCTCTCAGTTTTGATTAAGAGGCAACTCACATGAGGACACATGTAAAAGGGCCACTCGTTCGAAATCTTCACAGTCTACTAAACACGACAAATCCTCCGATTTGCAGAATGAGAAAAGATAAATTTAGATACATACAAAAAAGGAAAACACAGAAAACCTTCGCAGAAAAAGAAACGATTCTCCGAAAGCAAGCGAATTCACTAGAATGTACTCTATGAACTTATTCGGAGAGAAAGAAATAAAAAGAACGATCTCCTTTTACCAAGATAAACAATTCTCCTCTCTACTGAGAGAGAATTTAGAAAACATGATTTAACAAAATGTCTTTATAAAGGAAATGTTTGCACACACAAGTTCACTTGAAGGTAGAATAACTGAAGAAGAAGCAGACCTGTCACTCTACAGCAAAAACTATAAGCTCGAAAGTGTGCGACGAAGATGAAGGGACTTACACACAGGGACTTGAGTATTCACTCAAGCATAGTCACAATCCACGTACGCGTGGAGAAAGCTCCTCCGGCAATTTTGATGGTATGATAATATGAACAACTCTTCTGCACTTGTCATCCAGCCAATCTTCCCGATGATGCATCATCTTCAATGAAAGAAGAACAAAGTTTCGCCTCGCACCTTAATTTCCGAACTTCCAACAAATTCGTACTCCCCAATTCCTCTCATTTAGCTAAATTAATCTGTCCCAAATAATATGGAATGAGCTTGTGTTATACGCGGCTTCGTGAGATTTAAATCATATCTCTCTCAAGCATATTACTATTCTGAAGAAAGTAATTATATAACTTCAACCTGCCATACCTTAATTCTCTTTTGAAAAGAGTGCAGTGTTAATTTAAGCCTTAAGCTTGAGAGTTTCTTAATCATTCTTTAATTAAGGAAGAAGGAAAATCCTCAACATAGTCTTGTTTGTCGATGCAACTTGGCAGTTGGTATGCGGAACTTAATTCACCCCACAGGGAATAATAATAATATAGTGTTTCATCTGCAGAGTAATTCTCTATTCTGTTTTAAACCTAGTTAGCTGAACAAAAACAAAGGTTGTTGTGTGTATGGGCTTCCGTCCTCATTTGAAGTCTTTATTGCTGATAATCGTCTATGAAATGGGTTCCACAGTTCTACCATGGAGGTTATACTGCCGTTATCTTTGCAGTATATATATATATAATATATATATATACATATATAATTTTACTCTCTTCCTCCGTACTTGAGGGAATGCCTATTTTGTTCTTCTCTTTTCATGAGAGCCCTATTGTTGTTTCCGTGAAAGAAAAACTAATTTCTCCCATGATGGAGCTTTTATTGGGAGTCTAAACTGCAATGAACATCATGAAATATGTATTTGAGATAGAAAGCGATGGGATTGATGGGTAGTCCCTTCTGAATGGCAATGTTTGCCAAGCACAGGAAGAAGCCATCGCCAACTCATATAAATTGTACGATGGATTAGATTTCAGACCTACAGGAACTCATCTCTACATTCTGAGCTATGAATGAATTTATATGAAAAGTGCACCCGAAAAGAATAGCAATCAAACTCTCCAACTACTTATTACGCATCTAACTATCTATGTTACATATACTCACTGTGGAGAGTAAAATTCATATAAAGAGAAGTTACGAGTATTTCTTTGACGTAAAGAGAGGTCAGCGAGTAATAGGATTGTCTTTATAAACGAGTAAAAGTCAACAGTTCTGGGCAGCGAAGAAGAAGAGGCTGTGGAGACACTTCACTCTTTTATCATACCAATTTACTTTCTACACGTTGTAAAAATACACAACTCGTGTGATAGAACCATCTCGTACATATATATAGTTCAGAGTTCATGGAGACTTATCGAACTTCTTTCATATACAGACTTGTGTTCTGCTACTGGACACACCGTTTGTTTTCACTGAGTGAAGGCTATTCACCGTGAGTTTCATGTCAAATGCCAATTTCGATCTAAATGTAAGAACAACATTTCCTACACCTTTAATCTTGTTTAGGGTTGTATAAGCAGTGACGCATATATACGTGTGACTTGCGTGAGTAAGCTAAATATTTGCTATACAATAAAAAAAAACTTACGAGGAAACTACGTGAAGCACTGACAACAACTGGTGCATTCAACCGTGTAAAGTAGATAAATATTGAAGATGACATAAACACACTTGTTCCTTTGCTGAATTTGATTCACCCTTTTGACATTTATATAAATGTCGCTGTATATAAAGTGAGGATCCGGTGGGAGGAAACGATGAATCCAAGAAGTGGTTACAAGTTCTTCCTTCTATTGGCGTTTGATTCTTCCTCAAGAAATGACGGCTATAAGTAATAAAATGCATACACTGGCTTAAAGTACATTGCACGCGGTTGCTCTTTCTGCTGTAGGCTAAAGAGTCTCATCGTTTTCCATGAAATATAATAATAATAAGGATATCATCGCGACAGGAAGATTTCACGAGTCAAATGCAAACTGCAGCAGAAGTCGGTGAGTGTGACCAGGATCGAAAGTGGATCTCCGGTGGCAGTAAAATAAAACTGTTGGCTGTGCTTTTATACAACAATTTCGGACATAAAACGTGAGGAATAAGGTCGAGGGTCATTATTGACGAAGTCTGTATAAGATGAACAATCTCATTTAAAAGGCACTTGCATTTTCATGCAAGTTATATAACAAAGTGGGAAACCGAGAAAATAAAAGTACGTCTCCTCAAAAAGTTGCATGTTGAATCAGCAATACTACCAATACGACTGCTCCTGCTTGTGTTCTCCTTTTGGATCATAGCTTCTTGACATTTCCTGACTCAACTCTGTTACATGATCTCTTTCGCTCTTTAATACTACGTAGGCTGTCATCCTTACTGGCTTATTTCTTGTCTTCGAGTTTCATCTCGTCGTCATCATCATCATCGTTGTAGAAAGAACAGCTAGAAACATATTTTCCACGCCCTGACTAGACTAGTAAAACGGATCAGTTTCTCATGGAAAAATCCAAAAAGTCTAGTAATGGCAGTCATAAAAAGAAGATGCCTTCGACTGGATGCACAAAAATGAACAGATATTAGTTGGAAAAACTCCAAAATTCGAGATCTTTTGATCCTTACACACGACAGCATACGTATATATGATTAGAAAGCGTATGTACGCGTGCTCCTTGTCAAACCTTGACAGAGATATATAGAGCTGAAGCTTGAAGGCCTCAAGGAAGTTGGGTGGAAAATCACAAAGCTGTATAGATCGAGTGCGAGTTCCTGTGACAGATAAACTACACTTGTAGTATATAAGACTGTGCTAGAGACCGCTTTATTATTATCATAAGAGATCAAGGGAGAGCCAAAAAGTTATGGTATAATTTGATTAAAATTATCCGTAAAAACATACGATACATTTGAGCCCTTTGATCTCAATTGGCATTGACATAAATATGACATACTGCAAAGGAGTTGAATACTCGAAACCTAATATGCACCTACAAATAATATACACGTACTTGTTTTAATTCCTCTTCTTCGAATGTCTATTAATAGTACACGCTGATCCTGCGTGTTGGTCGTTCCACTTGAGGTATATATATATTATATATAGCCGTGGCTCAATCATTTCAGATGACGAATTATAATGATACATTTCATGATGTGTCCATGACATGTGAGTTAATAACGTGCTGCTGTCTGTAATATGAACTTGACAAGTTATGTTCTCTTTGCAGGATATGGAGCAACAACACCTGCGACAACTCTCGGGAAGATTTTGATAATACCCTATGGCTTCATTGGCTGTGCATGTGGCCTACTTTTCTTCAACCTATTTCTCGAGCGGATAATAACTTTCCTCGCGACATGCATGAGAACCTACCGTATACAGCGTCAAAAGCGTCGTCCTTGCATAGGAAACGACGTGGTAGGTGCTGCAGAGAGAGGAGAGGCGTCATCGTCAGCAGTAGCAGCAACAGCTACTAAGGGAAATGCAGGTGGAGAAAGTTCATCCCCACCACCACCACCACCTCCGGTCGTACCTGGCTCAGCACTTGAGGTTCCAAGCAGACGAGGCCACTCGCCATCACGCTCATCAACAGGTGAAGAATCCACAGTGGAGCAACCAGACTGGAAGCCAAGTGTGTACTGGGTCATGCTTTGTCTGTTTGTCATGTCAGTAGCTGTGATTTGTGCCTCAGGCGCACTTTTCCAGCACATGGAAATGTGGACTTTCTCTGAATCCGTCTACTTCAGTTTCGTTTCGTACGCCACAATCGGATTTGGTGACTTTGTGTCTCTCCAAGGGGCAAACTATGGGAGGTTCGAGGTTCTCTACAGATTCGTAGCGTATGTTCTAATGGTATTCGGATGTTGTTGCATTTACTCCCTCCTCAACGTGACTTCCATTGTCATCAAGCAATTCCTCAACTACATCATAAAGAAGATGGATTACGTGGGGGAATGTTGTTGCTGCACGTACTGCCGATGCTCAGCAGCGAAAGTGAGACGGAGACTAAGTACCCGAAGAAGCAGGAGGGGACGGCAACGAGGTCGCATTCCACCCAAGTTGAGGCACATTAAGTCATGTCAAGCTCATACTGTCGGTGGGAGGTGTACTAGTGATCGGTGCCAAATAGCCGTGATAAAGCAGTCCAACGCAGCACGAGCTCTCGCACTCGGCCACCATCCGTACAACTGTAGTGATCCCTACAACTACCCTGGCTCTCCAGACGGCAACTCTGACGCAGAGTATGGACCTGGTGGTGGAGGATATGACTGTGGGGGCTTTGGAGGAAGTCGATTTGATCTCGATGAAAGACGATGCTCGGGTGAAAATATGATTAGCATTCGCGGAGAATTGAGTAACAAAGTGAGTCTTGCTGTGATGCAAAAAAGACTTTATGAAACTGCTCAGATGAGTCGCCATTCTTATGACTACCCTGGATCCTTCTCTGCCTCTTCCGTTGGCCCTTTAGCCATAGTCACCGAGAAATTGGGTGATAATCCCGCATAGATTGGATATTCCCATATACACATGACAGCTAAGGTGCTCTACTACACATCATACATGGCTCATCCTATCAAGACTTACTTCTCCTCCAACAAATCACAAATGTACATACGCTCCTGTTCCTGCTGCCTTCTCAGCCATAATATACAATTCAAAGATCGTGTGTTGTAGGAAATGAAGGCACACACCGAATTTCGATACACTACACAACAACGAATGAGAAACCCGGTATAGAGCTTTGTGATCCAATGCAAATGTAAAAATAGGATGTTCTTCCTCTAAATAAATATTGACTCAATTACTTTCACCACACCAAGTACATGTAACGAGAAGATGTGTTCCACCTCCTACTACCTACACTTCCCCGTCGACATTCGTCATTTGCATACTATTTCTCACCTTTACCAATAACTGTTCTATGCAGATATTATTGAAAAAGACCCACTGGCTCGAAATATCCATCAATTTCCATTCATATCTGGAGTTTCTATTTGGGGAAAGCCGAGAACGGCAATGATGATGATGAAAATGATGATGATGATGAGTGATGACGCAGCCAGGTTCTCTCAGTATGAACTAACGTAATAATGCGCAACTTTCACCTTCAACAAGACATCAGACTTTGAACAATTTCCATATGGATGAGCCATTCAAAACCACCGACCGTAACAAACAAAAGTGGGTGTATACATAAGTGTGCATTTTGAAGTTCAAACTGAAATTCGCAAATCTATAAGTCGTCAGTTGTCTTCGTTCATGTGAAACTAAATCATCTAAAATATGTTGTGACTTGTGAAGCAGCAAATGAACAAGGAAGAATTTGCAGGCTACCCCACACACACACACAGTCATTGCAAATCCTACGAATGAATTTATTGAGCCATAATAATAGTTTTGTGTTATTGCGATTTACGACGCTGATGACTTCTAAGGAAGAATGAGAATAAGCAGCAGGCACCTTTCACCCTGTATTCATTTTGAGTTGGCAACGCGGACGAATGAATGTTGAGGAAGAGATTTTCTGATGAGTGAGCTAATGAACACTTACGAGGCCTCATGATGATCCTTGCAAGCCATTAAAACCACCACAAACCTCCTTTCGGTGATGCACATCATCACAACATCAAACATATAAAACTGTGTGAAAGCCCCGAAATATATATATGCATATTTCTGATAGTATCATCGAGGTAGTGTATACACACACACTTACACAGTGAGTGTACTATATATACACTACACGGCAATTCCCTCCACCTCAACTGAACCACAAGTTTTACTTCGTGAGCAAAGTTCCAATTTCCAAATGAAATTTCTCATGACTGACAATGAGTTTACTAGCACCACTCAAGCAGCACTGGAAACGCTGTAATAGCTGTGACTGAGAGAAGAACCCAATACTTTTCCTAGAACAGTGACAACTAATTACCAAATGTTGAGCAAAGTTACCTGGCTAATGCAAAGTGACTTGCAGTATTACTCTACTAACTCAAAGTGGTGTGTAACTCCAATTAAGTGGGGAAAGTTGGAGAAAGTCCACTTCATTCTGAGGATTAAGTATATATACATATATATATATCCGTACATGTAGTCGAAAACTTTGCTAGGAAATGTGTCAAAGCGCTAAATTAAAGCTAAATTATTTTCCTAAATTACAACACGAGATCGTTACGGAAGTTAAAACAAGCTGTGTATATATATGTAAGATATAAAGGCAGGTAGATAATTAATGAAAGTCATCAAGTCATGTGTATATATACAAATTATGTGTGTGTACTTTTATGTCTGTAGTATTATTAGAGTCGTTGACGTCAGTACCTACACCACTATAGACTTATCTTTGTATTCTAAATTGTATTATTGTGCTTGTTGAATTCGTCATGCTTCTTGACTATGTAAGTAGCTTCTAGCGTTCCTAGAACATTATACAGAGGATAAGCAATTTTGTCTCAACACGTGCGAATAAATATTGCCCCAAAGTTCTCTCAACAAATACACTCATAACTTATATGCTTGCATGCATAATCATGTTAATAGTTCTCTAAGAGCTCTTGTTGTTCATTGGTTCAATTACCCTCTCCTGGAGAAAGTACCTAATTAGCAATTAATATATAGTGTCTAAGGATTACATCACTGTACTTTTGATGATTCCCAATGTCCCAATGGAAAACCTAATAAAGAATAGGATTTGGAAAGTATTACATTATTCACAGCTTAATTAATTCATACTTCATTATTGCGGTTCAAAATAAATAAAAATTCTTTGCATTTATGTGAATACTCCTTTACATTACCAAACATGCATTTGACGGCTTTCCCGAAGTAGAGGAAAAGCTGGTTCATGATCGATGTTACCACTGTCACCTGCCAGGTTGGAACATAAGGTGGTGTTGTCCACAAGTTTAGGAGAGTTTAGAAAGTACCTTTAACACATAGGCAATATGTGTTGATCCAGTTCAACTACATGTGACATGGCTTTCGTCACAGTATCAGATTTTCCTATATAGTCACTTGAATCTTTTTTATCGCTCGATGTGTACTTAAGCTGGAAAGTGAAGACAGAAGGTGTCTATTAAACTAAATAAATATGCTTTCAGAGTTTCAATAGCTCCCATGAAAAATGACTCACGAGGAGGATTCACGCAAGTCATCTGTATATGATCCTCTGACTGTGAGTGAAAGCACAAGCTTCAAAAATCAAAGCAACGTTAAGTATTAGGTGTAAGAATTACGAATGAGGAATTATCATTGAAGCACTATTCACCATTTTGATATCGCATTCAAAAGGACAAAACTACAGACTTACAATTTGCCAAGAGATGTCGACGAGCTGCAAAGAAGCTGCAAAAAGGGGAAGTATATGTAAGTGGTCTTAGATTAACTGACGATATATAGAGATGTACGATAAAGTTGCATAAAAAGAAAGAGTAAATAAATGATGCATAAAGTTAGGCCCATTTTGTCCGAGAGATTTCTTTCATAAAATGTCCCGTGCTTTGTAATTTATACTAATAGCATCGCTTATGAAAAGTTTAGATGACACTACAGCAAACGCACATATCTATAGTCTATGGCTTTGTTAAGACTTGGCTGTCTTACATGTATTCCCATAATAAGCCCAACAGCAGGGGACTCAAGCTGATCTTTACATTCTCTACATAACACTACGTGATTTCGAAATCGCATGGTGGTTTGAATCAGAAAAGTTCTTCCAAGACTGCTTCATGTTTATAGCGTGAAATACTAAAGAGAGACGAAGGGAAAACAAAAGAAAGAATTACTTCGTGAGTTGGAAGGATAGGAAGCTAAAGCCACGAACACTTATTGTGAATGTGGCCAAGTTTTTCAGCCAAATAAACAGCTTACTAACTATACACTATGTTATTGAGAGTAGGTTGTACATCAAGTTTCTCGAAATGGTCTCAAAAGAGCAAAAACCAATGAACAGATTGTGCCTTCGAGTTCATGGAAGAAAATTCAAACGTTGAGCGTGTGTGTTTGTGTGTGTGTATTGAGAAAGCTGTAAAACGATTTAATGCCTCAGGAAGCACCGAAGGACGGAAGACGCATTGGAAAACTGGAAATTGTGTGACTCCGAAAATAAATTACATGCTTTCCCTTCGAGAGAGCAAAAAGTTGCCCGATACTCTTCTGCTGTAAAATTCTGCGAAAGCATAAACGCGTCAGCTATTGTGCAATATCAAGATAAGTTCCTGGCATTCATTCTCTTCATATAATACCTCTGCAGTGCACACACACGCATCTACTCATCTTGTAAATCTTCTGGCTAAAATTACTTTTTTGTCAACCTGCTATAGCCCTTGGCAGTGTACCTTGTAAACTCACACTCAACCTAGACTGTTATATCCAACTAGAATCTAATTAATGACGCACTTAGAACTGATTCATATGATTCGTAACATCATAACTAGTCCATATATATAGTCTATGCTTCAGACTGATGTGTGAGGCTTTTGCATGGGCCTAAATCTGTATTGAACAATTCTTATTCAGACTCCATCTATCTGGGCTATTTGTACATAGTACGCAGTTAAAAACCATGGTCAATGTCTATGGAACATCACACCAACTTGTTTCTTATGATGATACTCTTGATACTAATTTTCCAGACAGATTCACCCTTGAGATTTCATGCCAAAAGCAATCGCTTCATTTTAGTCCGAAAGCTTATTAATTTACCACAAAATCACTTTCACTATTGCAAGAACTTGCAACCAGTTGTAGACTTGGACAGAGGGGACAGGCAAGCTGCTAATTGCATTAATGCACTATAATATTCTTGAGATCTGATTGCCGATTTCCAATCACTACAATAAAATTTTACATGGGAATTTCCGATAATAATATTGCCAGTTTTAGAGAAATAATGATACGATATATGACTGAAATTGATTTGTTTATAAGTCTTTATTTATATTGCAATGCCAATTCATTTCGCTTGTGACATAATATAGTTTATACAAATACAGAATTCTTGGTAAAGAAGGGCAGAGTATAGTTACATAAATACAGAGTATTGTGAATGACGCATTATTTTACAGTTACACAGACGCATAAATTGACTTATTATTGGCTTAAGGTTGATTTGAGGTGGCTTGAGGTATTTGTATTTGATTTGAATTTCTTGGGATTTGCATCCATTATCCCTTTTAGATATTTTCAACCTCTTTTGGAGACATTCGGGTAGCATTCAAACGAAAATCTTGAAGTCATCCGGAAGTTCCTCATCTCCGTAGAGTCGTTCGCAGAAGTAAACCTGAGAAAACAAAAGCGATGATTCATCTCGATATTTGTGAAGCAATAAACTAGGCTAAAACGGTATCGTACTCGACGAAGACGGCAGTTAGCATGGACTTGAATCCGAGTGGTCTCGACATAGTTGGTTCCAAAGGCCCGACGAGTAAAGTCGCTGAGATTGACTTGAACCTAAATTCAGTGAATCAAATTGTGAATCAAATAATGTATTGCTCATTTTGGCCCGAATTTCAGCTTCAATAATTCGCTTATTACTTGGTTCCATGTATTATTGCAGGATGTAATATTAACTTACTTTGGAGCACCAAATGGCCAAAGGCTTGCATCCAATCGCATAGAAAACGGACAAAAATCCAGCTTGGTAAGAATTCCGAAACATGATGAATGATCCTCTGCCAAACCTTAAAATATGCTGATATTACGGAAAATTACAATTAGTTTTTTTGGAGAAAGCAAGCTGAAAAAAATCTTTCCTAAAATCCTGAAGTTTCCCTGTGCTGAACCTGTAAATACCATTCTTCACAAAATCAGTTTTAAAAGTTTCCATACCAAGTCGCTCAATCAATGTAATAAAGTATTGGATTGTGCTATGATGCCAGATAAGTTGCATCTTCTACCTAAACGGGATTGATATGAGGAATCAAAATTGTAGCATGCGGAACGAATAGAAGATTAATAAAAATCTAAAATTATAACATACAAACAAAATCAAAACAAAGTAAAACATGCCCTTACAACTAGGAAACCATACTACAGGTCATTTCAAAATTGTTGATACTTTTTTTTCTCGGGAGGTTATGTGGCGGTGGAGTTGCCGTTGACGTGAACGTGTGTCGATTTTAAATATATAATTGCTAATAGCAACTTCATTAGCGCTCATCTAACCTTTCAGGAAAAATAACATTGGGGAAGTATCAATCATTTTGAAACGACCTGTAGTTTCAGTTCAGATGTATCCTACATTAACTCGTGAATTTCTGCAACTCATGTTCTGCATTCTTAATTGGGAAATAACAGGCATATTATTTATGTAATAATTGAAGTGATAGAGAACTCTGGAATCAATAGTATCTTTATTTTACCACATAAATACACCGAGATAGAAGCATGATAGTTTCTAGTAATAAAAATACAGAATTGGCAAAGAGGTGTCATATACACAAAGAAATTATGTTGATTGCTGAAGTTTAAAAAGTTTACTTGATCAAATGGATGCATGTTAGCTGATAAAAGTACATTATGAAAGCATGGTCGATAAAATCATATACAAGAAAAAGAAATATTACGCAGAAACTAGAAACATTAATAACCTGTCTAAACATAATGAATTGGCAAAAAGATTAGACTTATCATTGCTCCCCGTTTACTTAAGTAGCTTAGTATTTAAATCAGTATTGTTGTTGGAACTTCCTTATGTCTATCGATTTTTATGGGTAGTTTAAGAAGATAATAATATTAGGGCTGCGTGACGGAGCCATGAATCGTAAGACAGACAGTTCCAACAACAGTACAACAATATATACACAACATTATTTATGATACAAAATGTGAAATTAAAAAGGAACGAAACCAAACCTAAAATTAAGCTTTCAAATCAGTAGAATAACAATACAGGATGCAAATATTCAAATATAAATGGAATAAAACCATGCACAAAAATTAGTTAAGAGAGTACACATTGATTTCACTTGACTCTATAAATAACTTTTCTTTGCATACGATGCTGCAATTCTCCTTTTCGTAGCATTGTTGCTAAAACAATTCGGACGATTCTTTCAGGATATTTTTGTCTCGTGAAGTCATTAATTATAGCGTGTTCCGAAATCTGACTGCCAATCGCAAGCCTTCTTTTAAGTTGAGTCTCAATCTGGCTTATCAATTCTTGGTCTTCTTTACTAGTGAATCCTTCAACGCCTGCAAAATGACCGTGGCTGGCAGCATCCATAGTCGAAACTTGGAAAAGGCGAAGGGCTTCGTCAACATGTGTGTCACTAGCAAAAGGTTTCAGTTCCATTTTTGCTAAAGATTCAGCAGTTCTTATAATAGCTTCTAGCTGGCGAACAGTAATGGGGATCGAATTTTTGTGATCTGCTTCGATTTCGGCTTCTCGATTTCCAGTCCGCCACAAAACGTATCGATTTTTAAGCTTCTCCGCTGCTTCAGCAGTCAGGCGAGGGCCACAACGAGAACGACAATAGCAGATATACTTCTTCAAAAATTCTAGAGACAATTCGCCTTCTCCTTCCACTCTTTCATTGACACGTTGAGCATTCATATGAATCTGCATAACGTGACGAGCCATCATCTGCAAAATTAAATAGAACAGTTTCAGATTACATTTCTCACGATGACAAATTGCCTAATCTGCTGCCAAATTATTCAATCAGATGGCCCCTGGGCACTGAGGTTTTATCAAGGGAAGTCGATTTGCAACTTTTGCTATCGATTGCTCCTCCTCAATTATATTTGCGTGCCTCTCATCATTTCAAATCTCACGAGTTTGATTGCGTACAAAATTAACGAAATAAATAATTGCAATATAAGATTACCATATCTTTCTCCTCACTGTGTTCGTCCTTAACAATGTAAATCATATCAAACCGAGAGAGAATAGTCGGCATGAAATCTATATTTTCATCTCCTTTGGTGTCATCCCACCGTCCGAATATGGAATTAGCCGCTGCCAATACCGCACACCGAGAATTAAGTGTGGTTGTAATTCCAGCCTGAAAGACGCCAAAGTTAGCTTGTAACATCAAATAAACGATACAACTTTTGTGCAAGTGAATTTACATGAACTAACCTTCGCAATAGAGATTGTTTGTTGTTCCATAGCCTCATGAATTGCAACTCGGTCATCTTCTCGCATTTTATCAAATTCATCGATACATACAACACCCCCATCAGCAAGAACCATAGCTCCACCTTCCATCACGAAGTTTCTCTGAATTACAGCACACAAAAAATTATTGTAATTATTATTAGACAAAACAAGTAGTATTAGAATAACAGCACTACATACAGTTACAGGATCTCTATTCACTGATGCAGTTAATCCAGCAGCTGAGGAACCTTTACCAGATGTATATATTCCGATAGGTGAGCATTTTTCAACGAATTTTAAAAGCTGAGACTTGGCTGTTCCGGGGTCACCGAGTAATAGGACATTAATGTCACCTCTTCGTGTCAATCCATCAGGTAAACGCTTCCTTGAGCCTGAACTCAGAATATAATGTTATTAATATAACTGAAGACCAGTAATGAGACTATCATAAGAATAACTGCGTACCTCCAAACAGCAAACAAGCGATCGACTTCTTGATATCCTTGGATCCATAAATACTCGGGGCAACCGATCTCGCGATTCTTTCGTAACAATCGGGCTGTCTGGAGAGATTTTGAAACTTTTCTTCCTCCTCTGGGGTAAACTTCACTTTACCAGACCTGCCTGAGCCATCTGTATCCAGTTCTATCCCGAACACCCGAAAGTACGGTTGTCGTACCCCTGGAGTGGTTTTATTGTGTGATGTTTTCTACAAAGCCCAGAATTAAGAAATTGTGTAATGAAAGAAAATAAACTATATTTGATGTAATGGTTTATTTGATCAATGATATTGTATTATTGTACCTTCAACGTTTGTGTAGCTTTTTTAATGGAATATATTCCATAAATGCTCACTCGATTCCCAGGAACGACCTTATCGCACAAGTACCGGTCAACGTACAGCTGCATATGTCGGGGCATTTCACCAGGTGGAACGGAATCAGGACATTCTTGCATTTTCAAAAGTTGGAAATCAACACATTTGCACTTGTCTGCTAGAATGTAATATGGATCCAAGGCACATTTCACTTGTCCTGCTTGATTTCCCCTATAATACACATAAAACATATAATACTGTGTTACAGTTAAGGGGTAAGAAAAACCAAGGACAGACAGTTTTGGTGAAGAGTTATGCTTGCTCATTTCACCTTTGCTTCACGAATTAATGTGAAGATAATAGTTGTCAAATGCCACGTCGAGTGATAAGACATAGAAGTAATTTTTAATATTTATGTTTTGGCTTACGTATTAGAGTTGCAAGTCCGAGGGAACGCATATCCTTCTAACCCAGGTTGGATAGTAATGTTAGGCAACACTGATCGACAGCTTCTACACATTAAAGACATACTCAAAGCCTTTGAACGAACTGAAGAAGCCGTCAGAATCATTCCTGTGATCTTCACCAGTCTTGAAACTTTGCTGGACTACAAAATAATTAAATATTATTAATTGATTCTTCTTTGCAAGAAAATGAAGTTGAGTGTTCTACCTTAAGTTCTCTAATAGGCACTGGCGCAGCATCAGACGTAAGCATGACATGAATATCCTCAACATGTTGATCTGGAGGACGAGGAGCAGTTGTTTCATCCGTTACTTCCTTTGCAGCGTCTTCAAACTGAAATCACACAAGAGTCTCATAATATTTCTTTCCTAAAATGGAAACTTAAATCTTCAAGAAACAAAAAGAAAGCTGAATTACTATATTAATATAATCCGCAGGTTTTCTCGCTAGAAGGTCAGCCAAGTTTTCATCAAACATCTGTAGATCATCCATCTGTACTTCAACCCAAAATTGTCCCGTATTATAATTCCTCCGAAGTATATCTCTACAAAATAAAATATCCATTAATAACCACATTTATAAGATAACCACACATGAAGCAACCTACTCTTCAACGTATTACTAACATTCTTCTACATAACATCCTACTAATTACAATTACTCACCTATATTTAAACTCGAAGTTAGTCCCATCCTGAAACTGCCGAAGAAACTCTTTGAACCGTGACTTCGAATGTTGTATATCGACAATTCCTTCATTATCCTCATCCAAAATCTTTTCGTCATCAAATCTCGGTGCTGATGAAGACACCGTTCCCTGATCGAATGCAGACATGATTGGTGAAAATTTCGATATTTTTTTCCTTAACAATTTCTCTCTAACCAGTGATACTAATCAATCGTGTACTCTCTCTCTCTTGTCTTGTTGAACAATAGTTAGCCAGTGTCGACCTACTACTAATTCTGTTAGTTATAGTTGTGGAAGCTAGAACATGAACTTAGGGAAGCAACGTTATTCTCCCTAACACAGTCTCTCTAACCAGTGGTACTATAATAATAAGTAATCGTCAACTCTCTATAATTGAGTTGGAGAATAGTTAGCGAGTGTTCAGCTCCTGCTACTTCTGAGTTGCAGACTTGGCCAAGGTAGAACATGAGAAAGAGAAGAAAGAGAGGTGGACCGCCAGAACCTCCGGCACCTCCGACGAGACCTCCACACTATCCACATCCACTACTCACTCTTCACTTGTTCCCACATATTCCGTGACTTGTTCCTACTCTCTTTGTCAAAAACTTTGCCGCGGGAAATTTCCCTCCTCGACCTCCACAACCATCACATTTCTCGAATTTCTCCCTAAACTGCAAAGTGAGACTACTTGTACTTACGTAACTGCTGCAGCACAAGATAACCACTTATCGTTAGTAGTAATAATAGTCATAAACTGTTGACCTTAACTAGCCGCCACGGAGCACCGTGGGCTACTCCTTCCTCAATAGTTGTATTAATAATTACTGCTAAAGCTGATGATTAAATGGAATGTATTAAAATGGAAATGAAAATGTATCATAAAAAACTAATGATGATGAATGAAAAGAAATCGCTAAGAATTTTCAGAACTGAGGGCCCTGACTAAAATATAAAGGAGGTAGTAGAGGAAGATGTCGTAGTGGAGCTCATAATGATAAGTCTAATCTTTTTGCACCCTAATCTATTATTATTATTATTATTGTTGTAGTGTTGTGTATTGAGTCAGTTAGAAGGGAGGGACGTAATCCGGATCCATCCAGTATGGTTCCCTTATCTCTGACGGAGGGTTGAGCGCCAAGCGCTTAATCCGCTCCTCCTCGTTCTTCCGCACTTCCTCCCGCAATTTCGCGTTCTCCTTGTTGATTGCCTCAAGCTTCGCTTGATTCTCTTCCAGCGTCCCGGTTATGGGGTCCTCAAATGACGGTGGAGGGGGTTCAGGCACTCCATTAATAGATACGATTCTAGGGCGTTGATGTCCGCCGGTGAAAGCAAATGGCCCATTCGCGTTCAGCTGAGCCATAACTTCAGCCTCGAACCTTTCATATGCAGCCTTTGCATCTGCTCGATCTTTATCAGCCTCCCGCTTCGCTTCAAGTCGCGTTAAAGGGCGTCTCGCTAATCGAGCTGCCGCTTCCCGTCTTTTTCGGGCTAGGGCACGAGCTACAGCAGCCTCTTTAGTCACAAAATTAACCTTGACCTTTTTCGGCTGGGCAACCGCGGGTGAGGGGTTGTTTTGAGGCTTATTGCAGCCCCGGCTTGAGCCTGCTTTCTCCACGCAGCCCCTGCTTGACCCTGCTTTCTCCACGCAGCCCCTGCTTGACCCTGCTTTCTCCACGCAGCCCCTGCTTGACCCTGCTTTACTCTCCATGCTTGAGTCTAACAAATACATATTAAGCAGTGGAGTTAAAGAACTTTCAAATATAAATAAAAAAATGCACTAATGCTGCTATATGTAGATGAAAAAATGCATTATCTTACTTTACTTCATGCGCACTTTAATATAATTTGCATTTTAACAGTTTTATGACACTTACTAAAGTTCGAAACACGTGAAACACGTCGATAGTCCCACTAGAAATGAAGTTTTGGCACGAGAAGGGCGCAGACACACGGGCAGAAATACACGGAAGACAGAGAGAGGTCCGGTGGGAAGGAGAGCTCGGTTGTGAATTGTGACTTCCTCAGTCGGCGGGAGTTGAGTGAGGAGAAGGACGCCTCGGTGGTTTTTTATATTCACGCTGCAGTGGCAATGTCTCATTGAAACCACTCGTGTTCACCTTGCCCCACGAATGCGTGTCACCCACAACAATCTCAGCTTATCATGATTATTTTCAAGATTTCATACTAATAAGACTTAGTATTAGCAGAGTAGAGGATCCGGAAACGGATAAGTGTGAACAAATATCTGTCCGGTAATTGCTAAGATGTGGTTAAGTAAAGCAGAGACCACAGGTGCAGAGGTGTGCAATGGATTATCCTATGAAGTTCTTGAATGATGTCAAACTGCTAGACAAATAGTTATGAAATTTCAAGGAATAAGTATAATAATAAGTAGGAGCATAAGCCGGAACTTTCA
>Ga0194135_10000152_pt1 | contig 40316 bp, 26 predicted proteins | sample LitLau_LLRF_2013_FD_134024 | JGI IMG/M metagenome (GOLD analysis project Ga0194135, IMG submission 134024) | Freshwater sediment microbial communities in response to fracking from North America - Little Laurel Run_MetaG_LLRF_2013 (version 2) | ecosystem: Environmental > Aquatic > Freshwater >... | reverse complement strand
AATACTAAATGGATTTGACCCGATTTTTTGAGATACCTGAGCCGAAACTGTACTGAATCCTCCTACTGAGAATAATAAAATAGCTCCTAATTTTGTAAATTTGTTGTTCATAAATTTTTGTTTATTTATAGTAAATTTTTTAATTAATCGATAATAACCCAATTGCTCCCATCACTTTGTACCCTTAGTGTTTTAGGATAATTTAAAGAGCTAACAATCACCCCCTGAGCAAACTTAAATGAAGGCGAAAACAATAATTCATTATCGGTAAGATCGATTTTACGGATAATAAATATTTTGCCAGAGTTTGCAGCAGTAGCTGCTGGTAAGGTTAAAGTAAAACCTGCCGAACTAGCATCACATAGTATTGTAGAATCTGAATTTAAAATAGCATAAGCTGATATAGCTGTTACTACAGCAGGAGACACCACCTCATCTTTCATTCCCACAGTGGCCCACGTACCACCGTTAATATTTGTACTTGAATTGCTATAGTAATAAAAACCAGGCTTTACAGCTACCGCTCCTATCCCAGAAATACCTGTAACAGTATTATACACCACCATACCGTCAAAACGATTTGGATTATTAGTACTTGATGTAGATCCTGCCTGTACCAACGAGACCAGAGTTACCAGGTTTACACTCGGAAAGATCAATCCTTTTCCTATATTGGTAGTACTTTTCCAGCTAGGTGAACTAGACGCATCCAAAAAAGCGGAGTTATTACTCATAGTCGAAATATTTGCATAACTATTTACTTTTATTTGCGCAAAACTATTTTGCGTAAATACGATACAAAACAATCCTATCCTATATATTATTTTCATAATCACTTTTTTTGATTAAATTATAGAGCCCCAAGAAGAAAATGCCATTTAGTACCATCACTAAATAAAATAGCTCCAGTTCCAGTATAAAGTGTTGCTTGCGCTGTAGACATTGAGAAGGTTCCCATAACAAAACCTACATCATACCCCGAAACATTGAAAATTTTAATTTCCATTCCTGGATTAGCACTAGGAGATGGCATAGTAAAAGTTCCTATATCTCCACCTTCATAAACAATTGTATTCGTATTATTAGGAACAGTATAGGTTGAAGCAGTAACAACTGCAAAACTAGAATATACAGCACCATTATTTTTAAAAGCCCCATCAACTGTCAATTTACCAGTACCAGTAGTAAAAGTCAAATCATTATTATTTTGAGTCACTGTTCTTGCACTTGTTAAAGTACCATTGGCGCTGTAAAAGGAAGGCAAAGCATCAACGTACGTTTTTACTGCTTTCACACTTGGATAAAGATCATCATTGGTCTGAACATTGATAACATTACTTTTATTACTAATATTCTCCTTAAGAGCATTTATAGTAGTTTCAGCATTTATGGCCCTGGTTGTCTCAATTGCCAAATCAGCATTTGAAGCTTTCAAGCTAACTGCAGTAAGCAATCCATTTTCTACTGAAGTAGCTCTGCTTGTTTCAGTTGCTAAATCAGCTGTTGATGCTTTTAAATTAACTGCTGTAAGCAATCCCGTTTCTGCTGTTGTAGCTCTGGTCGTCTCGGTTGTCAAATCAGCTGTTGATGCTTTTAAATTAACTGCTGCAAGCAATCCCGTTTCTGCTGTTGTAGCTCTGGTCGTCTCGGTTGTCAAATCAGCTGTTGATGCTTTTAAAGCCATGTCCGTCTGCAATAGTGTCTCCGCTGTTGTAGCCCTTGTCGTTTCAGTAGCCAAATCAGCTGTTGAAGCCTTTAAATCGATATTGGTTTGTAATGCCGTTTCTGCATTGGTAGCTCTGGTCGTCTCAGTAACTAAATCAACTGCTGCTGCCTTTGAATCGACTGTTGTCTGCAATCCAGACTCCACTGCCGTAGCTCTTGCTATTTCACCAACTAAATCAGTCTTAGCCGCTTTTAAATTAAGATCCGTTTGCAATCCTGTTTCTGCATTGGTAGCTCTGTTAGTCTCAGCAACTAAATCAACTGTCGCTGCCTTTGAATCAACTGTTGTTTGTAATCCAGACTCCGCAACCTTAGCTCTTGACACTTCACTAACCAAATCAGCGTTCGTAGCTTTTAAATTAAGATTTGTTTGTAATCCAGCTTCAGCATTGGTTGCTCTGGCTGTCTCAGTTGTCAAATCAATTACTAGTGCTTTTGAATTAAGATCAGTTTGCAATCCAGATTCTGCCGCCATAGCTCGAGCTATTTCCGAAGTCATTGAGACCTTTACCGGGTCTACATATGCTCTTACAGCACTCTCAGACGGATAATGATCTGTCGTTGTACCCAAAACAGTATTCATATTGGCTACTGACTGAGCCCCTAAATTAGTAAGTGCTTGTGTTGCGGTAGTAGCACCAGTTCCTCCATTAAGAATACTAACATTACCAGACAAACCAGATAACGCAACCCATTTAAGAGAATTCCAGTAATAAAACCCCGGAACAACATCTGCTACAGTAGATGTGTTGTAAATTAACAAACTTTCTTTAGGACTAACTATAGAGGTAATGTCTGAACTCCCTGTTAATTTGATTCGAGGAATCAAAATTCCTTTATCTGTTGAAACCACATCTAACTGAGCTGATGCATCTGGACTACTAGTCCCAATTCCTACTTGCGCATAACTCGAAATTCCAGCAAATAACGCAATGACAAATAAAATTTTTTTCATAAATTTTTGGTTTAATTACTTATTCTTTAAAACAAATAGCGTAATTTTTTTATATAAAAAATAACCAAAATCAATAAGTGGACTCCTTTAGAGATAAGTGTAGATTCTTTCCTTTTTAATGTAACACAAAACACTTTTCAATAGATTTTTAATAATAGAAAATATTAAAATCTAATAAATGAAGATTCAATCAAAAAAACACATTTTTTTATACGCTAATATTTACACTTAAGATATCTGGTTTCAATTTAAATCTAATCGTAAATTTTCAAAGCTCTTTTAAAGAATGAAGCATTCATGAAAATTTATAAATAAAAATGATACCTGTTTTACAATATTGACTGCCCTATAAAACTAAATTTCAGAAAGTCGAATAATTCAATATCAAATTTCATATAGACATCTTATTAGGTCAGAAACAGATATTTCAAATACATTTCTTGGCTTGAATTTACTTCTATTTGAGTAAAATACTTTTATTAAATTATTATATCAAACATTATGCTTTCATAGAAGACTAAAGAGTAACATAAATTGTTTGATTTACTTAATAACTTACTCCATGAAGATTAAATAGTAAAAAAAGAATATCTCTTTAGTTTAGTAACATCATTATGCAAGAAGATTTGCCTGTTAATTTATAAATCTATCATCTTTTTCTACTATAGATTTAATTTTAACTATGCCACATAAAACAATAGCTTACTAAAATAAAAAAAACTATCTGAAGCACTTCATGAATTTCAACTTTTTAACTTAACATACAAATTTCATAAAACACAGAAAAACACCTAAAAAATGAACCGTAGTATTTTTATCTTTTAATTCCTCATAGAGAATTATCAAATTCAAGCACAAAGCCTTTTAGCGGAATATTAAAAAAAGGTTCTGGAAATATATTTAGTGAAATTATAACAAAAGAAATTAATTTAGTTAAACGAGGAGGCAACCATTAATCCCTACTATGACTAATGATTGCCCAATAATAAAACTCCAAAAACTTACTATCTTCCTCTAATTCCCCAAATCGAAGACAAATATGGCTATAGCATCTAAAAAAGAAAATTAAGATGTAATAGCTGATATATTTAAAGGAATAAGTGACTCGAAGAAAATAAATCAGATACAAACAAGAGTATCAAAACTATTTAAGCTATTAATTTTATTAAAATCAATAATCTGCAAATCCAAATATATCATCAAACCGCTCTGCAAAGCAGTATTTATATTAATTCAAAGCCTTTTCAATTTTACATTTAAAAACTCTTTTGATACTTTTAATGTCTTAGTTCTAAATCCAATGTGAGAAAATTCTAAAGTCTCATCATTATTGACTGCAATTGAGAAATTACCATTACTATTCGTTTTCTTAAAATTTGCTCTTTCTTTAAGCAAGACCATTACATCCGATATTGGTATGCCTCTATCGTCAATAACCTGTCCTTTTATCACAATAATATCTTGTACATTTCTAATTAGAGTAAAAACAACATCTCTTTTTTGAACATTACTTTTACTATACATTATTAAAAAAATAAACAACGGTGATAATTTTAACAACATAAATTTACTATATTTCTCAAACTTACTTATCATAAAACGTTACTACTTTTGATTTTAAATTATTTTTCAATTAATGTCTTAAATCTATTTTATACAATCACAGACCAATAAAATAGCAGTATTTTCTATATCTTCATTGCATCCACAGTTTAGATAGATCTGCTTCACTTTAATTAAGGTTTCAAACTAAATATTTCCTGATCATGCCGCTAACATCCCACTTAGTCATTCTGAGATAGGACATAATCAAAAACAAGCCTAAAACCATAATTAATTTCAGTATGTTTCCTTTCCAATTCTTTATACAACAGCTATTTTAAACCCATTATAAAACAGAACTTGATCAAAGAAAAAGTTTAAATTTAACCTCAAAAGAACATCATATCCGCCTTTTCAAAGCCAAAACACTTTCTAAACATCTATTAATTAAGCCCTATATACTTTATTCCCTATACAATATCGACTCTTTTCTCTTTAATAGAAATGCTTACACTAAAACACTTACGTATAGAAATAAAATCCGTCCTATTAAACCTTACTCTCACCCTCTTCTTTCCTTTTTAAAAACTGAATACTAAACAAAGTCTTTAAAATGAAATGATTTTAAAAAATATGAGGTCTTTTTTATATCCTCAAGACTCATTTTTTAGAACAAGGACTATTGTAACTTAAGCATAAAAATCATCTTAAAACTTATATATCAATAAACGTCTAACATACTGTAATAATCGTTAGAATTTTTAATTAAAAAGTATAAAGTAATTTTTAAACGCAATAGAATTATTTAATATAAACGTAATTTGAAATAAAACTACTAGATACTTTAAATAATATGAATCATCTAGATGTGCTTTTATAAAAAAAATAAAACATAAGAATTATCTAAAAATAGATTCGATACATATTTTAATTGCATAACACATTTCTTTGCCCTTAATCAGTTTTTTATATCTAATTAAACAAAAGAAAAGAATAACCTCAAGCCATTATTTCAGCAACCCCTCTACGAGCTAAAACATACCGTTTATTACTTTAAATTAATGGAGTAATACTGAAAAATCTATATTTGAAAGATCATAAATTAAAGACTTTATTTTTACAAAAATGAATCAATTCTAACATTTTGTAATATTGATATAGCAATAAAAAGATGTTAAAAAATAATTCAAGATACTTTTTGTTATTGCATCCATACAAAAATTCAATAAAACAAAATCAATTACTTAAAATTATGCTTTTGATTAGTCATTATTTATAAATAACAATTTAAAAATTTTACTACTACAACATTGAATTTAGCACCAAATTAGACTATGAAAAATTGGAATCAAATTTCAAAAAAGCTCAAAATAGAAATTTTTACTAAAATAGCAGAACAAAAAGGAATTACAATGTTTGAAGTTGAAAAAGACTGGTGGATAGCGGAATCCTTAAATCTTATATTTCAAACCAGACTATCAACTCATTTAACACTTAAGGGTGGAGAAGCATTCAATAAAGCCTGGAATCTGATTGATCAATTTTCAAATGATATAGATCTATCATTAGACATTTCTTTTTATGGCTTTAAGAGAGCCATAAATACAAGTGAGTTAAAAACAATAGAAAAAAGATTACACAACTACATGAATGAACAATTCTCCCCTTCTCTAGAACAAAAATTTAAAGACAAAGAACTTACCGTTAGTGTCAATTTAAAAGAAAATGATTCTACAGGAAATATGCTCCTACTTGAAATTCACTATACCAGTATTTTAAAACGAAAAGAATATGCAAAATCTAGTATTTCATTAAAAATTGATTTTACATCAAACCAAAAGTCTTTTAAATTAAAAACTTTTTCTTCACTAGTAGAAAACCATTATCCAAGTAATAATACAAAAAATATTCCAATTAAAATCCCATGTGTTAACCCCGATCACATTCTTTAATAAAAACTATAATTCATAATTACATAATATCACTAATACAACCTGCCATAAGATTTTTTCTATTAACAAATTAGCTCGTCAATAATCAGATATTGTCAAAAATTGTTAGTCTAAATTTAACCAAATTTAGAACTAAAATTGATTAAATCAATTAAAGGTTATATACTAGCCTACACTACTTTTTTGAACTAATGATAGAATTAATTCACACTGTTTTTCTTCAATTTTATGGCGCTTTTATTATAGTGTAATAATTGAATTATTTAGTACAACTTGACAGGCATTAAAATAAACTTCTCTAAAAAAATCAAATAATTTAATTACCTCAATTAAAAAAACTTTATGATCAGTTTTGAAATAAAAATTGAGCTAGATCAATTACTTTAAAAGTCATTCTCGTAATTATACATAAATCCATAATTCTAAGTAATATAAATCTAATACTTCTTAGCTGGATTTAAGTATTAGCTATTGATTAAAAAGAAACTTTAAAAATATTTCAATCTAATCTAAAATCTTTATTAAATATACAGAAATTGAATATATAAGTAAAAAAATTAGAATATCTAAACATTTAGCTAGCAGAAATAAACTAATATATTGCAAAGAAGTTACTTTTTAATGAATTATAAAGTTAATTTCAAATTAACCCAAAGTACATACTTACTAAAAGTTTAATATTTATTTGAAGTATAACAAAAAAAATAATACAAATACTCCTATACAGAATGAAAGTTCAATAACATCAATAACTTCCATTGAACAAATTAAAATAAGAAAAAAGATACTTGCCTTAAAAAAAAAAGAGAATAATAGTCAGTGTAAAGATAAATACCTGCAGTAACTATCAAAAGGCAACTTGTTATTTTTTGTATCTTTTTCATTATAAATCTTTAAAAATAAAGAGGTAAATCAATTTAAAAATCTTTGAATATATAGTAAAATATCTTTCACTTTAAAAAAAAATTAAAAGTGATTACTAATTTCTATTATCTTTTAAAACAACATTTCAATATAACTTTACAATTAAAAAAGAGGAGACAATCACTAAACTTACTTCGAAATAATGATTGTCGCAATAATAAAAAAAATACCACATAACTTTTATTACTCGTCCTCTTCTTAAAATCCAAAAAATACAGAGCAAAAATTCATAGAACAAAACTATCAAATCTGCCCCTGAAAAGGCACTCATAAAGTAATATGTGGCAGAATCTAAATAACAACTATGCAATAACCAAGAAGCTAACACTTACGTGAAGGAAAAAATATTAAAAAATTCATCACTTAAAATGGAGATTACTATAAAAATAGCCTTATTGTATCTCTAGTAAGATTTTATTTTGATGCCTCTTTAATTCTCAAATCCAAAAAAGTTTTTATCAAAATTTATTATTCTCAAAGCAGTACTTTCAAACTTAGCATTACTATAGATTACTTAACTAAAAAAGACCAAAACATACTATAAACCAAACATTGTGCATAAATTTATTACATTTTTTAAAGAAGATTATCCATTTATAATCTAGGAGATCTTAAAAAAAGTGAAGACTTAAAAACTTTGAATCTAAAAAAGAACTTTGAATGCTCTTGAATATATCTATAATATTTATAAAAACTAAAACAATTAATCATCATATAATTAAATTTAAATCATTGTTTACCAACGAGCCTTACTTAATAAAAATTGAATTTATCATTTGATTAAATGAAAAACCTTAACCTTTTTAAAACATAAAAACACAGGTAGATCGTATTTCATTTAATCAAATGATAAATTCAAACAATAATTATCGAAGCCTTACAAATACAATTATTCTTGATAAAATATTAATAGGTACAGCTCTGTTTCTAATTCTTCATCTGAATTTATATAATCTATATAATTCAAAAAAAAAAAACACTTACTACATAATAAAATCCATTTATTTAATTTAAAGTACCTAATTAATACTGAAAATATATCTTTAAAGAATTATGATATACTACCTACAAAAGACAAGAGTATGAAAAAAAAAGGTATAATAAAATTAGGCGATAAAAAATTATCTGAGTTAAACATTTATAATCTAATTGACATAGCAATAATAGAAGGTATCTGTTCTTCTTTAGAAATATGGGAATTTCCACATATTTTATATTTTTCAAATATGACAATACTAGATACTATAGTTCTACAGTTTCATCAAAAAAAGAAAAATGAAGCATATTTTGGCAATACAGTAGTTTTTAGCTACAATTTTAAAAATTTCTTTTTTCAATGGTACCTAGAAAATAATCCAAATGCAAAAGAAATAAAAAATATTGGGATTGAAACTATTAAATATTTAATTGAAAAGAAATACGACTTACCCCTATACTAAAAATTTGCCGAAATATAAAAAAATAGAAAAAACTCTTTCACCTATTTTATTTAAAATTTTATTTTCAGAAAAAACAATAAATACCTCCTTGCGCTTTTAAAACTAGTTAGACTTTTTAAATAAAAACATATTCAACTACTTTTTTTCTTATTCTGCTAAGTCAAAGATTTATCATTATTTAAATATGTTAATTAAGAAAAATATAATTTAAATAAAAACCATCTATAACAAGAAGTTGTTCGGATTAAATCAAAAAATAGATAAAAAAAGGTTAATAGACACTGAGCCTCTTTCTTTTTTCTTGCTTGATTTCTTTTTCTTTGGTATGGCTAAATAGGCAACAATAAATATATAATAATAATAATAATAATAATAATAATAACATTGATTTAGACAAACAATAAAAGACAGATGTGCTCCTAAAAACAAGAAAAAGTCAGTTAAAAAAAGTAAAAAATTTTTATGCACAAAAAAGTGACATAAAAAATTTAAAGAATAAAAAAACAATAGATAATGTTCCAAAAATCAATAAAGATAGTAATATTAGTCGCAATTAGCACTGTAAGCAATGCCACTGCTCAGACTGTGCTTAAATTAGGAGGAAACCAATATACAATCAATGAAAAAGCGGCGCTGGAAGTTGAGAGTAATACAAAGGGTTTTTTGCCTCCGCGTATGACTAAAGCACAGCGCAATCTGATAACTTCCCCGCCTGCGGGCTTACAGGTTTGGTGTACAGATTGCAATAGTTCTACGGAACCTGCATCAGGACAGCTATGTATTTATTTAGGATCAGGCTGGGCTCCTCTTCGAATGAACACCACGGCGCTTGTAACTACAAGCAAAAAAGCTGATGCTACTAATAAACCTGCAAGAACAAATGCAACAACAGCTAAAATCAGTGGTGTTTTGGTAGAATTAAACGGTGCCGTACCTACTGAAACCGGAATTGTATATAAACCAATAACCGGCACTGACTTTACTACACTCCCATCACTGAATTCTACAACAGGTATTGCCACTTCCCCTATGCTTAAAAAAATAACTTCACCAGTGGTAACCAATGAAGGAGGTATATTCTCAGTAAGCTTAAGCAGTTTAGGAGCAACCCCTTATTATTATAGGGCTTATGCTAAAAGTGATTTGGGCATTGGTTATGGTAATCCTGTTATCTTTAATTGTGCGAATCCTACATTTAGTATTCCTGTTGTTACCGATGGTACGACTTTATACCCAAAGTTTACAGGTACGATGACTGTTAATGCAGGTACTCCTAAGGGAAGTATTACTGAATATGGTTATTACACTGGTACAACACCTAGTCCTACGACAAATAAAGTAGTACTTTCAACTCCAGCCTCCATTGCTGCCCTAGATGCAGTGCTCGATTCGGAAACATTTACGGCAAACCCAATAATAAACCTTGCCGCAAATGATTATTATGTATCGATTGCGGGTAAAAAGTATTTTAGGTTTTATGTTATTGCAAATGTTGCTACTTCTTATAGTTCTGATGCTACGTTTACAACTAGTACAGCTACCGTTGCGGCAAGGGTCACATTAAATACAAGTAATACAACCAATATCACTAATACTTCATTTTCGATTACAGGAAACATTACAAGTACGGGGACAACAAATATTACGGAAAATGGATTTTGCTGGAGTACAACTAATACTAGTCCTGCAATCACAGATTCCAAAACAACTACTACAATTTCGCCATCATTTACAGCAACAATAGATAAACTTAATTCGAATACAACCTATTATGTTCGTAGCTATGCAATAAACAATAATGTCCTTAATTATGGCAACACAATAAGTGTGAAAACGAAAAATAATTTGAATGCCGTTGAACTTTTAATGACAAATAACCAATTTAATACTTTATTTCCTTACCGAGCTGATTTGACTCTTTCCCAAAATGGACCTGAATTTTACTCTTACCAATCTTTAGTTGATGCTGTAAATGAATTAAAAAATATCAAGATAGAAGTGATAAAAAGGCAAAATTCAGATTTATCCTATATTGATTATACATACAAACTTAAAAGAACAGATTTACGAACTAACGCAACTACCGAATTAATTATCGGAAGCGATTACAATGAGAGTTGGAATCTTTCCAAGGCAGAAGTTGTTGTGAGCAGTATAGATCTTTCTAACTTTTTAAATTCTGGAAATACAACAAATGACAAAAATGAACTTTGCGGCTTTTTAGCTAATATTTCTCATGAAACAACTGGAGGTGATATTGCGGAGAATACAAAATCATATGGCTTGTACTTCAAAGAAGAGGTGGGTTGTTCAAATGGATGCCCACAATATACAACTGTCAGTACTGACTATCCAGCGACTCCAGGAAAATCCTACCACGGCAGAGGACCTATTCAACTTTCTTGGAACTATAATTATGGGCTTTCCAGTTTTCTGATTTACGGCGATAAAAATATCTTGTTAACAACTCCAGAAAGTGTTTTAGATAGTGGTAAAAATGCCTTCATGACTGCAATAATTTTCTGGAATATGCCAGAAGGAGCAAAACCAAGTGCTCACAATATTATAAACACCGTCAGAGGATTTGCTAAAACGATAAACATAATTAATGGCGGTGTAGAATGTGGTGCGGCAAATATTGCCAAAGATCCTCAGGTTTCGGACAGAATTGGATTCTACAAAAAATTTGCGGGTTATTTTGGTATTAATATTACAGATTCTGATCTTGAATTGTCATGTAGAGATTTGTCACCTTACTAAAAATTTAACTACCAACAGTTATCAAATAAAACAATCACCTCTTTTATTGAATGGGATAATAATAATTCAAAGGTATTTATTAGAAAATTTTTAAACCATAATCTAACAGAACTAATCAAAATTTGTAGTAAGAATTTCAATGTATTAATCAGAACACCCAATTCCCTACTTTAAAAACAATTATTAAGATATATTACAAAAATATTATTAAAATATGAAGCCTAAACAATTTAGAAATATCTATTTCAAAACTTGATTTTCACAGCGATTTTATTCCATAATTACAATTATACCAAATAAAAAGATTAAAACTTTAAAATTTTCAAAGAAATAATGAAAAAAAAACTACTTCCACTACTACTAACCTTGAGCGTATACTCAACTTATTCACAGGTAGGCATTGGTACTAAAATCCCTAATTCTTCTGCTCAGTTGGAAATTTTGTCGACAGAAAAAGGCGTTTTAATTCCTCAAGTTTCATTAACAGGTAGTAATGATCGAACAACAATTAAAAATGGTAATATCAATAGTTTACTGGTATTTAATACATCCGTTATAGCTGATGTTACACCAGGTTATTACTACTGGTATATAGACAAATGGCAAAGAATTGCTTTATCTGATGAAGTAGCAACAGGAAAAGATGGATTAGATGGAAAAGGAATTATCAAAACAACTATTGATGCTACAGGAAATCTTATTATTACATATTCCGATGGTATTATGGCAAATATTGGAAAAGTGAGAGGAGATACAGGACCTCAAGGAATAGCAGGTGTTGAAGGAGCCACTGGACCACAGGGGCCTACAGGGTCTACTGGTACAACAGGGCTTCAAGGTCCTATGGGTCCAACGGGACCTGCTGGTATACAAGGTTTACCTGGTGTTGACGGAGCAGTTGGACCGCAAGGACCGGCTGGTGCAACTGGACCTACCGGAATACAAGGTTTACCTGGTGTAGACGGAGCAGTTGGGCCACAAGGACCAGCAGGTGCAACGGGACCTCAAGGTCCTATGGGAGCCACAGGTGCAACGGGACCTGCTGGAATACAAGGTTTACCTGGTGTAGACGGAGCAGTTGGACCACAAGGACCAGCAGGTGCAACTGGACCTCAAGGTCTCACTGGTCTCCAAGGTTTAGCTGGCATTGACGGCGCTGTCGGACCACAGGGGCCAGTTGGTGCAACTGGTCCTGCGGGCCCCGCTGGTGGCACGACTAATCCAACAATACTTCCCAACTATTCCATTGGACATGTTGTGAGCAATGGATCAATTACTATGTATACTACCCCATTTACTGCTACCACCAATACAACAGCATCAATATCAACATCATTCCTTGTTCCTGGGAATACTACTTTTACCATAAATTTTTATTCATATGATGACGAAGCATTAACCTATGAGCTTTGGAAAGTAACACCATCTGCAAGCTCCACCACTTATTCTACAACTGGAGCAGTCCTTGCAACGGTAAATACTGGAGTATATTCTGGCAGTGGTGTTGCCACTAACGCATCATTTAGCTATACAGCAGCCTCAGGAGAGTTGTTTACTATAAAAATTTACAAAACTTCGGGTGGCGCAATTACTTCATCTGGATCTTTTTATAGCATGTTTTCGGCAATTTAAGGTTATAATACTATGGCTGAAAATACTAATAAAGCAAAAACTATTTAAATAATAATACTTTTCTTTTAATAATTATCGAGGAAACCGAAAATCGAGGTAAAGAGTAGGTACTTTAAATTAATTAAATACTAAAAAAATGGAAGATTATTTGGGCGTAATTAGATTATTTTCAGGAAATTTTATTCCCAAAGGCTGGATGCCTTGCGATGGGCGGATATTAGACATTACGAAATATACTGCTTTGTATTCAATCATTGGAAATATTTATGGAGGAGACGGAATTCGTCAATTTGCAATACCAAATTTATGTGGTAGAATACCTATAGGTTCTGGTACTAGTGCTAAGGGGGATGACAAAATTCAGATCAATTATAAACTTGCAGAAAAAGCAGGGGAAGAAAAAACGACACTCAGCAGTTTAAATATTCCATCACTAAAAGGTGGCTTTGTTGACTGGGCTACTTTAGCTTTACCTTGTATTAGTGAAGGTAATGAAAACGACCCAAATGACAAAACCATGGGCGGTAATTCAAATACTTCTATTTTTTCTTCATCTGATCCTGATAAAAAAATGAAACCTTTTAAAATCAACGAAGCAATGAATGACCACATTGTCTATACAAATGTTAATGCAGAGGGAGTAGTGCCTTTCAACAATATTCAACCTGTTTTGGGAATTAGTTATATTATTTGTTATAGCGGTTTATTTCCTGAAAGAGAACTTTAATTGTATTAAGGAAAATTAAAAACAAGTCTGTTTCTTATATATAATTTTCAACAAAGCTCCTTTTTTTACAATAGTTAATGTAAAGGTTGCCTAACTAATAGTTAGACAGCCTTTTTTTATTTCTCTATACAACTTAAAAAAACAAACTTTTTTATGAGTGTGTAATTCCTACAAAAATATATTTTGAATATTTAACAAAAACGCACTTATTAGGTCTAATAGGCTTATTTAATAATTGATAAAACCAAAATTCATCAAGTAATATATAAGCTCATAGAAGAATCACAACATCGTAATTACAGAATTAATCAACTATTTCTCCTATTCACAATTATTTAACTTCAATCCTTAATATTCAGCTTACCAATTTAAGATATGATCCTTAAACACTATTCTATAGTACCCCATCCACTTACAGGTCTCTAATCTCAAAAAATTAGATTTTCCACTTAAATAAAAAACAAAAAAAAACTCATTTAATACCTATAAATTACCACTTATTACTTTTTTTCTCATTTAACAACATCAAAAGGGTAAAATTGCGTAGCCTATGATGAATTTATCGTTTAATTTAAACTTAATCCATATTAGTTAAGCATTTTAAAAGTTTTTGGTAAAGTAGATTAAAGTAGTTTAATCTGAGAAAAATTAGGTTGTCTAAATGACAACCTAATTTAATTTTAAAACAAGAAAAGGCATCTGAAATTTACTTTAATGTCAATCCAAAAACCTTATTGTTAAAAGTTTAAGCCAACTAGTTTTACAAAAAATATTACTTGTATAAAAGCCTCAACTAAATCATTGTTTAATCATTTAATCTTAATATTTATGAAACAAAAATTATTTTTATTAACAGCACTACTCATAGCCAGCCTTCTTCAGGCGCAAGTCGTCTCAACTCTAGCAGGAGGCACAACAGGATATCAAGATGGTACTGGAAGTAATGCTCAGTTCTATAGTCCATATGGAATAGCCGTGGATGCGAATGGAAATGTGTATCTTGCAGATACAAACAACAATAGAATACGAAAAATAACTTCAAATGGAACAGTAACTACGCTTGCAGGAAGCGTAGCAGGATATCAAGATGGCACAGGAACTAGCGCTATGTTTGATAATCCAATGGGAATAGCTTTAGACGCAACTGGAAATCTATATGTTACAGATACTTTTAACAATAGAATACGAAAAATAACACCTGCAGGAACAGTCACTACACTGGCAGGAAGCACAGCAGGATATAGAGATGGTACAGGAACTAGTGCTATGTTTGATAGCCCATATGGAATAGCCGTGGATGCAAATGGAAATATTTATGTAGCTGATTACAATATAATACGAAAAATAACACCAACAGGAACGGTATCTACGCTTGCAGGAAGCACAGCAGGTTATAAAGATGGTATGGGAAGTAGTGCTATGTTTGATAGTCCAGCTGGAATAGCTGTGGATGCAAATGGATACATTTATGTAGCAGATGCAATCAACACTAAAATTCGAAAAATAACTCCCACAGGAACAGTCTCTACCCTCGCAGGAAGTACACCAGGATATAAAGATGGTATGGGAAGTAGTGCTATGTTTGATAGTCCAAACGGACTCATCGTGGATAAAGATGGAAATGTGTTTGTGACAGATCTTGTCAAAAACGTTATACGAAAAATAACCCCTGCAGGGGAAGTCTCTACCATAGCAGGAAGTACATCTGGATTTAAAGACGGTACAGTAGGTACAGCTCAGTTTAGTGGACCATCAGCAATAACGTTAGATAATGATGGAAATTTATATGTAGCAGATTCTAATAACAATAGAGTACGAAAAATAACATTTCCCTCCTGTAATCTAACAACTAGTATTACAAGACAATCCAATGTAAGCTGTAACGGTGGCATTAATGGATCGGCTACGGTAAGTGTGTCAGGAGGAACTGGCACCTATACTTATTCTTGGGCACCAAGTGGAGGAACTGGCTCTACTGCTTCGAGACTTTCGGCTGGTACTTACACCTGCACGGTAACCGATGCAAACGGCTGCCAGGCTGTACAGTCCATTACCATTACCCAGCCTACACCGCTTTTGGCGACAGCCTCACAGACTAACGTAAGCTGTAATGGTGGCACTAACGGATCGGCTACGGTAAGCATGTCCGGAGGCACAGGTAACTATACTTATTCATGGTCACCAAGTGGAGGAACAGCTCCTACTGCTTCGGGACTTTCAGCTGGAATTAATACCTGCACGGTAACAGATGAAAACGGATGCCAGGTTGTACAGTCCTTTACCATCACTCAGCCTGCACCACTTTTGGCAACAGCCTCACAGACTGATCTGGTTTGTAATAGCGTTGCAAGCGGATCGGCTACTGTAATTGTATCGGGAGGAACCGGTGATTATACTTATTTATGGGCACCAAATGGAGGAAAAGACGCTACTGCTTCTGGACTCTTAGCCGGAAATTATCTCTGCAGGATAAGAGATGCAAACGGGTGTCAGATTATACAATCTTTTACTATTACCGAGCCTGCGGCACTTTCAATAACCGCCTCACAAACTAACGTATCCTGCAAAGATAAAGGCTCAGCTTCAGTAACTGTATCAGGAGGAAGTGGTGGTTATACTTATTTATGGGCACCAAGTGGAGGAACAGACGCTACTGCTTCTGGACTTTTGGCGGGTGATTATACCTGTACCGTAACTGATTCAAAAGGCTGCCAGGTTGTAGAATCGTTTACTATTACTGAGCCTGTGGCACTTTCAATAACGCCCTCACAAACTAATGCGACTTGCAGGGAAACCTATACAGGGTCAGCTACCGTAAATGTATCAGGAGGAATACCTGGTTATACTTATTTATGGTTTCCTAAAGGAGGAACAGCCGCTACAGCTTCAGGACTGTATCCGGGAAATTACAGCTGTAGGGTAACCGATGCAAATGGCTGTCAGGCTGTACAAGAATTTACTATTACACAGCCCTCGGCACTTTTAGCCACAGGCTCACAGACTAATGTAAACTGTAACGGTGACACTAACGGATCGGCTACAGTAAATGTATCGGGAGGAACTGCTCCTTACACTTATTTGTGGACACCTAACGGAGCAACATCACCTACAGCTGCAGGACTCTCAGCAGGGAATTATACCTGTACGATAACTGATGCGAACGGTTGTAAGGTTACAAAAGATTTTACTATTACACAGCCTGCACCATTTTTGGTCACTGGCAATAATAATAGCATTCTTTGTCATGGTGATGCCAGTGGATTGGCTACTGTAAGTGTATCTGGTGGCACTGGTAATTATACTTATTTATGGGCACCAACTGGGGGGACAGCAGCTACAGCATCGGGACTTACAGCTGGCAATTATACCTGTACTGTAACTGATGCCAATGGATGCCAAACAACAAAATCCTTTACTATTGAGGAACCTGCACAAATAACATTTTCGGATTCAACTTTACCCGATTATGATTATAATACACCTTATAGTAAGCTTTTAGAGACTATAGCTGGTGCAGGACCAAAAAACTTTACGCTTACTTCAGGGAGTTTACCTAAGGGCTTTTCCCTATTATCAAATGGTCAAATAACGGGAACGTCGACACAAACCGCTGACAGTAATTTTACAGTTACCGCTACCGATATGAAAAAATGTAGTGCCTCCTATAACTTTACATTAAAATTAAGCCAAATACCAATCAAAGTTACTGTATTGGCTTCTCAAGGCAAAGTATATGGAGAAAACGATCCGGTTTTAACTTTTAAAACAATACCCAATTTATTGCAAGGTGATTCCTTTACAGGGACTCTAGGACGATCTCCGGGAGAAAATGTTGGAACTTATGCCATTGATCTGGGGACCTTAAGTGCCGGTTCTAAATATTTGATTGATTTCGCGGGTGCTGATTTTTCCATCACTAAGGCAAATCAAAACATTATCTGGGATCAAACTTCAACACTAGGTTGCGACAAACCTACCGCGGCTGTAACATTAACAGCTGCTACGAGCAGTGGCTTACAAACTAATTACACTTCTTCTAATACTAATATTGCTACTGTTTCAAACAATATACTTACTTTTAAAGGCTATGGTACAGTAAGCATTACCGCATCACAAAAAGGAAACACCAATTACAATGCAGCTGCCCCAGCAACCCTAACCTTTGTAAATAGTCAGCCCAACCTGATTCGAAAACATTTTGAAAACATGATCTTCTTTGATAATAGCAGCAAGGAATTTAAATCCTACAGCTGGTATAAAAATGGCATTCTGATACCTGAACAAACCGATCAGTACTTTAAAGATAACGCACCTTTAAACGGAACTTATCATGCAGTAGCTACAAAAACAGACGGAACATTCGTTACAACTTGTCCCTTAACTTTATCTACATCACAAGAAGAAGAATACATCAAAATTGTTCCTAATCCCGTGAGAACAAATACCAATTATCAATTAATTACTAACGTATCAGCCTCAGGCTTACAAAATGCCCGCATTGAGGTATATAGCACTACTGGAGTACTAATGGAAACTAAAAACACAAATGAAAACACAGTAAGCCTAAAAGCTCCAGCCAGTGAAGGAATATATATTGTAAAAATGACATTAACTAATGGTAAGTATTTTACTAAAAACTTACTAGTGAGAAATTAATAAATATAAGAAACGCTCCTGGTTTGTAAAAAATTAGGAGCGCTTAAATAAACAGAATTATGAAATACAACATTAAAAATTCAATAGCTATTACAGCACTGCTAATCTCACAAGCAATGGCTGCCCAATTTTATGCAGGAGTACAATCCGGAATAGGCAGTATACTCAGTGATGTAAAACAAACAACTCCAGGATATAGACTCGGGGCAGCTATAAAAGCCGGCTATATCTACTCAATAACTCCACATATTGGAATTGGTTCGGGAATAGAATTATCACAATACAAGCAGGAAGTTACTTTAACCAACGGCACGACAGCCTTAAGCAATTATGAGGTAGATGCTACTACATCGGCTTTTCTATATACTGTGACTGCTAATAATTACAAAGAAAAACAAACCCTGCACGCCATACAAATTCCTCTTTTCTTACAGTATAAAACCAATATTAATAAAGGAATTGATTTCAATTTTAGAGCGGGAGCTAAATACTTCATACCAATAAAATATAAAATAGAGGCAACAGCCAATACCATAAAAACAACAGCGTACTACCAAGATACCAATCTGCTTATTGATAATTTACCAGAATATGGTTTTGGGACTCAACAAAACTATAAAGCATCTGGTGAATACCAAACCAAAACCATAGTTATGAGCATGTTTGAACTAGGATTTACTTTTGACATGAAAGCCAAAAATGCACTATATGCAGCTCTATTTCTTGAAAATGGTTACGGCTCGATCATTGATCAGCAAAAAGACCAATCTTATATTGGCTACAACCCTGATTCTGTTACTGAGAAAAAAGCAAATGGACTCTATAGCATCAATAAAAATCCTAAAATTAGACCCGTTGCCTTTGGGGTAACACTCGGATGGAACTTTAATTAAAGTACACAATCAACCAGTTAGACGTTATGGGTTAGTATGAAGATAAATAGTATTATTGTGCACACTAACCTATAACTCTATATTAAATAATAAAAGTAACCTTTAAAAATCATCGTAAAGAAATTTAAGTACATTCAAGTTAAGCAATAAGTATTAAACAGATAAATAAATTAAATAATTATTTAATTTATTTTAGATAATTATAACCTTTGGCAGTCATTAGTTTAAGAATTAAAAAAAGCAGCGATAAAGCTTAACTTTAGATCTTAGAAAACCACAGTATATTGGTGAGTAAATTCTAATTAAACATTTATTATAAAAAATAATAAAAATATCAAATATATAATTTCCCTAAAAACTAGCTATAACTCACATTGAAATTTTTAAAATAAGTTCTCTATTTTCTCTTATAAAAATCAATAGCTAAATAGTATAAGTACAGATTCTGAAACACATCCTAAAACACCATTTCTAAACCCAAACGAGCAGCTTGAGAATTAGCAAAATGATTTGAAAAAAACAGTAAATTATGAATATAAAACAATTTATTTTCAATAATAAAAAATAATATATTTTAATCATCGCAAACAATAGATATAACAAACATAATTTTATTGAAAGCCAATTAAATAAAACTCATATAACATATACTATAGATCGTAATTTTCTATAAAGGAAAATTAATCACTTATGGGCTTATTTTTGAAGTAGAAATTACAAATCATGAAATTGAATTCCGAAAATTACTCAATAGCAATAAAACTCATTGCGTTTTTATTAGGCAGCAACCATATTCTATAATCCACACTAGTTCTTTATATGACAACATAAAATCTGGAAAATCTTATTTTTCAGTTTCGAAATCCGAACCTTAAAAATTAACTGGCTCATAAAAAACATCAATGCCAGAATGCTAACTTTTAAAAAATGAAAAGCTATTTATCAAAACTGGAGAATGTTTTTATTGCATTGCTGTATATAGTATAATAAAGTTCTACAAAAAATTGTTAGTCTTTTCAATAACCGGGGGAACAAAAAATAAATCAATTCTTTAAGAATCATAAATGAAATACTAACCAAAATCCAAAATGAAATAGTTCCGGATATCCAAGACTAAAAATAATGAAAGTCAACTCTAGATGAATTTCTTTTAAAAATCTTTAGCACAACATAGGATAAAGAAGAGATGTTTTTAACATAGTCCTTAAAAAAAAAGAGAACTTGAATATTAGATAGATAAAATACTTTATCTTTTTATAATTAAAGAAGAAATTGAATTTCACTTTTTGCTGACCATTTTCAACTTTGCCCAACTTATAACGCATCATTAAGCCCAAGAATAAAGTCTTTTATTCTATCGCAATACCATAACCAATAAAAACAACTCATGACAAAACAAAAAAAGCAATAGCTAACAGTATTTTGTTTAAACCAAATAGAAATTATGCATTGTATAAAAAATTTAATTTGAAAAAAAATATGCGGCAGTTTGAGAATAAAAAACCGGGAATTTAACTAAATACTTACTAAACTCAAAGTCAATATCTTTTTTAAAACATTACATCAAAAAACTTCTCCTGGTACTAGGGAGATCACCAAACCTTTTTTTAAAAGCCCTGGAAAACCTTCCAGCATTTTCGTAGCCGGTTAAAGCCGCTATGTTTTTAATGGGAATATCTGAATTTTGAATTAATTGGATAGCCAAAAGCATATTTTTCTCTTTATGGTATTGTAACATTGAAAAACCAAACACTGTTTTAAAATTTGCTTTTAATTTTGTAGGAGAAAGTCTTACTTCTCTTGAAATATAATTAATACCTACAAAAGGAAGATACAGATTATCTAAAATAATCTTTTGGGCCTTCAACACATTATAATAATCCGAATTATTCAAAATTGGACTATTTACAATATTATCACTTTGAAAGAAAGTACTAAAAAAATCCACAATTAACATCCGAGAATGCTTTTTGAAACTTAATTCATTAAAATGATTATGACTTTGGTTTTTCAAATGCTTTTGGATTTTAATTATAATTTCACGAGTTCTTGCTTTTATAACTGGACCAGAAAAAAAACCTTTTTCTTCATTAAAAAAATAATTAATCGATTTTTTCCTGAATATACCTCCCGATAATAAATTACGATTAGCCCAATCTTTATTTACAGCAAAAACAAATAGAGTTCCGGTTGTATTTTTACAAAAAAAATTATTCAGTTCTGTTTGGGGTTTGCTAAAAGTCCAGCCTGAATTAACATAATTAATATCTTCTTCCTCCCTGATTCTAAACTTGCAATCAAATACAGAAAAAGTAAGTATATAATAGTCATTTGGCATGCAATTATTATAAGCGGATTTCAAAATAAAATTTTGCCTTACATCAATATCAGCCGAGAAAAACCAAAATCCTTTCTCAATCTTACGATAATTCATCTTAGTTTTACATAGCAAACTATTTACTGATATTGACTGCTTCAAAGTATCATGATTTGCCATAGGCATATGAATCAAAGAATCTAAGAAAACTTCCGGATCATTAAATAAATAAGTGAATTCTAAAAAATCATAAAAGCACTTTTGAGATTGCTTGGAACAATTAATATCAATCATAACATCATAAAAGTTTAATTACATACTAACTCAATAATGATTTTAATAAATATAAAATTAACTTAAAATTGAGTTGTGTATTTATATTTACATAATCAGTTGGGAGAAATAATAGTTTATAGAATAAAAGCAATATTGTAATTCTACTGAATATTAAATCACAATGATTGCAAAAACATCAAATTTCTCTCATTAAATATCTTAAGAGAACCACTAAGTAATAAGCTAAAAGTTTACTGTAGCAAACGGAACTAAATTCATTACAATTGTTTAAAAAACTATTGTAATGAACTCTTTTTCTGTTTATAAAAACAATAAGATACTGATTGTATAAGATTTGTTTAAAAGTTATGAAATAACTTTAGCAAAATTATTATGTGCATATTCTTCTTCAAAAGCTAGGACAAAAAAATACGTATTATACTAATAGCAATTTCAGTATTTTTTTGTAGTGTCTCACTAACTGTGTAAGTTAAAAAATGATAATTTATTATTATTCCAAAAGGACTAAGAAACACTTATACACAATAAGTCCTCATATATTCTAATGCAATTGGTTTAATAACTTTAATTCTTGAATTTTAACATCTGGGTAAATCTATCCAAGATTCAATTATATTCTATCCTATCCTTAAATCTACTTTTTAAAACACAAAATACTTAGGCAATAAAGAAATCAATTCCGAAATAAAAACTACAAATTATGAGAAAATATATTGAGAAAATTCAAATTTTCATTAAAGAAGATACTTTCACATTTACGGCAATAACGATATCCGTAATTTACATTTTATTATACACCACTTTAGTTATAAAAATAATCATAGAGTAATCCTGTAAATTGAATAAGTAACAATGAAAAATAAAATATAGTTGCCTATAATTTCAACAACTTTTTATTCACTATACTCAAACTACTCTTTTAAACAAGATTGTAGAACTAGATTGTAGAACTAGAATTTTAGACGTATTGGTTGGCAAAAATCTTTTAGTGCAGTAAAAAAACAAGGCTACTGTGAAGTAGCAAAAAAAAGACATTCAATCAAAAAGACAAAGTATACATCTATAAGAATGATATAGATATCTCTCAGAAAACTACTATCCTAATAGATTCCTCATTAACCACTGATGTAGGAAATCAGATCAATTAAGAATTACAGTGCAAAAACATTGGCTGGGAAAAAATTATTATCTCTGACTTGAAATACTGAATTTCTTATGGTAAGATTTTGCTTTTTAGTAGGCACAATATTCTTCTGTTAAAAGATCAAATTGACCAAAATCAATTCTCTTTTGGGATCAATCCTGGAATTAATCATAATCGATCAGAGAATAGGAATGTGAATGTCCAGCAATAAATCAGGCCTATCAAAAACGTATGCTTTTACCCTGTTATAATTGATTATTAAATATAAACTCATAAAAAGAAAATGAAAAATAAAGACTGGATTACATACTGGAAAAAAAACTTATCTGATACTTTAAAATCTCACATTGATATCAACACACTGTTCCATTTTGAAATAAAGAATTTCAATATGAAACAAGAATGTATCTATGAAACTGCGGAAATAAATCATTTAATCGATACTGAGGAACTAAGAATAAATAAAAAATCCGGAATAAAAATTTTCAAAAATAACATATGGCTTTCTATAAAACAGACCCATGTCTTAATTGCTCCATTGGTTATCAAGGAAAAAGAACAAAGTTTGACATACGATAATGATCCGAATCTAGAAATTCCATTTTGGTACTTTGCAAAAATAGACCGGAATGGCAATTTGAACGTTCCTGATGAAACATCTCCAATTTTTCAACTAGAATTCCTAAAATACATCACCGATGAAAGCCCAAATTTTTACCTTGATAAATTTGAGGAGACTCACAACAAAAGAGATTCGGAAAAAAAAGAGTTCAAAAATTACGCCCAATATATCCATTATTTACAAAACACTTATAAAGACACTACAGGCCAAGAAATTGGTAACTCAACTAGTAGATACAATGTAATTAATAACGGTATTGTTCTATTACCACATCTGGACATTTTATTACTATTGAAATTAATCAATTTAATAGAAAATATCAAACCATAATTAAGTATTGGTGTATTGTCGTGAGATTACTTTATAATTTAATTTATAATCCCAGAATTTACAAATAATAAATTAGAATGGGTGTTACTGAAAGAGTTAATATTTTTAATAACAGAGTTAATTGAGGAAAATCTTTTGAAAGTCAATCTTTTTAAACAAATATTATTAAACGTAAAATATCTGTAAGAACTTTTTTCTCTGGAATTATAAAATATGAAAGACAAAAAACAACACCTCCAATGAGCGTTTTTTTTAGTTTATACACAGCAATTAACTATATTCTTTACATTAATAAAACTAGGCAAAGTCTTCTTCAAATTAAATTTGAAGATATTTTAGTAAATTAAAAGTTTATTAAGATATTGTTATAATTATCCACTTATTACCTAATTTGCATCTGCTTTTAGATCAAATCAATAAAACTAATAAATTTCTTTACAAAATAAATCTGATTTATAAATTATTTTCCCATTTATACTTTCACTAACAAAACGATGAAAAAATAATTCTAAATCAGAAAATAAAAAAATACACCTTGTAATTTTATTTAACACTCAGTTTGTAGAGGCAAGTATTGTTTACGTTTTAATGGGACGGGATCTTTCTATAGTAAACACCTCTCTTGATCCCTTCTGGTCGTTTAGAGAAAGGAATTGATTTTACAGCTCAAATAGATTATTAATTTCTAGTAGTATATAAAGGTAGAATTTGAAATCTTTTCGACTTTAGCGAGAGAACATAAAACCTGCGTTAGACTATAGGATCTGACCTAACGCCCGGAATATTGAAATGTTCCCAGTTTTATGCTGGAGTTTGAACATCTAGATTAGATAAATAGTATTATAAAAAAAATTAAAAATATACTTTATTTCTAATTACTAAGAAGAAAAAAAAGATAAACTTAAAGCTACAGTTAGATCTCAAAACTAAAAAAGATGTTCTACTTTATAATTACAGAGCAATCAATTGATTGATTTTTAAATGATCTATTTCATTTGTATCAATAACGAAAGAGTAATTGGCTTTTCTATTCGTTTTGGAAGGATATCCTACCGATTTTAAAAAATCATGAATTAGTTTAGGTTGTTTCCTTTTTGTATTTGCGTTAATCAGGTCAATAAGATTGTGATAGTCTATATCGTGAATTTCACAATGATCAATAAGCTTTTTCTCTTTTTCTAATGCATTTGAAAGCTCGTTCACAACTTTGTTTGCCTCAATATAGTTTAGTTTTGTCATGGTAGATTTTTTAAAACCAATTTAACATAGACTTACGAAGATCTTTTATATATTTTATTCAGTACATTACTGTTTAATATCTGGTAGATGATTGGAAATAAATACCTAAATATTAAACAATTTTCAAAGATTGACTTGCATCGAGATTACAAATTTTATTATCATCAAAATTAATTACAATAAATATTAAGGAAATAACCAAAATTTGACTTTGTAAAAAAGAAGCTTAAGTTTTACCACTTATTTAACGAGAGTCTAAATTTAGAAAAATGAATTATTAATTTGTAAAAATAAACAGGATCAATAAAGGTACCTAATCATGCATCCGGGTATTCTAAATAATGTAATTAAATATGACAAAGAAAAGATCAATGGTATTATTTATTTAGTCCATGTTACCTTCTATAAGTTTAACGTAAAATAAAAAGGCGTAGTCCCTTTTCAATGTATAAAAATATAGTTGATGAGGATTTTTACTATTGCTTTGAAATTGTAATTAAATTGTTGGTTTACTTAATTAGATATTTTAATAAAGCAACTAAGAGTTAATTTTTTTTTTTAATTAAGAAATGGCATATTGTATAAAATGCAAACGGAGTGGTGCAAAAATATCGAGAACAGTTCAAACAGGATATTCTTCAAAAAGCTCAATTATATTTTACGAACAAAGACAAGTTTGTGAAAGTTGTTCGAATTTAATGGATAATAAAGAATTATCCATAGTTAAAAGAAAACGTACACTATATATAATTTTTATTAGTTTTGCTCTGATTTCTTATTCGAAATATATACCTAAAAAATTAAGCAGTAAATTAATTAAGCCTAATAAAACTGAAATTGTAAATTCTAAGAAATGTTTTAACCAGAGGGTTTGGCCATATACAAAATCGCAAATAACACTTTCAATTCCTTATAACTCTCAAGTTAGTATTATAGATAGTGAAAATTTAAAAATACAAAACTGGGTTAAAATTGAATTTTAAAAAAAGATGTTTATCTCGACAATTTCTGACCATAAATAATTATTGGAAAAATAATACGTATTAAAAACAAGACCCATAACTTAGGAGATTAAATTTAACTCTTGGTTAATTATATTTTTATAAATAATTACAATATTTTATCCTCTTCTGTTAAAATCTGAAGTTTTGATGTAATTTATTTACCTTGCTTTGCACACCATAATCATTCTAACTCTCGTTGATGTTGATATGATGTAAAGATAAAAACTACTATTGATAATATTTCTCATACTACCATGCTCGGGTGAACTGGACCTAAATATACTTCTTACAATCACTTATTAGCGCACATAAAAAAAGAACAAAAAATGTATCAATTGGGTCTCAATAAATATTAGAAGCTCATGTAAATCTAACGCTTTTAAAACCTCCTAAACTACTGATATAATGCAAAGAGACGTTCTCTGAAAAAAATCAAAAATCAACACATTAAAAATTTTTCAATTTTATATGTTTAAAATCTTATAAAAAAATAGGCCCTTTTGAATACATTATCTTCTTACTCCTTATATTTTTTCATAAAATTACTTAATGTTCTATCCATAAATGCCCCACTTCTTGCTCTTAATTCATCATTTATATTTGCTAGTAACTCGTCAGCATCTTTTACCTGATTTGATTTAACTTTTATCTTTGTAAATGACAAATTAAATCTAAGAATAAGAAAAGTATAATACATAGACTTTATTTTATAGCCCAAAATACTTGCACAAGTACAAATAACCAATAAAATCAAATATTCCAAAAAAGTTGTTTCTCTATATAAAATACCACAGATGCTTATAAAAGCCAAAACAAAAAACACAAAATTCAAAAAATAATTTCTTGTTTTATGAAAGGAAACTTTTGCTAAATGCCCCAATTTAAAAGATAATAATATCTCATCCTGATAAATTAATAAATTATCATCTACAATAGCACCTATAGAATTTTCAATAGCACAATAATCCTGATGTTCTTGATGATTCAAAAAAAAACTCTCCATTTGTTTTTATAATTTATACTTTAATAAATTCTCTTTTACATTTCCTAGGGAAAAATATCTTAGTACTTTAAAGTATAAATTTGACTATTATTTAGAATAATACATATTAAAAAACAACATCTGGTCAAATAAAAGGATAAGCGATAAAAAAATGAACCTATAACAATAAACATGTTACCTAACACTAGATAATTAATAATAAAAGGCTATAAGCCAATTTAGTAAACTTTAGCACAATCATAAAAATCCTGTATGCTAATTCTTCAAAAGAGCAATAAAAACCGTCAATTAATTTATTCATAAAATTAAAACCTCACTTACAAACATATTCTTTGATAATTATAAAACTGCAATTAAAAAAATACTCCCTCCCATTGACTATTAGAGCTATAAAAAACAATTATTCAGCAAGATATAATAAAGAAATTGTAACATAGAAAAATAAGTTTTTTTACTCTAGTGTTTTTATTTGTTTTTTACAATTTTTTAAAGACATTAAATCTATTATTTATCTTTTAAACTTCGTAAAACCTAACCCTCAGTTTTGCATCTCATCTTAGTCCATATCAATTTTGAAGTTTTTATTAAAACTAACTACTTTCTGTAAAACTATTTGACCAGTTACATCACTAACACTTATATTATATAGCAATTCTTTACACTTGTTAATTACTACCTTCAACAAAGGAAAGACAACCATATTTTTGTAATCTATTTAGGATATTTAATAGATAGAGGCTTTTTGTTCAAAATATTAATTAAAGTATAATAACAATACTCCTCCTCAATTTAAAACATACTAAAAATACCACGCCCTGATCTTTTTTTTTAAAATTTCGACAAAACAATTAAAAGAGCATTTTTTATAGACTTCATATATAATAAGAATTATTTACAAGGTTTTCCAAAATAAGAGCCGCATTAAAAAAAAAGTAATAACAATTTATTCTAATAATATTAAATCTTTATTGATATGAAAATATCTTCTCAACAGTTGCTTATTTTTAGTTTTTTTTTAATCTGCTTGCTATTTTCTTGCACTTCGGAGGAAAATTCCACTCCAATTGAACCTCTTCTACCAACAATGGATTATGTCTTTAATTCAGACGAATTAGAAACAATGGCTTTAATAAATAAATACCGACAGGATATTGGATTAAATATCTTACAACAAAATAAGCATGTTTCCTATTTAGCTGAGCAACACAATACATATATGATAACTAATAATATAGTTAGTCATGATGGTTTTGACGAACGTTATAATAATATTGTCGAAGTACTAAAGGCAATAAAAGTGGGAGAAAACATTGCTTATAATTACAAAAGTCCGAAAGCAGCGTTGGATGCATGGCTATTGAGTCCAGGTCATAAAAAAATAATAGAAGGAGATTATACTCATTTCGGAATCTCTATAAGACAAAACAAAAACAATAAGAATTACTATACCAATATTTTTATAAAGCTCCTTAGTGAATAGATAAAGTAAGGTGTTATCCCAATAAATGCTAAGGTAACAGAAGATTTATTACTAGATGAATATTTAAAATAATTCAAAACAGGCTAAAAACTAAATGGTTTTCTTATACAATAACGAGGAATAGAACCAATTCTAATATGAGGATGCAAATTCTGGCAAAAGTAACCAATGAAGGTTACTTCTCATCTAGGATGTCAGAAATATAGAAAAGTTCTTAATCGAATTCTCGCAATTATTTTGCGCATTTAAATTTATTAAATTTAATACCACCTAGGTGATATTAAATTTCTAAATGTTTTTTGAAAATTAAAATTCACTTAAATTTTCTTTTAGTTGATTTTGGTTTAAATCACATACATTCTGATCTAGTCCCCTTGACTCTATTAAACTATTATGTAAGCGCTCTGCCATTTTTTCAATATTGTTCGTGATAGAATCATATACCAGTTCCATTCTTCGATTTTTTTCTTCTTTTACTGACATCAAAACATCTTCAATAAAAGCCTTATCATATTTCTCTGCAACAGAATCATGTGTATTAGTTAGCCTTATTATGTAATCATTACTCATTATTGTAACATTAAAATGTAGTTCTTCATTACTCAAATAGTATTTCCCAGCCAATTCATCTACATTTATATCGGTACTACTTACTTTCATAAGCTCACTAATAATACCAAAAATACTATTTTCTATCTTTGTATATACTCTGTTTTTTTTTCTAAAAAAATTAAATTTAAAGGGCATTAAATATTTGATTTATAAGATATTTATTAATTCTTTTTAGATATTTTTTTTCAAATTTAACAATTTGAGTTTTTTTCAGTTTAACAAAATAAATAAGACACACATTCTGATAAACAACCGTAAAAAAAGAAAGCTCTGTTTTTTATATTTACTTTGAAACGCATCGCAGGAAGTATTAATAATAGTAAAATATAAACGCTGAGTTACCGCATTTTAAACAAGAGATACCGACAACATAAAAAGATTTAAATCTTTGACGAAGATTCTTTTACCTATTTTTGAGTTGAGAGAGAAAAAAGAGTGAATCTCTTGGAATCAAAAAAGGAATTGATAATACCAAATTTATAGAATCTTTTTTAGAAGACTACAATCAAAAAAAGGGGTATTTACCGCATAGTAATACTTTATTATCATTACAGGGATAATATCTATAAACGTTTTGTTCAGTTATAATAAATAGATCATTATACAGATACAATCATTGTTTTGTTTATAATTTAATAATATTGCTATTTTCGCTAAATGCTAAAAATATTCAAATCTATAGCTGACAATTATTATAAGTTGCAAATATTCAGTTATTACACAAAATTGACCGTTTAATAAGTCTATAATATACTCTTTTGTTACGAAGAAATATTTTTGACATAAAAAAACTAAAATTAAACCAAATAAAAAACTTATAGTAAAGTGAATAACAATAATTGAATGTTTCTTATTGATTCTAATATATTTAAACTTTAGATTACAGAGAATTAATTCAAATGCAAATTTTATCTGCTAAATTTAAAAGTCACTATTTTTAGAAGCCAGAGAGAGCAAGTTAGAGAAATCGATGTTATAATTTTTAAGTCTGAAACTACAATAGTATATTTCATGAGAAATGTATAATGCGGTATCAATTCGAATAACTACTATTTGAATTATTTAACAAAAATATACTAGCATTAAATTCTAATCTTACAAATAAAATGTGTTTGCGTTTAAAGAAATTACACAAAGAGATGCTTCCTTTCAAATTTCATTAAATTTTTAAGATCAATTTTAACAGAATCGGTCAACAATCTCAATTATGAAATAATTAAACAATTTTATAGACATTTCAAAAGATTGAACATAATTCCATCTGGATAACTTACAAAAAGTAATTGTTTTTTTATGTTAACATATTTCTAGAAAATAAAAATCATACATCATGAGTGTAATTTATCAAATAAAATATTTACAAATTAGTAGATAATGTGTTACATGAGTCTTAAAAATATAGGTCATCGTTTATATTTTCTTTAATTAAACATAAAGTAATAAATACATAGTGAAAAAGATTTGAAGGATTTCAAAAAAATAAAACACCATCTTAATAAGGCCTAATAATTTAGAAGTAAAATACTAAAAACATTCAAAGTCTTATATTTCTCAATAGAAAGCTTTAGGACATGCCAATGATGAATTTACATATAATTACTATTTTATTATGGAGTACGTACGCCTGTATTAACAAGTTCTAGAAAAATAAACAAAAATAAATTTACCCTCAAAAAAATGTCCGTAGATGCAGATTCTTTCTCAGTTTAGTACTTTTTATCTAAAAATTATTTCTATATCTAATAAAATTACTGGATTCAATATCCGTACTGTTATTATGGAAAGGATTACATTAATGTATAACTTAATACAAAATAAATCACTGAAAAACATTTTAAAAAATAACCAGATAAGAAGTACTTTTATTATTTTGTCTTTATGCCTTTCATCTTTAAAGGTCAATGCCCAATTTATAAGTATTGATGACACAAAAACACCACAACAGCTCATTGAAAATATTTTGGTTAATAGTTCATGCGTTGTTACTTCCAATTATTCAGGTACGGGAGATACTTTTAGAACCGGAAAACAAAGTTTTGCATATTTCAAAAGTAACGGAAGTCATTTCCCTTTTCCCGAAGGAATTGTTTTAGCAACATCAACAGCTCAAAGTGCCGTTGGACCTTTTGTAAGTAATGTCAATGATGGAATCAATGATAGTAATCAATGGCGGGGTGATAGTGAACTTGATGAGACATTAGGTATTACTTCTCTAAATACAACAATCTTAGAATTTGATTTTATTGCTTATACCAATTCTTTAAGATTTAATTATATTTTTGCTTCAAATGAATATCAATATAATTATCCTTGTCTCTATTCTGATGGCTTTGCTTTTTTAATCAAAGAAGTCGGAACTACTGATCCTTATAAAAATTTAGCCATTTTACCCAATACGAGCACCCCTGTTTCTTCTGTAAATATCCGCCCAAAAATTGAACCGGGAATAAGCGTGGGAAACATACCCTATCCCGGCTGTCCGGCATCAAACGAAAGCTACTTTAACGGTTTAAATGCAAATTCCAGTCCGGTTAATTATGCCGGCCAAACTATTATCATGACTGCTCTTGGTACGGTAACGGCAGGGAAAAAATACCACATAAAACTAGTAATAGGAGATGCTGGGGTTCGATATCAAAACTCAGCTATTTTTCTTGAAGCCGGAAGTTTTACCTCTAAAATTCTTTTGGGTCAAGATCGTACAATTGCTTCAAAAAATCCTGCCTGTTTTGGTGAAGTTATCGACCTTAATAGTAATCTTGACCCCGCATCGTATACTTTTAAATGGTTTAAAAAAGAGAATCCCAATGTTATTCTAAGTACAAACTCTGCTTATAAAGTTGTAAATGCAGGAAATTATCAGGTTGAAGCCACAGCTATTGGCACAACATGCATATTGTCCGGAGAAATAAAAATTGATTACGCTTCTGAAATACCGTCGACAAATACGATACTTCTGCAATGTGATGATAATGCAGATGGAATCTCTATATTCAACTTAAGCAAAGCTAATAATATCATAAAGAATAATGTTTCCAGTACTATAAATGAAGGATATTATACAACAGTAGCCGATGCCCAAGCTAAAACAAATAAAATTACATCACCTAATAAATATATAAATACAGTAAACAATCAGATTGTTTATGCCCGTTTGGAAAATGAATATGGCTGTTTTGTAACCCCTGAAGTAAAATTACAAATCACAACTACAACAATTGCAAATCCAGCCCCAATAAGTGCCTGCGATGAAGATCAGATACAGGATGGTTTTCATCAATTTGATTTAAATACAGAAATTACCCCAAAAATTACCGCTGGATTACCGGGTGGATTAACTGCTAATTATTATTTAACTGTCCAGAATGCTTTAACAGAAACAGATCAACTGCCTAATATCTTTAAAAACACAACAGCTTATAATCAAACCATTTATGCCAGAGTTGTAAATGGCCCAGATTGTTATGACTTAGTGCCTGTCACCCTTGTTGTAGATACTTTTGAATCATCAAATTTTGAAAACGAATCTAAGTTTCTATGTAAAGATAGTAATGTAGTATTAATGATAAATACAGGTTTTAGCAGTTATTCCTGGAATACTGCACCAACAATTACCTCTAATACTTTGATAGTTCATACTCCTGGCGATTACTCAGTAACTGTAAAGAATGTAAATGGCTGCGAAAAAACTAAAACATTTAAAGTAATTTTATCTGAACCTGCCACAATAACCAATGCTGATATTAAAGATTTTTCGGGAAGCGAGAATTCTGTTTTAATTAATTATACCGGAATTGGAAACTACGAGTTTTCATTAGATGGATTAACTTTTCAGGATGATCCTTTATTTACCAGAGTAGCTACAGGAACCTATAATGCAATTGTAAGAGACAAAAACGGATGTGGCCTGTCAAGTTCTTTTTTGGTTTATGTTTTAGATTATCCTAGATTTTTTACACCAAATGGAGACGGATATAATGATTTATGGGTTATTGAAAATTCTAATTTCCTTCCAGAATACACCATACAAATTTTTGATCGTTATGGTAAATTACTTAAACAAATGAATAAAAACAGCATCGGCTGGGACGGATTATATAATGGTCAACAGCTTGCTTCTGATGATTATTGGTTTACTTTAATTTTTACAGATGGCAGAAATGTAAAGGGACATTTTAGTTTGAAAAGATAAAAGTTTGGCCGGGTTAATAAATGATCATTAGTAACTTTAGACTCTGATATCTAGATTCCTTTTTAACGCAGGTGCCAATTATGTAAAATGTTTTATACCAGATGCAGATAAAGCCTCATTTAAAGGTTCTGTCACATCTGTCAGAATCAAATATAAGAATTTAAGTGATTTAAAAGTTTACCCGCCAATTTACAAAATGATTTAAACATATTTGTCCCTGACTTAACTATCTGATGCTTTCTTAACATATGTATAACTTCAATTCCGCCCAGAGTTCTTTTGGCAGATTCAAAACTTTTGAAACCTAGTCCATTTTGTATTCTCCAATTTATAAAACGATGATCCTGCTCGATTATATTGTTTAGATATTTACATTTCCGAATTTTTATATTGGAAAAAGAATGTTTGTTGTAAATTCTTATTGCGCTACTCTTCGAACCGCTTTTATCTATATTTATTACCGTTGGCCGACAGTTACTATTTATTGCCTTAATTAGAAATGCTGGGCACTCATTCTCTGTCTTCTTTTGGTCAAAAGAAAATCCACTGTATTACCCAATTTATCAACAGCACGATATAAATAACACCAAATACCTTTAACTTTTATATAGGTTTCATCCATTCTCCAGCTGATTCCAACTCTGCTCTTCCTCTTTTTCATTTGTGATTCAAGCAATGGGGCACATTTAAAAACCCAGCGTTGGATCGTGGCATGATCAACATGAACTCCTCGTATTTTCATGATTTCTTCAACATCCCGATAGCTTAATGTAAACCTAAGCTTAAAATATACTGCCTGCAGTATAATAGACTTCGGATAGCAATGATCATTCGTATTCATAAGTTTAAGAATTTAAAAAAAGGTAAAGATAAAACTTAGTCATAGATGCGACAGAACCGCATTTTCAGGGTATGGAAATGTATTTTGAGAAAAACCTATTTGAAAAGATAAAAGCAGCAATAAAATTTTAAGTTTCATTTTTATTATTTTTTCGATTGATAAATTTCCTTTTTTAGTGCTTCATTTTCTTGCTCGACTTTATTAAGACACTTATTTTGTTCGATCACATACAAGGTTAATTCTTCTATTTTTTGTACCAATTTAGAATTCATTTCACCCAGATTAATCCCATTTTCCAAAACTTCCTTTTCACTTGGAATATTTTTTAAATGACCTTCTATGGCTATATGTCTCGCGACTTCTTCCAAAGTTGGGATCTAAACTCTTTTTTAAAAACAAAATCTGACCATCCGGTCATGTCAACTTTCACTTCTTTGGAATGGATTGTGCCATTTACATCCAGTTTATTGACTGGATTGCTTATACCAATCCCTACTTTTCCATTCACTATGGACATTACTAATTCTGAATTATAGAGGAACGGATCACCTTGATTATAAATCTAATTCATCCATAAAAAGAATGTGCATTAAATGTTAATCCTCTGTGATGCTGAATAATGAATGGTTTACCATTGGTATCATTTGGTCTGTTATCCCAACTTCCATTCCCAACGCCCCAACCAAAAAAGCTATCTATAGAATTTGGCCCTCCAAATGTGGTCATAAAACCTGTTATATCGAGAATAGATTGAGGATTTGTTGTGCCGATCCCAACATTTCCGTTTATAATCTGATTTTCTGTGTAAGTATTAGGACCACGCATAGCTAATTCTTTCCAGTCTGAAGTCGAAGAGTTCGCTATTTTTCTAAAAAAAAATCTATCATTTTCGCTAAATGATGAAGCGAATTGTAATTGAAAATTATTATTTTGATTAGAATGCGTCATCACAAAAAAGTGCTGCCAGATATGACTTTCATCAGGTGTTATGCCTAAAGAGTTAATTTCGTAGACTCCCGATTTTAATTACTGATTAAGATCATTAGCAGAAAGACCGGCAGCAAATCCATCACCAATTTGCTGAGCAAATGAGAAGGAGCTAATCAGAAAAAACAGGAACGTTGTTTTCATTTTCATAATTATTTTTTTGTAGCGTTAGGATCGATTTCAGATTATTTATTTCTTCGGTTTGTTTCTTGTTTTGCTTTTCCATTTCGATCACTAAAAAGCTATTTTTTGAACTTGACATTTAAACATGTGTTAATCGTTAGTTAAATTTAGCAGTAAATAAACGAAGGATTTATATTATTTTTTTTAAGGGATTCCTCATTTTGCATCTTTTTTTCTGTTTTTTAAAATCCTAAAAAAAACGATGAAAGTAATTGTAGCACATGAATCCTTATTATTTTATCAAATTAGATGGGGACAATTTTAATTTCGTATCACATCCTGCCTTCAAACTGATTTAAAATTTTCAGCAGGAACCATAAATTTCAGCCGGACAGCAGTTTCGAAGTACGGCATTCTGATGCAACCAAAAAAAAGCCTCTGAATTCATGAAGTGGTTCAAAGAAATGTTCCATCACATTTGAAATAAAAATTAAAATTCAATTTCTATAATCGGCAATGCATTTTTTAAGGATAAGCAAATAATAAAATCATGTGGCAGAATCATGGTACATTATAATTTAGAAAACCAGAACCTCAATAAAATATAGAGTGCCTGAATACAGGTTCGAATGGCGGAGCGTCCGTCCCTCTTCAAAATTAGAAAACATGTATATTATTCAAAGTAATAGGACGTTTGTTGTTATTACAAATTAAATGTTAGTTAGCTGTTCTACTGATACTAAAAATGCTTTATTTGTGATCCTTATGTTGCGGAGTCTGAAGTTCCGTACTAGAATGTTTCTCCAGCGCAGCTTACAGAGCAACCAAAGCCTTTATGAACAATTAGTGATCTTGATATTTCCATTGGTCAAGGTATCCCTAAAGTCTAGTTTAATCCCTGAAAACAGCACTATAAAACATTTCAAATTGTGTCTGCACTGCGGACACAATTGAGATGGACAAAAAAGTTATATTTATTTTAGTTTTTTTTACTGAATAAAGATTATCCAAATCTCTCAACACTGTTGAGAGAAATCAGCTAGACAGAGACTTTCTGTTTGCAGTTGAAGATATAAGTTTCAGCTCGGAAACAACGAACTCTATATTAAACAGCAATCTACAAATTGAACAAATCTATTCTTTCTAAACATTTCCAATTGCGTCCGCAGTGCAGACGCAATTGGAAAAAAAATAAAGCTTCCCAATGAAAGTTGCAATAAAACCAGAATTTCCACAATTTTGTCATAGAAATCTTTAATAGCTATCGCAGATTTTTAACACTAATAATTTTGAATATTGTTCTTAACAATTATAAATATGTTATATCTTATAAATATTAATACTTAATCATTGAAATAAAAATTACAACTCTAAGCAAATAAAAGATATTTATTATTGAAAAGCACGGGGTTCCGTAAGCTTTTTTTTAAATCTATTGCATATCACATAAGTTTATAGAGAACTTAAAGGCAATCCAATAGTAAAACCAAAGATTCCTTTGTCTTTTAATGCTACATCACTGATTTCATTTGAGATATCAGGAATTTCGTATTTTAGAGTGATTGAAGCTGCTGTTTCCGTCTTATCTTTCTTTTTAGTAATCGGCACGGTAATTCCAAAGCCCATATCTGTTGACTCCAAATCATTTGTAAGTTTTCTTTTTGCATAATTGCTTAATCCGATGTAAAAATCTTTTAAAGAGAATAAAAACATAAGATTGTAATTGATGTTTGATGAGTTTTTAATGATTACAGTTCCTTCCTTAACTTTCTTTTCTTCGGTAGAAACAATAATCGAATTCCCGCTTGAATCTGTTATCGTTTTTTCCTCATACACCTTTACAGTTTTTAATGAATTAAAGTTGTTGTCATTACTTTTGAATTCATATCCTAATTTTCCATTCATGGAAAACCATTTAGCATAATGTTTTGAAGGATAAAAATAAAAATTAAGGTCTCCAGACAGCATAAAACTGTTTACATCATTATCTATGAACTTATCTTTATTAAGCATATTTGGATCATCAATAAACGTTTCTAAGCTTGCATAATTATATCCTGCTTTTGCATTAATCCAAAGCCAGAAAATTTGTGAAGCTTCAGTTATTGAACTTTCGTTTGCTAATTGATTAAGCATCGCGCTTTTATCCGAAGCATTGTCATACAACCCTAGTTTGCCGTCTAGGAGTTCATCTATATAGAATCTTGTGCTTCTGCATATAAAGTAAGTAAAATTTGCATTGAGTCCAAGATCTGGTTGCCAAGTCCCTTTTTTAATTAGAGGTGTATAATCATTTGTTGAAGCAACTTTTCCATCAATATAGAATTGATTAAAGTCATCCGGCCTGTATACAGGAATATTAAATTTGACTTCAGGGCTGTTAGTCGCATCAAATACGAAGCTTCCATTTGTGTTATCTGTTTTTGTTCCGATAATTTTTTTAATGAAATTTTCTAGTTCTTCTCTTTTTTTCTTTTCATCTGTTTGTGAAACTTCTTCAGACCCAGTTTGTGAAAATGCGCTAATGGAGAAAATAAGAACTCCAATAAAGTAAAAGTGTTTCATAAATTTGCTTTTTTTTTAGTTAATGAAAGTTTATTTTGAAGCAAATTTTACGAAATATTTTCTTATTAACACAAGTATTAATACCTGAATTACAACATACAAGAAAAATAAAAAAGTAACCCTTTTGAGGTTGCCTTTTAAAGTTTTATATGGAATTGAAAAACTGACTTATTGGCATTTAAAGTTAGATAGCCATCAGAAGTAATGATTGAAATCTGATATAAAATTATAATATTGAAAATCAATTCATGGTCCACAAAAAGGCAATAACAGTAACGTAAAAAAAACTCAGGGAACAAAAAAATCAACTTTTTTGAAGTTGCTTTTAATGCATAGCGAAAGTCAATTTGGAGATCAAAAAAGCTATACGGAAACCAAAAAAACTAGCTTTTAATAACCTACTATCAAAAGATTCTTAAAATTGCCTCCAATATTTATAAATACTGCCTATAGTCCGGCCCAAACTCTGTAAATTGCGCTATCCGGCCTTCATACATATTTCTGGTACTTCCGCCTTTTACTACCTTCTCTTCATGTACTGCAGATCCAATGCTGATATAAATGGAAAACCCGATATCAGGTTTTTCCATAAAATCTTTTTTAGCCTCTTTCTTTACAACAAAGTTATTGATGTAAAGATACGGATCAATGCTTTCAACCGCCTTATTATAAAGCGATATAGACTGTCCCCCGCTTTGAGTTTTTGATATGAAATTTTCTATAAAGTCGACAGTCCAGTCCAGTTCACCTATAAATTGATTGATGTAAAAACCCATGTAAATTGAATTTTCAATCTTATCGTAGTATCTGATCTTAAATGCATCTCCTAAAATTTCCAAAAAAAGTGGATCAAAGCCTTCAGTTATATCATTGTTCACTTTTGATAGCAGATTCTTAAGGTGCCTGAATTTATCAAAATGAAAATTGTATTTGCTCTCTCTTGAAGATTAAAAACAATCACCGCTTTTAAATATTTTTCCACCGCAGTACTTGCAAGAGTAAGCCCTTGAACTATAAAGTGGTTATTTAGCAGGAATCGGGCCGCAATATAATCCCGGTATGCAAGATCCATTAGGGCGTACCCATTGAACAGTTTTTCCATGTATGTAATTGATTTTTCCATAAATACTGTATTTTAACTGATTAACACTTCAAAGCTATTTAAAATGTACGCAAAGATTTTGCGCGGGAAATAAAATATTATATTTTTTAATTCATCGCAATGCCACATGCACTTCAGTAAAATTAAACAATAACATACAAGAGCTCTATACTCCTGAAAGTTTCCTTACTATTCACTTTAGATAATATTTCTCTACAAATAGTATGAAAAAAATTTCTGCAATCAAAAAAACATATTATCTTTGCACCCGCAATGAGAAAATGATTGTATCGTACTGGAGGAATGGCAGAGCGGTCGAATGCGGCAGTCTTGAAAACTGTTGACTGTAACAGGTCCGGGGGTTCGAATCCCTCTTCCTCCGCCAGATAAAGTCCGAAAAGCGACTTTTCAAAAACAAAAATCCTTTAAACACTGATGTTTAAAGGATTTTTCATTTGGAATGGTATCGAACCCTTCTTGAAAAAGCGATGTTTTTTTGGATCAGGTTCAAAAGTTGGGGATTAGGCAAAAAGATTAGATAATCTGAATAAGAAGAAATCTATATTTCTCACTCCTCTAAATTGCGATCTAAATGCTTTAATTTTTGCATTGAAAGATTCTGCTGAAGCATTAGTGCTTCTGTTATCAAAATAGTTTAAGATTGACTGGTAATTAAAAGTTATAGTATTGAGCAAGATATTAAAGTTTTTAAAACCCGATTCCTCTACATTTCTTTACCAATGAGCCAATTTGGTCATAGCAATATGGACTTGCAACGAAAAGTCGGACAATTTTTTTTAAGACCTATGCTACACTTTTAATTTTATAAAATTCCAGTTCCATTTCTTTAGGTGTTTCATATCCTAAAGAGAATGCAGACGTTTTCTATTATACCATACTTCTATATATTCAAAGACTGCTACTTTAGCTTCATCAATGGTTGTGAATTTGTGTTGATAGATAAGTTCTGCCTTAAGGGTCTTGAAAAAACTTTCAGCTACAGCATTATCCCAACAATTAGCTTTTCTACTCATTCTTTGGGTGATTAAAGTATTTTTATTAATCAATTTTCTGAATTCTATCGAAGCATATTGTATTTCTCTATCTGAATGAAAAAGTAAAGATTCTGTTATAACCTGCCTGTCATATAAATCAATAATAGTAGTAAGATATAACCAGCCGGCAGCTGTTCTTATGTAGGTTATGTCAGACACCCAAGCCTCATTGAGTGATTTTGGTGTAAAATTTCTGTT
>Ga0194135_10000151_pt1 | contig 40518 bp, 33 predicted proteins | sample LitLau_LLRF_2013_FD_134024 | JGI IMG/M metagenome (GOLD analysis project Ga0194135, IMG submission 134024) | Freshwater sediment microbial communities in response to fracking from North America - Little Laurel Run_MetaG_LLRF_2013 (version 2) | ecosystem: Environmental > Aquatic > Freshwater >... | reverse complement strand
GGTGTTCGTTCTGAATATTTACTAAGACTGCCAAAGCTTAAGTTTTTATCCTCCCGTACTCACTCTCAGCCTCTTCCGTAGAATGATGATCATGATGACGATGATAGAGAGGTAGCGGTATCAAAAGGAGATCAAGATTGAGTTCCGGTTGATGGAAATGCATTAAAGCGAAGTGTGTGTTTTAAATCTCTTCATGGTTTGCAACGCGTGAACCTGAGGACATGATCTTGAAAATGCTATTTGCTCCAAGGAACATCACGAGAAAGATGTACTTTATTGATTGAGGCGGGTGTGTAAGTAATGGTGTGCAGTGCAGACAGAGAGTTCAGCTCACACGTGGAATTATACATTCAAAGTATTACAGAAGCTCCAGTTGCGAATGCTAAAAACTAAAGATTCTCTACAAGAGATGCAGAACTTGCGAAGTATATATCAAAAGACCCGTTGAGGTCGGAGCTCAATCTATGAAGTTTTATAATTAATATCCAGGTCATGCATCGGATATCAAAAAGATAGAGCAGAGATTAGATTACAATATGAGGTAAGGAAGGCCTTGCAACTTCGTAAATAACGCGTGGTTATTCGAAGCTGCAGATATTGCAGCAGAGAGACGAATGCAGAATCATGGTGAAATAACTTCTGGTGCAATATGGCTATAGTGAGCTTTTTATGGACGAAATATCTTGTACAATTATCGAGTAGTAGATGCACAGCAGCAGGTCAACTAAGAATATAAAAAACTCCCTGTAATATAAGTCGCGCACTTAAGCCCGTAAAAATTGGCTAATAAACCCATTGGGAATCCGATTTGAGTTGAGAGAGACCCATGTAATTTTGTACATTGGGTTCTTGTAACTGTAAAGAAAGACTCATTAACCCCAGAGGCTTTTATATATGCCACTGCTGTGCATGTTCTTTTAGTTTTGAATGTTTCTCGAGTTTTATTCTTCTCATAAGCCATATATATACAGTCCTGAAAGAAGGGTCGTAAAAATTGAAACTACAAATAGCGTGTGTGTGTGTGTGTGTGCCACTGCATTGCTTCTTTCCTAAGGTTTTATTTCTACTGCTTTTTTACTGAGTATTGAGTTGTGAGAATTTGTCACTGCCGTTTATGAATTCCTTGAAGTGTTTTGTCTTAAGATTATTATAACCTTTGGAGAGGATGAGAGGAAAATGCCCTGTTATTTGCATAAGGATCCTGCCTATGTATACATGTACATGTGTGCATTTTCGAATTTTCCTTTTTGCGTACCTAAATAAAATAATTGCAAAAAGGCGAGGAGTGTGGAGCACTTAATAAAGTACTATAATAATAAAGGTACGTCGTCGTCGTTTTCACGTGTTTTTACACGACGACGGGAAGGAATACGTTGAGATGGACGGGAAATTGTAGTTACTTATTATAAGCTTATTCATAACTCGGCTCCTTGCACAAAGTGAAAGTACCTTCGTCACTCATTGAACTTCAGTAGAGTTGAAGAAATAGAGTAAAAGTGGTGGAAATCGCCTACACAGAGAAACGGTCAGATGCGTTTCTTATTGCTCCTTGTTTCGTTAACGGATGAAGGAAGTAAAGGAGAAAGAGTTCTTGTACTTTTCTTTTACATCGCTTGTCGGGTTTTGCGTGCCAATCGGAAATGACCATGATTTTTGTTGCAAAAAGTGGTGCTCGCTCATGCAAACATGCCATGAGCACTTAACCCTAACATTTTACTCTCTTTCACAATTCACCGCATCACTTTCAACTTTCACCACTCAACGACTGTACGGACATACACGACTTTTACTGGCTACTTCTGTGGTGGTGGTTGACTATCACACAGCACAATATAAATACATATCCATGCTCACCATTAATACTTCTCTGAGGGTAGTAAGTGTAGCTTTTCACGAGATTCATGAGTGTGCTTACGATATCGTAATCATCTAGCTAATGAGATTTTATACAAACCACAAACTTCCCTCTGGGTACTTTTAGCTTTACTTCTGTCCACATGAATATTTGAAAGACCATGGTGAAGAAATAATGTACATGTTTCGGAAGTACATTCAGTATAAAGATAAGTAAAGCTCTTGGCAGTTTTTTTCTTTATTCGGTCAGTAGACAACTTGTCAAAGATATTGAAATAAAAGTCTGCGAATTGAAGTCATTGAATTAAAAGTTAAAGGTATTTCGGTTGTATACGATTCGTAGACTACCTGCTTTGATATATTGACTGGTCGGGTGTGAGGGTAGATTGGAAATTTGGCCAATTAGCACATGAACTGACAGAGTATGATTTTGTAGTTTTTGTGAAAGGCTTATTTAAATCAGTCTGGTTGGATGGAAGTGCATCTGAGTTAGTACTATTTTCTGCAAAATATTTATCAAAAACATGCATTTAAATATAACAACACATCGAGGTAGTAGTTTCACTAGATTTTAAGTGGTTTTTGAAATTTTTGAAAACTTGGTGTTGTAAACACTTGTGCATTTTGTTTTAAGAATCATTGTATATAGAGCACAACCTTTTCGATACCCTTCTAAGATTGAGCTTGAGCATGAGGTTATTTGATTTATAAGTTCCAGTTAGGTTTACTACGTAGTACGACTATACACGGCTTGAGGTTGTCTGTCATGATAATAATTACTGAGAGAAGTCCATATGTGCCAAGAGAAAGTGTAGGGAAGCAGTAATGCCGTTTGAGTGAACTCTTTGTAGCTTTCTCTTTGTTACTGTTGATCCAACTCATAATGATATTTGGGTTAAAAGGTCAGACATCAATTTGTGCTTTGGTTATTCGCTTTCAAGTATGCCTTACGTGGGTAACAAGGCCAGTCCAACAAAGAGACAAAGTTCAGGCTACGTCGTAAATTAAATTATTCATTACTTGTTAATTCTATGCATGCATACGAGGCTTTAATTAGATTTGGTAATGATGGATTAGCAGAGAGTGTTTTGTCTTCGTATTTAGTGTGTACTGTTCTATAATGACGGCTTCTCTCTTTTGTCACAAGGAAGCAGAAAGCATCATGAGCCAAACCTTTCGCACATCCATACGCTTCATAGTTCTGTATATTAGTGTGCGTATTGTTGAGACTGGGACATCATACTACCTTGCGATGTTCCATCTTGCTACAAGGAGGACAATAAGCGCATATTACAAGCGTTGTTTGATGTTTTTGTTTTCCATTTCCCATTTCAATTGGAAGAGGAGTAAAAGTAATTAAAGCTAACAAAATGTTTGTATTTTGCGTTGATTACACAGGGCGTGGTTGTGCAGCACAATGCCTCAGCAGGGATCATCATGTCTAACCAGAGTCTTGTTCTTCAGAAAGTGAAACGAGCCTCTGGTGGTCAATATGTCTGTACGGCAACGAACATTGAGGGGGAGGGGAAGTCTAACCCCGTGGAACTCCGAGTGATGTGTAAGTGCTTTCCCAGAATTTTTAGACAAACGTAGACGAGGAATTTCCCGAAAAAACTTTCTCTCTGTTGAATGAATGAGCATTCTGTGAAAGATTGAGTGGAGTGAAATTGATGGAAAGGCAAAGTTGTTTGAGCCTTCAGTATTCAAATGAGATGAATGGAAAGACGAAAACTTGTCTATTTATGCTTTTGGGGATGGATCGGTTTGCATAATTAAACTAAAAGGGTTATTATATCATCGCAAGAAGGGCCTTATTGCTGGGTTACCTACTACTATAGGCAGTCTAGGCATACACCCAGGGTAGTTATTTTTAATGATGATTTTTGTTAACTTGATTCACATTTGTTTCTTTCCAGACAAACCTGTGTGTAAGATGGAGCAAAAACGAGCGTATGGCGTGGCCAAAGGTGAGCAAGTGGAGATTGAATGCCAAGTGGACTCGAATCCCAAGGCAGAAAACTTCAAGTGGGCTTTCAACAACTCTGCCGACAGTATCGATGTCCCACAGGTTAGTCATTTAATCAAATAGCTGAGCTAAATGGTTCTGCCTCGTCTTTCACTGGCTACTTACTAAGTCAATACGCAAAAACTTCTCTTTAAATTGTATCTCTCAGATTCCCATCTTCTGTACACACTGAACTTCTTCTTACACTGTTCAATCTTGTACATATGTGTGCAAGAGATGCTGCACCCAATATTCTCAAAAAGTCTGAGATTACAACCCACACCGGTATACGCATACTTTTAAAAGACAGACGAAATAAGCAAAGAACGAACCAAGTCAATCTCTGGCTTTATTTGAGTTGTGTAGTTCTTCTTACCTACTTTTGTTTCTCATAAAGAAATAGAAACACGTAGAAACGATACGCTCACAATACCAGAGAGGAAATAAAAGTACCAATTTAATTTCCATTTATATCACTCTTTTTCGTAAACTACTTTCACCCTTGTTGATATATGTGTGTGTATGCATTTGGACCGTATGTGTTTCCTTTGCCCTTGTACACAGCTTATGAGCCATCAAGCAACACTTCTTATACGTCTTATCGCTTGCTCGCTTGGTACTACTTCGTATGAAAAAAGTTTTCTACTTCCCTCCTTCTTTTCAGATCTTTTTTACATAGTCCAGAGAAGGAATTTCTAGTTTGGTATTTATTAAACAAGTCTCTTAACTTGTTTTGTATGCGTCTGGTTTCAATATTATGTCTTCGGTACAAAATTACACGGGGCCTTTGTTTGTTGAGAAGGTCTGTTCTTTCCCATGTGGCCCCGTATAAGCTTTCTTCTTCCAAGAAAAAACGACAATAGAACCAAGAGATGTTTACCGTTACTTTGTACATAGAAACTAAAGGTAGTCCAGAGGGAAAGTGGATGTCTCGGTAGTGAAAGTAAATGTAGACCTATACTTTAAGGTTGGGAGCAATAATGTAACTTCGGAGGCAGTGAAAAATTATTCCCAAGGTGGAACTCATTCCATCTCTCTTTCATTTCATTTGCACAAACTGGCTAACTACTGATGACTCTGGCCTTCTTCTTTTTATCCTTTCTACTTCATTCCCTCAGAGGAAGAATAAAGAAGGCGCAGATATACTCATGAATGTCTTATATAGATATATCGTGTATACCGACGTGGGTGTTTTTGCATCAAAGTTTTTAAATCTGTGGCTGTGTTTTAAAAAGCAGGTTCATACTAAAAGCCTGTGCGAAGGTGAAAGTAGGTCATGGTGGATCTCTCTCCACTCATATTTTAATTACATCTCATTTAAGTTGAACACGCCTGAATGTATGTATAATGTGTCTTGTTTAACCGATATAGGCACGCTTCTCCACAAGTTCCAGTCCACGGTTGGGATCTTCTAGTATACTTAAGTACACTCCCCATACAGAACTTGACTACGGCTCCGTCATTTGTCTCGCTTCTAACGACATCGGACAGCAAATAGAACCCTGTGTATTCCACATCATTCCTGCAGGTACATATTTATGAACATGAATTCTCTAAAATTACCAATTCAGTTTAATCTATCATACGTGTATGCTGATGTTGTTGAAGAGGGAAAAGTGATTTATGCATCACTCCATCGCTATTCGTTATGATGTGGTGGTGAAAGTCTAGCAATGAATTAATGAATTAACCAACAGTAATGAGAGTAATATATTTCCACTACCTACTACAACCTACAGAAAGTGAAATACGCAAAGTTCCAATTAATTTCTGAATCGCTGGAACGCACACACATCAGCCTCAACTACCTTCGAGCATACTGCTAGATGGTCCTATTATATAAGTAGAATTAACAAAGAAATAAATAGGACTCCAGTTTAGAATTAACTTTTACTTTAGTGAAAGTTTTTCTACTTTAAATGTTGTGTAATTCTCCAATTTCTCCAGCACAAAGCTTGTACAGATGTATATAAGCAGTGGCATCTTAAAAACCAATGCACGTGGTGGTTTACACACGAAGCACAACAACCTATCCTTCATGGATCTAAAAACATGCTCTTTGTTCATCTGTAGACAATACATATGTACATAGCCCCAATTTGAAGGCTGCATCTTCATAGTTCCGTCATCTGTTTAACTTTGCTTTAATAAGGAGAGAAGGAGTTATAATACAATACATGTGTGTGTGCGTTCTGGTTTCTTCGTCTCCACTTAAAAGGAGAAAAGAAAGTTTTGCAAAAATTACTTGAGAGTTTCAAAAAGAAGGACGAAGTTATTACTTTTCCGTATTCGCACGCGTGTGTGCTCAAAGTATGAAGAGCTTTGGTAAAGGAACCGATGTGTCTTGGTCTTCTTTAAGGCAGACACGAGGAAAGAGACCCATAGGAGATTATTAAAAAATGTAATATTTGTGTTTTATAATTTCGGTAGACGGTCCGCTTACGTAGTAGTAGTAGTAGTGAAAGTACATTTGGAACTTGGGCAGGGAAAATATAAGTCTTGTTGCCAAAGCCTGAAGGCTGTCAAGGAAGGTTTGAGACAAACTTAAATTAATTATTTTCTCCTGTGGTTTGTATTTCACTACAAGGTGAAAGTTGGCCAGGAGCTGTCTGTCATTTCAGCGTAATGGCTTAATAAGATGATACCTATCAAGATGAAGGACTTTTTCCTTATGAAATCGTAACAAGGAAGACTCGGCATGATTTATTGTGAGAAAGACCCATGTAAATTAATCCTTCTCTACGTTTACAGGAAAACCGGAGCCTCCATTCAACTGTTCGGTCCAAAACATAACGTCTGTATCTTTGGAAGTGGAATGTATGGAGGGATTCGATAATGGAATGCCTCAAGTATTTCATGCGGACATAGTCGACGCCGGAAACTCCCGTCTTCTGTCAAATGTCACCTCGCCCATTCCTTACTTTGTTGTTAATGGACTGAGGGCTGGTCAGACGGTGAGAATATTCGTATATGCATCCAACCGGAAAGGCCCTTCTGAAAGAATCATCCTAGAGACTCAGACAATCAAAGAAGCTGAGAGGATTACGGGTAAGTGGCTTGTCTACCTTGTCAAAGGTCACACACAGGTGGAGACGAGAGAGAGACGAAATGCGAGGTCTGCTTTTGCGTCGCCGAGTGTCAATTTACTAGCAGCACTGAGAACAAACTTAGCAAAAACCCAAGCATTTTAGGTTTACGCAGAGGTGATGAAATGTGTACGGGAAAAATCGATTTTTTCAAATTTAATTAAGTCGTAGTAAGTGGACTCTATTATAGATAAGTGCAGTTGTTAAAATATGAGTATAGATTAGTCTAAAGCAGAGAAATGATTGTTGATTTTTTCATTTAAATAATGCCAAACTCTATTTGAAGCAAGAATGAAAATTTTATGAATCTCAGTCGAGCACATTCCTCTGTGCTCACCTGCGTTCTTGTAAGTGTAAGGTTGTAACCAGCAGTGCTGGCGACTATAAAGATATGGCAGGCAATTAAATTAGAACATGTTCGATAAAACTCCATGGCCAGTCAGACTGCACTTCATGTGTACTATTCGGTAGACTTGGCTCATAGCACATACCTATAACGTATATACGGCAAGCTTGACGTGGACCAATCAACGGATTTTTTACGCTGATGATATTCAAGCTTATAGCAGGAGGCATAAGCAATATTTGAAATACGCAGTCACTCGTCAGTGACATGTAATTTTGTAAAAACTCAGGCGAGAGTACATGAACTCAATGAAGGTTAGGAGGGGATAGTGTTGTTCGCTCTTTTATAATTAACAGGCTATTTCTTTCCAACAGTCTTTCTGAAGAAATAATTTATATCTCATTAAAAATTTCTCAGAATTGAAAGGTCTTTTCACTCGAATGACCTATTTTTTTATTCAACCAGGAAAATCTATACTTCAACTTTTACTTCCTATACAGTCTGCTCTTAGGTACACCTGATGTTTTCACGATTAGAATTGTTGAATGCAAAGGAGCCTCGTTCGAAAAGAAATGAAGTGAATGAAAGGAGGAGAGGTGTGCACTTACACAGGGAGCACGAGGAATGAAGGACTTTCGAAAATCCTTCGTTTTTCCTTCCTACGTGTAGACGACACCGTTAGACTTACGTGGATTGCAAGGTTGCTCAAGGAAATCGAAGCCTGCTGGATGAGATGGAGACGTCGACAAGTGTATGAAGATATTTCCTCTGACAACTTCTCACAGCACGGAAATGAATTCCATTTGGAGGAGTGAGACTCTTTTGTCTCTTTCCTGTCCCATAAATAAGCCATCGTGTTCTTCGCCTTTTTAACAGACTTACGCCAGTTTATATAGTTTCCAAGTTATACACGTTAGAGCGATGGAGTAATAAGAGAATCGTAGGCAGACAGACTCCAGCGTTTTCGCATCTTAAGTTTGTACGTAGTTACAACAGACTAAGACTACTGTGCTAAGAATGCGAATCTTGTGGAGATCTTCTTTTCTTTAGGCACTGCGTGTACAATGAGGAACACATGCTAAGATGTAAAAGAAGGGGCCTGAGACAGAAGGACGCATTAAGATGTGACACATCCACCCTTTTTTACACTCCTCCACTTTACTTTTTTAGGATTCTTGTGGAAAATAGTTTTTGTAACTTGTCTGTCTCAAATAGTACAGCTGGGCTATATAGGAGAGCTATATCTTCATCCCGAGAAGAACAAATGTTTTCGTTCTATTTTTTGCTGTCACTTTCTCTGCTGAAGTGAAAGTCTTCTTGGTCGATTATGGGCTCGTTCCAACCATTAAATACACAAGAAATGATGATAGAGATGAAGAGAGATTCGTGGAACGTTATATGTGGTGGTGGTTTGATTAGAAAGGATGATTATTTTGCTGGGAACATTAATTTACTCCTTTTTGGCAACTCTTACTTGCACGCTCATTATTATTATCTTCAGTGAATGAAAGTGCAGCCTCAACTTCGTGAAACTCCTCTTCCCTTGTGTCTGTGTGTGTGTAACAACCTATCATATTAATATGACACGTATCGTTTAGTGTTTAATGGTCAATGGATAAGAATAGGATTAATGAAAAGAAACAGATCTTTCTTATGTAGCCTCTCAGACGGACTTCGAACTGACTCCAGTTCTGGGGGTTTGCGTTGGAGTTGTTTGCGGCTTACTCGTTGTCGCCCTTGGCGTGGTCCTCGCCCTCAAGTTCCGTACAGACAATCGACACAATCCTCCTTTAAAAGTTACCAAAACGGAATATCGAGTCGATGTGAACGATTCTGAAGAAAAGAACCCAGACATTATTCCGAGTTCAAAAGGTAAAATTGAATACTCAGTGGACTTGAAACAATGACTCCAAATGATGACTTCATTCTTACGTTTTATCTTTTTGTTTCAGAATCAGATTACTTTTACAATGAAGGGATTTACACTAACGGGCCAAAGAGAAACGGAAGTATTACAGAGAATTTTCAGAATTGCACGTATTATAGCAATAAGGTGAGTTAAGATATCATGTCTTGAATAGAACAATTTTGATAATAATAGTTCGAATAAACTTACAATGTTAATACAATGTGAGTTCACTAAAGCTTTCCTTTAAATAGATTTTTATTCAAACCTTAAGAGTAGAAGTGACAAAAGTGTCGGCTCAAAGCTCAAAGATCATTCAGACATTGTCATTTTCCAGTAAATCTGTATTATATCAATCTAACCTAAGCCCTAATTCTATAAAGGGACTGTTAAAGTAGGATTTTGTTTAGTCTAACTGTTCGTGTATTTCCTCATTCATTTTTATCGCGTATTCAAATGTCAAATGTCTAGAAAGTTTTATCTCTATTCTGGTTTAAAGCCTAGTTTGCGATTCTTAAAGTTGTAAAAACAAAATGAAGGAAAACATTACGAAATTCTTCAGATTCCCAATTTTATACGGACTATTCAAGTTAGTGTCATCAATTTGAAATTTGGAAGCATACGTTCCAATAAATTATTAAAGAATATTATGAGAGAATTAGATTATAGAACAATATCATGCTTCCCTTTCGAAATTCTGATTCAGATGATAATGCTAGAATACCTTAAAGGGACTGTGAAGATTATTTCCATGATTTTCTAATGCTTCGTGGTCTGCTTTGATGTTTCCAATATTTTGCCAGAAAAGTGGGAAAATTAGGCATATCTTATAATAAAGACGAATTATATCATTCAGCCTGTGAAAGTGTGAAACGTGTTTTCCACTTGCACAAAGTACACGAGATAAGGATTTGAAGGAGAAAAGCCTAATTTATGTTCCTTACCTGCTTCCAGAGTAATTCAGAGATAACGTACGCAGAGCTGTGTCTGGACAATTCCGGTAATGCACAACAATTGGGAGTAGTAGTTGGGGCAAACGGAGTTCCTCCAAGTTTGGGGATTGCTGTCCCGAACAATGTTGGCGGAGGTGTGGGTGGCGTGGGTGCGGTTATGGGGAACGGTGGTGGTGGTGGATGGACGACATCAACGGTAGACAGGAAACGTCGACGGAATAGTCCGATGGGAGAACTTCCTCCGCCATCAAACGCTGTCATCTACGCCACAATCGACCACTGCAGGAGGACTAACAATGGCGAGCCTCCATCTCATCATCACTTGCATCATCACACGACCCTTCAACCTCATCAACGAGAGATTGTCTCCGTACGGACACCACTGCTTGTCAACTCTACACAGGAAAGCTGTGTCTAACACATTAAGCGTTGTGTACTAATATATACATATAATATACAGTCTGAATGGAGAAAGCACAACTCTGAGACACAAGCATCAACTTTGTACGTGGAATATTACGTTAAATATATCTACTATTCTTCGGATGTTTCTCTCCAGTGATAAATGTTACATGAATGAGCCAACACAACTATATAAGCTTTATTGTAATTGTACGGTCGCTCTTTATGGAGAAAGTCAGTACGTACGTCAAATAATATTGTGAATATTAGCCACAAAGAGAATTAATGTTTCCTACTAAAACTTTTCTATACATTGTGAATGACGAAAGTTGGTCGATGTACATATATTTAAGTGTTTGCAGTTAATGTTAATATTATACTATTTAAATACTCTTGCCAAATGTGTAGTGTGATGGTAAGTCATTTTTGTACAGAATTTACTTCTCAGTGAGGATGAAATCGAGAATGTTAAAGCACTGTGAGTTGGTACTTGCATATAATTAGTCCTCAGGGCACCGAGATAATCGTATAATTATGACAGAAGACGAAACTTTGTTTAAATGTAGGTCGATGTGAGGTAGCAAGCGTTCTCTACAACTTACCTGGAGGATTATTTACTGTGCACCAATTATCCGGTACAAGTTAAAATAAAACCCTGAAGGGAGACTACATAATATACATACACACTGAACTAAAACTACGTCGGGATACTTTGAGAGACCGTTCTCAAGTTATACGTGCAATGAAAGCATATGAAATGAAATGAAAGTATATATATATATGAATGTGTCATTTAATTTAATTGTTCAGATTAGGTAAGTTTCAGCTCTGTAATAATCTGTAATAATATGTAGGTAATGTGTGTGTGTGTGTGTGTCCTGGTTAATGATTCATAATCTTGGAAATGTGTAGGCTGCTTATCTCTGCATCTTATGCATGTTAAATTTCTAATCGGTGGATTAGATGTTTGCACGAGATGTGAAGCTGGGTTTTTGAAGCTAGATTGCTAACAATAAGTATGTGTGTGCCCTCAGGTTAAGCTCAATCGCATAGGAGTATCAAAAATTAATGTCACAAAGCGTATATGTGTGTTATCATATGTATGAGTTTAGAAATTAGAACATTTCAGGTTTAAGGACAGTAAAAGCGTGTCATTCCAGATTTCTTAGTGATAATTTCCCACAGTTAATTAACTTACTTCTGATGTAAAGTTTGCTTTGTCCCTTGTAAGATAACCTTGATAATGGTGTACCAAGGGAAACACGATCGGTGCAATTTACAAGTAACAGGATATTACTATAAAATATAGGATAATTATTAAAGTTCATGTGTAATAACTCTGTGAACTCTGTTCAAACTGTGATCTCTGTTTAATTAAGGAAATAAACTGTAATAATGTTGTATTTTACGATTCATCTCAATCTAATTGAATAGTCATGTGTGTATTATTAATACGTAAATTGTAGCAATTTTAATTAAGCATTCTATAGAAGTATGAAATATGAAGTAAAAGTGTTGTGAAATGTGACCTATAACATTACTAACTACGAGAGAAGTTTTTTCTACTAAAGTTCGCTGTTAGCTCTGATAGTTAAAAAATAAGTCCAAAATTCAAAAAATTCATGAATTTCAGTCAAGAAGCTCTAGCATCGAGGCAAAAAATCATTGCGCAGTTATTTTTTGTATTAATAATTATGACTGAGATGTGTGAATATAGAAATAGATAAGAAATTCATTGTCTACAGTTTAAAAATAAAATTATTACAAATATTATTCTGTAATGTTGTGTATGCTAATAGATACAAATACTGTACAGTTCTCATAATTCTACATGCTTCAAGCTAATCAGCTACCTTGTATTTGTTTTGGGTACAAGTCTGTCCGAGTCAAAATTATCTGTAAATACATTACCCAACAGAAGAACAGTTGGTAGTTCTTAAATCTTAATGGGGATGGGAAGTTCAGGTGTTGCAAATGTAATGATAATGAATGATACAAAATTAAAATGAAAAAATCAGGTTATTATCTTGTTTCATAAAGCTCGGAGGAAGAAATACTCATATATATTATAATGACGATGTACACTTAATATCTAAATGTAAGATAATAAACAGAATCATTCTACCTAAATGCTGAATCCGAAACTTTCATAATACTGCTGTACTTTTCTCTGTATCATATTTAAATTGTTCTCAAAGAAAATACGCTTTTGTAGGAACTGCATCCTTCTGCGATTTCTTATATACTGATAAATTAACAACGCTGACACTTTCAGGGCCCCCCTACAGAGTCCAGGGTCTGCTATAGCTTCCAACAACTTCTTATCAGGTCCTGTTCTTTGAAAAATCGTTTTTGTTTGCATATGCAATATTTTTTATCTCAAGAGTGGCATGATAGTTTCAGAATAGAACTTGTATTACTAACCCTGCATTACAACAGAAATTATCTGTTCTAAATCTTGGTGTAAAATAATCCGGCAATTTTATAAAAATAAGCCAATTAAGGATTTCTTCGAAGGAAAGACTTTCTATTTGGTTTTCTTGTGAATTTTGAACCAGAGACCCTCATAACATTAAAATGTATCCCTGCATAGACATTTACTCAAACCTTTGCTTGAGACACCCACTAAAGCGTCCTTAGTTCTTGACGTGACTATTTTTAGATTTTACATGAAAGGAATGGGCCCTTTCCGCATCCCTTGAACGTAAATCTAAAAATAGTCACGTCAGGTTCTATGCATTTTTTAAAAGTAATCCCCAACCCCTTCATCTTCGTCCCTAACATATTCGTTCCAGGCTCCTACATTTCACCATACACCTATTCAACAAGAAAAATACATAAGCTCGTAAATGAAGTTTTAGTAATTTTCCATTTATTCGCCCTACATGAATTTACATATTTTAATGTGAAACTGATCTGGTATCATATATCAGAACTAATTTCATTGTTTTTGTTTTTACTACGCTTTTCCACTGAATAATTCTGTCTTCTGGAAATGAATCCTTCTTTCAGGTTCTTTCTTCACTTTCTTGACTATATTTCCCATCTGTGGGCTTTAGTGATGTTCAGCTGCCTCTTTAGCTTTCTGGTCAGCCCATTTCTTCACATTAGCAGGAGAGTTAGCTATTTCAAAAACAAAAGAATTCATCACAACATTCACAACCGCATATAACTTTTAAAAAATATTCCTACAACTTCTTTATATTGTACGCCACTTACACAACTTGCTAATGTACATGAAGACTGGGAGAGAGGCGACAACTCCGAAACACCAATATCTAAAGATCCACTGGTTAGCGAACATGAACTTGAACGGGAACTGCCTTATCTGCGCAGTGAAGGTGTACGGGTACTTCATCGTACGCTCCGTTACTTTCGTCCTGAAAATCACACAACAATAAAAATGAAAACATCATCAAAGCATACCAACTCCATTATACCAAAAACTAAAAAACCATGTAGCTAACATTGTCGCAATCAGACTTGATTTGAAACCCCAACTGAACAACAACAATGAAACAATTCCTTGCTCTTATCGAAACCCGATCACCCAATCCCTCGTTTAACTTACAGGTTTTCCATTGCTCAACAATGAAGCGGTGGTGTCGCGGCGGCTGCTTCAACAACGATACACAAGTGACGGAGGAGGAGGAGGATCGAGTTTGAATGGTGGCGGGTGAGTACGGCGAGGGAGTCACGAGGGGAGGGTGGTGGGGTGTTCCCTCTCCCCCCACTCACAATGCACGGCATATCCCCATTAGCATTGGAAAGTGGAGCCCAGCTTGAGCAAAGAGAGGTGCCAACAACAAGCAATGCTGAGCAATGGTGAGCAATGCTGCTGAGCAGGCTGAGCTGCCACTGCTCCTTCCTCGTCTGCTGTAAAAGTGAGAAGGCTAGAAAGCTGAACTCAACGACGACTCAACCAAGTCTCAGTCTGCAACAAAAGCTAACACGAACAAGACTTCTTGAACGACTTTCTTCGTTACCTTCAAATTAACAAGAGACATTTATTATTTGAGGTTGAAGAGTTGACACCAATTTCATCAAACAACACAAGGTAAGTTGTGGGTATTACAGATTGATATTAAATTGGTATTGATTAATTATTGGTAAAACTAGGAAATGAGTGTGGTTTTGAACTATTTGAAGTGATAATAATAGGTTAGTCCGGGTTAGTACTTGAGTTATGAAGATGACATTGGTTCATGTGAGAGAGTAGCTTTAAGATAAGTAGGAACTAAAGTAAATGATGGTGATGAAGCTGGTTAGATTTCGAGTTGAGCTATTATTATTGTTCATGGTTAGGATCGAGATTTACTAAGAAAGTGTTTTAGTGAAGAAGGAATGACGTAAGATGATTCACAGGCATCAAGTGACAAGATTATTATTTCGTGTTATCTCGAAATGAAATAGTTCAACTAGAGATACGTCTCATTTTTCATTCGTTTTATGTTCCTACTTACTACTTATAGTTTTTTTTGTTTTACACTCTGTCTGTATATTCATATGCATTGGTTTCTTTGAATTTCTAATGTCAGCAGAGATGCTTATCTGAATGTTAGAATTATGTCAGGGCACTCGGTCTAGTTTCTTACTTGTAAAAACTTTTAATTGGTTACAACAAGTAATTCGGTAGTAGTGATGTATTTCGTTTCATTCGTTTAGTCATTTTTAAGTAGAGTTTACTATCAGCACAGTAAAAGATAGTTACATTATTTGCGTTATGATAGCGTGGTTGTAGATATTCATTATTATTATTATAGTATTTATAGTTCACTTGAAGAGTCGGATTGGGAGTTAAGAATTTTCAGTCCGGTCGCCTTTCTTTCTTTGTCCTGGACTTTGGTCGGTTACCTGAACTAAAATAGAAGGGCACAGAAAGGCCTACTTTTTTAGTTTTACAGCCTACTTTGTCTGTTTGATTCTAATAATAATAAAGCAGGGACAAAAATATCTGAAATCAGCTTTCTAACCTTCAGGCACCGAGTGAGTATTATTAAAAAAGGTCACGGTAGATCTGAAAGTACCTCCTACTCTAAACCAGGAGTTTGTTGTATAGTTTTATTATGGTAGAAATGAACAAACTTAATTTTTGTCTGTATAAGAACCGTAAAATAACTTCCTATGTTTTTTTAAAAGATGCCTAAGGTACGCCTTCAAAGTTCCGATGGGATCATGGAAGAGGTCGACATCGAAGTAATTCAATGTTCTGTGACGATTAAAACAATGTTGGAGGATCTCGGATTCGAAGAGGGTGATGAAGAAGTTGTTCCTCTGCCTAACGTTAACTCGACAATTTTGAAAAAAGTCATACAATGGGCTACCCATCATAAGGTACTTGTTTCATTACATTGCTATACCCCAAGTTAAGATGATAAAGTAATATGTGACCACTAAACCTTCTACATTTTCTGTCGATAAACAGGATGATGCTCCTCCCTTAGAGGACGATGAAACTAAAGAGAAGCGAACCGATGATATCAGTAGTTGGGATGCCGAGTTTCTGAAAGTGGAACAGTCAACTTTGTTCGAGTTAATTTTGGTAAAATTGCACTCTTTTGGTATTGATACGGCTGTGGTTTATGCCATACTCAAAATTTAAAATCATTTTTGTTTTCGACCACAGGCTGCAAATTATTTGGACATCAAGGGACTGTTGGATGTGACTTGCAAAACAGTCGCAAACATGATCAAAGGCAAAACTCCCGAAGAAATTCGAAAGCAGTTTAACATCAAAAACGACTTCTCTCCTGCGGAGGAAGAGCAAATCCGCAAGGAAAATGAGTGGTGCGAGGAGAAATAATCTGTGTTGGAATCGATATTCCTTTGCGTTGTCGCTTCAAAGTAATTTATCGTGACACATTGCATCATGTTAGAATCCTTATTTCTCATGTACTTTTTGTTAATTTCAAATTAAAGTATGTCTCCGTTATTGGAAATTTGACGAGTTTTGACTAAGTGTAACAAGTGGACAAACCAATAGACTACTTTTAGACAGCTGACATAGGATGAAATTCATCTTATTGACACTTTTTGTTGCTTGAAATATCCAGATAAAGAATAATTCACTAATGTACGAGATATTTTTCTTTATACAGATGATGGAAATTCGTTATTTGACGCCCTTTCTTCAGTGTTCATTGAAACATTTCCCCATTCCTTTCCATTTAGAGTAACATAATAGTAATATTATGTAAATTGGGCGTAACGTAAAACTTTCATTCTCACAGCCAACATTAGGTCTGTGATTCCAGAGTACCTTTTAAGATTTTCCACATTTCGCTTGTACTCATTATTGCTAATTTGTTGCGTTAAGAATGCACGTATCCCTTTTATGTTAAGCGTTTTAAATGGCATAATATTCTGTCACTTGCAGATAATACGTGTAATGATTACTTAATATTGGAAATATTTAATAAATACATAATTAAAAACCAAAAACTGGAATCTCGTGCGTTCCGGGACTGTAATTGATGCATTACATTTCTGATTCATATACTTACACACATGAAATCTGCATATTCCGTCTCCAATTGTATTTTTCAAAAAACCTTTCGAAGTTCATGATCCTGACATCGTTTCATGCCAAACTGCCAGAACTATCTTCCTCATCGTAATCATGAATCTACTTCACGAGAGAAATAAATTCTGAAACAACGGGACAATGATAAGTACAAAGTACAATTCATGTTTTATTTGAAGGCATTGCAAGCAAGGAAGCGAGTGAAGGTTGAGACAAAGGCAGAGTCTGTTCACAATGTTTGAATTTTCGTGGGAAATACAAATAGAACGGGTAGTTGTGAGTTTGAGTTACTCACAGCTTCTCCAGTAATCATTTTTAGACAGTTTCAAGATTTCAAGATTTCGAATCTGCAGACTTCGTTTATTCTAACCGGTACCGTTTTAGTTGACTTAGGTGGAATATCGTTACAGAATTTACCACAGCAACGTTCACCCAAGACTTATTGGAATCGCACGACAGGAGGAAAGAAGACGAGCTAAAAAGTTCGTGCCTGAAGCCCTGTAAAAAGGACCTTCCAGATTAGCAAGACCACCATCAATCAACAAGGCTCCATTGCCACCACCCATGAGTACATCAACATCTGTACAGTGAAGAACAGCCGACGAGGATAAGATCAATCCGGATCGTGTAGAAGAAGAAGTAGAAAGGGTCTAAATCGGACAATATGGGAGTTCCGGCGTTCTTCAGGTGGCTGACAAAGAAGTACCCGTCTGTGATAGTTCACTGCATCGAGGAAAAGGTATTCAAATTCTGGAAATGCAGGAAGTAATTAAGCATGAGTGTGTAGCTTTAAACTTAAACTAAACTGATTTCACATTTAGAACAAAACTATCGATGGAACAACTATCCCTGTGAACACAGCTGCAGATAATCCAAACGGGGTTGAATTCGATAACCTATACCTGGACATGAATGGAATAATCCACCCATGTACTCATCCAGAGGACAAGTAATAGTTTATTAATTTGTGATTACTTAATTTTGGTACTAGAAGTTTTGTAATAATGCAAATACTGCGTTTTAATTTTAATAGGCCAGCACCGAAAAATGAAGATGAGATGATGATTGCCATTTTTGAGTGCATCGATCGACTCTTTCGCATCGTCCGACCCCGCAAGGTCTTGTATATGGCCATTGATGGAGTTGTAAGTTCTAGCACTTATTTTGACACAATTTATTCAACATTCGTCTGAAACTTGTGTTTGAATTATGCGTAGGCTCCCCGAGCAAAGATGAATCAACAGAGATCTCGTCGATTCAGGGCATCTAAGGAGACTAGTGAGAAGCTGAAAGAAATGGACAGGGTTCGGGAAGAACTTCTTGCTAAGGGATGTGAACTTCCACCTGCAAAAGAGAAAGGAGAACATTTCGACAGCAATTGCATCACGCCTGTAAGAATTGTTCAATTTAGCTGGGTAAAATGGAAGTAGTTGCAGTAAAACTCGATTTTTATTGGATTTTAGGGTACTCCCTTTATGGATCGACTGTCAAAGTGTCTGCACTATTACATTCATGATCGACTCAACAATGACCCAGGGTGGAAAAATATCAAAGTTATCCTTTCGGACGCTAATGTACCAGGGGAAGGCGAACACAAAATAATGGACTACATTCGTCGCCAAAGAGCTCAACCAGACCACGATCCTAACACACATCATGTTTTGTGTGGAGCTGATGCAGACTTGATCATGCTTGGACTGGCAACCCACGAGCCAAACTTCACGATTATTCGAGAAGAATTCAAGCCTAATAAACCTCGCCCATGTGACATTTGTGGCCAGATTGGGCATGAAATGAAAGACTGCTTGGGTTTAGAAAAGGAAGTTTCGTCTGAACACGATGCAATATCAGTTCCATTTGCTGCTGAAGTCGAATTTATATTCGTTAGACTTAATGTTCTTCGAGAGTACTTGGAAAAGGAGCTTGAAATGCCGAACCTTCCTTTCAAGTACGAGCTGGAAAGAGCAGTAGATGACTGGGTGTTCATGTGCTTCTTTGTTGGAAACGATTTTCTTCCCCACTTGCCATCATTAGAAATTCGTGAGGGAGCGATAGATCGACTAGTGGAACTGTACAAACGAACTGTGTACAAGACAGGTGGTTGGCTAACTGATAGTGGAATCCCTGACTTAACCCGAGTTCAACTTATAATGTCAGACTTAGGGGAAGTCGAAGATTCTATCTTTAAAAACAGGCAGCAGAATGAAGTGCGGTTTAAAGAGCGTCAAAAGCAGCAAAAGAGGCGCAAGTTTTTCGAGTCCCAAGCCAATTCCAATTGCCACTCTAGACCGAGTTATATTCCCGGAGGTCAATTCGCTCCAGTGGTAACTTACAAATTAGCCTGTTCCTCTAAACTAGAATTGGAAATGTAAAAAAGATGTGATATAATATGAACCCACTTGTCGTATTCTTAGATTATAGGAAGTAATCCTAACGCAATTCAAGAGCCAAAAAGTGAAGCGTACAATATGAGGAGGGCTGGTATGCACACAGCTGTTGATGGATCCCTTGTCAGGTCCAATAGTGCTGCTGCAGCTGCATTGAGATCGATGCTTGTCGAGGTATTTCCTATTTGTGTTTGATTTCACTAATCTAAATAGACTGATGCGTTTTAATACTTGTTCTTATTATTAGTCGCCTGATTCCCTGTCGAAAAGTGAGAGAAGCTTTTCATCACCAGGCTCATCTACTCACAGCCCTAGTCCTAGCCCAGGGTCTAGCCCGTATCAAGGAACCAAAAGACCTTTCACAGAGGCTGAGTCCGACGAGGAAGATAATGACGAAGTACGCCTATGGGAAGATGGATTCAAAGACAGATACTATGAATCTAAGTTTGACGTAGCTCCGGATAATTTCAAGTTCAGAAATGAGGTTGCCTGCCAGTATGTACGAGGATTATGCTGGGTTCTACGATATTACTATCAGGTTAGTATAGTTATCTCATAAATGAGATATAATTCAGGAATTTAATGTGCAGACTTATGTACAATGTAAATCCATGATAATGAAAGTTCTATCTGATTTTGTTCTCTGTGGTATATTAGGGATGCTCTTCCTGGAAATGGTACTTTCCATATCACTATGCACCGTTTGCTTCCGATTTCATAAATATTGGGGATCTGTCTACAGAGTTCGAGAAGCATACTCAACCTGTAAGCTGATTTTCGACTTGAGCTAGAAATTTTGAAAGTGTTGTGTTTCGATGTGTTAATCATGCCTTTCTTTAGTTTAAACCCCTAGAACAACTTATGGGTGTGTTTCCAGCTGCTAGTAGATCTCACGTCCCTGAACCGTGGGGTAAACTTATGTATGATCCGGTAAGTTACTGTTAGCTAATTATTTGGGAATTCGTAGAGTTTAGATTTAATGCTTTGAATTTGAAATGTTTTTCGTTCCAGGAGTCTCCAATAATTGATTTCTACCCTGAGGACTTTCAAATTGATTTGAACGGGAAAAAATTCGCGTGGCAGGGGGTCGCCTTACTCCCGTTTGTAGATGAAGTCAGATTGAAAGCTTCGCTTGAGTCTTACTATGCAGAATTAACTGAAGAAGAAAGTAAGATCAATTTTTACAGCTTATATGACTTACTCCTGCTAGTTATATTTTTATCAGGCTTGGAGGCTGAGCATTCCTGAATAATAACTAAACAAGCAAATATGTGTTTCTCAATTTTTATACAGTACGGCGTAATGTTAGAGGAGATGACAGATTCTATATTAGACATGGACACAGTGGTTATGACTTCTTGGAAGGATTATACGAAAACAATTTTGGCAAAGACGAAGAGCACGATCTTGACCCACAAGACTTCGAAGGAGTCAATGGAAAAGTTTTGATATCCGAGGATCGAATTGCGCTTAAAGGTGTATTGAAGTCTCCTATCAAAGGACTCATGGACGTGGATGAAAACTACGTTATATGGTAAGATGGTTTTGAGTTAAAACGTACTGATTGTAAAAGTTCAAGAAAAGCAATTGTTACAAAAATCTTTACTTTTCAGTGTCCGTTTTAGAGACCCGAAGTTTCACGAAGACTACATATTTCCTGCTGTCAGACTTGAAGGTGCTATCGATCCTCCTAAAGTTTTGAAACCTGGAGACCTTACTCCAGAACAATCCAGAAACTGGCGCCCTATGATTGGAATGGCGCATTCTAAACAAAGAGCGTCACTGGATGCTTCGGGACATAGAATGTTAGCTGCGGAAGGATATGATAGAAACCGTCAAAACGGAAACTCAGGACAAGGAAGGTACAGCAATATGCCTCCGCCAAGGAACTCGAATATTTACAGGCATGAACCATCACTTCATAACAATCGGTACCAACCTTACAACGCGGATAATCGTCGCGGAGGAGGTGGTGGATACTTTAGAGGTAATTGCGACTATCAGCTGTATTTACTTGTAAAACTTTTATTGAAGTAGCTTACAGCTTATCAATTTAATTGAGTAATATATACTTCAGAAGCACGTTTGAAAGTAGTAGCTGTGACACATTGTGTTTTTTAAATTTAAACTTACGGATTTTAACCGTTTAAAGCTTTGCATTTAGGGAATGAGTCAAGATGCATGTTCTTGAAGAGCACTAGATTTGTATGAAGACCAATCTTTTGAGTTGTAGTATCAATTGAGTGTTCACAATTATGTGTAAAAGAGGTTTGAAGAGATCTTGTACAAAGCTTTCGTGGCGTATTAATGAAATGAGTGATAATTCGAATGGAATAGATATATTTCTGTATTATTGGAATCAAGTGAAGTGCGTGTGTTTGTTCAAGTTTTTGAGGGTACGTAAGGAGTGAACATGTTCAGAAGAAATTCCTTCTTTCAGTTTCTGTCAGTAGTTTTATGAGAAAAAGGGAAATAGCCTGTGTGAAATAGATCTTCGCTTGACTTGATTTTAGTTAATGTGTGTCTTCATTCAGCATTCTGTTAAAAGAAGCGTTCAAGGCTACCTAAATATTTTGTATTTTATAAAGATGTTTAGGCCAAGCTAAATAATTTGTTTTGAAAGATTTGGGACTTAGTCACACGAATGAAGACATGTCATGAGTTCTATGGCTTTGAAAAAATCAACAGATAGCATCGAAGTTAGTAAAATATTACAAGCAGTTAAACAGATTCACAGTTATTCACGGTCTAACGATACACTATAGTGGCGTGACTATATAGATGTCTGTCTCCAACTTAGGATTTTCATAGTAAACGAGGTACTAGATATTTGTGGCTAGACCTTTATATGCATTTATTGTTTCAAAATAGTTTATAAAATGATAACACTTTATAGAGCGGAGCTGAGTGTCTCACAGAATTTTTAAATAAGCAGTTAGTGTCGAGATAGATTCAGTAATCAAGTAAAAAAGCAAGTATACGACATGTTTCGTTCAATGTGTAGCATGTACTCACTTCTCTTTGGTAAAAATAAAACTCCCCTTCTTGTCAAGTAGGCGGAATGCTGAGATCAAGAATAATCAATATATCAGCATGAGACTCATTGTGATTTCTTTCTGCTTGTAAAACACAACAAGACATTTCCACATTCATCGTATTCATTGAGGTTTTGGAGGTGAAGTTAGATAGTGCTTAGTGTAGAATCATCATCATTTAATGTTAAGGTCTCTTATTGTTAGAACATTATTCTTTCACCCTTTCTCCTTTCACAGTTGACTAAACAAGTTCTTAAAGGCTTAGATATGGATGATAAAAGTATTATAATTGATTTACGTCTCATTTGACTCACTTCAGTGGAATGCCTAAAAATGGTTGCTTACTCCTATTCGAACGAAGAAAGAGCTGAGGTTTGACTTGATACACTCCTTTCCCACGTATAACAATGAACTATTTTTACCATAAGAAATATTTGAATTTACACTATAAAATACGGTACATAGTATAAAGTCAGTCATAGGGCTGTAGTTTTCATTTCAGTTCTGAGAACTTTGTATGGGAGAACCCTTCAAAGCTAATTACAAAGTTGCAAAGCAGAAGGCTCTACTTTAAAAAGATGTATTTGAATATTGTCTATTGAATACGACAGAAAGTTTGAAGGGTCGCGTGAAGTGTCATTAGATTGCAAATTTTCGTGGTTTCAAAGTTTACAAAGTAAAAGTTGTTTTGCTTAGCAAGCGCTTATACTCTGGTATGTAATAATATGAGAAAAGCTGTTTGGAAGTGAAGCTTTAGAATGGAGGAAAGTGAAACAAAACGAAGAGACTAAAATCGCTCTTTCACGTGGATAGCTGTGCTAACACCATTTTCTCTTGTGTGCAGATTTAATGGAGAGTACTTGTCGCCTAGCTAAATGAATAATGCATCATCAATCCCGTCTTTCTCTTTTGTTCTCATATTGCTTCTTTTAAAATCATTTAAATCACCAGCAGAATCGGGAATGCTAAGAGGGCTGTAAAATTAAAGTATGCCAATCTGTATCGGTAACGCATATAGCACACTAAAATATAAATATCAGTGATTCTTGTATGGAGACAAGTCCAAGACTCTTCTCATGATATGGCTGCTTCGCTACATCTACGAATGTAGAATCTGACTGTGAGAAGAATTAACAGTAATAGTTTTTATTGCTTTAATGGTATAAGCTAGGTTTTTAGATGGTTAGGGATAGACCAACTGGCTAAACTGGATGTTTGACACCTAAGGATTAAAGGGACAATGAAGTGTTGAGCGTTTTGAGAAAATAAGACTGCTTATTTAAAGTGGGTGGTCATCACAATCTTATTATTACGAGCTACCTGCTCCAAGGATGAACAATGTAGAGAGATTAGTACACTTGATTGTTGTGGTTTACTGTGAGTGTTGGACTGGAAAGCACGAAATGATGTTGAATGAATTGTTAGTCAAATGTGTTCACCCTGATTGTCATATCTTCGGGAGTTTTGACAGAAAAAGATGTTTTCTGACAACCTCCTATGGAACTGAGCAAAAACAAGCAAAGAAAGCAATTGTTCCGATTTGTTACCCTCCACGAAGGTAAAATAAGGGCAGAGATATATGCAGAATAAGAATTGATGCTTTCTTTTCATGTTAGTACTCAGCTCTAACTCTTCACTCATCATCCTTCGTGCACTTTGACATTTATTTTTAACCAGAAAAGCTTAAAAGCGTGTATGTGATGATTGGAGGGTTCGAAGAATTAAAAATGCTGAGAATTGTCAATGGTTGACGAAGAGTGATGGGTGAAGGTAACAACACAACTGTCGAATACTCAAGAGAGATTATCCTCGATTAGGTGTAAGTCTTTAAACGCGTGAGCTCACATACAGAATACTCAAATGCTTTCATCTTTTAAGTACCAAAGTAGTGCAGTGGTGGTGGTGGTGGTTATAGTTGTGATGGCTCATAGTGCTTGGATACGAAAGGGTGGATATGAATGTATTCTGTATAGTAGGCGAATATCATTGTCATCTTTAGATGATCATGTCGAAACTCTTTCAGCTCCACTCTCTTCTGAGTCTTCTGATTCCCTGACTGACCATTTGTTTTTCTAAAAGGGGTTCTTTCCTCCCAAAGTAAAAGTAAACGCTTTAAATTGAATTGCTCTGGGTTTATTGTCAGACCAGAAAAGCATGAAAGATGAAGTGCTCCATGAAAGGGAAGGGTTCGTGTGGAAACTGTTCGTATCCAATCCACCTTTTTGTACGCACTCACAAGTCCTGAACACTACATCATAGTTATAGCACTAGATAATGTATCAGAAAAATACAGCGGATAGCTTGGTGCTTGATATCAAACAACTATCACATTGATGATGTATGCTTAATGCTAACGTGTATTGCACGTACAAATACAAATAATAAACTGTTTTCTACTTCTTCAGGCGGAGGAGAATGGAACAATTCAGGTCGAGGTGGTCGAGGTGGTGGATATGGAGGAAATACAAACTATTCCAGTTCATTTGGAGGAAACCGAGGAGGCTACGGAGGAGGAGGACGAGGGGGTGGTGGAGGATATGAACGTAATCAAGGAGGAAGCGGCGGGTAAGCTTATCTGATTGATTCTAAGAAAATGACAGCAAATGCGAGAAAAGTCTATACTTACATATTCGTATTGAGTCAACATGAGATAGAATATTGGTGCATTCTGGACTGCGAATGTTTGTTTAAGGGATTTCCTCTGTTCGATAAGAGTGTTGATGAGTTTTCGAAGCGTGCATGAGTGTGAAGTATACCCTCCAAAAGTGAATATACGGTCTTGACACAGAATTGAAGAGTCATTTGCAGATTCCAGTCTAATTGCTTTTCTGTCATTTTGTATGCATTCTTTTGGAGGAAATATATATAGAGGAGGAGACAGCTCTCTATCAACAAAAGCTTAAGCTCCTCTGCCTGCATGACTATATTATCCTTATCGCTGATATTGTAATATGAGAAAGCAGAAGGTGTTAAGCTTTCATTGAAATCCGAGACAGTGCGATGGTTGTAGTATTTCGGAATAATTTTAGCTTTTGTACAAACAAAGGGGAAATATTTGTTTTAAAATACTTGGACATACTTTATGAAATTCCAACTTCCGAACTGTTGTTACTATTTCTATATTTTCGTTCATTTTGGACCAAATCAAAATTCAAAAGATAAAACTTGGATTAATTTCATTTGACTGATAAATGTGTTCTTCTTTGTTGGCGTGACAGGTATCCTCGAGATTCATCCTCATACGGCTATTCTTCAGGAGGGAACAATTCTCACTCGCAACAAGGACGGTCATATGGTGGCAGTGGGCCTAACAGTTACAACTCGGGTTCTGGCTCAGCCAGTCAGGACAGGAGGGGGGATCGATACGACAGGGATCATCAACGTGGTAATGAACAAGGAGGGCGGCGTCATGAGGGTTACTTTACAACCGGCTATACAAGCACTGACAGCAGTGCTACTGGTTCATCCGGTAGTCAGCGTCGCTCCCAGTAAATAATTATCATTGACATAACCACACTAGGATAAAAGTGACATTTTAAAATATTCCTGTGTAATAATTTCATAAACGAAGTGTTGCATATGAACCAAATATTTGAGCAGTATTAGACTAGAAACCTTATTGATGCACTAAATCTGCTCAGTTGTCTTGAAATACATCATCTTTCTTCTCATATAATTGTATTTACAATATCCTCAACATCATCTATGCCAATTAGTTTTATAGGTCTCTACATGCAAAATGAACTCACTGTAACATACAACAAAAAATTACAGATTGATCTTAAAGTACAGTTTTAGATACAGTTGTTTCGGTTTTATGGTTGATACAGGTTTGTGTAAGCCAATAAATGACTAAAATGTAACTATATTTAAGTATATCCAGTGTTCTCGCCACTTTCTACAGAGAATTAAAAAAATAATAAAAAATCAACTTAAAACTCAAGTTGACAAAAATTCAAAGAATGTTCTTAATAATTTGTAAACCATAATTGCGCTTGTCCTTGTCGTGCTGAATGCTTCTTTCACTTTTGAAGTTCAGATTAGAAATGACGTGTTGTGGTTGTCTTGAAATGTTACGAACCTTTGCTTCAATATTATTGCTCTTATTCGAGAGTTATACAGAATTCAGTTAGGTGAATGCTGTAGAATGGATTTCTCGTACTTTTTCGATGAATGTTGTGTGGGGAAAGTCTACTACCGTATATTCTATGCAATTGCTGGTGGTGTGTGCAGCTTGGCTCCTCCAGTCTGGTCCTCTTCATATTCCTTTGTATGAATTTAAAACTCAAGAGCTCTTCAGTTGGCATCGTGAGGCTTCTCTGCTTCGATAATACGCACAGCAGAGGACGAGTGACACGCAAGCGAGTCATGGAACAGACATACTTTTAAAACTAACCGAATATTTTTCTCATCATGTATGAGGTAATCATCGCGAGCAAACCTATATGAACTAAATGACTATATAGTCTCGTCCATTTAGAACTTCACAACGAAAGGGAAGAAGACTGATGATGATGTTGCACGACCCGTTACAAATTCCACGGAGAAAGACGAACAGACGAATAAAATCTGCATTAAACAATAATTGTTTAAAGGCACTACATATAATACAACTCGAAGGATTTTTATTGTTGGAAATTGGTAGCGTTCTAATTCCAAATTCTTTAATAAGCTTCCTCTTTTACCTTTGTTTGTGATCAAAGGTTTACTCCTGATGATAAGTATGGCAGTGTGATTTCATGAGAAGCATTCAAAGACTAAAATTTCCAATCATAAAATATGAATATAAAAGTAGTATGAACCCTTCCCTTTGATTTATTGACTGGCTCTTGTAAAGCTCACACACTGCTGTGAAGTGTTGTCTTCTCATTTTGACTGTCATCTTTATGAGATTTGGAGAGCCAGGGAGGAAAGCGAACAATAATGGAATTAGACTCGATAAGTACTTGAGAATTCATATTTTTCTGTGTCTACAATAAAATGGGCACTTAAGATTAATCCCCCGTATAAAATGAACTTCTGTTCATTCGTCTCAAAAAGGTGAAATGAAAGGGGAAATTTCGTAGTGATTATTAGTGATACTCTGGGTCAATAGGGGTTAGGTACGTACAGGCCCATATATGAAGTGTCCGTATCATCAGCTTCAAATAAAACAATACCCATCATCATCCAGTCTCTGCATCTTCTCCTTTTTGTAATCAACGGATTTCTTTGTCTACACTCGAAGGTACTATACACGGAAATTGGGAATGGATTGTACAGCAATCATTCAAAATTCCGACACAGTATTAGTCTTAATAAAGTATTATTATTACTCATCTCTGATTCATGGAAAAACTTCGTAGTGGAAGTTTTGTCGAAGGGAGTGACTCTTTGTGAAATGATAAAACTGCACAAGCATTTTTTATTTTAGAGATAGACGCTTTCTGAGCATCTTTCTGAAGTAGAGGAACCTTTTGAGAGATGAGCCGTATGACCATCTTATTTAGCTCTTCAGTGGCTTTTTTGGGTGCCTTTGCAATCTATCCACACCACTATCACTGTGATTAGTCTAAATGGGATCATGACGAGATGATTATTGTCCTCTTAAATTCCTCTCTCTCTCTCTCTCATTTTTGAAAGCCAAGAATCTCCAAAAGAGTCTCTCTCACAGAAATTAGCATTCGTTTGAAAACTAATGGGGATGGGAGAAGTGCCACTCTAAAATGAGTTAATTGGATGCAAGCACAAAAATTCACGAGACTCCTCTCTCTCCTCAATCATGCTCGTCTTCACATTCCTCTATTCAGCTTTTCCTTGTCCCTTCACAAAATTGCAGCCAGTAGAATTATCATTATTGTGAAAGTTACAGATTGTGTAATGCCTCCTGTCTTTTCATACAAATTCCTAACCCAACGCAAGCCAATATACATAAAATATATGTACATGCATACTCTTTTACTGGGAGATTTTTGGAAAAATTGGCTCGAAATCTATTTTATCAAAAAGATATGCAGGGAAAGCTACGCAAAGCAAGCCTGAAAGCAATTCATCTCGTAGATCAGAGGGAACTTTTTATGGAAATCAAAATTTAGTCGCTCAAAGGATAAATATGGTTGAAAAGGTTCGAATGGTTATGATGTCTATATTTTCTGTGATGTGCATGTCGTGTATGGCTTCACTCCCGGCTAATGAAATTCGGTTGATTATTTACTGAACAGACTTTTCGTGTGCATCTGCCGGGACGAGAATCCGGAATGGTTTTGTCTCCTCCTGAAGTAGCAAAAAAGAAGTTTTCGCCAATAACTAACTAACTATTCGAGAGAGAGAGAGGGGAAAGTTTGAAGTGGTCGAGGACGCTGGATGTGTTAGTTTGTTCTGAACCCTGCAACACATCCACGAGAGCGTTTATTAAGCTATTTGTCCCTCCTGTAGAAGTTTTCGTGTCGTCTGGGATGCTCCTGGTAGTAATATATCTATACATATAGATATAGATATGTATGTATAGTATAACTATACATTTAGATCTAGCGAGTTTCAAGTTATCATCGTTGTTAGCTTCTCTGCTCCTTTTAGTAAAAGTTTCCAACTTTGGAGAGATCAACTCGGCACGTATTCGAAGACCACCATTTCCTTCCTTCCTGAATAGTTTTTGTCAGCTGAGGCTTCTTCTTCATAATAATGCAGCAGTGGTCCGTCGATTCAATTTATTGGCTTCGTTCCCAAGTGGACCTTTCTCTACAACGAAGCATTCCGTTTTGGACTGTTTCAGAGAAAAAATAAAGCTTCGTGTAGCTCTTTGTAATAATGGCGTTAAAATGTTCATTGTAGATAATCTGCAGTTTTGCAATTATTGCAGCAATAGACAACGATGCAAATGAAAATGATACACTTTTGGGGTATTTGAGGTCAGTGGATTTATTTAGATTCCTGGAAATCAAGTTTATTTTATCAGATTGATTTAAACAAGCTCTGCTTTTAGTGATCTAAGTGATCTTCCTAATTCTGCTTCAAAGCTTATAATGTTTTCTACATGCAATGATTCCTACACTAAGCTATAGCTGTGCTTTCAATAGTTTAAACTAACCCAAACTGAGCCTGTATCTCTCTTGATTGTCAAGTCCTCTTGGGTAATGTATAGAAGTGATCTCATCAAGAACTGCAGTTCAATATCATCTTGTTGGTTTACTTCACTTTCTACACATTATCGTGTGCATATGCACACACTATAGCAGTGCCCATATCGTATGCCCTTCGTGAAGAATAGAAAATCGATGTTATCCATTTCTCTTGTGTGTTGCTTTGTTCTGTAAAAAAGTAACTTCCAGGAGGCATACAAAAGAGAAGGTTTCATAGTTCAAGTGATTTCACCTACTCAACTAACTACCATTCACTTCCTCTTCTTCTTTTTATTGAAATACTTTCTCAACTCTTTCAACAGGGGATCGATACACTTTATTCTTTGAGCAAAGATACAGAGAGACCTGAGAGGTAGTAGCTCGTCATGATGTGTGTCTTCTAGAAAGGATAGAAATCTTTTTTCCTTTTTGAGCCGACTACTACTACTCTTCATCTTATTTCCTCTTTTATCTTTGTTGAATACGACGAACTGATGATGATGACTGCTGCTGTATTGAGATGAGAGTCGCAGGGAAGTCTGGGAGGACGCTGTCACAAGTGGCTTCGTCACCCGGCTTCTTGTCGATTACTCCAAGACTATTCTTCTTTCGTGAGCCACTTGAAGTTGTTTCTTTCTCTAATGGTATCCTTTACTGCTCCACTGGGCTCGAGAATAAAGGAACTTGCGTAGGATTTAGTTGTCTTTGGCTTTCGATTCTTCGGGCATATCCCTCTCAAGAAGGGAAGGTAGCAGTAGTAGAGGTAGAGGAGGACAGGTACTTGAAAGGAAACCCTGCAGGCTGATTGTTACAAGGCACTTGAGGAGACTCCAACCTGGAGTGGGACTTCCCTATGCGAATTTCCAGATCAAGGCATTTTCAAAAGGCTCTCTCTCTCTCTCATCTTTCCTCAAATTTTAATATCCGAATTTATTATTGCACACAAGACTGGTAAGATAAGTGGAATTATGCTCACATCTCACACAGCCAACGTGAAAAAGTCAGACCCTACGAAAATCTACATTATTATTATTATTAATATTCCCACACACAACTTACTCACAATGTAGGCTCACAACAGAGTACAGATATACATATATAACCTCAAATTCTAAAATCTCCGTATAATGCTCACTTGACCCGAGTCCTGGGACAATTCTATTATATACTTGTACAATATTCAGATTCAAAATTCCCAAGATGTGTAATCGTCGTATGAAATCAAAAAGCGAAAGATGATTGAATGATTAGAATATCTTTTTGCTTGTGGTTTTCTTTCTCGTGCCTTCTCCTGCCTCTCTACATCATCTCGCAACGTGTAAGTACATACTTTCCCTTTTCATAGTAAGTAACTGCAAGTTCCTAAGTGAATGTCGCGTATGCTAACCGAGCTCTACGAGGTAACAATGAGATTCGTGCTCTGATTTTTTGTCCCACTCCGATTCTCTGTGGTGCATGAGACATAATCCTATCTTGAGGAAAGATCTCGTAAAACTCCTCTGCTGGAAGCTTCAAATTGTTATTATGCAAGTTAAATGCAAAATTGGTAGTTTTCCTGTCCCACGACCGTAGAGATGATCTGTGATGATAAGGCACACACACATTCTCACATCCACAAGGAAGATAACATCAAACCCATTCGCGTTTTAAACAATCTTGTAAACTGTCTCTGTAGCTGTATACGCTCCTTTGTAAGTTGGTTTGTGACTTGTTCTCCCTCTCAATGAACTTCAATGAAGTTTGGAAAGTACTCCTCCTCATCCTTAATAATTGGAGATCAATTTGTGGGCTTAATGACGAGTGCCCTTAAGATGATGATGATGACAAGCTGCTACCAAGTTAAAAGTTTGTAAATGATGATCAAGTATTATATTATGTATATCTCTTGCAAAAATGATACTTTTCTCTTTCTCTCTTGCATCACCTCGATACGTTTGCATGTTGCGAGAGATAAATCCCTCGTACTACATGATCACATTGTGACTGGAACTTAAGGATCATCAATTGAAGTGTAAGTAAGGTGTTGTTGGTGGTGAAGTGTAACTCTTGTGTATAGTATACATTAGTGTCTCTTTAAATTCCTCAAGAGCTATCATCGCATCCCCTGAACATTCAACAACATTGTTGGTCCTTGTGTGTGGATTCTTTTAAATCTCAAATCTCACAGGTTTACTAGTAAGCGAAGTTGAGGGTGATCACGATGATGAACGAACGCGCATCCTTCGTGTGATGAGTTCTTCTCTTAAGAAGAGCCACTCGTCTCACAGTCACGTCATCATCATCATCTAAACTCCGAAAGTCAGGAGTTGAAATTCAAACAAGTTGGATGAGGACTCTACAATTGATGATATTTCAGTTTAAGTGAATCCAATCCACCAAGTTGTGTTTGTTGGGCCACTGTCGAGCAAACTGTGGCATTTGTCTAAAGTGTTGGTCTAGTAGTGTCTGAGAGTTCTTCCCTATTGAATGAAAAACTCTTTCGACGACGACAACACAAAGCTTCAAGTGTCATGAGAGAACTGAATTGCGCCATATAGACGAGTCCAAAGAAAGTGTATCACATACGTCGTATATGCTGATGGCACTTTGGATCGCTCGTCATTATCTCAGTTGATGATACCTACAATAAGGGTCCCACTTCATTCTTACACGCTTCTTTACACACACACACACAGGTCTCCAAGTTATTTGTCACTATAAGACGACAGGGGCAAAAGGGGACGACGACAACATCAACGACATTGTATTATTCTTACTCGTCCACCAAGCTATTGCTTCTGGCTTTTTTCTCCACTTTTTATCATCCGTAATGTGTCCTCACCAGATCAACCATCAAGCAGCAGTATATACATATAGCAGTATATAGATATAGCAGTATATATAGGGATACATATCCACTTCAGGTCATTTGTCTCGGAGGCAGATGTTACTCCACACACTCATTTGGCGAGTTCATCAAGAGACTTTCTGGCGTGTGTTTAATATATATCGTGAAGTACTCACACTCGTGACGAGGACCTCTATATATTATAACGATAAGAGCCATCGTCATCATTCACGAAGCATTCGGCTTGACTTAATTCCACTGACGACAACAAAACTACTACTACTGCTGCTTTTTTACCACCACTTCCAAGTAGGTACTTTCTATTCGAAACTTCAGAGCAGAAGTCTGTTTGTACTATGCAATTGCATGACCTTCATCCGGGTCTCTTTTAGCCAGGACGAGATTGCATGGGAGATGGAGAGGGTGTGTATGAAAGTGGTAGCGTCAAGTATAAGGTTGTCTCGTGTGGTCTTTGTTAATGAGAGGTTATGAAGGAGACGACTTGAGAAGCCGGAGGCATATTATGTCATTGTGGAGGAATGAGGAGAAAGTAGAGTGGTGGTGGGGTACTTGAGCGGGTGGTGGTGGAAGTCCGAAGTGCACATTACACCGTACTTGGAGGAGGTCCGAGTGGTTGGATGAGGATCATCCAGGGTGGATAAAAACAAGATGATGGATTGGATGAGCCCTGAAGTATCATATCAAGTCAATCTGAATGTGTCGAGAGTCATATTAAATTGATACAGATAAACGGAAGGAAGTAGACTTGACTTGACTTCGAGGACAGCTTAATGGTAGTCGATGAGCCCTGAGTGCAAGAACAACCCTACAACCACTCTCATAGTCGCCCACCAAGATGACACTTTACTACGACCCTTACCACCAACTGACACTACTTATCCAAGTGTCCTATCGCCACCACCACCACCACCTCTCTTTAATACACTCATCTCTGCCTTAAATTCACTTTCTTCGGCTTCCCAACTACCCCATTCGATTCATGCATATCTACAAATTATGTCTTTGTTCTTGTCCCATTTAATTCTCAGAAATAAACCAATTTTTACTTCATTTACCCAACTTATGGCCAAGTGCACAAAGCAATAGAATTCCCGTTTTCAAAGTTAAAGTTTACTTTTACCATTTATTCTGACTTGCTCATTGCTCAACTCGCAACGCTCTCTGCTCTGACAGAAAAGTCTATTTTTGTACCCACTAAAAAGATTCATAGACTTTTTCCAAAGAATTGGATTGCACGCTCGTTCATACATTCATATCATTCTATTTTATTGAATTGTGGAAAAAGGACGACGACGACGAGGTTCTCCTGTGTGCCCACTTGAGAACATTGGAGGTTGAAAACATAATAAACACGTATAAAGAGAAGAAGAGCGAGAGGACGACGACGAGGGTTGTACAAGCAAAATTTTGGAATTGCATTGAATTTGGGGGATAGTTATAAAAATATGAGACGTTATTTGCGATGAAAGGGACGAGTAAATAAATAGAAGCACACACACAGAGTCAGGGAAGAATGATGAAATGAAAATGTCATGTCGTCGTTCACGTCCATGTCGTCTATGTCGTCGTCGGTTCATCCACGTCTTATTCTTGGTGGGTTGTGCAAAGTCTTGGAGTTTTTGACAAAAGGACAGACTATATTGGCATTCCGAAGAGTTCTTCAAATTGAATACATCTCTCAAGTGTTTTCTCTCTCTCTACCTTTCCTGAGACATGTCACCGATGAAATTCCCCGAATTATGGGTCTCTCCTGCCTCTTCAAATACGGATTCGTCATTCTTACTTCTTACTACTTTCCTTTTCCGATGATGACAGTTCGCCCGTCGTACGTGTCAAATCATTTTTGCTGGCTTCGTTCAACTTACTTGGTAGAACTAACTAATAATCATATGCAGGCACATATACACACAGACACATGGAGCAGTGAGAAAGAGAGAGAGAGATACAGAGAGGAGAGCAATCCTATGTGAAGTTTCAAGTATTGTAAAAATACTTGAGAAATCATAACACAACGAAGAATGGTTTGTATGCAATTATCAGCTTAGGTTGGGAAGAATAGGGGCTTTCTTCTATGAAAGTCATGCATAAATAAATGATGACTTCAACCTAGAAGGGTGTGTGTATGTGTTGGATGGAACTCTCACTCCGTGTATATGTATTACATATTTATATATAATACAAAGACGGAGTGAGAGTTCCATGTATTATATATAAATATACAATATTGCTCTTATGCTTTCGAACTCTCTGTGAGAATACACGGAACCATTATTCTAATAAAAAGTACAGAACAACTACACACACACAAGAAAGTTTAAAGTGTCCTCGAGTTACTCGAAGAAATGAATTCATCATCTCATAGTTCTGTTGTTGTGTATCGATATAATAAAAGTAAGGTGTATGTTGAATGTAGTTTATGTGGATAGTCAAATGGTTCGTTGTGACAAGTTAAGGTTTTTTGATCGAGTGGTCTTCAGAATGTCAGCCAAACTCACGTTTTCTTTAAAATTAAATTCATTCATTTGGAAAATACTGCTTTTTATTTACTCAATTGTATGTGGTGGTCATTTTAGAAAGGCAGACAAGAAGCGTTAGAATGTCAATTCGTGGATTACGTAATAATCCAGAGAGAGGTTTTAATACAAATTCCAACTTATTTTATTCACGTTGTTAGATATACAGGTGAGCCATAGGTGAGCAGAGTTGTTCTCGTCTGTATAAAGATGAAGCTGAAAACAGATATTAATCCGCACAATAAGCGATGAGTTGCAATGCGATGATCTAGTCGAAGTATATGTAGCAGTGTTGACTTGCCCTTTGCTCTGGATTCTTATCTCTGTGCCCTCTCCTTCGAGAGTAGTACAAAGGATGAAGAATGGATGAGATCGGAGCTTAGTTGATACAAAAATAGACTTTCTTTCTTCTCCGACTCCTTTTGAGGTCGAAATGATGCTCCATCGTCAATATTTTGATTCCTTCCAAGAAATAATAAACACTCGTGAGATTAAGTAAGGCAATATAAGGCACTATAAGAAGCCTATGTATAAAAGTAGCTAGTCTATATATATAGTACGGGGGACTTGTGTAAGAGGAGGACTAGGGTAATAATACGACAGACTTAAGCCGATGATAACGATGATACACTTATTATTGGTTTGTGTGTAATCACATAATAGCGAATTTGGAGCAATCGACCTCATTAGGTGGACGAAGGATTTGGTTGCAAAAATAGGAGCATCTTCGTGAGGAGATGTGTCATTTAACAAGTGGATGGTTCTGAATCCTCTCGGGTGGATTTGGCGAAATGTGGTTCATCACTCCTTCGTATAAGCAGTTGAATACGTCGTGGTTATTGCCTGCTGAGCATATAAGCCTGGGAAATTACTTGAGTAGTAGTAATAATAGTTCTGGCGTATGTGTAGGCTTAATCTTCGAAGGAGTGAGTGGCATGCAGGACCATCTGAAGAGTACTTAAGACCAACCTGCGTAGCAACGATGAGAGATTTTTCCTTCCATCCGCTCAGGCTCCTGCTTTCTCTTGTTTCATCCGCGTACACATCAAAGCTCCAACTACTAATAACGTGTAACGTAATAAAAGGAAGAATGGAATTTGCTCTGATCTCGTTAAAGTGATTTTATTGCTCTCATGTAAATAAATTCTACAACCAGATAAGCTTATAACGACCGAGTGAACCAGAGGAAGCTGAGGATTAATTTGATACCCTCCTCCTCGTTGTTGGTTACAGGTAGAACACACGGCAGACTTGCATATTTGTCCATCAAGAGGGAAAGGAAAGAAGTCTCATTTCATCCTCATACCTGCTTTGGCCCACTGATCTCTCATCATCTTCATCCCCGTCCCCTCCTACACAACACACACAGCATTATTAAGTCGAAAATGAAACTCCATCTTCATCCCACCCTCCTCCATCCGATATTAAAATGAATTTGATTGCTCCTTGCACACACGCTCACGGTCTCTCCAGAGGAAATGATCCGAAAAAGAATGATTGCATGCCAAACTTTAATCGTGTCAGATTCGCATTCCTCATTTAAATTAAAAGGTAGGTGGTGGATGGCAGATCGGAGATTACATATAGAACTCCCCGTGTAAAAATGCATTACTTGTAGTTCTGGGCACTCGGTCTCTGGTGCCTCGAGACTGAAGGGCTCTCATCATCGTCTCCCACAATTGACAATTGGAGGAATTAGAGGAAGAAAGCTCATCTCACTCACTGGACTTGACAATCGTAGTCGTTGTGGGAGAAAGAAGAGAGAGAGAGAGTGTCAGGTTTATCTTTGCTACGTGACCGTACAAAAGACACGGAAGAGATTTTTCGGTAGCTAAGATGATTATTCTGCTGGTGGTAGTAGTGGCAGAGGCAGTGGCAGTAGTTTGTGTAGAGGAAATGGTAAACTCAGCAACATCCGATGAGATTCTTTTGATGTGGTTCTTCACTTTTGTTGCCCATCATCGCAAGTGCACAGAGCTTGTACATATATATATATATATATATGTATACCATTCTTCCCCTAAATCGATTCAATCAATTCCAACTTCTCCTATGTGATAAACCTATATACAGAAGCAGAGAGGGTTAGGACAGCCTTCGTTTTTAAAAACTCCAATTAAGATAGAAAAAGACACGAGAGATTTTGTAGTTCCCAAAGACTTTACATGCGTGGCTGTCAGATATATATATATATATAACTTGGTGTATATCCTGAGCCTATGCATATGAAATAAAGGCATTTCGCGTATCAAAGTCTGATAGTTTGAATGACAGGCTTGTTTGTTGAGGCAAGTGCAGAGGAGCAGCGCAAGGTCTGCCAAATACTAAATTGACACCCCGCTGGCTCACTAATAATGTTGGTTGACTTAACGAATCTAAAAGAGCACAATAATAAAGTAAAGAGGTGATTGCTGCTGTGACGAACGTGATGTTTTGTGTGTGTCTATAAATTTATGTCCTCTGTAATTATTTCATAATAATCAACCTCATTATTTCATGTTGTATGACTGGTGACCTCCGCTCCAAGTTTGTCAAACAAATAACCCTGTGTCTTATTCACTGGGAAAATGTTTTTCTACCCTTCAGGCACATTTGGCTCCGTGTGAGGCCATGTTTAAGCACTACATATATATGCACATTATTGTACATGCTTCCTATATCTTTAATCTCCAACAATATTGTGCTAATTGCTTTTGTGAATACATTGATTTCAGCGCATTTAAGCAATACGCATGATCACAACTTCACGCACGACCATATACATATATCAGGTTTGCTTTGCTTTCACTCACTTCAAAATTAATTGCAGTAAGTAAGCTTAGAATTAATCATGAGCTCATTTACTATTATAAACCAACTTGAAAAGGCTTACAACTTTCTTGCCTATTAAGATTGTTTGCCAAAAAACTGGTAATCATTGTTGTTTGCATGTTTTTAGGTTTTTAAAAAGACGACGCTTAGTTCAAAGGTTGCGAAATTGTTTGAAGAATGAAATCATTACAGTAGCCTTTATTTTTGGCTCATTCAACATTAGAGACCAATATGTAGTTGTAGATATAACTCACAATCAAAAACGCTTAAACCCCACCATGAACTGTAATAACAATAATTCTGTGTGTACTTGTGGATCAAATCACTTTACATTCCAAAGTTTTAGGTGTACACACATTGATTGAAAGCATTTTTACTTAATGTTTATTTTGTGTGGAAATCTTCGGTTCACCTCCCACGCAGCCGCAACTTAATACCATTACGCTTGACAAATATTAGTCTGGTTTATTAGGAATGAATCAGTGATTATTCACTTGCAGGTAGACGCGTCTACACAACTCGTACAGACCTATACAATGTTGAATGTACATAAATTCTGCTGCTGTAAATGTCTTCGTGTAGCAGCAGCGACCGTCTTCATCTTCTCAAGTGTTTAAGCACACACTAAAAATGTCATGACTCGACGGAATTCGTCAAGACTTCAAGACACAAATTCCTCCTTTGTTTTCTCTCGACCAGCAAGTTAGCAAAGGCAGCCAGAGAGAGTCAAATAAGTGTAGTTCACAATGAAACACATCTCTCTACATGTCGATAGGAGTTTTTATGATAAATGCGCTTTTTAATAGTCTGCTATCAGCGTTGCGTTAATATAGCGTTGGTTGATTGTACAAGTGCGAGAGTGCATACATGTGCCGTTGTCATCTTCCTCATATTTTAATATATATTGCAGTTGAAGAAGATTCAATTCATCGTCTCTCTTCGACCCAAAAGCCACTTGAAACGGCTCGCCTTCATTTACATTTACACTCTGTGGCTTCTGTGCGAAGCTCTTACCTCATCTCTCTCATCTCGACACACACATCCCTGAGTATACAAATTGTACATTAAATATCTATATGTGTGCTTGCTTGCTTACATTACGAGTAGAGTTATAGAATTAATATGCATTTTTACTAATCATTGTTGACCGATGCTTCGTTGAGATCATCACAAGTGTGCATTCGAGGGGATTAAAATCACTGAAATATTTCTAATGAGCTAGTAACTTGGCACAGAACAATATTTTGATTTTATACGTGGACATCCTTCTTACGAGCACGCAATGTAGAAAGTACTAATGTTTTATGTGTAGAGACCTCGTGGATAACTCCGAGTGAGTATCAATTTATGCTGCTGAATGTAGTGCAGTGTTTGGAATAATGTCCACAATAAGCATTGATAGAAAACAGCACACACAAAGCTAGAAATAAAAGTTACACAAAATATGCAGCGCGGGTCTTCTTCGTGAAATCGATTGTTGAAGAAGTATAATCCGGAGAGATTCCAAATTCCATTTGAGGGACATATATAAATATAATAATGAAGTCTGCCTGCAAAGAATGACCGTATCATTTGAGAAATATTGTGTAAGGAACGTTGTGTGCAGTCTGGTGGAGCAATAAATTGTGAAAGTCCAGAAGCTTTCTCCTCCTGTCAAGTGCACACACAAGTCCTCCTCTGCTTGGGACTTATCAATAAATATTTGGACACGCTTGTCCACCTCATCACAATATGTATGACACTCCGACGACTCCCTATTCGCCTTCCTCAAATCTAATCTCCATTGACTTGCAGCTTCGCTACCAAGGCATATTGTCCGTGGAGCTGTCACCTCAAAACGGAATCATCATCATCTCAGAATCAATCTACACACAAAGACGGAATCCACCAGGAGAAATAATGCAGAGATGTGAGACGGATCCGAGGACGGGAATCCGGGCATCCTCCTCCCTTGCTTTCCGGGAAGTACGCACCAGTCCCGGATAAATGGACACGCTCCGAAAATCCAGTGCAATATGGATCCCTGCATTCATTAACTCGTCATGGACTCGGCTACTTAATACTCTCCTAAGCGGGTGTCCTTCCTGCATTAATTGCATGGAAATTAGTTTGCTGAAGGTAACCCTGTACAAATCTCGAATGCCACAGTGTACACAATATATATATGTATATATATAAATGCGGGTTAGGTTCAGAATTAGAATCGGAGCTCTATATATCCATGCATAATTTGTGTTTATTGGGAACCTTAAATAATAGAGTGATGAAGGGTGAACCAATAAAATAATTCAGAAACCAATTCACACGTTGTACAGTCTATACGTGTGTGTGTGTATTTCTCCAAAGAGTTATCTGGGATTAATAGTGAGCATGCAAATATTGAAGATGAGGAAGAGGATTACCATCACACTGCTCCTTTATATACGCGTACATCTATATATATCTATATCTATATATGTATAATAGCTTAAGCTGAGAGCTGTCAGAAATAATAAAATACACGAATGCATGTGCTTGCATACGGATGACATGTTTAAATTATGAATTAATCTATTCACACAGTACCAATTGTGTGCTGACACTACGCGTTTACCACCATCAGAGATTATACGATGACGATGATGTGTCAGGAATCAGGAACAATCAAATAATGAGATATTCTTCTACATTCAACTGTCCTGTGGGTCCAATACAATAAAATAATAATAATATAAATGTACGTACAACGTATATAGACTGCAGTAAAAAGAAG
>Ga0194135_10000150_pt1 | contig 40652 bp, 52 predicted proteins | sample LitLau_LLRF_2013_FD_134024 | JGI IMG/M metagenome (GOLD analysis project Ga0194135, IMG submission 134024) | Freshwater sediment microbial communities in response to fracking from North America - Little Laurel Run_MetaG_LLRF_2013 (version 2) | ecosystem: Environmental > Aquatic > Freshwater >... | reverse complement strand
CGGGCGGCGAGAATCGCCTCGATGTCCGCCGGGTCGCCCAGGGCGTGGGTGTAGCGGTCTTCGCGCTGGCCCGCCTGACGCGGGATGTGCAGGGCCAGGCCCCGGGCGATCAGGCGTTCGAGCTGGTGCAGGACCTGCTCGCTGTCTTCGAAATCATGCATGCGCCCGCTGCGGGTCAGCAGTTCATTGACCGTCTGCGGGCCGCGCAGAAACATCAGGCCGCACAGGATCAACTGCGCCGGCACCAGTTCCAGGGCCTTGTCCAGGCGCTGTTCCCAGCGATCGGCGCGGCTGCCCATCACCAGCCGGGTAAAGCCACGGGCTTCGAGGGCGCGCAGGCTTTGCCCGACCTGGCCCGGGGTCAGGTTCATCACCGGTTCGCGGCTGGTTTTCTGGTTGCAGGCCAGTACCAGGGCGTTGAGGGTCAGGGGGTAGGTTTCCGGGCTGGTGGCCTGCTTTTCGATCAACGAACCCAGGATGCGGATATCGGTGCTGCTCAAGCGCAGTTCTTCGCCGGGGGTGTCGTGCTCGCTGCTCATAAGTGCTGGTCCCTTGGTCACTGATGGGTGGGTCGTGAAAAACCGCAACAGGGCCTGGATCGGCGCTGCGGTTTTTCCGTGGCCGGGTGGGCCACTTTGGAGGGGCTCTGTTTTACCTTCAGAACCCGGATCTTGCCATCAGAACTTGGCACGGCCCGCGCCGGCGCCGGTTTATCGGGGCGCCCCCGCCGCCATGCGTGGGGCGAGGGCGGCCGGTTCAGCTGGGTTGCGCGTCTGTTGCAGGCTGTGTCGTGTGTGGCGAATCCGCTGCCTGCCGGGCTTGGCCCGCTGTCTCCAGGCACTGGCGGGCAAACCGGGCCAGGCCCAGCAGGGCGTTTCTCGCGGAGCGCAGGTAGAACGCCTGCAACTGGAACACGTGCCAGCGGCCCTCGTGGATTTCCAGCTGGCAAGCCACCCCGAACTGCCTGGCGCGCTCGGCCAGGCGCGTGGAGTCCGACAGCAGCAGCTCCTGGTCGCCGACCTGGATCAGCATCGGCGGCAGGCCGCGCAGGTCTGCTTCCAGGGGGCGATGGGTGGGTGCTTGAGCGGGCGCTGCGTAGGCCTTGAGGGCTTGCTCCAGCCAGTCGCGGCGGATCATCGGGTCGGCCTCCTGGCGCGATTGCATACTGGCGCCGCCCAGGTCCGGATCGGTGACCGGAGACAGCAGCATCAGCCCGGCGGCAATCGCCTCACCGCGCTGTTTCAAGGCCAGTGCCAGGGCCAGGACCAGGGCGCCTCCGGCGGAGTCGCCGGCAATCAACAGTTGCTCGGCCGGGCAGCCCTGGGCGCGGATGGCGTCATAACAGGCCAGGCAGTCTTCCAGCGCGGCGGGGTAGGGATGCTCCGGCGCCAGCCGGTAGTCGGGGACCCAGACGCTGCAGCCGCTGTCCCGGGCCAGGCGGCTGCTGACGCTGTAGTGAGAGCGCGGGCCGCCCAGGCAGAAGGCGCCACCGTGCAGGTAGAGAATCACCCCCTTGGGCGTCGTGCTTGCGGGTTCGACAATCTGCAACGAGAGCCCGTCCAGCCGCATGCTCCGGCGTTTCACGCCCAGGCAGCCGGGCATCAGCCATGACAACCGGTCGACGATCTTGCGCTGGCTGGTCAGGGCTCGGGGCGGGCCGATCAAGGCTTTGAAACTGACCCGCAGGAAAACCCGCAGGAAGGCTGCGTTGGCCCGCTCCAGCCAGTCCCGGGGGGCGGCTATGCGTTGTCCGGCGCAGTCCGGGGACCGGGCGTCCAATGGGCTGGACAGGCGATAGGCGGCCAGCCCGGCATAGCGCGCCAGCCAGCGATAGGACCAGGTGAAGCCTGGCCAGTTGGTGCTGTTGTGCCCCCGTTCGTCGACATACCAGCTCTTGCAGCCGCTCCACACCGAAGTGGCCAGGCGGCGCTGGATGCGCCGTTGAAAGCGCTGGTGGCGGTGTTCATCCACTTCCAGCTGGCTGGCGCCGCTGTCCAGCAGCGCCTGGCGGGCCTGCATGACGTGGGAGATCTGGCTCTCCAGCATATGGATGATGGAGTTGTGGCCCAGGTTGGTGTTGGGCCCGTAGAGCATGAAGAAGTTGGGGAAGCCCGGCACGCTGATACCCAGGTAGGCCGCCGCGCCGCCCTGCCAGGCCTGGTTCAGGTCAAGCCCGTCACGGCCGCTGATGCGCATCGGCGAGAGGAACTCGGTGGCGGCGAAACCGGTGCCGTAGATGATTGCGTCCACAGGGTGCTGCTGGCCGTCGAGGGTTTCGATGCCGTGTTCGGTGATCCGCCGGATGCCCTCGGTCACCAGCTGCACATGAGCTTGGTCGAAGGTCTTGAGGTAGTCGTTGGACAGCAGGATGCGCTTGCAGCCGATGGGGTAGTCCGGGGTCATCTGCCGGCGCAGCTCGGGGCTGGCGACCGAGGCGTGCAGGAGCTTGTTGAACGGGCCGCCGACCACCCACCGGGTCAGGCCCTTGAGACGGGTGAAGCCCAGGGCCCGGGATTCGAAATGCAGGTAGTGGGCCGCGCGCAGCAGTTTCATCCGCCAGGGCTGGCGGGCCAGACGCTGTTTTTCTTGCTCGCTGTAGGCCCGGTCGGCCTTGGGCATGATGTAGGCCGGCGAGCGCTGGAAGACCTTGAGCGCCGCCACCTGATCGGCAATCTGCGGCACGAACTGGATGGCCGAGGCGCCGGTGCCGATCACCGCCACCCGTTGGTCGGCCAGAGCGTAATGGTGATCCCAGTGGGCGGAGTGAAAGACCCGGCCGCGAAAGCTGTCCATGCCCGGCAGTTTGGGCAGGGCGGGACGGCTCAGCTGGCCGACGGCGCTGATCAGCAGACGGGTGAAATGCTCCTGGCCATCGTTGCAGATGACCTGCCAGTAATGGCCGGCTTCATCGAAGCGGGCGTGGCGCACTTCGCTGCCGAAGTGAATGTGTGGCAGCAGGTCGTAGGTACGGGCGCAATGTTGCAGGTAGCCGTGGATCTCGGCCTGGGGCGCGAACACCCGGGACCAGCGCGGGTTGGGCTCGAAGGAAAATGAGTACAGGTGCGAAGGCACGTCGCAGGCGGCGCCGGGGTAGGTGTTGTCGCGCCAGACGCCGCCGACGTCCTGGCCTTTCTCAAGCAGGAGGAACTGACTGACCCCGGCCTTGCGCAGGGCGATGGCCATGCCCAGGCCGCCGAAGCCGCTGCCGATGATCAGGGCTTCCAAGGGGGCGCAGGGGCTGGAACAGAGGTTTAGCGGGGCGGTGGATTCGGGCATGACGACCTCGTTGTTATTGTTGTGGACGCAGGTGGGATCGACCCGGGGCCCTGTCCTGGCGACGTTGGCGTGGCCCCGTTGAGTGAAGCATGGGGGCAAATATCCGTGGACCCCATGCTGCAACGGGACAAGTGTTTTAGTATTTGGGCCAAATCCGCCCATGAGTCAGGCCATGAACGTTCAAGCATTCACCCGGGGACCGTCCAGCGCCTTGCTGTTGGTGAACTTTGCGCTTGAAAGGGGCCTGTCGCCGACGCGCCTGCTGGCCGGTTGCGCGGTGTCCCTGGAGGGGCTGCAGGACCCCAATACGCTGCTGCTGGCGGCCCAGGAGCTGCGGCTGGTGAGCAATCTGCTGCAGCTGCTGGGGCATCCTCCTGGGCTGGGCTATGAGGTGGGCGCGCGTTACCACTTCTCCACCTACGGCTTGTTCGGCTATGGCCTGATCAGCAGCGCGACGCCGGCCGATGCCCTGAGCCTGGCCCTGCGCTTTCTGCCGCTGACCTATGCCTTCGCTTCGATCGGCTACCGACTGGAGCGGGATCTGGGCGTGCTGACCTTCGGTGCGCCGCCGGTGGCCGATCCGCAGGTGGCCGCGTTTCTGCTGGAACGGGACATGGCCGCTGCCGCGGTGTTGATGAAGGAGATCGTCGGTGAGGATTTTTGTCTGGCGCGCCTGACCCGCCGTGCCGCCCCGCCCGCGGCTAGCGCGGCCTGCGATGTTCCGCGGGTGCTGGGCCGGGTGCCCGAGTACCGGGCGGCGCTGGACAGCTTGGCGTTCGACCGGCGGTTCCTGGATCGCACCTTGCCCCAGGCCAACCCGCTGACGGTGGCGATGTGCGAGCAGATGTGCCGGCAGTTGCTTGAGCGCCGACAGGCCCATCAGAGCACCGCGGCCCTGGTCCGCCAGCATCTCGAGGCCCTGCCGGCCGGCAGGGTCGCTGATCTGCCGGACATGGCGCGTCTTACGCGGACCAGTGTGCGTACCTTGAAACGGCGCCTGCAGGAAGAGGGCACCAGCTATCGCCAGTTGCTGGCCGAGCAGCGCGGCGCCCGGGCCCTGGCGTTGTTGGGCAATCGCGCCTTGAGTCTGACCCGGATCGCCGAAGAGCTGGGTTTCAGCGACCTGTCGAGTTTTTCCCAGAGCTTCAAGCGCTGGTTCGGCGTCGCCCCCAGCGCCTATCGCCGGGGGCCTTCGGGATAAAGGCCCCGGGTTGAGCCGCTGTGGCTATAATCGCTGCTCGTTGTACTCCCGCCATCCTTGTCGAGACTGTCATGACTATTTCCCTGTACGCCGCTTCCGTTCCCGTCTTCAAGCAAATGCTCAACGCCCTGAGCGATGTCCTGCACAAGGCCGAAGCTCACGCCACCGCGAAGAACATCGAGCCCAATGCCCTGTTGCAGGCGCGTCTGTACCCGGACATGTTCCCGCTGGTGCGCCAGGTGCAGATCGCCGTGGACTTCGCCAAGGGCGTGTCGGCGCGTCTGGCCGAGGTCGAACTGCCCAAGTACGACGACAGCGAAACCACCTTCGCCGACCTGCAGGCGCTGATCGCCAAGGTCCTGGCCTTTATCGATGGCATCCAGCCTTCGCAGATCGATGGCAAGGAAGGCATCGAGATCGTCACCCGTCCGGGCACCCCGAAAGAGAAGCGCTTCAGTGGCCAGTCCTACCTGTTGACCTACGGCCTGCCGCAGTTCTTCTTCCACGTCACCACCACCTACGCGATCCTGCGTCACAACGGTGTGGAAGTGGGCAAGCGCGATTACATGGGCGCGTTCTAAACCCTAGGCGATAAAAAAGCCCGGCCAGGTTGACCCTGGCCGGGCTTTTTTGTGGCCGCTGGATCAGGCGGCTTGCGCCTTGTCTTCCTGGGCCAGGCACGCGGCGGCGGTGAAGAGCACGTCGGTGGAGGAGTTCAGCGCGGTTTCCGCCGAGTCCTGCAGCACGCCGATGATGAAGCCCACGGCAACCACCTGCATGGCGATTTCGCTGGGGATGCCGAACAGGCTGCAGGCCAGGGGAATCAGCAGCAGCGAGCCGCCGGCAACGCCCGAAGCACCGCAGGCGCAGATCGCCGCGACCACGCTGAGCAGCACGGCGGTGGGCAGGTCCACGGCGATGCCCAGGGTGTGCACGGCGGCCAGGGTCAGCACGGTGATGGTGATCGCCGCGCCGGCCATGTTGATGGTGGCGCCCAGGGGGATGGACACCGAGTAGGTGTCTTCATGGAGGCCCAGGCGCTTGCTCAGTTCCAGGTTGACCGGGATGTTGGCGGCCGAGCTGCGGGTGAAGAACGCGGTGATGCCGCTCTCGCGCAGGCAGGTCAGCACCAGCGGGAAGGGGTTGCGGCGGATTTTCCAGAACACGATCAGCGGGTTCATCACCAGGGCCACGAACAGCATGCAGCCGATCAGCACCGCCAGCAGGTGCAGGTAGCCGAGCAGGGCGTCGAAGCCCGAGGTGGCCAGGGTCGAGGCCACCAGGCCGAAGATCCCCAGGGGCGCGAAGCGGATCACCACGCGCACGATGACGGTGACCCCGTTGGACAGGTCATCGAGTACGGCGCGGGTCGTCTCGCCGGCATGGCGGATGGCCACGCCCATGCCGATGGCCCAGGCCAGGATGCCGATGAAGTTGGCGTTCATCAGGGCACTGACCGGGTTGTCCACCACGCTCAGCAGCAGGCTTTGCAGCACCTCGCTGATACCGCCCGGGGCACTCACGGCGACGTCGTGGGTGGCCAGGACCAGGGACGAGGGGAACAGGCTGCTGGCGATCACCGCGACCACCGCCGCGGCGAAGGTGCCCAGCAGGTAGAGCACCAGGATCGGCCGGATATGGGTTTCCTGGCCGTGCTTGTGGTTGGCGATCGAGGCCATGACCAGCACGAACACCAGGATCGGCGCCACGGCCTTGAGCGCCGAGACGAAGACCTTGCCGATGAAGGTGGTGGACTTCGCCACTTCGGGGGCCAGCAGGGCCAGGGCGATGCCGGCAATGAGGCCGATGACGATCTGGGTCACCAGGCTCAGGCGTTTGAGGGTGTGGAGGAAGGAAGGAGGTGCAGCGCTCATAGCGGTATCTCTGTTTTTTTTAATGTGCAGTGCATGCCGGGGCTGAGCCGGCATCCAGGGATGCGGTGGCAAAGGGCAACGGGCGATCGGGCGGCCTGACGGGCATGCCGGCGCGAAAACCACTGTTTTTGGCAGGGGGCGGACTTTATCACAGGCGCCCGGGCTTCCTGTGTCGATGTGACGATCTGCCACCTGCGACGCCCGGCGCCGGCGCGGTTGCCCTGACCCGTACCCACTCTGTTAAGATCCGCCACCCCCTTTTCTATCCAGTCAGCGGGCCCTTCGGGCTGTCGCTGCTGTCGTTGTTTCTGGAGTTTGCGATGTTGTTGCCCATCCTGCTGTTGTCCGCCGCGGGTTTTACCGTGTTGACCACGGAATTCGTCATTGTCGGCCTGTTGCCGTCGATAGCCCGGGACTTGCAGGTCAGCGTGTCGCAGGCCGGCTTGCTGGTGACCCTGTTCGCCTTTACCGTCGCGGCGTTCGGGCCGTTCCTGACGGCCTATTTCGCGCGTTTTCCGCGCAAGCAGTTGTTTATCAGCGTGCTGCTGATGTTCGGCCTGGCCAACACCCTGGCGGCCCTGGCGCCGAACATCTGGGTGATGGCCCTGGCACGCCTGGTGCCGGCCCTGGGGCTGCCGGTGTTCTGGGCCCTGGCCAGTGAAACGGCGGTGGATATCGTCGGTCCGGATCACGCGGGGCGCGCCATCGCCAAGATCGGCTTCGGCATCGTCTGTGCCACGGTGTTCGGGATTCCCGTGGGCACCCTGATCGCCGATGCGTTCGGCTGGCGCAGCGCCTTCGGCATCCTGGCCCTGGTGGCCGTCGCCAAGTCCTTGCTGCTGTGGGTCTATCTGCCGAACACCAGGCCGCACAACCCGCAGGCGAGCCTGCGGGAGCAGTTTGGCATCCTGCGCAGCCCCTTGATGCAGGGGCACGTGCTGCTGTCGATCCTGGTGTTCAGCGGCATGTTCACCGCCTACACCTACCTGGCAGACATTCTCGAACGCCTGGCCGGCTTCGACGGCACCCTGGTGGGCTGGTGCCTGATGGGGTTTGGCGCCGTGGGGCTGATCGGCAACTCCCTGGGGGGCCGGGCCGTGGACCGCCATCCGCTGATCGCCTCCATGGTGTTCTGCGCCTTGATGATCGGCGGCATGCTGGCCCTGGTGCCGAGCATTGATTCGCCCCTGGCCCTGGCGGCGGCCATGGGCGTCTGGGGCGTGACCCAGGCCGCCTTGTTCCTGGTCAGCCATGTGCGCTTGATCAAGGCGGCGCCGCAAGCGCCGGCTTTCGCCGCGTCGCTGAACATCGCCGGGGCCAACCTGGGGATCGGCCTGGGGGCGATGGTCGGCGGGCGGGTGATCGATACCCTGGGCCTGGGCAGCCTGGGGATGGCGGCGTCGGCGTTCATTGTGTTGTCGATTGCCCTGGCCTTGCTGCTGATGAACCTCAAGACGCCGCGGGCCTGCGCCTCTATCCATGCGCCAGGGGCGTGAACAGTTCGCGGCGCGCGCCCTCGGTGATGGCCAGGATGCCCGGGTGCTTGACCTTGCGTTCCACCGAGATGGCATAGAACGATTCGGTCACGGCGTCGGTCTGGCCGATCAGCTGGACGCCGTACTGCTGCCGGACTTCCTCGGCAATCACGCTGGGGGCGATGAAGATCCCGCTGCCGGATTGGCCAAAGGCCTGCATCAGGGCGCTGTCGTCGAATTCACCAATGATCCGCGGTTGCAGTTGCTGTTCGGCGAACCAGCGCAGCAGGCGGCTGCGGACCACGGTTTCCTGCCCGGGAATCAGCAGCGGCGCGCCGTGCAGGCCGCGCGGGAAGTCGGCGCCGTGCAGCCGGGCCAGTTCGGCGGTGGCGAAGAAACTGATGCCGCATTCCCCGAGCTTCTGGCTGTAGCCCTTGATGTCCAGGTGCGAGGGCATCGGGCTGTCGGAAATCACCAAGTCCAGGCGCTGGATGGCCAAGTCGGCCAGTAGGCGCTCGAGTTTGTCTTCGCGGCAGGTCAGGCGAATCGGTTCGCTGAGCTCCATGGTCGGGGCGATCAGGCGATAGACGATGGACTTGGGCACCACGTCGGCCACCCCGACCCGGAACTGGATCTGCTGTTCGTCGGGGCGGGCTCGCAGCATGGCTTCCAGCTCGCCGCCGAGCTGGAACATCTGTTCGGCGTAGGGCAGGGCCTGGCGTCCGGCTTCGCTCAATTCCAGCTGGCGCCCGACCCGGTGAAACAGTTCGATGCCGTAGGTCTGCTCCAGCAGGCTGATCTGGCCGCTGATGGTTTGTGGGGTCAGGTTGAGCTGCTCGCAGGCGCGCACGATGCTGCCGGTCTTGGCCACAACCCAGAAGTAATGCAGTTGGCGGTAGTTGAGCATGGCGACTATCAGTTCGTAAAAACCGAAGTATAACTGCAAAAAATACGAATTTTCCTGAAGTATTCGCCTCCTTAGAATGCCCCGCTATCGACGGGGCCCTCATTGGCCCTGTCCGTTCTATCGAGGAATACGGCATGTCATTCAAAACCCTGGGCGCGGCGTCGTTGCTGGCCCTGTCTATGCTGACTCTGGCGGGGTGTGATCAGGCGGAAAAAAGCGCCCAACAGGTGCTGGACAAGGCCGCCGAGACGGCCAAGCAAGCCATCGATGACACCCACAAGGCCGCCGAGCAGGTGCTGAACGAGGCCACGCAAAGCGTGACCGGCAAGGAAAAACCCAAGGACGACGCGGCCAAGCAGCCCGATTCTTCCCAGGAAATCTGACTTTTCATTTCACCGATTCAGGATTGACCCATGGATTACCTTTTACAGCTCGCCGCCAGCCCCACTGCCTGGGTGGCCCTGGCCACTCTGGTGGTGATGGAGATCGTGCTTGGCATCGATAACCTGATCTTTATTTCCATCCTCACCAACAAGCTGCCGGAAAAACACCGGGCCAAGGCGCGGCGCATCGGGATCAGCATGGCGTTGTTCCTGCGTCTGGCGCTGCTCAGCACCGTTGCGTTCATTGTCCAGCTCACTGAGCCGGTGATCGATGTGCTGGGGCAGAGCTTCTCCTGGAAGGACATGATCCTGATTGCCGGTGGCCTGTTCCTGGTCTGGAAAGCCACCACCGAAATCCATCAGAGCATGGACCCTGAGCCCGAGAAGCCCGCGACCGTGGCGTCCAAGGTGAGCATCGGGTTCGCTGCGGCGATCGGGCAGATTCTGCTGCTGGACCTGGTGTTCTCCATCGACAGCATCATCACCGCGGTGGGCATGACCGAGCACCTGCCGATCATGATCATTGCCGTGGTGATCTCGGTGCTGGTGATGTTGCTGGCCGCCGAACCGCTGGCCAAGTTCATCCATGACAACCCGACCGTGGTCATGCTGGCCCTGGGCTTCCTGATCATGATCGGCATGACCCTGATCGCCGAAGGTTTCGGCGCCCATGTGCCCAAGGGCTATGTGTACGCGGCGATGGCGTTCTCGGCGGCCATTGAAAGCCTGAACATGCTGGCCCGTCGGGCTCGGCAGAAGCGCCAGGCGCAGCAGACCGAGGTCTGATTCGCCGCCATGGCAAACGGCCGCCTGCACTCGTTGGAGTCAGGCGACCGTGTCGTTTTATCGGAAGGGCAAGCGGGGTCAGTGCACAGTGGCGGGGCGCCGGGCGGTCTTTTCGCTTTCGATGCGTGGCTCGCGAGGCTGAGGATGGTGGCGGCGAGTGATACGCAACACGCCCCAGAGCATGGCGCCGGCGACGGCCAGCCAGCCCAGGATCAGCATCAGGATTGTCGTTGTCAGGCTCATCAGTGCCTCCTTATATGCCCTGTTCAGGGCACACACACTTACCAATGGACAGTCTAGTAGCCCCTGTGTTTCAGGCTATTGACCAATAGTCGCGAGTCTTCGAACACTTCGCTCTATGGTTTGCAATTAACTGCTGCCTAACGCTATACCCTCGCCCGTGAGGGCCCTATGATCAAGGCCCCAGCCGGAGCAGGGTTGTCCGGCGTCTGTCTATTAGAGAGCAATGATGGTGCGGGTATTTCCTCGATTTCGAGCGGCGCTGCTGGCCAGCGCCTGTGTTCTGAGCCTGGCCGGTTGTGCCGGCAGCGTACAACCGGAGATTCAGCGACTGCCGGAGCGGGTGGAGCTCAACAGCGTGCCGTTCTTCCGTGGCGAGATGTACCAGAGCGCTCCCGGAGCGCTAGCCAGTATGTTGTCGCAACAGGGCGTCGTGATCACCCCCGGGCTGCTGGACAAGCCACTGCATCTGCCGGGAGCCGAGGCGCAGTTGCAGCAGAACCTGCAGAGCCTGGCCCGGCAATACGGCATGGTGGTCTATCCCCTGGATGATCATCTGTCGGCCTTGCTGACTCAGGTGGCCGCAGGCTATCCGGTGCTGGTGCGCTTTACCGAGGGTTCAAGCTTGTGGGCGCAGCCGCGTTATGCGGTTCTGGCCGGTTATAACCGGGATAAGCAGACGGTGCTGTTGCGGGGGGCGAAAAGTCGTCGGCAACTGATGAGTTTCAGTGCCTTCGAGTCGTCCTGGAAAGACGCCGGCAGTTTTGCGGTATTGATTCAGGCGCCCAACCAGCTGCCGGCCAAGGTTGATCGCCAGCGGTGGTTGAAGGCGGCCAACGAGCTGGCCCAGGCCGGCCAGGAGCAAGCGGCGGCTCGGGCCGGCAAGGCGCTCGACGGTCATTGAATGCTCAAAAGACAACAACGGCGCCTTAGGGCGCCGTTGTTTTTGCGGGAGGATCAATGTGAGGCTTGCGGGGCTGCGCTCTGGTGGTTCTTGAGGTTCTTGTCGGCCTTGTAGCGCAAGGCCACGTCTGGCACCGAACCGCTTTTGCCCGTCTCGACCCAGTTGCGGATACGGCTGGCGTCGGCAAAGTGGGTGTACTTGCCGAAAGCGTCGAGAATCACCAGGGCTACCGGGCGGTTGCCCATGCTGGTGACCAGCACCAGGCAGTGGCCAGCCTGGTTGGTAAAGCCGGTCTTGGTGATCTTGATGTCCCATTTTTCCTTGTTGACCAGGTGGTCGGTGTTGCGAAAACCCAGGGTGTAGTTGGGTTTGCGGAACGCCACGGTCTTTTCCTTGGTGGTGCTCAGCTCACTCAACAACGGGTATTTGCGTGCGGCCACCAACAGCTTGCTCAGGTCGCGCGCGGTGGAAACGTTGTGGATCGACAGGCCGGTGGGCTCGACATAGTGGGTGTGGGTCATGCCCAGGGACTTGGCCTTGGCGTTCATGGCGGCGATGAATGCCGAGTAGCCGCCTGGATAGTGATGGGCGAGGCTGGCGGCGGCGCGGTTTTCCGAGGACATCAGGGCGATCAGCAAGGTGTCGCGACGGCTCAGCTCACTGTTGAGCTTGACCCGGGAAAACACACCCTTCATCTCCGGGGTGTCGCTGATGTTCATGGAGATGTGTTCATCCAGTGGCAGCTTGGCGTCGAGCACGACCATGGCGGTCATCAGTTTGGTGACCGAAGCGATGGGCACCACGACGTCCGGGTTGCTGGAGTAGATGACTTTGTTGGTCTGCAGATCCAGCAGCAGGGCGCTGCCGGAGGCGATGTGCAACTGTGAAGTGTCTCTTGGCGCCGCGGTGGTTTCGCTGGCGTCGACGCTGTGCGCGATCAGGGTGCCGGACACAGCAAACAACAAGCTGAGGATGGAGAGACGAATTTTCACGCGGGCGGACTCGATAAAGATGGATATGCCGTCTGGCAACGGGTTTTTTCGGGAAAACGTTACATTTTATGAATATGGACGAGAAACTTGCTAGATGCCTTTAAATACTGGGCATAACTTTATTTATTTTTCATCCTGTACCAATTTTGTACCAATTCTGCTTTCGAGCTTCCCGAGTTCGGTCCAATCCGTTGTTGAGCTCAGCCAGCGAGCATAAGTCGAGAGCAGCACCTGGACGCTATGCCCAAGCTGCCCGGCGATGAACGCAGGGTTCATGCCCGACATGAGGCACATCGTAGCGTAGGTGTGGCGGCAGTTGTATTGGTTGCGGGCCTTTATTTTCAAGGCCTCCAGCGCTTTCGCGAAGTGTCCGGATGTAGTGGTTGGCCCCTTAATGAAGGGTGAACTTCCGGACGGCTGGAACACGTAGGGCGATGACTTGCGCACCCGGCGCCGGTCGCTGTCTCGTTCCTGCGCAATTTCTTGTGCCTTGGTCAGGGCATTCATGGCGCGAGAGTTCAACATCACTGTCCTCGCGTATTTGGTTTTCGTGCGCTCCTCAACGACGCCCCTCACAACGATCCGACAGACGTGTGCTGTCTTGGCCGCCAGGTCGATCTCGTCCCAGCGCAAGCCGAGCAGTTCGCCGGTCCGCATGCCGCTGTAGAAAGCAAACTCGAAATAGGCTGCATAGATCATGGTCACCGGCCTGGTGAAGTTCGCATACATCCACTCGATGATTGCGTCTGCCTCTTCGGAGGTAAACGGATCGACGATCTTTTTCTTTCTGGCGGGCAACTTGATCGAAGTCGCGGGATTGCGCGCGACTACCTCATCCTGCACCGCCGTATTGAACAGCGCATTCACCCGGGAGATAGCGGCGCGCTTCACCCCTGGGCTTGTCCAGTCTGTGGCCGCAATGATTTTGCGTAGGGCCATAGGGGTGATGTCGTTCATGGGGATGCCAGCAAGCGCCGGCATCCAGTAAAGGTTGAGTGTCCCCTTGTAGTTATCCCGGGTGCCCTTTACCACTTCCCGGCTGTCGAGCCAGGTCTGTGCGTACTCCCCAAACGTGACGACCGCTGATTCAGTTGTCGCCACGTAGCTGGAGTTAGGAAACAGCTCTGCATATTTTTCGTCGTTCAGGGCTCCGTGCTTGGCCAGGCTGATTACGTGAGCACGGAGGTCTGCGGCCGCTTTGATCCCCTTGGCCGTTTGAGGGTAGGGGAGTGTTTCGCAGCGCCGACGCTTCCAAGTGAATCGAATTCGGATTGAATCACCAGCGAATTCAACTCCTGTGGGCAGTCCCATTGGCTTTCTTGCCATGCCTCGTATCTCCTGATGCTGTAAAAAATGCGGTTGTCGATCTTGTTCCAGACGCCTTCGGGGATGATCCCGCGGGCCCGCTTGCTTTCGAGTGCGCGGGGGGTGGTGCCAACGAGTTGCGCCATACGCTTCTCGGGCACTTTGTCGAAGGGGTACGTTTCGGGTAGTTCGTCTTTCTCGGACATGCGTCGATCCCGCCCGCAGAGCTGCAGGCTTTCCGATTGTTGAAGGGAAGAAATGGCCTATGGCGCTGCGAGGGAGCGCTATGGCATGGTTACCGCGTAAGCGTGGTCTTCTAGTGTTTTCGGGTGAAAACATGAAGTAGCGACTGCTGTTTCCTTCAGTAAACAGCAGTCGCTCAGTTGTCTTTTAGGGGATTTCAGGGAACAGTTAATGAGTAAAATCAATCCGTTTAAACCAAATAGTCCAGTCAGTAGTGGTATGTTCGCTGGGCGCGTAAAGGAAATACGTGCTCTTGAGAAAGCGTTGCTTCAAACAAAAAATGGATTTCCATCAAATGTATTGATTACTGGTGAGCGCGGTATCGGTAAATCGTCGCTAATGAATTTGTTGAGGCATCTTGCGGTTGGTGATATTCCGAGTGGTCTCGGCACTTTTAATTTTATTGCTGTAAATGTGATCGTTTCCGAACGTACTAGCTTGCTCACTCTGATTCGGTTGATAGAGAAAAGTATTAGTCGTGAGTTGGGGAAGACAGAAACAGTCAGGAAGTTTCTTGCCGATACTTGGTCTTTTGTTCAGCGTTTAAAGCTGATGGACTCCGGCTTGGAAAAGGCCGAAGTGATTGATGATGCTGATATTGTTATTGATGATTTTGCATATTCACTAACTCAAACTTGTAATCGTATATCCAATCCGGAAAAAGGTGAGTTATCCAAGGATGGGATAGTGTTTATTATTGATGAGGCTGACAATGCGAGTCCGAGTCTACATGTAGGCTACTTTTTTAAAGCTGTTACAGAAATGCTTCAGCAGCATGGTTGTGAGCGAGTCATGTTTGTAGTGGCAGGGTTGCCGGATATTGTAGAGAAGTTGGCGAAGTCACACGAGTCATCAATCAGGATTTTCAATCACCTTAGTGTTAAAGAATTAAGCTTTGCGGATACAAAGTATGTCCTTGATCGAGGGATTGCTGAGGGAAATAAAATAAATAATGAACAGACTGCGATGGGCGATTATGCAAAGGATCACGTCGCTAATTTGTCTGAGGGATATCCTCACTTTATTCAGCAGTTTGCTCACTCTGCGTATGAACATAATTCAGATGGCGAGATTTCGGCCGATGATGTTCTTGAAGGGGCTTTCAAAGAAGGTGGGGCGCTTGACTCTATTGGGTCACGTTATTATGCGACAGATTATCATTCTAAAATTAAGTCTGATGAGTATCGGCAGGTGTTGATGATTATGGCCGAAAATATGAGTGATTGGATTAAGAAAAGTGACATTCGGCATAAGTTTACAGGTGATGATCAGACATTGACTGATGCGCTTAAAGCTCTTACTTCAAGGAAAATAATTCTTAAGAATCCATCAAAAATAGGTGAGTATCGACTACAGCAACGCGGCTTTGCCCTATGGATCAAGTTGTTTGGCTCTCGTCCAAAAAAATAGCTCAACGTCTAGGAGACGTTTTATGGCAGCCTCGTTGCAGATTTGTCTGAGCGCTGCCTGCGTTGCGCCGCGGCACTGTTTCAGGCGTTCGCCCTGCCTATGTCCTTCTATCCAAGTCCAGAGCTCCCGAGCTATTTGATGCGGGCCGTGATGTCGTCCAAGCTCTCAGGCACTCCCGTAGGTAGCTGCAATAGAGCTGCCTCCTGTTGAGGCAGCTCGAAGTAGTTCAACTATTGGTAATTTTCGATTGGTAGCTGTATTCCTGATTCAAGGTCGAGTAGCGCCTGCTGAATGAGAGATGTCGGTACTCCTGCGTAGAACGGAGCATCTTGTGAGTCTTTATTCGATAGATCTTGAGAGACAATCCCAACAATGTGGCCGCTTTCTGAGATAATTGGTCCTCCACTATTGCCAGGGCGGGCGATAGCGGAATACAAAAAAACATCGTCACCAGGTATTGTTTTTATTTTTTCGGAAACAACCTCGCCACTTTGCATTATTAATGCTGGTTCCCGAGAAAGTGGTATTCTAGGGTAGCCAAGTGTATGTACGCGCTCTGCAATTTCTGGGTCACGGAACGCTACTGGTGGTAAAGGCTGGTCCGTATGGTCGGCTAGTGTAATTAATCCAACATCAATTTTGGGATGTACTTCTTTTTTTAGTACTTTTCGAGATGCTCCATTAACTATCTGCTCTGTGTCCAGAATCATGTCGTTAATAACGTGCGCACATGTAATTATCTGCGTATTGTTAACTAATATTCCTGTTCCGGCATGAGCGTCATTTTTATCGGTTTTTCCGGTTATATGTATTGTTGAGGTTTCATAAATGTACTTTATAAATTTAGGGCCTAGTGCGGGAGCTAGCCAGAGCGAAAATTTTTCTTCTATTTTAGTGTATTCTTTAATGAAAATATAAGATTGATGGGACGTGCTGGTCAAAATTCCAGCTTGGTGAAGCGAGTCAAGAAGTTGCTTTATCCTGAAGTAGTATTTGAACGGCTCTTCAAGCTTTTTATTTGAGGATAAGTGGGTCATAAAGTCAGTGATTGACAGTGATTTTATGGTGTTGCCGATTTTTTCTCCTTTTTCTCTGCATGCCTCTGGGTAGTTTAATGGGGAGAAGTAACTGCATGCCTCTCTAGCTAGGTATATTTGTTTTTTTATTGAAAGTGGTTCGAGTCTTGAGTAGCGCTCTCTCTCGTTCATGCTTCATCCTTTGAAGATTGAATTGATATCGCTTTTTGAAACACTACTACGATAGTACTTCAGCGTGATTGTTTTTTCAGCTCCGCTAGCAGATGGGGGCATGCCTGATAGATCAGGACGAGATGAACTGGACACGGCGTTGAGACTAGTTCTGTTTTTGTCCTAGCCCCGGTTGCGCCGAAGGTATGAGGCGTACAGGTAGTTCTCATTCGCGGTTGATGAGGCCGGTGATCACGATCTCTGGCAGTGGCGGGTTGGCCAGGATCGGCGGGAGCAGGGCGGACGCTGGCTTTTCGCGGGCACGGTCAAGCGCCCGCTGTGCTGTTGGGTTCATGGTGTACCTCGGGAGGCTATTGGTTTTCTTGCTGGGCCAGGCTGAGCGCGATCGCTACGGGCTGAACCCAGACCGGCATGCTGTTGAGCATGAACGTCTCGCCGGCCTCGGCCAGGAGGAGCGTGGTGCCCATGACCTGGGCGATCGCTTCGGCCGCTGCTGGTGGGACTGCGTTACCGATTCGCTCCCGCCAGGCCTGGTCGCTCAGGCCGTCCAGCTCAAGCCATTCCTCGGGCTCGACCAGACTCTGCAGGGCGGCCAGCTCCAGTGTGGTGAAGGGGCGATGCCAGGTGCCATCGAGGCTTTCGATTACGCAGGTGAGCTTTTCACTGGGCTCTGGCATACGCGGATCTGCGACGGACCAGCGACCGTTATCCTGGCGTGCGCTCGCCGAAACAGCTCCGGCCTGGCCGTTCCAGTCGACAACCCCGTAATGGCCGCCGGTCAGGTAGGCGTCTCCCTTCACCCGCTTCATGCCGGGCATTGGGTCTTGAACAGCAAATGCCCCCTGTCCGGTGGTGCTGCCGGCAATCACAGTGCCGGCCGCTTGGTTCCAAGGCGTCACCAGGTACTTGCCAAAGCCTTCGCCCGGGCGCCGAGGGTCTGCAATGCATTGGCCGCCGGCGCTTGGGGACTGGCCGCCGGTGACTGTGCCGGCGGGGCCGTCCATCTTGCAGACGCGGTACACGTTGTTGTGTCGAACACCTGCAGGTCGAGGGTCGGCAACGCTGAACGTCCCTTGCCCGGGCGACTTGACGCCGATCACCGCGCCGCTGGTTTCATCCCAGCGCCGCACGCCGTACTGCTGGTATTGCAGGGCGCCGTCCCTGGCCCGTGGATCTGCCACAGAGAACGCGCCATTGGTTGGCCGGCTCCGGCCGGCGACAACGCCCATTGAGTCGTCCCACTTATTCACCCCCAGATAGCCGCCGTAAGCCTCGGGCACTATCACGAAGTCGCGCAGATACCCGCCCTCGATGGCCAGGTCATTCAGGCTGCGCCAGTCCTTGCCGGCCTGGACCAGCGCCAAGCGCACCCAGGTTTTCCAGTGCAGTGACGGCACGCGGTGCATGGGCCCCGCGGCCTCAATATCTCCGGCCATCGGCATGCGGCCAAGGATCGAACCCACTGACTTGAGCGACTTTTTCTCAGGCTCGTACAGGAAGGGCGGCACCTTCTCGATGTGGCGGGCCACCAGCAGGAACCGCTTGCGACTCTGGGCCAGGCCGCCGATGACGCCGCAGTCGTGGGTGGTTTCAGCCGAGGCATAGCCGTAGTGGCTCAGCAGCTTGTTGATCTGGTCCAGCAGGTGCCGTCCGCGGGTAGCGAGCCGTGGCACGTTTTCGAAGACGATCAACGGCACAGGATCATCTGGCCAGGCCTCGCCCATCAACCAGATGCAGCGCAGCGTCAGCTCGTTCAGGGCTTGGTATTTGGGTGTGAGGCTCATTTTCTCGGACAGCAGGCCCGAAGCGCCTTTGCAGGGGCTGGAAATGAATATCGCATCGGGTCGCTGACACCCGGCCGCCCGGCGAATGTCCTCTGCTGTTGCCTCGCGCCACCCTGGTGGTGGCTCTTTCCCGTGGAATCGAACGTATTGATCCCGGGTGAACAGGTCCAGTTGGGTGCCCGGGACACCGGCGAGGCGTTCGAAGTCGCGCAGGCCGACCGGGTCAACGTCGACGCCCCCGATGCACTGCCAAGTGCCCAGCATGTTGCCGACTACGGACCTGGCCCGGTTGAAGCCCTTGGCGCCGCCGCCGAGGCCGCAGCAGAAGTGGAAGTGTTTAAAAACTCGCTTGAGCATCATGCGGCGGTTCCTTGATTTGCAGTTGCGCCGGCGAGTGCCGGCGCAGGATAAGGCGTGTCAGGCAACTTGAGCGGGTGGGTTCAACGCGAAGTACACACGGGCGCAAGCCTCGGCATCGGGTCGCGCGCGGTGGCCGCCGATCAGCTCTTCACCCGTGAAATGCAGCAGGGCCTCGGCAACGGATGGCTGCTTGAACTGGAGGCCCCGGCCGGCGGCGATCATCTTTTCAGTGGGCGGGCACTTCACCAGGTTGGTGCTGTTCTGGCAGGTGCAGTACTTCGGTCCGGCCTTGAATTCGTCGGCCGCAACGTCGCCGAAAAAGCGTTTCAATCCGATCCGCAAGATGCGGTCGTCGAATGAAACGTTGTGCGCCACGCGCAGGCCGGCCCGCCGCCAGATATCCATGAATCCTTCCAGGGCCAGGCCTTCGTCGATCCCATGTTCCAAGGCCATGACATCGTCGATGCCGTGAATTACCGACACGTCGTTTGGGATGGTCCAGCCGTCTGGCCGCACCATTGCCTCGAACGAGTCAACCAGCACACCCAGGGGCGTGTAGAGCAGGGCGCAGATATCCACGATGTGGGGTTGATCGGGGTGATCGCTGGGATCTTTGAACTTGGGCAGGCCGGTGGTTTCGGTGTCGAAGACGCAAATCAGGTCGGACATTGGTTTTCTCCAGGCGAAAAGAAGGCGCCCGTAGGCGCCGTGTGGTGTGCGTGTTTGGTCGTCAGCTGGCTTTCTGCAACTGCTGGTCACCGCCGGCAATGCCGTTCTCGATCCAGACCGCGTTTATTTCTGGCGGCAGCTTGGCGGGCTTCTCTTTCAAGGTGCCGCAGACAATGGCGCTGTCCAGGGTTCCGGCCTTGTTGGCCGCCATCAGCAGGCGGAACAGCTGACCGCGAGCGGGCAGGGGGGGCGGGTCGAGCACGTCGAAGCGGTCGAGGACCAGGAAGCGCAGGCCTGAATGCTCTGCGATGGCCAGGGCCAGCAGGGCGTCGACACGCCAGCGCTCCGACTCCGACAGTAACGTGTAGGCGCGCCCGCCGGCGGTGATCGCCATGTCGGCGGTGATCTGTACCAGCGGCCAGCCGGCAACCTGTGACCCCTTGGCCAAGCTGTCATTGAAGGGCTTCAAGGCGCCGGCCAGGATCTCGCCCGGAATGCCATCGGGTGCCAGCAGGTCGGCAATCAGGGTCCAGGCCTTGAGGTCGGCATGATGGCCGGCGGCGTCTGCTGCCTTCTGCGTGGCTGTGGCGATCAGGTCGAGGCGTTCGCGCATGGCTTCGACCTTGGCGTGGGCGGTGTCTCGCAGCTTGCGCTGTACCTGTATTGCATCTTCCACACGCTTGAGCATTGCGTCGGTCACCGGCTCGCCGGCGGACTTGTCCAGGGCGGCGAGGTCACGGCCGGCCTGTTCGGCCTCTGTGACCGCCTTCTGGTCGTTGACCTGGGTGCGGGTCAGCAGGCTGTAGGCCTCGTTCGCTTTCTTGAGTTCCGCCTGGGCGGTGGCCAGCTTGGCCGCGTCGGCGGTCTTGCCTTTGAACAGCTCGACCAGACGCCCGACAACCTTCAGCTTGACGTGGCAGCTCGGGCACTCACAGGGGCTTTCACCGTTGTAGGCCTGCACCTGCACTTCCGCTTCGCTGACCTTGGATTTCCAGCCTTCCAGCTCCTTGTTGGTGGCTTCAAGCTTGGCCTTGCGCCGCTCCAGCTGGGAGAAGGTTTCTTGCAGTTGGGCTTTCCGGGTTTCGTGGGTTGCAGCGGCATCGCGCCGGGTGTGCAGGCCGCCCAGGTGCTGATCACCCTTGCCGATTTCCTCGACTGCTTTGGCGTGGTCCGCTTGAGCCTGGGCCAGGTCGTCCTGGGTGACCTCCGGGGCGCCGTCTGGCAGTGCGGGAATGGTGACGATCCAGCCTTCGGCCTTCTCGCTGCCGTAGTTCTCGCCGGTGGTTGCCTTCCAGGCACCGCGGCTTTCGCTGGCGTATGCCTTGGCTTGGTCCTGCGCAGCGGCAAAGCCGCTCAACAGCAGCGGCTTGATTTTATCGACCTTGCCGGCGTCGGCGCCCTTGGCCAGCAACTTGTCGACCACAACCTGGGGTTTGCTGCTGGACTTGGTCAGGGCAAACAGCATTTTTCGGCGGGCCTTGTCGTCCAGGGCGGCGAAGGTGGCCGGGCGCAGAACGTAAGGCAGGTACTCGTCGCCTGTGGCGGTGGTGTGGTCGCCCTTGCCGGCCGGCAGGGTGTAGCTGCTGGCCACGTCGTCGTGGCTGACGATGATCTGGGCCTTGTCCTGGCCATCGGTGATCAGCTGCTTGTAGTCCTTCTTCAAGGCCACCCGCGCCTGGCCGCCCAGCGCCAGGTTGATTGCTTCCTGCAGGCTGGACTTGCCGGCGCCGTTCGGGCCGGCCACCAGAGTGATGGGGGCGTGCAGATCCAGGTTCGCCAGGCGCAGGCCCTGGAAGTTCTCGATGAAAAGATGATTCAGGCGCATGGCGGCTTACTCCAGGGTAAGGTCTTCGAGCTTGGCGAGGACCGTATAGGTGTTGTCGATCGATGTTTCGCCCTCGGCTTCCAGGGTGATCACCTCGTTATCGACCAGGCGCAGCAGGAGGGTGGTGGCTTGGTCGCTGTCGATTGCGAGCCGGCGCTGCAGCCAGGCGACGTCGACTGTTTGCGCGTGCAGGACCACCAGCTGCGCGGCGTCCTCATAGCTGTACTCGCCGAACTCCTTGCCGAACTGCTGATCATGCTCGGCCAAGGCTTCGCCGTGCTGCTCTGGGGCGTGCTCCAGGTCCACCTGTTCAGGCTGTTGAATGTCCGTGGCATCTGCAGCAGGCGCCGGGCTCTGTGCCAGCACCTCGCGGCCGCCGTTGCTGTCCACCGGCGTGACGATGCCCTGGGCTTCCATCCAACCCAGCATGCGGGTAGCGCGGTTGTAGCCGACTTTCAGGTGGCGCTGGACGGCCGAAACGCTGGGGCGCCGGGTATCCAGTACGAACGCCACGGCCTCGCCGTACAGCGGGTCTTGGTCATGACCTACGAACACCGTTTCATGTTCGCCGTCGGGCTCGTCTGGGCTGTTCCGGCGCTGGTCGAACAGGCTACCGGTCAGCTCGCTGCTGTGCAGCGGCAGGTCGCGCTGATCGCGGTCGGGCTGGATGAAGTCCAGGCCGTCGGCATAATCGTCGGGAGCCATAACCAGCAGGCAAATGCGGCCTGCGCTGTCGATCAGGTCGTGCCGGTTCGGGTCCTTGGCGTCGACAATCGACGTCAAGGTCAGCTGCTTGGAGTTGAACTTGACCTCTTTCATGGTGACTTCGATTGTCGAGACGTTGCGCGAGCTGATGATGGAGATCGCGTTATGCGCTGCTTTCTCTGCCGCTTCGGTCAGGCGGTCGATGACTTCCTGCTGCTGGCCTTCGTTCAACTTGCCGTATGGTGAGTGCAGGTTTTTCAGCTCAAACAGACCCGCATTTACCAGGTCATGCACCAGCAGTTCGTGTGCGATTGCCGACGGCGGCATGTCGTGCAGCTTGGCGCGGTCAATGATGGCCTTGTGTTCCATGTTCATCGGGGACTTCCTCAGGATTTAGCGATGCGCTCAAGCGTCAGCTTTTGCGCCGGGCTCAGGTGGGTGTGGGCGCCGTAGCGCGCGAAGTTGGCCCGCATGTCTTGGGTGAATTCCAATTCCCAGGCGCCGCTGGCGTGAAGCTCAGCGGCGGCGAGTAGGGTTGTGAATTCCTCAATGCGGTCGTAGATCTCGACGACTGATTGAGCGGCCATGGCGGTTTACTCGAACGCCAGATCGTCGGGTAGATCTGCATCAGCTGTTGCGGGTTCAGCCTGGTCCGTTGCGGTTTCGGCTGCTTTCGTCTCGGTTTCAAGGGGGGCTGTCTCGGGTGCGTCGCCCGGGCCGTCCTCCTGGTCGAGGATCGCCGGCGGCTCAGGCTCCTTGTTGCGCAGATCGTTGAGATCGACCGCGTAATTACCGGCACCGTCCGGAGTGGCGTCGATGAAGTCGTGGACCTCTTCCTGGGTTTGCAGGCCCATCAGCAGCTCAGGCGCGTACAGCCGGCCGAATAGGCTCGCCGCCCGGTAACGCAGCATGATTTCTGGCATCGTCTGCCACTTGCTGCCGTTCTTGGTGAGCCAGCCCTCATCGATAGCCATCTGCATGGATACGGTGGGCCCGTCCAGGCGGTCGCCGGTTTCTTTCTCGATCACCCAGGCACGGCAGGTGCGGTGCTGGATGGTGACCTCGCGGGGCTCTTCGGTCTTTTTGTCGTTCTTCCAGACCACGGCCTTGTACTTCACGACCTGATCTTTTCCCGGCTCGCTCAGTTCGAAGCGCAGCGGGCTGAATCGGCCGCAACTATTGATCGCAGCGATGATGAACTGGCTGGACCAGCTTGGCCGGCCCTCGATCACGTACAGGTTCTGCATGACCATCAGCGGGTCGGCACCCATACGCATGGCCATGTTCAGCGCCACAACGCAGTTGGGCAGGCCGGCAGGGTTTGGGTTGTGTCCGGTCACCTTGCCGTAGGCTTTCACTTCAGTGAATGCGCGGTACTGTGCAGGCACCAACGTGGAAGCACAAAGCGCCTTCGCGACCCTCTGCAACTGATCGAAGCCGGAGCCGGTCAGCAGCGACATGGGGGCGTCGTTTGGCTTGGCTACAGCGCTGGTCTGCATCTGCGCCAGGGTGGTGGGCTGAGTCATGGCTTTGCCCTCCGGGCTTCGTTGTAGTCGTTTTCTGTGGCTGTCTGGACCAGGCGGCGGTCTTCGATCTTTTTCTTCGGGTCTTCGTACAGCTTGACCTGGGCCTGGTAGAACCGCTCGCGGTCCCAAACGCGGTGGTGGTTGATGACCGTGCGATGTTTTCCGGTCGGATCAATGAGGCGGATGTAGACGTCTTGGGCTTTCATTGACGGTTACTCGTGGTAGGGGCAGGTGGACCAGCGCGGGCAGTACTTCGCCGAGCAGGTGAAACTCTGGGGGTTTGGGGGGAACAGGCCGGAGCGGAGCATTTCGGCGCCGATCTGGATCAGGCCGGGGAATTCCTCGGTTCCGACCATCATTTGCTTGGCGCCGCTGATTTCGCCGATACCGGTTTCCGGCTTGCCCTTTGTCTTCAGCCCGATGATGTGTGCCGGGGCGGTGATGGGCTCGCCGGTGGTGTGCTCGTAGAGAATTTCGTAGGTGCCGATCTGCGGGGCGTGGCCCTTGGTCTTCGCCACCCCCTGGCTGACTGCGGCGCCGCCGGTCTTCACGTCGGCGATACCAACACCGTGACCCGTCTTGCAGATCCGCGCCCGGTCGAGCTGGCCCGTGAGCTGGATGATCACGCCACCGCCGCAATCGATCTCCAGCGGCTTGGTGGTCAGCTCCACTGCCTGGAACTCATAACGGGGGCTGATCTCGTTGCAGTAGCGAGTGTGCAGCTGCAGGCCCGTGGCTTCGGCCTGGGCCAGGGTGATATCGGAGCCGCGCCAGTCGACGTCGTACTCAGGATTGCGCAGCGTGTGCAGCAGCAGCTCGGCGGTATCGAAGGCCGACAGGTCGCTGCCGTTGATCCTTGCCGCGTCGAATGCGGCGGTGCTGGCGTGAATAGCCGTTCCCAGCTGGGCCCGCGGGCTGCTGGGGGATCGGTGCCCGAGGATATGCGTGTACTCCCAGGCATAGCCGCAGTTGAACAGCGAGCCCCAGGAGGACGCGCGGACCTTGATAGGACTGTTCACAGGTCACCCCTTGCCGCAGCCAGGGCGGCCCGGGCCTGGTTCAGCTCTGGCTGGATAACGCGCAAGCCGGCCAGGTCCTGTTCCATCACAGCCACGCAGTCTTGAAGGGCAGCGAGTAACTCGGGTGCTGCCGCGACCAGCCGGGCATTGGCAGTGATTTCGTCCAATGGGCGCATGTTTGAAACGACAGCGGCGACGGCCAAGGAGTCGCCGCCGTGCAAAATGTTGAAGTCCCAGAAGTCGTCGGGGCCTTTGGCATGCCAAGGCCCTGGAGTGTGCTTGCTCATGCTGCGCACCTATTGAGTTACGCGGTCGGCAAGGGCGCCGGCCAGCATCAGGAGGGAGAAAACGAGAAGGACGGGGAGGGAACCGCGCAAGATCAACATGCGCCGGGCGCGCTGATGGTTTGTCACGGGGTAACCTCCAGGCTGATCAGCCGTTCGCCGAGGGTTATCCGGGCCGCAACCTTGTCTCGGTCGATTCCGGTTATGTCGGCGATCTGGCCCAGGGTCAGTCCCTGGTCACGAAGCCGGGCGCAGCGCTTGGCGGCGGCCTGCTGGCGCTTCTTTGCGCCTTCGCCGCTCACCGGGCCACCCGCGCAACCAGCATCCCGCGTGCTGTGGTGTCGACGCGAATCCGCTTGTTCAGCTCTGAAACCAAAAAAAAGCCCTGATTTCTCAGGGCCTTGGCTAGGGCTTCATGATTTCTGGCGAGAATCGCCACGCAGTTACCATTCATGGGTCGGGCTCCCAAGTTCGCCAGCTCGGCGCCGCTCATGAAGGCTGCGCAGCTGTTCGGTGAAGTCGGCGTCTTCCTCGGCGCTGATAACTCCCAGCGCGCGGAAGATCAGGACGGCCGTTGTGGCCGAGGCATTTACCGCAATATCGGAACACTGCAGGTCCTGCATCCGTTCCAGGTAGCTTTCGAGCATGCCCTGGGCGATATCGTGCTGGGCGATCACTGGCAGACCCTCGTCAGCAGGCCCATGGACGTCATCACCATGGCCCGCGCCTCGGATTCGAGCGGCTCCCGGAAAGCTTTCTCGGCGATTGCCTGGGCTCGCTCGAAGTCGCCAGCCAGGACCGCCAGCACCAGTTGGACGTCCATGCATTCGTGATCGCAGGCCCTGGCCATTGTCTCGCTCGCATTCAGCGCGAAGCCTGGGACGTGGCCGCGGCCGGCGCCTACTCGCTGATCGAAGAAGGGCACAACATTCGATTCAAGCGCCATCACCCGGGAAACCTCGGCATCCACCAGCTCTTCGTTGTCGTCGGGTTCTGGTGGCAGACGGCGGTCGTACCGCTCTTGGCAGATCTGCATTGCTGTTTGCATGTCCATGTCCTCGGGTGACGTTGTTCCAAATTCAGCCGGATGCACTCAGGCCTCCCGCCGGTTGCCGATGGGCGCGGGGGTGAGTGCATTCGGATGGATTCGGGGGAGGGGGTAAGAAGCCGGCGCGTGATCCACAATCGAATCGTGTCGGGATTTCACCGCTCGGCGCCGGCTGATTTCCCGTCCGGCCCTCGTCGAAGGCCAGTCAGTGAAATCGTTAAGCTGCGAATAGATCCTGTTGCTCTGGCTCAAGCGTGCAGCGTGAAAGGCCCGCCGCAACTGCTTGTTCAAGCTCGACTGCGTCGCGCTCAAGGTCTTGCCAGCAAAGCCATACGCACGGGAAATCGCTCAGAGCCTCCCTTATCTCGCGGGCCCGGCTTTGAATCACTGGGATCACGATCGACAGCATGTTTCCAACGTTCGAGCGGTCGGTGCTGCATTCGTGGCAAAGCCGGATGTAGTCCTTCAGGTAGTGGGTCATTTGGTGGTTCTCCGGTTGTTTTCCCAATGCACCCGGGTAACCAGGTGCATCAGTGAAAACTCCTTGCTGGCCGGCGATCAGCTACTGGCTACGTTCTCGCCGGCCTTCTTCGTGTTGTTCCTCCAGCCGCGACCCTGGTCCGCCGGATAACTGTTCTTGGCGCTTTACGCTGCACGCCCGGGCCAGTTGCCAACCCTCTGAACCGTTGAGGCCGGTTCATCGCTGCCTTGTTGCCGCCGGTGGTGATCCGGCAAAGGTGATGCGGTGACGCTAAAGAGCGGTGTAAATCTGCGTAATGCGCAGAAAGTGATTTGCATTATGCGCAGAATTAAATCTGCGTCAAGCGCAGAAAATTTTATTCAGGCAAAAAAAATCCCGCACAGCGGCGGGATTCTTAGGGGAGGGGACTTTTAGCCGTGGCGGATCCAGGCAAGCACTCGGCCTAGAGATCTGTCGTACAGGTATGAGGAAAGCAAGCCAGCGAGGAACACATATGGCCCTATGCAGGCCAGCGGGTAGCGGCGATATGTGTACCGATCAAAACTCAACGCTTGCCACCAGATACCAAGGAAACGCTCAAACCACCGATAGCTACTGAGGTCTGATCCTATTTGAATGGCTCCGATCAACACGAGCAAGACGCCAACAATGAGTACGACGAAACCTATCCGCTTGATGGGATGATTTAGGCTCGACGTCAGTTTTCCAATAGATTCCATTCTTAAAGCCCAGTCATTTTTGTATCGATCACACGGCCTATAAAGTGACAGCCTCCGTTGATTTCAATCGTCCTGTAGTTCGGGTTCAAGGGCTTGAGATACCTGTGTCCAGCGTCCTCAATGTACTGCTTGAACGTCTGTTCGCCGCTGTCTAGCAGTTTCACGACGTAATATTTGCCGCTGATCAAATCGGACTCCGGTTTGACCAAGATTTTAGAGCCCTCGGGGAAAGAGGGATTGCCTGTGCAGGTCATCGAGTCGCCGCGAACGGTCAACCAAAAGCCTTTCTCTCCGGCGTTTTCAGTAGATGGCAACCACGCCTCAGCATCTCCAGGTTGATACAAATCTGGGGACTCTGCCCAGTTTCCTGCTACTACCCAACTGATCAATGGGTAGGACTTCTCTGCGCGCACTGGTTGCAGCGCCATGGATACGTTGGCCAGGGCCGGGTCCTGAGGCAGCTCAAAGGAAATGCCCAGAATCTTTACGATCTTGTTGAGCATTTCATGGCTTGCGCCCTGCAGGCCGCGCTCCAGGCGCGACAAGTTGCCAGTGTCAGACCCGACCTGGTGCGCAAGTTCTTCCAGCGTCCAGCCTTTGGCTTTCCGCGCTTTTCTGATGCTCTGTCCAATTTCCATGAGCGCAATTCTCATTACTTACTGCGTGGCACGCAAAGCGTCACGCGCAGATTTTGTTTGCTTTAAATCTGCGCTATGCGCAGAATATTTTTTGACATTCACTCAGGGCCAATGCCATGACTCCCTTAAAACTTGCTCGTACACAGCGCCGGTGGACGCTCAAGGACGTGTCTGCACGCCTTGCGCAGCTCGGTGGCCAGGTCGATACCGGCAACCTTTCTCGGATTGAGCGAGGAGAGCAGCGCGCCTCTGTTTCGCTCGCCGAGAGCCTTTGCCGGGTGTTTAACACCGAACTTGCCGGCGACCAGAAGGAATTGACCGAAATCCACATCCTCTACCCGGAGCGCTTCAAAGGCTCTGCTGAAGTGGCGGCCTGACCATGAGCACGACCAAATTAAGCCCCGAGCAGGACGCAAGGGCCCGCAAGAACTACTCGGTTCTCATGCAGCGCCTTGCGTCTGTAGGAAATGCCCCTGTGGCGCATGCGGTCGGTTGCGATGAAGCAACGATTAGCCGGATGAAGCCTGAAAGGTTTGAGCAGTTCACGCAGATCCTGGCCGTCCTGGATCTGAAGGTGGTGCCGACTGATGCCCGCTGCTTTCGTGAGCGCGATATCGCCGCCTATCTGCATATGGCCAAGCTGCATATGGAGCAGATCGAAGGCGTTCACCAGTTGGAATGGGACTGACCATGGATTGGCTCAGGCTCTGGCACGACATGCCCAACGACCCCAAATGGCGAACTATCGCCCGCGTATCGGCGCAGCCAATTGCCCTGGTTCAGGCCATGTATGTGCACCTGCTCGTTGATGCGTCACGAAATGTCACGCGCGGTCACGTGACAGTCACGAAAGAGGACATTGCGTCAGCTTTGGACGTGACAGACGAACAGGTCGAATCGGTTTTCGAAGCCATGCAGGGCCGTGTTCTTGATGGCGACTACGTCACTGGCTGGAGCAAACGACAGCCCAAGCGCGAAGACATTGGAAGCTCCGAAAGCGGCGCCAAATCAGCTGCCCAGCGTAAAAGGGAACAGCGCGAGCGCCAGAAAGCGGCCCAGGAAAAAGAAGATGGTCACGACGAGTCACGCAAGGTCACGGGAAGTCACGACAGATTAGATAAGAGAAGAGTAGATAAAGAAACACCACCACCACCGCGCGAGGACTTTCCGGACTCGCGCTGCAAGTTCGCAATGCACGAACACTGGGAGCCCGACGCGAAGTCATTCGCCGCGGTGCTGACCCTCAACGGCCTTTCGGGCCAGGTCTTCGATCAAGACCACTTCCTCGAATTCAAATCCTTCTGGATCGCTTCCCCAGACGATCACCGAACCCAGGCCAAGTGGGAGCACGCGCTCGCCCAGCACCTGAAGCGCGGTATGCGCAGCGACCAAGCAAGCGGGAGAAACGCCAATGCAACCCAACAACCTGGAACACCGGGAAATTCCCAAGGCAATCCGGGCCGTGGTGCCCAGGGTGGCCACCAACGACCTGCTAAACCGGGCCCCCTCTCTGCTCCAGACCGTGTCCGCGCCGCAATCGCAGAGCGAGAAGCTGCCGCAGGCGCTGATGGACAAGCTCTGGATCAAGATGGCTGAGTTCTACGGGCACCGCTGGACGTCGAGCTTTGGCGTGATCGCAGATCCTGACCACACCTGGTCAAAGGTCCTGAGGGGGATCACTGGTGCGCAGCTCGCCAACGGCTTGAACACCCTGGCAGAGAAGGGCGCAGAGTTCGATTGGCCGCCGCCTGCGAACGTCTTCCGGGAAATGTGCCAACAGGTCAAAGGCTTGCCGAGTACGGCCCAGGCCTGGGACGAAGCCCTGCGCGGCACGTACACCCACAAGGCCGTTGAAGTCGCCGCCGAAGCCACCAGCAAGTTTGACTTGAGTACCGCGGATCACGGCGACAAGGCCCTGTTCCAGCGCTTCGAACGCAATTACGCCATCGTCATGCGCCGCGCCCAGACCGGCCAGCCCCTGGAAGGGCGAATCGCAAAGGGCATCACACACGACAGCATGCGACCACGCGAACAGGTCCAGCTGGAGCAATCCCGGGCCGAGGCTGACCGCATCATCGAGATTCTGGAGATCCCCAAGGACCCCAAGGCCTGCCGCGCCATGCTGCTGGCCAAGCTCGGCATTCGGAGGAATGACCATGTCTGAACAATTTTGGGATCGCTTGGACGCTATGCACGACGAGGCATTGCGTGAAATTGCTTTGGCGCAACCGCACCTCGATAAGGCCGGTGCGCTTCAGGCAGAGATTCGTCGCCTGCTCGACGAGCTCGATGCCATGGGCAAGGTGGCCGCAAATGACTGATCACAAACCCGTTACGTTCGTTGTGCCCGGGGAAGCAGTGGGGAAGGGCAGGCCCAGGGTTACCACCATCCACGGTCATGCCCGCATGTTCACGCCGCAGAAGACCGCAAACTACGAATCGCTGATTGCCGTAGCTGCGGAGCAGGCCATGCAGGGCCGCGAGCTGATCACCGGCCCAGTGCTGGTGGAACTGAAAATCGCCGTGGGCATCGCGCAGTCCTGGTCGAAGAAGAAAACCGCCCAGGCGCTGGCCGGCCAGGTCATGCCGACAAAGAAACCCGACGCCGACAACGTGCTCAAGGCCATCTGCGACGGGATCAACGGGATCGTCTTCCGCGATGACGTCCAGGTCGTCAACGTCTCCATGAGCAAGCGCTTTGCCGAAACCCCGGGCGTTCTGGTCCGTGTGGTGCCGCTGGAGGGCCTGCCATCGTGAACTACGCAAAACTACGCGGTAAGGGGTGGCCATGAAACTGACCAGCGCACGGATGGCCTGGCACGATTGCTACTACACGCCTTGGGACAGCGTCATGCACCACGGCCTGGAGGGGGCAAAGCTGGGGAAGCGCGGCTACGTGGCGAATGAAACACGGCCCGAACGCTGGGAGAACCTGGGCAGGTGCGCCCACATGGCGATAGCAGGCCGGGTGCAGAACGCCATAGCCAGCCTGCCGCTGGAGTACCAGGCCTTCGGGCACCACCTGTATGCCCCGGTTATCACCACCGAACAGTCGAATGCGTGGGAAGAGGCCGCCCATGGGCTGCTGGCCGGCGGTGTTGATCTGGCGCTACGTGAGCGGGGCGAGAAGCGTCGGTGCCTGGACTACAGCCGTGAGTACTACGTCGCCCGGGGCGTTCTGGTGCGATACCGGCACATGGTGCAGGGCGGCATGGGCGCCAACCCCGACCCGATGGAAAACCCGTGGGTATTCCGCGGCTGGCTGGCTGACCACCATGGCGTCGAGCTGGACAGCCGCAACTGGACCCGCAACTGGGGTTGGCTGGTGCAACTGATGTTCGACCAGGCCGGCGAGATCGATCGGCTGTGCCTGCGTCCGGTGGGGCGCGTGCTGGGGGAGGAACGGGAGGCTGCTTGATATCACCTCACCTTTTTCTTGCGATATGCTGCTCGCTCACCAACAAGTCGGGAATGCAACATGGAAAGTGACGTTCAGAAAGACGATAAGCCACTCGACCTTCAGGGCCTTTTGGATGCGCAAATAGACATCGAGAGGAACTGGAGGGGGAGGGGGACTGACTGGTTCCTTCAACTGTTGGCTTCGTGGGCCAACTCAATGGGTATCGAGTTCGGTATTACCCTTCACACGCCCTCAGGAGTTATCAGTGGTACGTTGATATCTCATCAGAAGTATTTCGCAGCATACGCCGAGAGTTTCGCCGGGCCATGGGCTGGTGAAAGCGCAGAGAAACTACGTGAATTGATTGCAAGTTATGGCGAGCCTCTGCCGGAAGAGGAGGATTCACGGATTCCGCTTAGTTACATCCATCTCAAGGATGCGCAGGTCTACGCTCCAGGCCAGAGGCCGCTGCCGGGTGAGGGTATGTTGTGGCGAGGGAAAATCTCAGCTGTATCTGGCTTTAATCTGGGCCGGTTTGGGAGCTCTTGACACCGATGTGCGGGTTTCGGCATGATTTCTCCAAGGTGTGAAGTCGCACCCGAAACCCAGAAACCCGCCTAGAGCGGGTTTTTTGTTGCCCAAATTTCAATCCTGAGCCCTGCCATCGTGCGGGGCTTTTTCGTTTCTGGAGGCCCCATGAAAGCCCCAGCCAGGAGTTCACAAATGCCCAACCCTGCACCAGAAGGGATCGTCGAGGTGGTGGGTGCGTCCTTCGCAAACAAGGGCATGATCGCCGGCGGTGCTGCCGGCTTCATCGGTTGGATATCCCAGGTCAATTGGATCGGCATTTCTGGCGTGGTGGTTGCCGTGCTGGGCCTGCTGATCAATCTCTACTTCCAGGTGCGCAAGGATCGCCGGGAAAGCGCCGAGAGCGCCGCCCGAATCGAAGCCCTGCGCGAGCAGTGCCAGCGATGAGCCCGCAACTGCGCCAGCGCATTGCCGTGGGCCTGCTGAGCATGAGCGCTGCCGGCTTCGGAGCCTGGAAGGTCAGCGAGGGGTTCACTGATCACGCGATCATCCCCACAAAGGGCGACGTCCCCACCCTGGGCTACGGCTCGACGCGCTGGGAAGACGGCACCCCGGTCCGCATGGGCGACACGATCACCCGGCCCCGGGCCGAGATCCTGGCCCGCAACCTGAACAGCCAGGCGGAAAAGGAGTTCGCCGCCAGCCTGCCGGGCGTCCGCCTGTATCAGGAAGAGTTCGATCTCTACATGGACTTTGTCGGCCAGTACGGCATGGGCACCTGGCGCAAAGGGTCACCGCGGCGCTACCTGCTGGAAGGCAACTACGTCGGCGCGTGCGAGGCGCTGCTGCTGTACCGCTTCGCCGCCGGCTACGACTGTTCAACCCCAGGCAACCGGCGCTGCCCGGGCGTCTGGACACGCCAGCTTGAGCGCAACGCCAAGTGCAAGGCAGCCCAGTAACCAATCCCCAACCCCGGAGCACCACCATGGACAACCAGCACAAGAAAATCACCGGCTACCGCGATTTGAGCCAGGCCGAAATCGACGGCATGAACTCGATCAAGGCCCTGGAGACTGACGCCGGCCAGCTGTTCCAGCAGATCGGCCAGATTCAAGGCGTCGACCCACGGTTGCTGGCCCTGGCCAAGACCAACCTGCAACAAGGTTTCATGTGGTTTGTGCGCTCCATTGCCAAGCCTGCCGACCCGTTCGCTGCATCGCTGGAGCAGCCAAAATGACCCAGAGCTACGTTGGCACCAAACAAGTCACGGCATGGCCGCAAGCGCACGCCGATGGTCGTGAAGGCTATGCAGTGCAGTATCAGGACGGTTACGCCAGCTGGAGTCCGAAAGACGTATTTGAAGCGGCATATGTGCCCATGGGGCATGTCGGTCACCTGGCGCCGCACCAGCAGCGTGTGATTGCCGAGCAGGAGCAACTGGCGGACCGGATCAAGAAGTTGGAGGCGTTCCTGCGCACTCCGCTGTTTGCCGGCCTGCCTGAGGACGAGCAGCGACTGCTGAAGATGCAGGCCGATGCAATGGTGCTTTACCTGGGCATCATCAACACGCGCTCCGCCAAGTTCGCCTGACTGGTGGCCACCATGATCCGGTATCTGATCGCCGCCCTGGTGGCCTGCCTGTTCCTGATCTACGGCGGCTGGCAGCGCATCCAGACCCAGGCCGTTGCGCTCGATGCTGCAACAGCGCGCAACACGCAACTTGAAGCCGCCGCCGCTTCCCGCCGCAACACCCAGCGCCTGCTGGCCCAGCTCGACACCGAACATACCCAGGAGCGCGAACGTGCGAACCAGACCAATACCGGCATTCTTGCTGCTGTCGCTGCTGGCCAGCGCCGGCTGTCAGTCCCAGCCCGTTGCCCCTCTGTGCGAACCGCCGCCGGCGCCACCGGCCTGGATGCTGCAGAAGCGCGAGCCGAACTTAACCCAGCGGCTGCTGAACGAATTGTCCGAATCGCCAACGACGGCGACGACGCAGTAAGGGCTCTGGCTGGCCTGCAGGACTACGTCAACACCGTTTGCCTCAAGAGGAAATGAACATGGGAAAGATCAATTTCAAAGTCCGGACTTTCGAGGACACCCTCGACGTCACCGCCGACCGCGTGGAGTTTCTCGACGTCGGGGCGCGCTTCTACTCGGGCGACCGCATCACCTCGGCGTTCTACCGCTACCTCTGGATTCAGGAACAGGCCCCAGCACCTGAGCCAGTTGCCCCAACCGAACCAGTCGCGCCGGAGCCTGCGCCCGTGCCGAGCGCTGATCCGGTCGACGCAACCTAAGGAAAACCACCACCTATGGCCCTGACAGCAAAGCAGCAGCGTTTTGTCGCCGAGTACCTGGTGGACCTCAACGCAACGCAGGCAGCAGTCCGGGCCGGTTACAGCGCCAAGGGGGCCAAGGATCAGGCCTGGCAGAACATGCAGAACCCCGAGATCACTGCAGCCATCAAGGCGGCAATGGAGGCTCGGAACAAGCGCACGCAGGTAGACGCAGATTACGTGCTGCAACGGCTTACCGAGATCGACGAGATGGACCTGGCCGCAATCCACGGCGAAGACGGCAAGCTGTTGCCCATCCGTCAGTGGCCGCTGATCTGGCGGCAGATGGTCAAGGAAGTGGACATGAAGTCGGGCAAGGTCAAGTTCCACGACAAGTTGCGTGCGCTGGAGCTGATCGGCAAGCACGTCAACGTAAATGCCTTCCGCGACCAGGTGGCGGTCGACGTCAGCCTCACCCTTTCGGAACGGATGGCAAAGGCCAGTGAGCGCGCCCGCAAAAATCGATCTTGAGCAGCAGCTGGTCGAGGACATTCTTAGATTCGCCGACGACCCCCTGGGCTATGTGTGGTACGTCTTCCCCTGGGGGGAGCCGGGCACCGAGCTGGCGAACAAGACCGGGCCCAGGCAGTGGCAGATCGATGTTCTGGACTCAATCGGCCAGAAGATCCGGGCCGGGGCCCAGGACCTGGGCGAGATCATCCATGAAGCGGTGGCCAGTGGTCACGGCATCGGCAAATCGGCGCTGGTGTCCTGGATCATCAAATGGTCGGTGGATACGAAAGTTGATACCCGCGGCGTGGTCACGGCCAACACCGAGACGCAGCTGCGCACAAAGACCTGGCCCGAGGTCGCGAAGTGGAACCGGCTATCGATAACCAGCCACTGGTTCCGGCTCACCGCTACGGCGCTGATCAGCACTGACCCCGAGCACGAAAAGAACTGGCGGGTGGACGCGGTGCCCTGGTCGGAAACCAACACCGAGGCATTCGCCGGCCTTCACAACGAGGGCAAACGAATCCTGCTGGTGTTCGACGAGGCGTCAGCCATCGCCGATCTGGTATGGGAGGTTGCCGAGGGGGCCCTGACGGACGAGGGCACAGAAATCATCTGGACGGCCTTCGGCAACCCGACAAAGACAACCGGACGTTTCCGGGAGTGCTTCACCAAGTACGGCCACCGCTGGACGCACCGCCAGGTCGACAGCCGCACGGTCGACGGCACCAACAAAACGCAGATCGCCAAGTGGTTGGAAGACTACGGCGAAGACAGCGACTTTTTCCGCATCCGTGTGCGCGGCATGTTCCCGAGGGCTTCCGACTTGCAACTGATTCCGACCGACTGGGTCGCCGAGGCGATGCGGCGCGATCCCGTCTATGGCATGGACGACGCCCTGGTCTGCGGCATCGATATCGCCCGGGGCGGCGCTGACAACAACGTGATCAGGTTCCGCCGCGGCCTCGACTCCAAGTCGATCCCAACGATCAAGATTCCCGGCAGCGAAACCCGGAACACCACGCTGTTCATCGCCAAGGTCTGCACGGTGGTGCAGGAGCACCGGCCGGATGCGGTGTTTGTTGACTCAACGGGCGTTGGTGGCCCGGTTGCCGACCAACTGCGCCGGCTGATGCCAGGCGTTGTGATCATCGATATCAACTTCGCCAGCGCAGCCCCAGACCGGCACTACGCGAACATGCGGACTTACATGTGGTGGCAGATGCGCGAGGGCATCCGCGCCGGCCTGGCGTTGGACGTGTCCACGGAACTTGAGGCCGAGCTGACGTCGCCGGAATACACCCACAACGCCAGTGATCAGATCCAGCTGGAGAAGAAGGCCGATATCAAAAAGCGCCTGGGGATCTCGCCAGACGACGCCGACGCGCTCGCCCTGACCTACGCAATGCCGGTGATGAAAAACCAATTCACCAGCACCGGAGGCGGCCGCGGCAGCGAGCTGGAATCCGACTACGACCCATACGCCCAGGAGGCATAAACATGTGCGGAAGCGCGATCAAGAAAGTAACCGGTATCGTCAAGAAAATTGACCCGTTGCGTGGCGGCGACGTGATCCTGGACAAGCTGGGGCTGCCGTCCGTGATGGGCGACAAGAACGGGATCTTTAACACGCCTGAGCAGGCTGCCCTGGCCACGGCTGAGTCTTCGGGCAGCACCGTGGCCCCGACCACCAGCAGCGACTCGGTCCAGGCAGCGGTCGAGGCTGAGCGCCGCCGACGTCTCGCGCAGTCCGGCCAGAACTCCACCATTCTGACGGGGTCCGCCGGCCTGCTGGGCAATGCCAGCACCAGCCAGAAAACCCTGCTGGGGGTGTAAGTTGGCCGACTCCCTCCGCGAGCGTCTGGAGAAGACGAACGCCCGGCTGCGGAACGAGCGGGACAGCAATTGGCTCCCGGAGTGGCGCGACCTGGGCGACTTCATGAGCCCGCGCTCTGGCCGCTGGTCCAGCACCGACACAAACAACGGCAGGCGGCGCGATCAGAAGATCATCAACCCGCAGGCCACGTTCGCTGCAAGGACGCTCGGCGCCGGCATGCATACGGGGATGACTAACCCCGCATCCCCCTGGGTGAAGTTCGGGCCGCCGGACCCTGGCATGGCCGAGTTCGCACCGGTCAAAGCCTGGTTGTACTCGGTCGAGAAGGCCATGCGCGAAGTCATGGCCAGGTCGAACCTGTACAGCGTGTTGCCAAACCGCTACTCGGAAGAGGGCGTGTTTGGTACTGCGCCCATGGTTGTGTTGCCAGATGAGCAGGATCTGATCCGCGCCTACCCCCTGGCGGTCGGTAGCTACATGCTGGCGAACAATAGCCGCAACCAGGTGGACACGCTGCATCGCGACTATCGGATGACGGCCCGCCAGATGGCGCAGCAGTTCGGCGAAGCTGCGTTGAGCCCAACGGCCCGCAACGTCCTCAGCAACAATCCAGAGGCCTGGATTGACATTGTCCATGCGGTGGAGCCGAACGACATGCGCGAGCCCGGCCGCCAGGACAACACCAACATGGCTTTCCGCTCCGTGTACTGGGAGAAGGGCAGCGACAAAGACTCGGTTCTGCGGCAGTCAGGGTTCAAGACCTTCCCATGCATGGCCCCGCGTTGGGACGTGCTTGGCGAGGACGTCTATGGCACTGGCCCAGGGTCGATTTGCATCGGCTCCACAAAGGCTGTGCAGCTGATGGAGCGCCGCAAGGCCGAAATGATAGAGAAGGGGGTGCGCCCACCGATGGGCGCCCCTGTGAGCCTCAAGGGGCAGCGAGCATCGATCTTGCCTGGTGGTATCACCTACCTGAACGACCAGCAGCTCGGGGCCAAGTTTGAGCCGCTTTACATGGTCAACCCGGCCTGGATCACCCAGCTTCGGGGCGAGATTCAGGCGGACAGCAACATCATTGATACCGCGTTTTTCGTCGATCTGTTCCTGATGATCAGCCAAATGGACAGCGTCCGGACGGCCTACGAGATCGCGACACGCAAGGAAGAGAAGTTGCTGATGCTGGGCCCGGTGCTTGAGCGCCAGACCGATGACCTGCTGGACCCGCTTGTCGATATGGTTTTCAACCAGATGCTGGAACAGTCCATTCCGCGCTGGATGGGCCTTCTGCCCGGGGCGCCGCTGATCCCGCCCCCTCCCAAGGAGCTGCAAACCCTTGAGCTGCGTGTCGAGTTCACCAGCATCCTGGCCCAGGCCCAGAAGGCCATTGGGGTGTCGAGCATTGAGCGTGCGATTGGCTTTGCCGGCACGGTGGCCACCACGACCCAGAGCACCCAACCCCTGGACCTGCTCGACGCTGACGAGGCCATGCGCCAGTACTTCGACCTCATCGGTGTACCGCCAACCCTGGTCCGTGCTGACGACATGGTGGCCGAGATCCGCCAGCAGCGCGCCCAGGCGGAACAGCAGGCGGCAATTCAGCAACAGCTTGGTAGCGCCATCGAAGGCGCGCAGTTGCTGAGTCAGACCGATACCAGCGGCAACAACGCGCTGACCCAGCTGGCGGGGGCGCTGTGATGGATCAGCAGGACGAGCAGCAGCAACGCGAGCAGACCCTGGCCGAGCAGATCGCCCGGGCGCAGGAGATCGCCGACTTTCGCTGGCTGATGAACGACCCCCGCGGCCGCCGCTTCATGTGGCGATCGATGGGGCGCTGTCGAGTGTTTCAGCCCTCAATCGGCCCGACCGATGCCGCAACGAACTTCAACGAAGGCCAACGCAATGTTGGCCTTTTTCTTTTGGGCGAGATCAACGAGCTCTGTCCGGCGCTGTTCTCCGTGATGGCTGCGGAAAACGCCCAGCAACCAGTAGAGGAACCACCAATGAACTACGCACAGGAGGCTGATCAATGAATCGCCTGATGATGAAACTGATGGGCTTTGTGGTGATGAACGAGGCCGGGGCCGATGGTGCACCAGCTGGTGGCGCGGTCCCGGCTGCTGCTCCCCAGGCAGCCCCAGCCCCAGCGGCAGCCGCGCCGGCGGCGGATACGACGCTGCTGGGCCAGGCTGCACCAGCCGCTGACCCTGCCGCCCAGGCCGTTCAGCAGACCCCCGAACAGAAAGCAGAAGCCGAGGCCGCAGCCCAGAAGGTGGCGGACGAGAAGGTGGCCAACAGCGCGCCGGAGGCCTACGCCGACTTCACGTTGCCCGAAGGCTACGAGATGGACGGGGAAATTCTTGAGTCGTTCAAGGGCCTTGCCAAGGAACTGAACGTTTCCCAGGAAAAGGCCCAGAAGTTCATCGATCTGCAGACCCAACTCGCCACCAAGCAGGCAGAGGCCTACCAGGCGGCGGTCGTTGCCCAGGGGCAGCAGTGGGCAGCCGAGATCAAGAACGACCCCCAGCTGGGCGGCGAGAACTACGACAAGAGCGTCGCCAGTGCTGTGAAGGTCATTCAGGCCTTCGGTGACGAATCCCTTTCCCACCTTTTGAACGAGTCCGGCCTGGGCAACCACCCGGCGCTGTTCAAGTTCTGTCATCGCATCAGCGCGGCTATCTCGGAAGACAAGTTCGTCATGCCGGGCACCCAAGCGGACGCACCCCAAGAAATGACGATTGTCGACGCCTTTCGTTAAGGCACTTATAAACCGCAGGAGAAAAACCGATGGGCATCCTTACTTCCACCATGCCGACCCTGATCGACAAGTTCAGTCGGGAGGACAGCAGCAAGAAAATCATGAAGATCGTCGAGCTGATGGCTAAGCGTAACGACATCCTCATGGACGCTGAGTACCAGGAGTGCAATGACGGCTCCAAGCATAAGACCACCATGCGTTCCGGCATCCCCGAACCAACCTGGCGGATGTTCAACCAGGGCATTCAGCCAAGTAAATCCCAAACTGTGCCGGTACTTGATACCACCGGCATGATGGAGGATTACGGCCTGGTCGATAAAGCGCTGGCTGACCTGAGCGGTAACGCAGACGCTTTCCGCACCTCGGAAAACATGGCCAAGTTGCAGGGCTTCAACAACAAAGCTGCCCGCTACATGATCTACGGCAATACCCAGGCAGAGCCGCAGGCTTTCCTGGGCCTGGCGCCGCGTTACAACGACAAATCGGCTGAGTCTGGTGCCAACATCGTCGACGCCGGCGGCACGGGCTCCACCAACACCTCCATCTGGTTCGTCACCTGGGGCGAGATGACCACGCACCTGCTCTATCCGAAGGGCAGCGTGGCGGGTTTCCAGCACAAGTTCCTCGGCCAGCAAACCGCCCGTGCGGAGAACGGCGGCGACTTCGAGGCGTACCGCGACCACTTCAAGTGGGATATCGGCATGTCCGTCCGCGACTGGCGCGCAAACGCTCGTATCGCGAACATCGATGTCACTGCACTGACCCGCGACGGTGCGACCGGTGCCAACATCATCGATCTGATGATTGACGCGCTGTATCGCATCGACAACCCCGAGCAGGGCGAAGGTCGCACCATCATCTACGCCAACCGCACGATCCAGTCGTGGCTGCACAAGCAGGCGATGAACTCCAAAAACGTCAACCTCACCATCGGCGAGTACGGCGGCAAGAAGATCCCAGAGTTCTTGGGCATCCCGATCAAGCGCAACGACGCGATTCTCAACACCGAAGCCCGCGTAGTCTGACGACTGCGCGGTTTCCTCTTCTCGGAGACACCACCATGCTTTTTGATGCAAAGCTGCTCATGTCGAATGCCCAGGCAATTACTGCCTCGGCGGCATCGACCGATGTCATTGACCGCGGCGACAACAAGGACGTCGGCCGTGCTGGTGACATTCCTCTGGTTATCCAGGTCGTTGAAGCATTCAACACCTTGACCAGCCTCACCGTAGAACTGCAGACCGACGACAATTCGGCATTCAGTTCCCCCCGCTCGCTCTACTCCGTGGTTATCCCGCTTGCGGATTTGAAGCTGGGTTACCAGGCCCCGGTAATCACCCTGCCGCAGAAGACCGAGCGTTTTCTGCGGCTCAACTACACCGTGACCGGCACGGCCCCGACCCAGGGCAAGATCACCGCCGGCGTGGTTGCAGGAGTGCAGACCAATGGCTAAGCGCTACGAGGTGCTGGAGCGATCGTTTATCAATGGTCGGCTCTACGAGGCTGGCGAGTCCGTGGTGCTGGAGGTTGACAGCCCAGGCTCCAATCTAAAGTTGATTACGGCTAGCGGGGGCTCTGGTAAGGCTCCCGCTTCGCAGGGTAGCGGCTTCGCCGCTGCGCGTACCGGTGGCGGAAAGTTCCTGGTCAAGGACGACCAGGGCCGAGTGGCGGGGGACTTCACCGGCTCCAAGGCAGAAGCCGAAGCAGAAGCGGCTCGCCTCAATGCCGGCGGCGAGCTCAACCCACCACCAGCCTCTGACGCGCCACCACCTGGTGACGGTGACCAGGACGACGACAACGGGCCAGACGCCTGACCCATAGCAACAACCCTCTAGGGCCCTTCGGGGCCCTTTTTCTTTTCTGAGGTTTCCTCATGCCAAGCGACGTTGAGATCTGCAACATGGCACTGGCGAGGGTCGCCCAAACCCAGCCCATTGCCTCGCTGACAGAGCGCAGCAAGTTTGCTGAGCTGTGCCGTACTTTTTACGCTCCGTTGCGGGAGCAGGTGCTGCAGGACTTCCCCTGGCCCTTTGCTGGGGCTCATGTGGCGCTGGCTGATGTTGGGAGCCCGGCGCCGGGCT
>Ga0194135_10000149_pt1 | contig 40820 bp, 15 predicted proteins | sample LitLau_LLRF_2013_FD_134024 | JGI IMG/M metagenome (GOLD analysis project Ga0194135, IMG submission 134024) | Freshwater sediment microbial communities in response to fracking from North America - Little Laurel Run_MetaG_LLRF_2013 (version 2) | ecosystem: Environmental > Aquatic > Freshwater >... | reverse complement strand
TGTATATATGGCTTTCTAAGAAACTATTATGCACTATAATGGACTAAACACTATTTTATTGTGAGTTAAAATGTAGACTTACTTATGTAAGCGATTTTCCGTTAGAAATTTTAAGTTATTTTGTACGAAGTTCTACATCTTGATTCTGAATGAGTTAATAAATTGGAGATTTCTTTTATCTGCATCCACAAAATCAAAAAATAAACGGGGTGAAGATTAAGTCCTCATTGTCGCATTAATATGGTTATCATATTCTATAATGCCTTGCATATTATTATTGTTAGTCTTTCGGCACTTTCCCTTCTAATACACGCATAACGGCTTTAAGCATTTCATAAGTTCATTCCTTGCACTTTTTCTTGTGGGTTGGAAAGAGGATTATTGACTCTTCGTAAGCTTTTCGAGATAAACACACATTTGACTTACAGCATACATCAGGAGTAGGCGAGTACAGAAGGAGTAGTAGTACAAAAATAAGTTCTCGTTAATGCAATAAAGATAACGAAAGATATGAAATTACAAATGGTTTTTGGAATGTGATATACAGTTTGATAATTATAAGAGATGATGAATTTCGAACTGGCCTAACACAAAAACACAGCGCAAATTCATATAAATTAATTAATACAATTATACAATACAGGGAATCAAATATCTTCTGTTCAGCATTCTTCATGATCTTCGCTCCTCTTGGAGAACGCAATAAAGTTTAATAACTTTCTTTCTTAGTTCCATATAATATATTTAATTATAACAATAAATACCTACGTATAATTTTTGCGTCTTTTCTTAAATCTTTTTTATACTTTATGGCTTTAATTACCCTAGGCTTTCTAGTTGTCAAGAAGGAGGAGATAAGGACTAATAAGACACCACAATGAGATTTTGATAAGCCATAATAAAACCATGAAAAGCTTTTATACACATATACACATATAATGAGATCATCATAATTCATATACAGCATTTTTGCATTTAATAGTCCAAGCAAATTATGTTCTTATATGAGAGAAATGAAAGTATTTGAACTTTTTAAACAAAGAGGCAGATGAATGCGCAATAGAATACGAAGATTAGTGATTTTAGTGGCTGCAGTAAAATAAAAAGCATAGTAATGGGTACAAAGGACGCTCAACAACGCTTTATTTGCTGGTACTGTGAACGATGATGAAACAGACGCCGGAGTTTCGTTTATTCTCATATGACAAAACGGTCAATTAAAGGATTGTCCATGGATTGAGCTACATAAACGGTGTGAGGTGCATGTAAGACCAGGTAGATACGTTGGTACTAGTCAGTTCTAGATTGTATGCATTCTCCCTGAGGTAGAAAATGGAGGGAGAAATAATGTAAGTTTTTTACGAAGTAGTGAGACAAAAGAATGTTATCCTCGTGGAGCATATCTGCGTAATAATAATATATACATTTATATAGTTACTATATGTAGAAGAGATTTGGTTGAAGCAGGTGGTGGTGGTGGTGGTGGGAGAGATGAGAATGAACTCGGTTGCACTCAGTCATTGCGATGTTGCATCTCATAAAAAACTTACTACGTCTTACATTAACAACTGATTCACTCACCTGGCCTTGGTTTAGTCAATACCCCCAGAGCAGCAGAAGAAGAACAAGCAGAACAACACAAGAGCGTCATCATTATTATATTATGGTTATCTGTCTCAGTCGTTCTTTTCGTTCGTTTGAGAGTTTGTGTGTGTGTGTGTATGGCTTTTCTAGATATCGTCGTACTTTCTCATGGATGGCTGAAGACTGTCTTCATCTCATGCAAAAGTATACTCTCTCGATGAAGAATCATATATGCTTTTTTGCTTTGTATATCCTTAATCAGTAAAAAGCTTTGTGTGTGTAATATGTAAGCATGTAGTTAGTATGTCTTGGAAGAAGTATGCACGCGAGATAGTTTTACAGGTGGTTGCGTCGTTTGGTATACAATATACACAAACGCCTTCGTCCGGTGAGATTGATTCATCTTGAAGATGTGAGAGAGTTGGAAAAGACTGAATCCCACAATTAGAGAGAGAGAGAGATGCCTTGAAAGTATTCTCTCTCTTTATATTCATCGCGTCCACCTACTTACAATAATGCTTTCTATGTAGCTTTACTACAACTTGTGAGTGTGTGTAAGAACTTTTTAAGTGCTTTCTGCACTCTCGGCAGTGTTGCACCTGAGACTGCAATAATAATAGTATCTTCCCGTGAATTCCTCCGCTGTTGTTGCTGCTGCTGCATTGCTAAATACTAAATGGTGAATCTCCTAAAAGAACTGGTTTTCTTGATAAACAGCTTAACTTAAACCTGATTGTATGTGAAATGCTATTCTTCAAGAGCAACGAACTCTTCCTTCCGTCATTTAACAACTTTTTAACTGCCACAGTACGTATATATATATGAACAGACTCTATCTATATCTCTCTCCGTTTACTTAACCCATCGTCTCATTTTCATCTATACTAAAAAGTAATAATAATAATAATAATCTCAATCTCTCATCAATAGCTTTTAACCAATATAGACTTTTTAACGTTATATGTAAAATATTATTAAATTTTATTACCAAAAAACTTTTTATCGTTACTATTTAATCTATGTACATGACGAGAAGCTAGAAGCAAATTTTATACATATCTAGAAATCTGAAACTATCGTTTATCTTTCTTTCTGTTTTGGCAACTAAAGTAGTTTGACTAATAAATATAGTATATATACCAAAGTCGTTACTTTTATGAACTAAAGAGGCATTCATATAACGAGGTCTGGTATTCAAAATAATATTATCACACACTGTCACTGTGAGAGCTTATCTCTAGGTTATCAAATGACCCCGTAGGATTTAATCAAATGTCATTTGTCAATGAGTTATTATGAAGTATTAATTCAAGGAATATTGATGATGAACTTGATGGAAAACTGGGACATTGCAATAAGGTACAATTGTGATGCTTTGTTTTCAGTTTTCAGGTGTGACGACGGTTGTACGATGAGTAAATTTACGGTGATCAAGTTTTTACATTTCCTGGAACATATCCCATGTATACTTTGTATACAGGAGGTGATATAAACATGCATATTGGCTACTAGTAGACTATAAAAGCATGAACCTAGTGTGTATATATGTGCTTGTGTTTGTTTGGTTTCACATTTGGTTTTTTAACCCATTTTATTGTCATTAGAATACGGGTGCAATTATAGCATACAGGTGCATTTGAGGTTATTGTCATTTACGTTACACCCCTTGAACCTACTACTAGTCTACTTGAATGATTTACAATAATTAATGTTCTCTCTTTAACGTATACACACACACGGAGAGAGAGAGAGAGAGAGAGAGAGAGAGAGAGAGAGAGAGAGAGAGAGTGCGTTGAGACTGTTTTGAGGGAGTATTTACACCTAACACCCTGCGAGAGATTAACTATATATACACATCCTAAGGAAAATCAGCGCATTTTAGCGAGATTGTGTATACATATAGTTAGGAAGTTAGGAATTTAAGTCCGGAAAGATTTAAGCGGTGACAGCTTTGTGTTTAACGTTCAAAGTAGTTCGTGCACATGAGACTCGTAAAATGATCGTATAAAAGAGATTTAATGTTCTTTTGTGCATCAAGAATGGCCAACCAATATAATACACTTCTAGTAATAAGACAATTTAACGTGTGTGACAAGGGCTCAACGTACTTCACGGTGCATAGTGAATTCCTCCTACTTTTAATAGCTTTAAAAAACTATACACATACCATAGAACACATTTATTACACTACCCTCCTCATCATCATGTAGGGAAGCGAGGGTAATTGCTCCTGTGATATATACCTTGCGAATTACCTGGAAGGATTACTTCCACACATATGCGAATTTATATAAATGTACACACACACACAGTCTGCCTTTGATGTGACGATAATGTTCTATAGAATTTATTGCAAGCGTCGCGAAAGGAAGGAATGAGACTGACTTATATATATATATACAAACACCTACTTGCATGTATGCATTACATATCCATATAGATGTATATGTATATATATAGCTGTTACCAAACTCAATCATTATTTTAAATGACACATTAAATGTAAATTTACGTTCAACGACAGACGACAAGCCATCCTTTTTCTCATATTTGAAATTAGAATGGCTTTTTAGCACAGCGGAATGATATTATTACTACGATATGTTTCTGGTGGAGTTTCGTTCATTACATATTACACACACACACGGCTTTGAGGATGAGAGACTTGAGACCAAAATAAAAAATCTTTATTGTGAACTGTGAAGCACTTAACTATTTTTGTTTTATTCTCTGACACACCTAGTACATGATGAATGAGAGAGAGAATATACATTTGAATTCTAGTAATAAAATTTCTTTAAAATAATTGCACTTGGAAATATGTGAGACGTGTCGTATTTATTACAGTCGTGTGTGTTTATATATAGTCCTTGCTAAAAGGGTATCAGGAAAAGGTAAGAATAGTGTGTACTAAAAATTCACGTGTGTGTGTGTGTATTGTGGAATACCACAAATCACTACAAGGAGTGTGTGTACTATAGTATCGACTATTAAAATTAATTGTGGAATTTCTCGTTATCCGCGAACCTTCCGATCGTCATCTCGCAATGATATTCCCATCATATCACTTAAATTATAGTCTTTATTATGGGGAAATTGTGCGTTTTATTTCATTTTTAATGATTTTGTGTTACACGTACGCTATCAGCACATGATACACAAAGCATGGAGCGTAATATAATAATATACACAAGAGAGTTGAGAGCTGTAAAGTGTTCAAAGTGTTCCTCGTTAAGGACCATATGTGATATTGAGAGATTATAACTAGTTTTTGGCATTTTGGCATGGCATGTGTAATTTTTAATTGACCCTAGAAAATGTTAACAATTAACGATGCTTGAAATACAGTAACGTTTTATAGTTGTTGAATAGCTAGTTTAATATTTTCGACATACAAACGAAGAGTTTTTATTGAAAACGTGAGATAGTTTACAGCAATGCAGACGATATACTGTAAAGATAGTTTAATTATACAGAAGGGGACTTATTATTAATATTGGCATGATTTGTGGGAAGCTTCACTTGCTTATATATTGTGTTATCAATTGGTAACGAATATTATTATTATTATTTGAGTAATAAAGAAGATAAAAGAATGTAGAAAAGTACACTTGATGTACAACACTTGAGATGGATGAAGAAAGAATAGGAACTTGATAAACGAAAACTGGATTGATTAAATCAATTCATAACCCAAGTTGTTATAATCTGTCGGGTCTCGTGGTCTCGTGATTTTTTTGCCTCGTTAACTTGTTGCAAGTAGTTCATTCATCGAAAAGTTTTATATAGAAGAGATGTGTACTTATGAATTGAAAAATATAGCTACACGTGCAGCGGATGTTGGTTATTTAATTGTTTGTATGGTCATTTAGAGAGGATTGAATAAGTAGGAAAGATGCATTTTCGAAAAGGAAACGAGTTAGGTTTCACAGATGGGCCGGTGTGATTGTATGATAAAAACACATTTCTTGTGTTTAATGTGATTCCCTAATCAAGATTAAGATGTGTGTTACGTGTGTCTGAGATTTTTGTATGGAAGAAACTTTTATCAGACAGATTTTTAATTGTAGATGTCTAGGGGGAAGATGATGATGATATGCTGGGCACACATGCAAAACGATGAACGCAAAAATAACTCTTCAGACAGGTCACCACACAGACACGTTTTCATTTTTCACGTTTCTGCGAAGAATCCGCAAAAAGGTGTATAAACTTTTACTGTAATAGGTGAGGATATATTTGCAGTTCCTGCAGACAAGCAAGAAGCAAGTAGATTAAGTAGTGTAGTTACAGTCTGTGTGTAGGAATCGTGTGGATAGAAGGAAGGCAAACAACCAGTCACGCCACAAGTTGCAAAGATACGGTGCACATCACCTTGCAGATAAATTTGAAACTAAACTTTGATTTACACTTAAGTGTTAATTTGTTCTTTCTCTTTTGGGGTTTTCATGTTTTAATTAACTCACAATGGATGTGAAAGATGATTGCAATGTGAATAGGAATTATATGAATACATAAATACGTAAATGGCTTTCGATATCGACAAGATATAAATCATTAGAGATTCCCATCAGTTTAAATATTTAAAATATCTTTTGTTATACTGAATCTGCTCTTGAGCTTTTTTAACGGAGAATGAAGAATTAAGATTTATCTGGAATGAATTGAACTCAAGGTTTCCGATGGAATTAATTATTTCCAGGAGCGCAAAGCGGTGAGGTGTGTGTGTGTGTGTGTATGTATGTTTGTGTATGCTAATGAATGAGGAAGTGATAAAGCTTTTCTACTTGAATTCACCCTTTTAACAACGTGATAAATTGTGCGTCCTTAAACTTAAACGTACGAAAAGAGATTCTGGGAAGATTGAACACACATTCTTTCTATTCTCTCCGCGTCTTGAGGTCTCCTATGGTGTCACCCTCGTATTATTTGAGATTTTCTGATCTTCGGCTTTCTTTAAAAAGAATTTCAAGGAGGATTTTTACATTTTAAGTCAGTGAGATGGGATGATTTAACTTTGAAATAGGTTCTCCTTCAGTCTATGAGAGTGGTAAGAGTATACAAAATATGTGTGGGTATTATTTAGTGGTAGATGTTTCAATTTCTCTTCATCTAAGTATAATCAAAGGTTTCGGAACTGATTCTGATATGTTATTTCTTATTCACTAATTCAGTATTCAGTGATAAAATCACATTTTACATTTTTTAAAAGGTGTTTAGTCAATGTCATTCACACATTCCTTCTGTAATATTTTATTGTGTGTTTGTGTTTGTGAAGGAATAAGCATTTAATGATAAGCTTTCGGTTGACAGTAAAAATGTAAATTATTATTCAGATTTCAAGAAAAAGTTTCCACATTACTTTCATTACACTTTGTAATCAGGTTTTTTCCACGGTAGAATATATATCATAGAAGGTTAAGTCTTTATACTTTGAATATAATCTTGTGGAAAATACCTGGAAGTTACATAATGAAAGATCAAAACAACATTTCACATGGTATCCGGATTCAAGACGATTTGTCAAGTCAGACTTTGAGGCTCGGATTGACTGAATTTAAAAAAGGGGCAGATGATGTGTGGAAGAAATTTGTAAAATAAGGAATAAAAAAAATTGTTCATGAATTTAAAGGGTGTAAATGAACGGAATTGGAACGGATCTGTTAGGACAGAAATAATAAGCGTATAGCATAAACAAAATATATATTTATATGCATGTATACATTTAGAGTATGCGGTTCGATTTTGTAACTGTTAGATCAATAGAAATAGCAGAAGGGGATTGAATGCTGTGAAACATTGAAAGGGAAATGGGGAGAAAACGTGTGTAATCTCCAGGACATGAATTGAACATTAACGAAGACGAAAGTGTGCATGCAATTCATGCAATTGAAACCACCGAAAGGAGTGTTATTTTGTGTTTAGTACGAGAAATGTGGAATATATTCTACTCACATAAAACAACGGCAAGTCTCCCTTCAACAACATAATAGACTGAATAATAACCTTAGTGTAGGATTATAAGTTGGTAGTTCCGAAATTGTTTTGTTACGAGTGAAATTGTAGCAAGTATTTCCCTGCTATGGCATTACAATCTCTCTATATGCGTTGTAGAAAGTAGGTTTATTTACTCCTAGAAGTTAGTTACAACAACTGTTAGAAGTCACTAATCACTAAAAACTAGTGATGAATACCCATTTGCGTCTAATCACAACTGTGAAATATACCCGAAATAAATTACAGGGTAGTTGGTAGTTTCCATATTTCTCCATGAAAGTTCCAAGTGGAGTAGCAACCACGCCAAAAAGCAAGACAGACTATGCTTAACACTCAACATTGTACAATTCCAATTTACGTGCATACAGTTAATCTAATAATCATCTTATCAATCCTGTTATTCTTACTAGTCCCGTTTATTTTACTTTTAGCTTTCGAACAAAGCCATATCATATATAGTTTGGTCAAACGAGCATGACACAAGTATATAGCAAGGCTTGGGTGGAAATGAAATAGTTACAGCAACAACGTACAAAGAAACGCGACACACAGCAGATATTATGGGGAAATAGTTTTAGAATTTTTTCCAGAAGAATATTATTATTCTATGTAGTCTCAAGAGAGTCGTTAGAGATTTTTTGTTCCATTTATATTTAGTGCATGAGCTTTTGCATTTTGGTGCAGCTTGATGAATAGTTTACCCTTTTCTTTATAGTATAAAAACTACTTTGCGCATATACTGGCTCACTCATTGTCAGAGGAGAAAGCTTTTATTTTGTGATATTGAGACAGATTGAGTTTGATAACGCCAGTTGCATCAAATAAATGCACTCTGCATTTGCTGTTTGGTAGGGAATCGACGGAAGAATATTTTAAATATTTAAATGAAATAGGAGTTGTGCAATGTGTTGTCAAAAGTTCTCTATATTTGCGTTATGTAAAATATTGAAGTATTCAGCAATGCTGCAACTCGTGTAATAATATGCGTATTTTTTATAAAATCTGAAAATGAATTTATGTCTTGGAAGGAAAAGTAGAGCGGTGAAGATTGTATTATTGTGTAGTTGAGTATAAAGAGAGAAGGAAAGTGTTCCGAACTTTTGCACAAGAAGACGATATATGATGAGGAGCGATGAGTACAAGTCTCATATATTGTAGGGAGTGAGGAGAGTAAAAGGATATCATCATCATCATCAGAGAACATGAAAGAGAGATCTTTGTGTTTTATTAACTGGAAGCAGGCTCGTTGAATTCATGAATTTATAGGATGAAAAGGAGCCGACATGTGTTACGAAATAGAAAATATACAGCTAGGTAGTAGTAGTAGTAGCAAGAGAGAGAGAGAGTATTATTATATAGGAAGGACGATGAGCATTTACACTCCACATTGTTCGTAATACACATGACATTTGTCCTTTTCCCGTGACAATTGATCCTTCTCGATTATCGCTCAACGAAGGATGAATCATAAAAAGGGAAATCATTTCAGGATTTGATACGATCATCTCTCTCTCTCTCTAGGAATAGGAGCATTGCAATTCTGCCCGTGTTTTCTCCGGAAGGGAGTTTTTAGTGTCTCAAATTCCCTCCTTACTCTACGATAGATTTATATATACACGGGTGTGTATGTCATGTAATGTATATAGGAGTTTATTCAGTCGACAGTATAAATCTCACGCAGTGTGAAAACTTAAAACATGAAGAGAAGGATTCTTGCAAAGAGTAAAGCTAGACGAACCGGCAATTATTCCCGTGTTATCCAAGGACGGAATCGATCTCTGCTGTGTATAGCTAGTTTGCCGTTGAAGGATGCAAATGCAATTTCACAGGATTCCAAATAAGGATGCGTAGTGCATTCATTATTATTCAATCGGAATATACTCCGACCGACCGACAAATCGAATCCCTAGTGAATCACAAATTTACACACATACACAATGCAAGTTTTATTGCAGAGTATTAGCAACTGTAGGACTCTCCAGTTAGTCATTCATATACGAGAGAGAGACTAACAGAAAATAACAGCAGATGAGCTAAACGCTAATTGAAGGGAAAAGTTGTCCATAGAAAATCTCTTAACCTATTCATACATATCGTTTATATCCGTGGATGGTCTCTTATTCCAATCTCCACTTCATAATAAAACGGGAAAAGCATAAAAACTAAAAAGATGGGGTTGTAATAAAAAAAAGTTATAAAAAGCTGAAGGCAGAAGTAATTCTTTGAGCAATAAAGAAATAGTAACATTTTCTCTTGTGCATTTTGTCCAGAAAATATATGCAGGAAATAGGAAACTCAATGGGATGGATCTGAGAGATCCTCATCGCAAGACAGGAGCAATACGAACTCTCCACACGTTTTAATACTCTCTTCGCATAACTTTAACAACATCATCTTTATCATCTTTAGACTTTTAATGACATGAATAATATATTAGACTCTTTTAGACCTTCTTCTTGTTTTATTGTTAGATTTCGTATGGGGGAGGATGATTCTGATTTCTAGATTTCGTAGCTCAAATTATACATCTGCAAATTGCAATTGCTAGAAAACTGAGTGGCAATATTGTGATGTCATTTTACTCATTTTTGGGTGCTTCTTGAGACGTCAATGGACTTTTTATGGTCACTCATTGATGAACAGGTTTCAATTTTTAATAATGGATACGAATGAAGAATTTTAAGTTATCTAAAGTTGTAAAGTTCAAGTTTGGACATGTCTGTATGTTCAGTTTTCAATTTATTGGTTCATCATGCTTACATTAAATTACTTTATTGCTTTCAACTTTGCAAGAAAATGCGAAAAGTAAGTTTCTTCATCCGTCTGTTTTCCAAGAAACTGCAACAGACGTCAGTAGAGCCAGACATACAGACATGCAGGGAAGCAGGAACTTTTATAATAAGAAAGTCTACATATATATAATATATACATTTGGTGGTGGAGTAAGTGTTGAGCTATGAATTTCAAGCTGATCCTTTTATGCTATACTTCCTTTGACAGACACTGCAGAAAAGGCTGAGCGAGCCTTGGTTTGGCTTCTTGGGAAATTGTACTTTTTTCCTTAAAGTAAGTTTCGAGACTGTAGAGAGCAGTCTAGACAGTTTTGCCAATAGTTTTATTATCTTTCTAGTGTACCCTTTTTACTTTTGCAGTTTACTGCAAGTGTGAAAAAATGAAGAAAACTAGACAACCAAGAGAGCGAAGAATTTAAAGTAGATTTTGTTTTATTGCTTTTCGTGAAACACTAATTGCTGTAGGTACCTCGATGTCTATATATATACATATCCGTGTATTTATGAATTTGAGCATGTATGTATAGAGAACTGTACATAGTTACTTTTACAATTTGCAACAATTGCCATTTTGTTCATTTCTTTCATGAAGAAAAAAGCACCCAATTAATCGGTCTCTTCACGATGAATGAACGCGTACGAAGTTCGCGTAGGTGTCTGGATTTTCCGCATATCCCTGTGAAGAATATTAAACTACATTCTCGTGTATTTTTATATCAATATGCTAGTCAGCACAAGAGAATATAGAAAAAGAATCAGGAGGAATTTTGAGTGGCGAGGATTTTATGTCTTCGACCTACCGCCAGGTTTATTTTTTACGAATTTTACTGGTCGACAAGAATTTCGCAACTTTATGTGAGTCTTTTCTTCTTCTTTAGCAATGACTGCGACTATACGCAAACAACGTAGTGACCTTTTCGCAGACGTGGGACGTGGGGTGGCCAAAGATTTTGATTTTTGAGAGGCCACACACACAAAAATGCAAAACTAGACATATTGGGTTGTCTCCTTCCTTTTCATAAGTCTCTTTTTTAACGATTGGGATTCTGACTATTCTGAAATATCTTGTGAGCTACCTGTCAGTTCTATATTAACACGTCGAAGCAATTCTCTCATCTCTTTTCTATACACAATGCATATATCATGTGTGTCTTAATCTCTCGAAATAATTAACACTCGTTCGGAGAATTGACCTACATTTAAAAAGATGCGAAGTTCAAGTAACACTTTTTGCGTTAGTCCTTCTTGGACTTACAAGTGTGGTGCTAATTTATGACTTCTCAAACTGTGTGAATAACGATGAACTGATGATTAACATGAGAATGTTTGTACAGCGTTTGCATGTTGTCTCACGTTATATATGAAATGAAATTTACACGTGTCAGTTCGTCTACCTGTACGCATATAGTTCTCGAGTTTGAAAAGTTATATTGTACTAGAATAATCTGCTGACTCTACACTTCACATTTCTGCATTTGTTTTTTATGTAAGGACCACTCTATAAATTTCTTTCGTTAAAATCTCGTCCCTTTTGTGTACACTGATGTTGCGTTTTGGGGTAAATTCTAGGAAGACGCGGAAAGAAAGATTGTGTGAAAGATTACCTGCTGTAATAATATCCAGAAAGTTGCCAGTCAAAACTTTTCCCTACCTACTCTGATTATTGACAGCCCTTGTAAATTTAATTTACGATGTCGGTACTTATACAATCACACAGTCGAAGTTAACAGCTTAAAGATCTGATGATGAAGGAACCCTCCTGCGTTGCGGAGACCATCGGAAGATCATTCTCACAATGAAGGAGTTTGTGTTTGAACAAACCTGGAAAACTCATCGAAGGACAATGCAAGAATTCTACCTGACGGTATGCAAGAAGAATGCTCACTTAAAGATGGCATTATGGCAAAGATTTTTTTTGAACGAACAAATGAATTATAAATAGACGGAGTATAACAACTAATATATAGATTTCATAGTGGACATTACACTGAATAAACAAAATGCGGTTCATTGATATTTTGGTCAACCGATTTTCATGAATGAACTTAATTCATTCGTATATCCTATAGTTTCTGGTGGTATGTGCAGTTTGAATTGCTACAAAGAGTGCGAAGATTTCTATCTCATTCACACCCAAATCTACCTTTGAAGCCAAAGCGTATATAAATCTTGATTGAATAAAAGAAAGAATGAAACGAACATGAACAGAGAGAGAGAGAGAGAGAAAGGTCGTTATTGGTGAGTTGCATTCCTCCTAAAAACCGGAGACAGAGATGCACACACCTTTATTGTTTGCTTCATCTTTTCTTAGTCCAATGAATTATTACATTTTGGGAGTTCAGAAAGATTTTTCCTTTTCTTTCACCAATTGTTCTGACTTTTTCAAACTCACATAAATTGCTACTCCTCTTTTCTATTACTTGTACAAACTTTTGGACGCGATAACTGCCAGCCCTTCTCATTATCATGACAATATTTGCTATTGTGTGAATTGTAACATTTGAAGCAGAACGCATTCATTCATTAGACAAGAATGATGTTTTCCTGTTCGACATATTTTGTGGTGGTGGTGGTGGACATGATCGTTGTTTGCTTTTAGATTTTTAGATCTCCAAATTTTGAAGTGGGCATTTTATTTTTACTTTTCGTAGTGGTTGAAGACACCAAAGGTCTTCCTGTGTGGCTGATTGCATCGATCTTTCATCCTTTATTGGATATCTTGTCTTTGTGCCATTGAAAATAAGTGACTGTGGAGTTGGTTTGGCTTGTTAGCACTTCCACAGGATTTCCTGTTCTTTTTATTTCGGACACTGTGCAATAAATTAGAGATTAGATATTATAAAAGATCCTTGTAAGTGCAGTTGAATGAGATGCTTGTATATATTTCACAACAGATAAAGGATTTGTGATGGAAGGTTTGTTTTTGTTCTTTTTGATTGAATAACTAACCGACCACCTGGGAATGTGGAGTTTTCCTAAGAAGGAAATAGCTTGAATTATTTTGCAACAACGAAGGTTGTATACTTCGAAGAAAACTCTCATGATTAATCTCAGAAACAGTTTATTAATGATTCATAGAAAATAGAAACAATATAAGGCTTGCTGCTTATAAAAACCTGAGTACACGTGGCAAGCGAAAGAATGTAAAAAAACATTTTGTGTTTCTGGAAACTTTCACAATGAACGAGCGATACTGTGCAGTAGTCCGTATCCTAAATGATCTAATTACGCTTCCTTTCAATCATTTAATTATATCTACGTAGAAATCCTATTTCGGTTCTATCAGCACAGAACTTTCTTTCTATTTTGTTACTTATTAATCTTGTCCCACCTGAGGCAATTTGTCATGTGTGTCATTCATATAATCCCCAGAATCTTAATGGGGATGTAAACACATTTAAAATCTAAGACAAGGATCTTTTAATTTATTACTGTCACCTCTCCGATCACGTTCTAGTCAATAAAATATTGTTTATTTCCTCCTTCCCACCATATGCACAATATATTACGAGTGCCCTGTACAAGACCTTCTATTCTGCGTTCCATTTACAGTCGTAGCAAAAAGTTATTTCAACAGAATAAACAAAATAAATAATATGTTGGCAGGTACGTATATATATATAGATACGTTTTATGCAAAGTGTGTAAAGTGTGTGTGTGTGTATCTTTTGTGAAGTTTAAAAAAGATTACAAGAGAAAATAGAAAGGATCTAAAATTGTACTTAGGGAAGAATATGAAGGAGAGAAGAAGTGTGGCCTCCGGACTCCTCTCTTCTTGACTTTCACCGAATCGGCACGTGAATCTTTCGCATAACAAACATTCATCTTTCTTTCCTTGTGAGATAACTTTTAAACTCGTTTTCATTCTCAACTCGTAGTTTGTACGCACATCCTTTTAGATTGAGTCCCTCAGAGGAGATTTATATTTCTTCTTGCTCTACTTCAACAACAAGGAATCTGCGAGAAAAGCGGTGGATAAGAAATTCCCAAGAATAATTTAGAATGTTGGCTAACCTCCGGAGAAATATGTGACACATCCCTCTCCACTTCACTATCATATCTATCCTTCCACAATTCCACAAAAGTAGGAAACTTTTGACTTAGGACTTTCACTAGTGTGGTAGTGGTGGTGGTGATGAGGATATAATCTCATGTGTACAAGGTTAAGTGCGTAAAAAAATCTACGCTCAAGTTTTATGTATATACGTACTAGTCCTCGAAGCCCGTGTATCTTCCTCGCATAAAAACGACGGAGATGAACAAAATTTAGCTTTTAAATTAGTAACTGGGCTCGTAACATGTACTGTACTATCCTGTACAGGACCCTCTGTCCCTGAAACCCTTGCAATCCCATCTAATCTTCTAATCTATTTTTGACGCCTCTCGACCATAAGGTTTGATAGAGCTTTTTGACCTTTCGACAACCAAAATTAGCCTGCAAACTATACATTATCATCGTTTCCAACAAACCTCATATTAAGTTTGGAATTCAGGCTGCATTCCCACCAACATTTCTTGTCGTTGCAATACTAGAACAATTTGCTTTTTGTTTTTAAACCATCGTCGAAATTTCTCTTCAAATCATTAATGAATACCATGTTAATTGCTAATAATAATACACCCTGTAATGTAAATCCTTCTTTCATGCAACAACAAAGACAACACGATATGTACAAAATGAGACAAACGAGGGGAACCGGAATTCAAAGGTGCGTTCCTTGTCACGCGCGTAATTCAAAGTCGTGCCTAACTCTCCCGATACAAGACCACGCGTGTGTGCCATCGCTCTTGTGCCAATTAATCTAAATCGATTTCCGTGTATGACTGACATCAGAAAGGAGTCCAATAAAATGGAGAAAGACCAACAGACGACGATGCCGTCCACGTCAATCGCGGAAGATATTGCGATGAACGATGTTGAAGTCGCCGCCGCCGCCGCTTGCGCCTCGATTACGACTACTATTCCAGCAGAGCTGGCACTAAACGAAGTGTATGCATCGCAGGAGCAAATCGAAGCAGTTTTTTCAAACTATCTCGTAAGTGTACAATGATTGTTACATTTTTTGATCCCGTAAAGCTTAAGATACTCGTAGCTTTCCCTTACAACTGATTATGAGATGCATTGTGTGATTTTTGCCGTTTAGATTGCTGATAATATTATGTCTCACTTGAACTTTGGGGACTTGCAAGCTGCACGTGAAGTGTCCAAGACCTTTCATGGCATGGTGGAAACTTGCGAGCGTTTCAAGGACGCGGAGGTTCTTTGTATAACCTCAGCAAAGCCTCCCATTAGTGAACTAAATTGCCTTTTGGAGTCTGGAAGAATCTGGCGTAGAATAAGAATTGGCATGTCTCTCTGGAATGAAAGTTTACGGAGCCAAATCAACCGCGTTTTGGAAAACGTGGAATTCGTACAACTCATCAATGATTCTGTTGCTCCTGATACGGAAGGAATTCGGTCAATTATTCCGTTCGTTCAGGACGTAGTTAGCTCTACCCCGAATATTAGGCACGTTAAGATTGTTCATAAATTGACCTCACGAAGAATCAAAGAATCTGAAGGAAATATTAATGGCCCTGATGAAGTTAGCTCCAGAAGCGATTGACTAGAATGGTAATATGCCTTGGTGACTTGGAATTTTGAGATGCATTTTGTTAAGTTTAAGTACGAACAGAAAGAAGGACAACCGCTATTAGTGAAATAGAAGATAATAATGTATCTGTATCATAGACCCAGTGATCGAAGAAGAATGGTTTCATGCATATCTTTAGAGATTTATTAAAAATCTCTTCGTTTATGAACTTAGAAGATCTCTGCGTGATTAATTGATCGCGTGTGTGGATGAAAAGTTCAGTTTATTTTGAATCTTACCAATGTACAGAAATGACGATAATAGATTCGTAGAAAAGATTATGAGGATTTACTAAAAATGCTAGGGATTGGGAAAGTATCATTGAGAACATTGAAATGACGTTAAAAGAATTTGTAACTTATCTCAAAGGGGCGTTATTATTGACTGTGTGTGCTTCTCAATTTCACTCTCCCAGCTACTGTTTAATGTTCAAATCTGGTCTACAGGGTTGTTTCATGTGAGAAGACCTTTATGTAATAAGTTAGTTCCACTTTAAAAAGTGTTTTAAATGTTTAAATCGTGTCTTGTTCACTTATTCTCCGAATCTAGTTGTATATATGCGTTCTGTAGATAATCTGAAATCTAATGGGATCTGTGGGTGGTCAGGATATCATTCATAACTTGTATGTATTACTTAAATGGATATCTTCGCTGCCAGTACGATCTCCTCCTGCTTAGTAACTCATATTTATTTAAGTGGGGTGATGATAATCTTCTTTATACTCAATGAGATAAGTAGTTTTTTCTTATTCTAATCATGTGTCAGTTTTAAATATTAAATAGATATTTGTAGTCATAAACTTGTGGTTATTGAAATTCGATTTGTCTAAATCAACTAGAACTATACTGAAATTTTGTGGATTAGATATCTCTGTTCTTTGAAATATGAGATGTGTGATGACAGAAAATCGTGTTATTTGTTTTGCAGAAAAATATGTTCCTAACATAAATAAATACACAAGACTGCGAGACTGAAGAGATGACCACAAGAAGTAATGATAGTAATGATACAACATGGCTATGCATGGGTTTTCACTTTTTTGCTTATGTTTTTCTTTTTCACACCTTCTCGCAGTGATTTCCCGTTTGCGTGTGTATCTTTATATTAGAAAACTAACAAAAACAGCTCTAGACTTTTGTGTCCACATTTCTATACATACTTTTTCATACTTAGGTATATACCTACTACTACATATATACGTATATTGTTAGCTTAACAAGCTCAGTGCTCCAGCAATGATTACACTTAATTTTTTCGCCTTGTCTGCATTTGGAATTTTAGATGTGTGTGCAGTGAACTGTGTGAGAGAAATTATAAACTTCTATATAAACCACGGTGTGAGTCTGTTATGTTGTTGCGTTGTGGAATTCTTGTGAATTCACACACACAGACAAGGAGCAGACAGAGGAAAGAGATGAAAGCAAAAAAGATTTTTTGATTATAATGGGACCTTCTTGACGCAAATCGTTAAGTGGCCGAGAAATGACGAAATAATAAGCATCTCGTATAAAGTATACCGTGGTCAGTGAATATTTGGGAATTTTAGGAACTGCACACACACACACGCTGAGTTGTTAGTGGTTGCGTTAAATTATTGTGTTATAGGTAAAGAGGAACGTGAGAAACTTTTCGGAAGTTGTAGGAGATCGTGTAACACGTTGCATGTATATATACATATATGTGCATGGCGGAGGTTTAAAAAATATTTTCTCGTTCGCATATAATGACAAATTACACAGCGGTTCTTGTAATTTCTTATGCCTTATGCTTCGTCGTCTCGACGAAATCCTCACCATAAAACTTGAATCAGTTTGAAGAAGCAACGAACCTTGTAATTTCCATATTACTCAAAAACTCAAGCAAAAGTCTGTTCATTTGCCGAATTTTTTGTTTTGCTCCTGCCAACTAAACAGTTTTTGTGCTTGTATGATCATTTATTGTATAGATATGCTCCCGAGTTGAATGATATAAAGAAGATCCTGTGATGTGGATTTCGAATTTCGGAAGAAGTTTTCTGTTGTAATGAAGCTATTTGAATGCAAACACGTAGACAGAGTGTGTTTTACCTTCCGCTTTTGTAAGAAGAGTCGCATCTCTTGTTCCGCTTCATGTTTGCTCTCATTAAGTTATTTCTTGGAGTAAAAACCATAACGAGTTGCGTTTTAGATGTTAGAGAAAATGTCTCTTTGCTTTACTAACAAACCAATGAAGATCATGATGATGATGATGATTCGTTGATTTAAATATGAATAAAAGTAGGTAAAACAAAAAGAATTCAAAGAGTGAGACACGAGTAATACATGTAAGATAGAATCTTTCTCTCTTTTCTACTGGTTAATATACATACAAACCCGATAGCGCGATGACCGTTAGTACATGTGTGACCTGGTGGTTTAATTGCATAGTGGAGAAAATAATGATGTGCCCTTAAACAAAAAACACTGCATATGCATATATGTAATTTACAAGTCGAGAAGTCGGAGAGAGTAGTTTGTCTGGTGTGTGTGTGTGTGTATTCTGTCTGGTTTGGTTACATATATATAGAGTAGAACTTTCAGCTTTAGTTGCAGCAACGAACAGCAGACAACAATAATAGTGGAAGGGATAAAAATACTCTCGTGTGTGAAACATATCACCATTCCAGACGACTTAATGTGTTACACGTGAATGAGACAAAAAGGGAGAATTACTTACAGACAAACCCCATTCACATTGTTTTTTCTACTAATGTATGAAAATATTGAGCGTGTGTCTTTAAAAAACGCTCTTTCACTTTTAAGGCAGCAAATTAGAAAAAGTCGGGTAGAGTTAAATAAGAATTTCTGCTCCTGCAGCTTCAAATCGTAGGAAGAATGTGGTGCGTATTTTTATTTATTATAGAGCACATGGATATGGTAGAAATGTGCCGAAAGAAATGCATTAAAAATAAAAATATAATAAGTTTTAATGGGAAACTCAAGGGAAAAAGGACTTGGACATTTAAAGGAGAGAGATCATCATATTTTCATAATAGTTTTAATAGGTTTTGAACTTGAACAAATCTTCTGTAGATCATTTTACTTGTACGAGTGCGATAATTGATATTGCGGGGTTATATAGCATCATGAAATGGTGGTGGAAATGAAATATGTATTCAATTTATTGAAGCGTATTTGTTTTTCGGAGGTAAAAAGACGTCCCCCACGCTGAGTTCTTACACGAGTACTCTCCAAAGGGGGCTTATTATACGGCTTTTTTATCTCCACTTTACATTTGTTAGATTTACTTGTAAGCTTTATGTGCACAGCACAGATGTATTCGGATCTCGGAGTATAATTTTAATTAATTACTTTTGACTATGTGAGTAGTTGAGTAGGTTGAGTTGAGACGTTGAGAGGGTTGAGACACGTTAAATAACATACCACGTATGATATGATATATGTGTGTGTGGGTGTGCTTTGTCCTAGTAAAAGTGTTTCGTAGAAAACATCCCTCCTAATGTAATGTAAACAATTTGAGTGAAAAGTGACTCTCTGTGCGTCATTCATGTGTGTAATCTGATGAAGAAATTAGTATCCCTGAGGTAGGTTCTGCTTGAGAGAAAACTCCTCTGCAAGTACTTCATGACCCATTTGCACTTTGCACTCACAGAGTTTAGGTGTCAAGTTTATGACCACAACACTTCTCTGTACCTGTTTGCATTGCTTTTTGCTATTATATGAGTTTGTGTGCTTTCATCCCCAAAATTCCATTGAAACTTTTACACTGACACAAACTACAAACATACATGAGAAATATTTCTGTGTCAAGTGAGGAGGCGATAGTTTCGTTTTTCAAAGGGAGAGGAAGTTTCTAGCGCATAGTAGTAAATAATAATACTTGTACAAGTGAAGATGAATTTCTTTATAGTCATCAGAAGAGACCACCTTTGGTGACGAACCTTTTTGCTAATTGTGAATGTAGGCCGGAGGAGACTGCACCCAATAAAATCAATTTTATGACGATATTGAGAGGATACAGAGGAGGAATATATAAAGCAATTGAACTATTGAAGAGGAATATTTGTTGACAGAAAGGTTAGGGACTTTGTGAGCGAATATTATTATTGTCACTTGTCAATTTGTCATTCAGTGTGCAGGTTCACTCGTATTTATTGTCCAGTACAGTCGTAATAATAAAGAGAGACAACTTTTATAGACATTTTATTACGGGAGAGTATGACCTGTACGATGTATGAGAGCGATCGGGAGAACATCCCATTATTTCCTGGACAAGGTCTTCATTTTACAACATTTTATTTATTGTTGTATTTTGTATTTGATCTCTTTTACTCTCTGTAAATTGTTATTTGTACTTACACATAAAATATATTTCGTGAGAGTGGATTTGATGATGACTATGTACACTTGCGAGACTCGAAAGAGCCATACAATGATTTGGAGATTTCTCTTTTGAGCCAATGTAACTTGCTGTCAGCAAATCCAAATGATAATAATTTACCGTAGACTTATTTTATTTTATTTCTAGTGAATGATGATTGGATGGTTTCTGACGAAACTCAGGTGACGCTTTTATGACAGATGACAATTATATTGACATGAGGATTCCAATTGTAAGTAGAGATTACCTGTTGTGTGTGCTTCTACTAGCACATGTTTATACTTCAGTAGATTTTTTTACTTACACCTGTTTTTCTGATAACCCTGTAGATCCATTGGAATTCGAAGCGTCTTCCTCAAAAAATGTGATGCAGGAAAAGATGTTCCGTTGAAACTCAAGAAATCCTCGTTATGCGAAAGAAGTTAAAACTAGCTGAACTTCTAATTTACCATAGTCTTTAGAGCTGAAAATGTAAATCCTTCGCATCCTCAAAGGCCTAGCAGTGCTACAACTCTTATTTCATTCAAGTAAGTATAATACACTCGATTTCGTAGCTCATAGTTTATGATGTTTTGTATATGAATGAGTTTATATGGATCTGTTGCAGGTATTTCTAAATAGGTCCAAGGTGCTTCCCTATCTATATATCCAACCACACATCCAACAAGTTATTGTACGAGAGTCCAATAATCAGTCAGTAAAATTCTAGTTAAATTGTCATAATTGATTTGCATGTTTACCTCCTGTACATGCGATGACAAAGGATGCGGCGACGAGTAATTGTTGTATTGGCTTTTAAATCTGCAGTGATTTCATTTGTAACAAATGACAAATGATAAGTGAATCTTTATCTCGTGTTCGCTGTCCGTGTCCATGTTATAGTTTATATTTGTGTGAGTCACTTATTTATTACGTCCGGTTTAACTTTTGTATAAGTATATATGTAAAATGTCATCATGTGACGGAACAAGTGTATTATTATTATTGAGACGTATTTAAGAGTAAATATAAAAGTTTGTTCCATATGATTATCACAGCAGTTTCAGTACTTCAGTGTACATATCCTGTGTACTTATTTTTGGTGTGACTTTTACCATGTATTACTCGCAATGACTCTCATACATGCTTATCATTTGTTGTTTAAGTTTTGGGCTTTTGAAATTAGATTACGCATGACGAATGACGGAACATTTTTGTATTTCAAACACTTCAACAATAACAGTATATGATAGTGTTGCATTTAGGGAGATAAAATAGTTTATAGTTGTTGAGTACTCAGGATATCTAATGTTGACGACTCCCACGGCCATACCACACAGACTTAAGCATATACACACAAGTTAAATAGTTAAACCCGAAGTTCATCATTATTGTTAATTAAAATGCACAAAAGCGAAAGGATATTCATTGCCATTAACTCCTGGAAGATCACGAGAGACGTATTCAGTTAGAGTCGTTCTGAGTGATCCTGAGATTCGTGTAACAGATCCATTAGCCTCTTCTGTTTTATTCAACTGCAACTGGGGAAATAGGTACGGCAAAAACTAGTTGGAAACTATAGGCAAGTCATACGAATGATATTTTTGTACAGTCTAACTACATCCCGCGATACGAGACAATATTATAGTGTTGCGATTTTTTTGTGTAGGTTGATCAACAAAATCCAGCGGTTTGTTGTCTTTGGTCTTGAAAGAGGTACACAAAAAATTCAAAAAGGAAAACATTCGTTTAATAAGAAAGCTCTGGTAAGATTTTACGCTAAGTTGTTTTAGAATTGAAATTTTGAGAAGCGTTGTAATAATAAGTTGGTGTTATTTAAATACAGTTATAGCTCAAGATGGGCCAAGACACAGAAGTAACAATTGGCGAAGGCAATAATGCAAGTGCAAGTGACGCTGCAAGAGAATTGAATGAAGTGACAGTTCCCTTGAATTCCCCGTACAATGAGACGACGACGACAACGATTTCTTCAGGGAAGGATAGGAATCGTGCGTCATTTGTGAAACGTGTACAATCTGTTTCAGCAGACAATCCTCCAACGAGTAACCCTTTGGGATTTGCAGCAGCTCTTTGTGGATTATGTACAGCAGGTTTCTGCGGAATCTTGTTACTCGGGCTAGTTAACATAATTCCCATTTCATTCATTGCCATCGGAGTGATTTACTGGGATAAAGATGAGAACTGCACTGCTGCAGACATCGCATTGTTGCTGGTCATTGGAGGGGTAGCTCATTTGGTCCAAGGAGTGACTGGTTCTGTTTTGAAATGCCTTGAGAACCGTTCAAAAGGAAGTAATAATCCAAGTTCAGGAAACATATGTGTCCGGCTATTCAACAGCTTTTTGCAACTCTTCATTCTGGGGTGGTTCATAGCCACCTGTTATATTACGTACTCTCTCTACTCTCACGTTGATTACAAGTTCGGTGCAGCTCATGAGGATTATTGCAATCGAGTCTTGTTCCTTTTTACTTTTTGGGTACTCACGTTGTATTTCATTGTCCTGGGAATTGTCCTAGGGAGTTTGTGTTGTATTGCATGTTGCACAATCTGTTTTGCTGCTAACTGATCTTTCATTACCATCATATCATCTGGTTTCATCTTATCGTCGAGTGCAGTTGATGCACTCATTGTTTTATTCTTGTTTTTACTTTGTTTTAAATATTGATATGTTCACTTTGAAAATGTGAATTATAGATTCTAAGTCTTGTCTTGTTCTAAGTTAAGTCTTGAAATAAAATATGACGTTACTGAAGACTAATCTACATCTTCCTGAATGGTGCAGGCATCTAGTTCTTACATTTATTTGCATAGTTTATGAGGTTTTCTTCGTACCCATTGAACCTAAGGTTTAGGGCTGCCTGTCATAAGTCTGCTAGACTTTAGACGCTTCGGTGATATTTTTTGTATACAGTATACTTACAAGTTACAAGGTCTTGTGAGTGTAATTTTATTCTTTGAAAAAAAAGTTGAAATGCACAGTCACAAAATCACAACCAAACAAGCTCGAGTTGGCTGAACATAAGGAATCCTTGTGGTCATGTGGACATCGAAACGACAGATGAGTAACATGGTCGAGTAAATTCTGCCCAAGCATCAGGTGCAGTTCATGATGAATGTCTGAGTGAGCTTTATGAGGTTGTCTTTAACCGTTTTGTCCTTTACAGTGAAACGCTGACAATAAAACTTAAGTTCATTTTAAAAAAGGCTCCGAGTGAATGGGATCAATGATTTTGAATGCATATTATAGTATATTGATATCACACAGGAATAAAAAAAAACTTCTCGTGGTATGTCTTCAATTAACTGTAGTATTGTTTTAAACCTAAAGTTCTTTCTCTCTGACATCTTACAACAGCATATCCTGTTCAGCTAATAAGCAGCCTTAATTTATCAGGTGATGATGCGCTGGTCGTTAATAATTCACGCTGTCATCAACTATAATTGCTCGCATGTTTGTTCTAAACCGACTGATAATAAGATAATACATGGCTTTCATTTATGGACAAGGGGCAATTCAAACATTGCTATGTATATATTGTTTCTTATATCCCGTAGATATGCATGAGCTTAAACTAGCTTAAATATTTCATTTCAGATTCAGAGTTTAATTTCCTCCAATCAAAAAAACAAAAAGCAGATGACATCCGGTACATCCGGTGTGGTGGTTTATTCTAATCATTTCGGTAACAATACCAGGCGGAAGCTTGTCTGAAGAAATGAACCATCTGAACACACTATATATACTATATATACACACACACGTGCGTCTAGTATGTTTTCAGATTTTCTACGAAGAAAGAATAGCATAATAATATAAGGTTAGCTGCCGTGTGTTGCAGGAATATTGTATTTGAAATTCCACCCCGGATGTTGTGTCTGAAGAGAGAGACTTTGCGAGATGCATCTGTGTGTGTGCCTATAAGAAGGTTGGTGGTGGTGGTGACAAAACGCAAAGGTTCAAGAGAAGAGGTATAAAGTAAGGATAAAGGAACTTGTTGAATTTGAATCGTCCTTTTCTATTAAGAGATTGAGAGACATAATAATGAGTCTATCATTGATAAGCTTGAGACGAAATTCACATCATGTCTTAATCGTATATATTATATAGATAGGATGAATTCTAGAGCAAGATGAATTTAGGGAGCGTGTAATAAAGTGCAAGCATAACTCTTTACAAAGTTTGGTGGCGTGTATTTTGTATAAATTGCTTCTCTTTGACTACTTGAGACGTAGTCAACAACTGAAGAGGGTCCTTCACGCAGAGAGAGATGAAGAGGATGGACGGATGGATGAAGTGTACACACACAATTCAGAAATAAGTCTCAAGTTGTAGAAAAAAGAGGAAGGCGAGGCAGGAAACCCTTTCATTCCTACATTCGATTTAACTATACACGTATAAACCTAAGATATATACTTTTATATTTCAATTTAGGAGAAATGAATGAGCGAAACGATCTTTCTTCTTGTCTACTCTCTCTCTCTCTCTCTCTGTAGTTTATTATGTGTAGTTTCGATGAGATTTGTATGTATTGTTCTTCTATTGAGAGTTTCAATAGATCCCAAAACAGCAACGAAAGCTCAAGTTTCAAAAAATGGATAAAACAGATCGTGTACCATATGTAAATTTTGCTTTTTGGTACGACGCAATGATCATTGATACTGACTGAGACTTATATATAAAGTAAGCTTGTAAACTATACGCTGTTGTTGCTATCAAATACAGAAAGTATTTCAGGTTGGCTTAAGTTGCACAAAACTCTTTCAAGTTATCAAGTTTATGAAATCGTTCTTTTGCGTGGGGTCCAAGGACGTGAAATGAAACTGGTCTCAGCAATATCATTATGTGTATGATGTATCTATCATGTGTTTAGCTCTCAAATGAAGAACAGTCAACTGAGGAGCTTATTGTTTTTGAATCCGGTTTAAATGAAATACATTTATAGTACACAGTGTTTTGAGTGAAAGGAGGAAGAACTGGATGAGAATTCGCAAACATCATTTGGAAAGTGGGTCACCCAGTTTTTATGAGGAAGCGGAAGTGAAAGGTGCAAGAAGAGATGACGAATATTTCTATGCTCTCTCCGCAGAAAACATTTCACCTTCCTTATGTGCACTACGGAGAATAGCTACTTAAAGATTTCAATATATGAAATGTTCAAACAAACTTTATTTGGTTATATAAGTTCGTATTTAACTTTTGCGAGTATTAACTGAGAGAGAAACTTTCTCGCCTCGTTACCTACACGAACGACCAGGAAGGAACTAAAATATAGCCTGCTGTGCAACATGACTATGCATGCATGTGGTTTAGGAATGGAATGTTGTTGCATGCTAGAGAGACCAGAGAGGAAGCTGATTGAGAATTGCACTACGAGAGATCGAGTGAAGTCAACTTAACATTAAAATCGAGTGAAAGGGAAAACTGCAATAGCAAAAATGTTATTGAGCGTATGGGGAAAAGTATGTGAAGTGAAATCTAAAGAATTTATGTAAGAGTTCGTATATAACATGATTAAATACTGTTGAGGGAGAAAGCGACGACAACGACCAGTTCACTTGGCATTTAACACTTTCTTGGGTAAGGTAAGTGAATGGATGAGCAAAGTTCGGTGAAAGGTTTGTGCAAAACGAATCGACTCAATCAAAACTTGTTATTAACGGTTGAAGATGAACTGACGGAAGTATTAGGAAAAGTTGCGAAAGGATTATAAGAAGTGAGTTCATTGAAATCAGATGTGAGATTTTATCTCACTGCGTATTTCTTGGTATCCTTTTAGTTTTTTTCTTGAAAAGTGTTTACATTTCGAGTTTGATTATAATCTGGGGTGAACTGGGATTGGAAAGATTAGAGAGAGAAGTATAAAAGCATTACGAGCAAGTGAAGAATAAATGCAAGATCAGAGCAGAGGAAGAAGGATTTGAAAAAAACTTTTAATCCTATATAGTAGAATTAGAAAAGGTCCTTTATGGATTTTGTCTTTGAATCTGAAGTTGAAACTTAGGAACGGTCGTGTCTCCAATGCTCCTTTGCTTATCAACATTATAAGAGGGTGAAACATGACATGCAACTCATTCGTCATCCTGCAACCGCATAGAACACATAGCTTAAGATGGATTACAGGAATGTGTGGTTTGGCAGTTGATATGGCTGAGAGATGCACCCACAGACAATTTCAAGTTTTAACCACACACAAACAAATAAGTGCATCTGAAAGATAAGTATAATATGGAAGAACATAGGTAAGGGTTGCATTGCATGAAAAACTGACAAGGCTATGAAAGTAATTTGTTGAACAGAAGTTGAAAACAAAGCTTGAAATTTCAGAATCAATCTTTCAATCTAGACTTCTTGAGAGTGTCTGTATACAAAATGAGAATATGCCGACGTACGGAAAAAGAAGTCTCATATCAGTTGGACCGAGTTAAATGCACTTGGGATGGAAAGAGGATTCCGTCCGAGTATGTATTAATATATATGTATGGTTTCATGATAGTTCATTGGGTACGCATATCTTATTCCAAGAATGAATATATTTATTTAAATGTCTTTTATGTGTCAGTAAGATGCATCGATCTCTCTCGGTCTAGGGTCAAAGTGGAAAGAGAAAGAAGTGGTCTTATCTTGGTAAAAGAGATAACCTCGATGACTAAGTCATTCCTGACCTGTGTGTGGGTCTCATCTCATAGACTAATGGAACTAAAGAATATAAAGATGTGTTTTGAGATACTTCTGATGTGATACACATTGTTGTGTAAGTAACGTCGCAAGTCTTGAAAGACATATTTCCAAACGCATAAAAAGAATATTGAAAATGTGTGTATTATTATGACTACTTGTCGTTCTCGGTGCACTTTCCAAAGGAGACTATCCCGATAAGAAAAGTTGTGTGGTTGTGTATGGAAATAATTTAAAATGCAGTTTTGAAGCGCATAATAAAGAAGATAGTTCGAGTAACTGGTGAATGATGATGGTAAATGGTAACTAGTAAAGCTAATAATCTACGAAACGATAATAATTAAGTAACAAGTCTTCACAGTGAATGTATTTATGAGCACTAGGACGGGTTTATATTCATCTCGAGAGAGGACAAAAGTAATGATGAAATTATTGTTGTAGGATAATTACAGACAGAGAGGGTCATACAGTCAGCAGGCCATTGGATTGCTTTGTTGTTAAGATATATACGGACATACTGAAGCTTAAATGGTCAGAGGGTAAAGTGAAAAGAGAGATAATTCTATGGGAGCTTATCCAGTAAACTCGAATCCATTGTGTGCAGTTCATTGTGAAGACTCTGGTCGAGCTATTTAAGTATTTACCATAACCATAATCGTTATTATGTAACAGTTATATCTTCACAAACGATGTGAGTCCAGACTAGGCGAAGAGTTAGAGAGATTTCCAAAGATTTGACTGAATGCACCAGCTACACTTGCATGTATACGTTGTTGCATGGCATAGCTTCCATTTTTCATGCATGACTTTCATAGAAAATGGATCGGAAATCTCACATATAAATCGGTTGTAAACGTCAAGAATTAATTGTTTTAAGATAATGTGTAACATATGGGTGAATTTTTGAAGATTTTTAGCAGACCGCATATATAAGCACATACATATCTGAATATCACGTCAGTGTTGAATGAAGGATGATTTTATGTTGTTGGTAGTGTAAAATAGATCTTCTGAAACAGGATGTTGGACGTCTGACTAAAAGTATGAAGAGATGATGAATGAATGAATAAGGAAGGAGGGGACCCTTAAGAAGAAGATTTTGAGATTGCTGAGATTTGAGATGATGATGCTAGTGGGGAGTCGTGTTCTATAGTCTTCTTCTTTACATGGAGATTCATCTTTGAAATAGATTTCTCATGCATCTCTCTCTCCTTGTTCTTCCTTGAGTAAATAAAGATGAGAGAAAGAGCACAAGTAACTCACGCACCCTTACATTTAACAATTTTTCGAAGGTTGAATGAGAGACTTTTTGCTGAGTGATGTCTACTTCCTGAAAAGTTGGGATATCTTTGCTTAGCATGTGTAAAAAACGGGAATCTCATATTCATGACAGCATAATCACAGCTAAAGATTTGGGGAAATCAGATGCAGAAGTATATTCGAATTAATTTCAAAATTGGGAAACGATACAACGAAGTAAAGTGACAATAATATGATTTTACTCGATTACGATGAACGTATTTCCTACGCGTGGTTCATCCTCGGTTAAAAAAATATGTTGACCTGAGTGTTGTAACAAGCCTCACTCAGGCGACTCAGGATCTATATAAGGTCAAAATCGTAAAGAGCAAAACACTTTGCGGAGTGTGACGCATTGTAACTTGAGGTTGGTTCTGGTTGGAAACTATTTACCGCAACCGAAAGTACGCTACGCTGCGCTCCTACTGATAAATGTAAGCGTAGCGGTACTTGAGTAAAACTTTCACTAATTTTTGCTTAGGAAGAGGGAGTTTCGAATCCGGGGTTGGGACGATAGATTTATCACTGGACCACTGGACCACTAGTTCTTTTTGAAAGTAATCACTGAAGTTTTGCGAGTTGTCGTATTTGCATACCGAGTTAAATCATGAGTAAATACAAGTGAGATACCCACTAGCGACACTAGCGCCTCTTATGGGGCATACAAGAAAGTACCAACACTGAAGACTGAAGACACGGGCGACGTCTGGGATGACAGTGATGACACCAGTCTTGGAAGTCAGTGCGGCGTGCGTTACTTCTGAAGACCGTGTGGTAATAATCAAATCAGTGCTGAGATCTAAGGAAATTAATCTTGGTAAGTTACTAATTTTCAATTGATAATGAATGTACTCGGCGCATGGTATGTGCTTCTGTTAATATAAATGGTTTTTTTCTCATCTACCTGAGAAAGCTTATTTGTAATTTGTCTTAATTCTCTTTAGGTGTTTAGGTGTATGTGTGTGAAGAGATCAAAGTTTGAAGACCATATTATCAGCAATAAAATGGAGTGTTGTTGGGCCCTGTAAAAGTAATGTGGATCTGATTTTTGTTACCTCACAAGAACAGCGTTGTCATCTTACAACCTATGAAGTTACATGGAGTTAGTACACAGCTATGTCCTAATAATAGCAAGGGAGGGTTTATAATTTAGAAAGTGAAGGTAAAATCGCGTAGATGCGTTTATTTTCAATCACAGCCTTTTCACGCTCAATGTGCTATATGTGTAACTTAATCATTGTGTGATTTATATGTATAGGTACTCTTTGTGTGTGCAGAGTCGGATTCTAGTGTGACGTTATTAATTCAGTAGGCTCCTACTTGGCTACTTGCGGAACCCGATTAATAGATTTCTAGGTATGTTAATATGTATTACTGTTATTTGAAGTGTGTGAATCTAAATTGTTCAGGAATTCGTAGATGTAATTAAAAGTTAACGGAAGATTCGCCCCTAAAGTTAAACTAACCATACGTAATCAGCTCACGAGTAAACAGCGATTCATTATTTTGACTTTTTATTAGTTTTTATTCAATTTAGTATTTTATTATTCTCTCATCCTTCCGAGAGATTGTAAGCTACAAATCTTAGATTTTATTATTCTTGTGAGGTGAATAAACGGTGGAAGAGCCAGAGTCGAATTTATAGAATTCCATACGCACACGAATTCGTCGTACTTGGTGGTCGGTCTGCTTGTAAATTCAAAGTGCATAACAATCGGTCATGAATCATTTGAAAAAAATGTGGAGTGAATCTCTTTTGCAGCCTTTTTAACTTGACTACTTATGTTACATTCTTTCACACTCTTTTCAGAGTTCTCTATTACTTTTTGATACTGGGCTCATTATTATTTTTGTATGGCTTGTAGATTGGAGGAACCTTTAGAAGAGTAACATGCAGCAGCATCGGTATGGTCTTCGGAAATGAATCTGTCCGGTGGTGTGAATGTATGAATGCATGTGCAGCAGAAGTAATACACGGTCGAAAAGGAACTTAAAGGACCTTTTTACATTAGAGATTTATGACGACAGGTAAGGGAAATGATGCACATATTTCTTTTCATTGAAATATAAAATAGTTTTCATTCAGGAAAAGGCGAGATTTGCTGTGCAGCGTACAAAATAAGAGTACTGTTGGACTTAGAATATGGAATTGCTGGAGATGGGGAAATGGACGAAGGTTACGTTATAGGCATTCGTTTATGGGACATAATTAAATCAAACGCTCACTAATGTTACTTAAAGTAATTAACTGATATAAAAAAACTTCTATTAGATAGTAAGATTAATTCACGGACTAATAGGATTTCAAAATGATATAAGCTTGGAAGTAAATTTTAATTTAAGATAATTGGGCCTTAGTGTACTGTTAAATGTTATTTGCATATATTACTGGTACTGACAAATTTACATGTACAAATTAACTTGATATAATAATTTGTCGGTGGCAGTGCCTTGCGGAGGCCAATATGCGAGTTCGGCTGCTTGACTAGGGTGACTGTAACGGCCCTCAAAAAGCTGCAGAATGTGAAACTTGCGAATTTATGTTGTTAATAGTAATAATCTATGTAATTAATCTCAAATAGTACACGAAGGTCCTAGTTGTCTTTTAGAATTTTATTTTTCTACCTGTAATTACGTATTTGTAATCATATTCGTTTGTGAGATTATCTTACTAGTAATTAGATGTTAAAGGATAAGTTTGAATATAATTTAGGTTAAATTACATTATTTTTATGCTTTAACATTTATTGAATCTTAAGGATGAGTTCACACACTAACAGGAGTACAAGTATGTATTTGCAATTATCTTATTCTAATTAAAGTTAAGCTGGATCTTAGCGTATTATTATATATGAATTATGTAGATAGTTCCTATTACCAATAGAAATTTTTAAGTTTCACAATATTATTTTCAGCCTTTTGTTTTTCCTTTACATGTCACTCGAGTTAAGTAGGCCAACTCGCATATTGGCCTCCGCAAGGCACTGCCACCGAAAAATTATTATGCAGTCCTGTTAATGTTTGTATCTGTAATAAGTTTATTTGTGGTTCTGGTTCTCTATACTGTTAGTTTACTAGTAAGCCTGAAAATATTGTGTTCAGAAATTAATATGTAAATGACGTAAAATGGTGAAAGAGAGCAGATGAACAGGTGAATTTGTTCCGATTAAAATAGTTAAGAAACTTCTTTCGTTTCTTTTGTACACCCTGACTGAAGATTGAAACTCTTTTACCCCTGAGGACTCGGTTTTTATAATACTTTGATTATTTTGATACTCATTATATGTATTGTCGATTCCATAATATATTTAACCTGTTCCTTTTATTGATGATATTAATATTAAGCCACAACCAGTGTGCTTTGTTATTATTCTTGGCGATATTTCCTATCGGACTTCAATAACAACGCATCTCCAGGAGTTGTATGTAACAAAGGGGGAGGAAACTGAAAAAGGGTTGCCCTTCGGACAAAAAGAAGAAAAGATGCTGATCAGCTTTCCTTATTGTAAAATGAAATGTTCATGGTGAATTAGACACTTTTTATATTGATTTAGAAAAAAATCTTCCCATATTTTTGTTGTCCTTCAAGCGAAGGTCTGTTGAGGTAGACCAGACCCACCAACTGTTGGATTTAATGAAATTTTTTTAAATAAAATGATTTTGTGAGATAGTGTATCACAATCAAATGTGAAATATGAAAAGCTGGTGTGTAAAGTGAGCCTAGGATACATAGCTAGCTTAACAGTAACAACCGCAAAGTATAATTTGGTTGGCGTATATGCAGTTTCATTAGTTAATGTTAATCAACCTACCACAATTGGAATAGAAAATGGGACTTGTACACATTTTTCGTAATGTTTTTCTTCGTCTGTCTACAAATCACTGCGCAACTTGTTGTTGAAATATTGAAACTAGCAGAAAATATATTGAAATGAAAATAGGAACGGAAACCACAACAAAGAGATTTCTTGTCAAAGTCGCTTCTTTTTACAATGGAATTATTGTTACAGGAAAGCCAGAGATACAAGACAAACAACAATAATAATTGCTGTGTAATAACTAATAATAAGCACATTGGTCTCCCTGTAACAAGGACAAAGAGTTTTTATGCAGAATTCATACATGTCGCGTCCTTTTGCAAATTCTGAAGGTACTAAACTAATGATTTTTTTGTTTACTTCATTAGATGAAGTGTAGCATGTCAGCAGATGTACAACGAGCTTTGTACTGTCGTCGGGAACAAGCTAACTATATATAACTTACCTATACACATTTGCTGTTTTAAAATGACAGGTGAAAGCAAGTCGACCTGTACTTACGCAATAATCGTGGATAAATGCAAAACAGAAGGGTAGAAAGAATAAAATTGCTTAGGTACTTTTGTGTCTGTGGTTTGGCATTTTGTGATTGCTAAAACGAGGAGCGTTTGCTAGTATTGAAATATTGCGAAAGTCTAATTCATTTCCTATTGGGTTATTCTTATTATTCCTTTTCCTAGACGAGAACTCGTTAGGGACAGACTGCATAAAACATGAAATTGCATGCATGTATATTTCTTTTGTATTCTTGTGTAAGCATCAGATATATGAGTCACTTGTCGATTAAAAGCTGTGCAAAAAAAAATGCTAAGCTGCTCTTGTAGCTGGACAACAATAATACAGGTAGTTTTTACAGTTGCGTATGCTTGCATACAAAAGTACCTATCATCCTTGAATGTTCATTGTGTGTGTGCCTAACCTCGCCTCGCTTTCGATTAAAAAAATATCCCCAGTGCATAGACAAAACACTTTTTTTCATTAGACAGATGGTCAGGTTTCTCTTATATATCTTCTTCAGGCGTTGGCGTCTTTTGCTTAAAGTCGCCAACTTTAATTTCATTCGCACACGCCATATAACTAAACACAACTGCTGACGAATTCAAAGGTGTGTATTGTGCAAGTTGCTGCATGCTTAACTGAATATTGCAATTTCTTCGTGATGTGCTAGTAGATATATTATATACATGTATTTTCTGTTATTGTAGATTGTAGGTGTGTGTGTAGGTAGAAAGCGGGCTGACTGTAGGTTTAATAAAATTTCCAGACAGACAAAATAACAAGAAGGATGCATGAAATTAATTCTCGTTCGAACGGGTGTCAGTGCAAGTGATGGCTTTTTATTCTTTTGTTATATCCTCATTGCAAAATATTTAGAGAAGAGAGAGGTACTCGCGGAACTGTTATTTACGCAAGGCATGATTATATATTCGATATTCCAGGCAGAGTTGCGATGTGGTACGTATGAAAACTGTCTGTGCAGAGACAGAACATCTTGCTTGATTATTCCTTGAAGACAAAGTAGGTGAAGGTTTCGGAGTTCATCAGAATTGGTATTTTTTTAACTGGTTATCTTATTCGAACATCTGCTAATCTCACGCAATAAAGTGGCATTCTGATTGCTTGAAGCTCTCTCTCATCTGCCTAACTGTTCTTCTACGACTCTCGCATAATTTCTATCCAGCTGACTCGCTTTTATTATCAAGCTTCCTTTAAAAAAGTAAAGCTAAGCGTGCCGAATAATAAAAGCAATTTAAAATTGAGTATCCCATGTTATTATTACATTGTAATTACTTTCAGCTCCAGTTAGTGTCTCAGGAACACCTGACACTTGACGTTTGGTGTGTATTTGGCAAAAAAGTAAGGAAAAAATGATTCATGGCAGAATTTATAATTGTTTTGTAAACAGATGGAACGAGGAATCGAAAAATCTAGAGTTTCTTTGTTGAATAAATGTCTCAATTCTTAAAAGATGGTGAGAGGTGAATTGAGATACAATATAATAATAATAAATCAAAATTTCATCCAAACGAAAAGGGGCAATGTAGGAAATTGGAAAGCTGTGACTTTGATGATCGTGTTCACACATCACACTCACTTTGCTTTTGTAATGCGCTAGAAACTCCAGTGAAAGTTTTTTCTGACTTTACTACTTCATACTTATTTTTATGATGTCAGTATAAATACAATGGACACAAATAGTCACCCTAAAGTCTGGCAAACTTAAAAGTCCTGTTAAGTTTGCCAGATTTTTGTGTGACTATTATAAGTAGGAAACTTCTGATTGCATATTATTAATCCCAAGTACCACACAAGACACAAGACACGAGCTCACCAAAAGACCGTGTGTGTAGCGATTGCTGTGATTTAAGATATTAAGCGAGGCTACTACACCTGAACCGAAGAAAGTGCTTTAACTGATGATCATGATCATGCGATTAGTGTGTGGGGCAAGATTTTATAGTTTTGTTGAATGCATTTCAGAGATGCATCATTGGAATAAAAAGCAGAAGTGGTGACTTGGTGACACTAATCTTCTTCGGAATTTCGTTTACGTATTGTTGCATGTCAGTAAATCAGAAGAACACAAAGCCGTCGTCATCTGAAATGGTTCTTCTTTTTTACTATGTATTTCGTATTATTGTGTATGTGAGAAGTCATAACTGCATTGGAATTCGAAATTATTATTCTGAAACTAGAATGCCGTGCAAGTTTAAAGGCTAGATTGTTTGTGTGTAGTTTATTACATTCTTCGTAATTTTTAAAATCTATTTGATGCACGGATGCACCTGCTTTTTGATTTTATCTTTCATAAGTATTCATAACCTATTTGGGGTATGTTAAATATTTTTAATCATAGATATCACGTTATGTATTCAATAGCTCTGAAAAGTTAGGATGCACAGGTGAGCACTCTTTTCCTGGTTGAGTAATAATAGGGATCAAATATTCAGGAATCCGTTTTCTGTACCTTTTTATTTAAAGTTTTTAAGTGCAATAAGGAAACGGAATCTCATTAAAGCCTGCGGCAGTCGATGCCTACGAGGTCCAGTGTGGTTCTCTTCCTCTTATGAATCCATGCTAAAAAGGATTCGTGCTCGGACACTTTTTATGCATGGGGTTCGAACTCTTGAAGTGGCTACATTAAAAATACTGAAGTGAAAATGTTTTTTAGTATGTAACAGTCATATTAGGCCAATTTGTGCGCATTTCTTATTGTGTCTACATGGATGGCTATGTATAAAGGTAGTTTGAAGTTACTTTATGAGACTTATTCGTTATTAATGACATTAATGAGTTTGTAAGACACACTTACTCTATTAAGAACCCAGCACGAACTAGAGTATTTAAAAAGCATACAAAGAAAAATTGAGAAGTTTCAATTCGGCTTTGCTTGAGTGTCTTAATTTTTACTAGTTTTTTCCTAGCCTTCATATAATATGTGTGTATAAAACTGTATAACCGGTTTCATTTTTACTTTTTCCAAGAGATCAAGGCTTTCACAAAGATGATCTGAATTCCAATTAGACTTACGGAATTATGGCAGCTGGAAGTGTGTGTTTGACTTTCATCTCAGGAGACAGGTGTGTGTGTGTGTGTGTGTGAGACTCTGAACTCGGTGTGTAAAGATTTCTGAGCTTTCTTGTGCGTAAAACTTTGTCAAGTTCATTAAATAGAGTATGAAGTAAACTGGAAACTATTTATGTATTTATCATATATATCTATGTTTAACTGCCATACATATTAATAATGAATATTTCTTCGTGCGTCTTATTCACAGTTCTGGATTGAAAGGCCGTGTGTGTCGCTTGTTATATAAGAAATTCTCTGAGGGTACAGGTTGAACTTTGGCTTTGGCTAGAGAAGCGCAGTGGCTTGGATTCTAAGTGGAGTGAGTCAGAAAGTTAATTAGTTTGATTGAAGGGGGAGGACAAAGTTGTGAAAGTGTGCGTAGGATGAAGAGTGAGACTCCTCAAGCAGAGAAAAGAGATGTTTGCCAGCATCAGCTTCCTCCTCATTACAAGTAACAAGTCTTATATACAACTTCAGGAACTTGGGTACGAAATGAAACTTTGAAGAAATAGAGATTAAGAAGACGAGACACACACACACGCTTCTATCCATTGATATATCACTTTTGTGATCTTTGTGAGCTACCCAGGTGAAGCAGCTGCAGCTGATGATGATTATAAGAGCTTCAGGGATCTCCAGATTTCATTTTATATTAAAAGACCGAAAGAAATCTAGAGACGCTTGAATGAGTAACAGTACAACAAGGGAGATGCTCTATATATTTCATAAAGTTTAAAAAGAAACTTGGGTGATGGAGAGAAGACACCTTTTGATTATGATTCTGGGTTTGGGACTCAATGTATATAAATGTTGAGAGTGTGTCTTTGATTGTTTTCTTACACGGGATTTTTTGTGAGCATCATATCATAGCAGTGTATTGCCCTGCACCTTTTCGGAATTCAAAAGTTGAGACAAAATTGTTTGTGTGAGTTCTTCTCATGAGAGAGAGAGAGAGAGAAAGAAAGCAGGTGGGCGAATGTGTATCTAAGGTCCTGCTTCTTCTCCGCGGACTTAATTGAGTCGAAGAACTAAAGATGAACAAGCTGATATGTTTTTTGTAGAAGTCGTCGTCGCATCTTATGTTTCTACACAAAAAATATAACTAGTCAAAGATCATGTCCATTTCAAAAAGATGTTTCAGAGGAAAGGGTTCATATATTAGAGATTTCTTGAAGGATGCACAAGGTGTGTGCTTAACTCCTTATCATATATATCCAGTAGAGTTCGGCTCTACCTGTTGTTGTGTCTAACATGTAACCTGTGTGTAGGACGAACTGATTATCACACACCGGGTTTCATATGATAACTAACCAGACATATGGTGAATGTGGCAGCAGCAGATCAGAGAGAGAGTGCATAGCGGCATACGGTAATCTTATGTGCCCTCTCTAATAACCAAATTATCTTTATATACATCCTCCCTGGTGATTTACCTTTCTGATTGAAAGTATACCCAGCCACCTCCTTAATTAGCAGAGTGACGGCTAAAGATCCGAGAGAAGCAAAAGTACATTGGATTTTATCCATAGGAGACACGCGGAGACAATAATCTTTGGTTGAATCAGCACGGGTCTAAAATATTCTTTTGAACTTATTATATAACGAGCTTCTCGCACTTTTGTACGTTACATTGTAGGTTTGAAAGCTTTATGGTTTATATACGAGCCCATCTGCTTGTCTTTGGATTTTCTCGTCTTTCTTTCAGGGATGAATTGATGTGGGTGATGTCGATGTGTATAGTGATTGTGGAATTGACGATGAAAGTGTGTTGAATAGAATGAATAGCCTAAGAGCGACTTATTATTATTATTATATTTGTGTATTGAATGCAGTTGGAGAGAAAGAGAGAGGTGAACTTGGTTGGGCAAGTTATTTTTTTCATAAATATGCGACGGCTGTATTATATTGTCATTGAATATAGTTCAGAGTGGAAGTTTAAGGTCTCTTTTATAATGCAACCTGCCTATTTGGTTGTTGGAACACATCATGGTTGATCTTGATCAGTCTCCCTCAATAATGTTCAAAGATCAGGATATATATATATATATGTAATATATATATTGTTGTGAGTGTTCATTGAACGAACGGTCTAGAGTCTGAAGTGTAACGATGAAATAAAGGAATGAATTTTCAGAGAGGGTCATGGTCCAACTTGTAACTCGTTCTGTATAAGAAAAGAAGAAGACTTGAGGAAAAAAATCTTTAGAAATGCTTCCCAGAAACATCTGCTGCTCCTAACGCAACGACTCAAAGATTCAGACATTCAGAGATTCGAAGAAATTGTCTGGTTAAATGGTGAACTGCACATGTTCTAATGTATACACACACATACACACGTTCCACGATTGTATAGAAGACTTTTGGGGACATATTGCATTAGATATATATATTGGTAGTGCACTGATCGTTTCTTTGCTTCAGCGTGACAAAAGATCAGCAACGTATCTCTAGACAGAGAGATATGTATACCTTTTAATATGTGTGTGTGTGTTTCTTTTCTAAGGAAAAAAATCTGGAGGAAGAAATGTTCCCTTATTTAATCCGGTTGAACACATCTGCAGATGCACTTTGAGAAAGAAGGGGAAAAAGTGTTGCGTTGCCACAGAAGATGAATAAGATGAGATGATATTCAATCTATATGTAAGCAACACTGGACCTGACTTGTTGCAGAGAGGGAGAGATGTTTAGTTAGTCCAGTATACTTTTATGTATTATTATTATTATTGGGAACCGTATGTGTCGCGTGCAGGAGGAAAAGATGAGAGTGTAAAGATGAAAGAAGAATAGAAAAAGTAGGTTAGACCTTAGCAGCCCATTTATTTTTGGGTTTAATGATGAATCTTTCTGAGGTCCGCGTGCCAGGTGTCCAGGTGCGTCTTCTTGAGAGAGACTTGAGACAAGTCGTACTTCTCCTCTGATGAAGGTTTCGACGAGATCCCTTCAACTCAACAAAATAATAACACAATAAAACTTAATGGTAGCCTTTTCCTTGTGCGCTTCATTTCATGGATAGTGTAAGTGTAAGTTGTATAATGTTGCCTAAGGGTCCGTTTAAGGAAAATGTGTTTTCTAGAGTATTATTGAGTAATTACTGTGATCATGTTAAAAGATGGATGATGGAGGAAAAGTATAAATATATGTAAAGAGAAAAAGTACTTTGAATTTGTTAACAGGTTAACAAAGACTTCAGTGTTCATGGTATAATGTAAATGTTTGGCTGTTGGTTGTGGTTTGGATCTGGCTGTATTATTAATGGCTTTCATACGAAACAATGCGTACTTCACGATTATATAAATATGCAGAGTCGATTAATTTGTCCATTGTCCAGTGCATTTCAACGTAATAATTTGTAGTGGAACATTTTCTAAATGAATTCAACAGTTCACTACCAAGAACTGCCAAGAAGAATCTTTGAACATACTTGAAATCGAAACTCGTGAGGGGAAGGGGAAAGAGACGCTGCTGCTTTACAGGATCACCAGACTAAAAGTTCGTTTAGTAAAGATGCACTTCCTGCCATCTATATTTCCTCACGCTTTCATTACTTTGTTCTATACTATAAGCCTTTTATACGGAACATCAAGCATTAAGAACAAACGCTCTTAATTCTCTCTCATTTCTGAGAAGTAGAAGTAAAAAAAAGACAAAGAACATGATTAGGACACATGTACAGATAAGCTATATATTGCTTTGTACTCCATGGTTTTGTGAGTCCTCAACATTTAAACTTGTAAATTCGCATGTCAAATGAACAAATTAAGTACAAGTTGGCCTAAGCCTTTATGGACAGGACAAATGAACTTAACTCATATTATAGAATGGAAGGAAGAAAGCCGGGTCAAATGTACAAGAGTGTATGTTAATCATATTTAGTGTAGTGCGTGTGTGCGTGTGTCGTGTGTGGTCATTGTACAAATGAATTTGCATATAGCCCATTACTCTGATTATACTCTTGATATTCGCTTTGTCATGTTGATATGTCATGGTCAGTGTACATGTATTGTGTGCATGTATCGTGAGATACAGAACTTTTAATAGAATTGAACCCTCTCTCTCGCATATTCTATTGTTCCCTATTGTTTTTAGGTTATTTTAGATGATACGGAATAAACAATCAAAGAACCAAAAGCTGACCTCGGATGTCATGTAGCAATTAACGGGGATAACTAAATTAGGGATACGAATTTCCTGTCTCGTGGAAAACGTGAAGATATGACAAGGAAGTGTTTATTTGAAAGGGTGGCAATGCAATGTACGTACTCGTGTATATTGGTGCGGTTGTGGTGTGGTCAATTGACAATTTGTCTGAACACACAGAGATTCAACATTCCTCAATTCTTCATGCACGAAATGCACGTTTCAGTGGTTCCAGGTTTCAGTTTTAATTCATCTTTGTGGGTTGCTTATTGTTGGTAGCAGACTGGTCACTGGTGTACACATATATCTAGTTTATATTTCCGTAAAATATGCGGAAGGCTATCAAATGTCACTTTTTGGACTTGACGGTTGTCTTCCTCTCTCTGTAAATCGACTGCAACAGTCAACGCAGCAGTTCCATATATATTCCATATATATACATAAATACATAATAATAATATATCGAGTGGTTTTTTCTGAAGGGTGAGGCGTCCTGAGTCGAAATACTGCTGGACTCTGGACTAAGTTTACGTATGTATGAATATAAATACAAAAGCTCCAGTTACTTCACGTCTCATGTCTGTGTGATAACCAGATGGACGAAATGTCAATGTCAAAACTCAAAAGTTGGAATTTGCATGAGTGATTTCCTTCCTTCAATCATCCAGCAGAGTTGTGAAGTTTTGAGTTATTTGACTCTCTACTACTCGTGTTTCGCTTTTTGGCGTATAATGTTAGAGATTTCTTTATACATGCATTTTAAATGTACACAAGTTCTAGATTTCTAGAATTGAACCACACGCAGGCAGAATGATACTCAATACTATACATGCTATTGATAGTATGCTGGTGAAGTATAAAGGTTGGCAGTCGACCACATCTCCCTTGAACAATATAAATATGCGTGATATGATGGGGATAAATTGCTTGCCAAGAAAATTAACCTCCTTCCTA
>Ga0194135_10000148_pt1 | contig 40951 bp, 39 predicted proteins | sample LitLau_LLRF_2013_FD_134024 | JGI IMG/M metagenome (GOLD analysis project Ga0194135, IMG submission 134024) | Freshwater sediment microbial communities in response to fracking from North America - Little Laurel Run_MetaG_LLRF_2013 (version 2) | ecosystem: Environmental > Aquatic > Freshwater >... | reverse complement strand
TGGCTCCGGCAAAACCCGTGTGCTGGTGCACCGTATCGCCTGGTTGATCCAGGTCGAGAACGCGTCCCCGCATTCCATCCTGTCGGTGACGTTCACCAACAAGGCCGCTGCCGAAATGCGCCATCGCATCGAGCAGTTGATGGGCATCAGCCCCGCAGGCATGTGGGTGGGCACCTTCCACGGCCTGGCGCACCGCCTGTTGCGGGCCCACTGGCAGGAGGCGGGCCTGGCCCAGACCTTCCAGATCCTCGACAGCGACGACCAGCAACGCCTGGTCAAGCGGGTGATCCGCGAGCTGGGCCTGGATGAGCAGCGCTGGCCGGCCCGTCAGGCCCAGTGGTTCATCAACGGACAGAAGGACGAAGGCCTGCGCCCGCAACATATCCAGGCCAGTGGCGACCTGTTCCTGGCCACCATGCGCAGCATCTATGAGGCCTACGAGGCCGCCTGCCAGCGCGCCGGGGTCATCGATTTCTCCGAGCTGCTGCTGCGCGCCCTGGACCTGTGGCGCGACCACCCCGGCCTGCTGGCGCACTACCAGAAGCGCTTCCGCCACGTGCTGGTGGACGAGTTCCAGGACACCAACGCCGTGCAGTACGCCTGGCTGCGACTGCTGGCCCAGGGTGGCGACAGCCTGATGGTGGTGGGCGACGACGACCAGTCGATCTACGGCTGGCGCGGGGCGAAAATCGAGAACATTCACCAGTATTCCGCCGACTTCCCGGACACCGAAGTGATCCGCCTGGAGCAGAACTACCGCTCCACCGCCGGCATCCTCAAGGCCGCCAACGCCCTGATCGCCAACAACACCGGGCGCCTGGGCAAGGAACTGTGGACCGATGGCGGCGATGGCGAAGCGATCAACCTGTACGCCGCCTTCAACGAGCACGATGAAGCCCGCTATGTCGTGGAAACCATCGAGAGCGCGCTGAAAACCGGCCTGGCCCGCAGCGACATCGCCATTCTCTACCGCTCCAACGCCCAGTCCCGGGTGCTGGAAGAGGCCCTGCTGCGCGAGCGCATTCCGTACCGCATCTATGGCGGCCAGCGCTTCTTCGAGCGGGCCGAGATCAAGAATGCCATGGCTTACCTGCGCTTGCTGGAAGGCCGTGGCAACGACGCGGCCCTGGAGCGGGTGATCAACGTTCCAGCCCGGGGCATCGGCGAGAAGACCGTCGAAGCCATCCGCGAACACGCGCGCCACAGCGACGTATCAATGTGGGAAGCCATGCGCCAGCTGGTGGCCAATAAAGGCCTGACCGGTCGCGCCGCAGGCGCCCTCGGGGCCTTTATCGAACTGATCGAGAACCTCGCCGCCAAGACCCTGGAAATGCCCCTGCACCTGATGACCCAGACGGTGATCGAGCAGTCCGGGCTGATCGCCTACCACGAAGCGGAAAAAGGCGAGAAAGGCCAGGCCCGGGTGGAAAACCTTGAGGAACTGGTGAGCGCCGCGCGCAACTTCGAGAACAGCGAGGAAGACGAGGACCTGACGCCGCTGGCGGCCTTCCTCGGCCACGCCTCCCTGGAAGCCGGCGATACCCAGGCCGACGAGCACGAAGACAGCGTGCAACTGATGACCCTGCACAGCGCCAAGGGCCTGGAGTTCCCCTACGTGTTCCTGGTGGGCATGGAAGAAGGCCTGTTCCCGCACAAGATGAGCCTGGAAGAACCCGGCCGCCTTGAGGAAGAACGCCGTCTGGCCTATGTCGGCATCACCCGGGCGATGCAGAACCTGGTGATGACCTATGCGGAAACCCGTCGCCTGTACGGCAGCGAAACCTACAACAAGGTGTCGCGCTTCGTCCGCGAGGTGCCCAAGGGGCTGATTCAGGAAGTGCGCCTGTCCAACAGCGTCAGCCGGCCTTTCGGCGGTGGCCAGTCGCAGAGCACCAGCAGCCTGTTCGGCGGCAGCGAGATTCCGGACACCGGCTTGAGTCTCGGCCAGGCCGTGCGCCATTCGGTCTTCGGCGATGGGGTAATCCTCAACTTCGAAGGTGCCGGCGCCCAGGCCCGGGTCCAGGTCAACTTCAGCGAAGGCAGCAAATGGCTGATGCTCGGCTACGCCAAGCTGGAAGCCATCTAACCCCACACGATCCGTAGGAGCTGGCTCGCCAGCGAATCTCACTGGCGAAGATCGGCTCCCGGGCCTCTTCGCCGGCAAGCCGGCTCCTCCAGTCAGTGCAGAAAAGGCAGCGCGAACATGGGTTCAGGCTTTTTTTCTTCGTGGACATTCTGGGCGCTGCTCTCGGCCACTTTCGCCGCTTTGACGGCGATCTTCGCCAAAGTCGGGATAGAAAACGTCAACTCGGATTTCGCCACCCTGCTGCGCACCGTGGTGGTACTGGTCAGCCTGGCCTTGATTTTGTACGCAACGGGCCAATATCAGTCCCTGGGATCGATTTCCGCCAAGAGCTATCTGTTCCTGCTGCTGTCCGGGCTGGCCACCGGGGCCTCCTGGCTGTGCTATTTCCGCGCCCTGAAACTCGGCCCGGCTTCCCTGGTAGCACCGGTGGACAAGCTCAGCGTGGTGTTCGTGGCCCTCATCGGCGTGGCCTTGCTGGGAGAGAAACTCGATCTGCGGCAATGGGGCGGAATCGGCCTGATCACCGCTGGCGTCGTGCTGCTGGCACTGCGTCGCTGAACGGCGGCGGGATTGAACCAAAGCCGCGTCCTTGAGGACAAAAAACCTATCGGCGAGCATGCCGGCGAACGAAGCTGAACCGAGCCTGTCAGGCAAAAGCCCGAAACATTATGCCGCTCGCCACTGACACTTCACCTGTGCAATATGGCGCGCGTGCCATCCACAAATGGGAACCCCCTTTATGAAACGTTTTCTTAGCATCGCCATGGCGCTGTGCATCGGCCTGACGATGAGCCTCGACGCCAACGCCAAGCGCTTCGGTGGCGGCAAAAGCGCCGGCGCTGCCCCAACCCACCAGACTCGCCAGGCGGCCCCGGCCACTCCGGGCGCGCCTGCCGCTGCCGCCACCGCTGGCGCAGCCGGTGCTGCAGGTGCCGCGGCCAAGGCCGGTGGCGCTTCGCGCTGGCTCGGCCCTCTGGCCGGCATCGCCGCCGGTGGTCTGCTGGCCTCCATGTTCATGGGCGGCGGCTTCCAGGGCATGCAGATCTTCGACATCCTGATCATGGCGGTCATCGCCTTTGTGATCTTCCGCTTCATCGCCGCGCGCCGTCGCAAGCAGCAGGAGCAGTTCGCTCCAGCCGGCCACGCGCCCATGCAGCGCGAGGCGTTCGAACCTCAGCAACCGGCTGGCGGCTCGATCTTCGGTGGCTCGGCAGCACCTGCCGCACGTCCTGTGATCAACGCTCCGGCCTGGTTCAACGAAGAGCGCTTCATTGAAGCGGCGCGCAACCACTTCCAGTCCCTGCAGCAACACTGGGACGCCAATGAAATGGACAAGATCGCCGAGTTCGTGACCCCGCAGATGCTGCAGTTCCTCAAGCAGGAACGTGCCGATCTGGGCGACGGCTTCCAGTCCACCTACATCGACAACCTGCAAGTGCAACTGGAAGGCGTGGATGACCGTGCCGACAAGACCATCGCCACCCTGACCTTCAGCGGTGTATCGAAGACTTCGCGCTTCGACCAGGGCGAAGTGTTCAGCGAAAGCTGGAACATGGAACGCGCCCAGGGCGACAACCAGCCATGGCTGGTGGCAGGTATCCGCCAGAACGGTTGATTCATGCCGTTGTCACAGCAGTAAGGCAAAACCCCGACTCAAGTCGGGGTTTTGCATTTCACGATTGCACTTATAGCGAGCTACTGTATAAACCGCCGTCAAACAACCGCGCCATAGAGCTAAGAGGACCCAGGCCGTGGAAGAAGTCATCGAACAACTCCGAGAAGCCAACGAACCGGTACCCGTCCCCCTGGAACTGCCGGACGAAGACCTGCTGGTGGAAATTGAGGAACAGCTGTTCATCAATATCCCGTTCGTCTTCAAAGAGTTCCTGTTGACCGTCAGCGATGTGGTTTACGGCAGCCTGGAGCCGGTCACCGTCACCGACCCGCAATCCCACACCTACCTGCCGGAAGTGGCCGCCACCGCCTGGGACATGGGCGTGCCGCGGGAGCTGATCCCGATCTGCCAGGACGGCGACGACTACTACTGCGTCGAGGAAGACGGCACCGTGGTGCTGTGGTCCGGCGAAGAAGAGCTGATCACCGAAGAATCCTGGGAATCGGTGTGGCACTGGGCACGGGACGTCTGGCTGGAAAGCTGAGTCGACTGCAGCGACGGACAGGCTCGCCAGCGCTCTGCTGGCGAGCGGCAAGGTCAATGCCCGCCGTTGTCCTTGCTGTGATCGAAGGTTTCGATCAGCGCCACCTGCATCCGCGTGTGCACGCGGATGAACCAGCGCCACAACACCGCGGCCACCGCCGCCGCCACCACCGCAATCAGCACCAGCAACTCCAGGGTTGGCAGGATGCTCGACGACAGCGCCGCCAGCAGCAGAAAGATCACCAGCAGCGACAGGATCGGAATCACCTCCGCGATCACCCGCCGCACCCGCTGGGTATGGCGCCCGGCCATCTCCGCCTTGACCCCCATTTCCGCCAGCAGCATCGACAGCGCCTTGAGCTTGCGATAGGCGGCGATCAGGAACGGCAGTGACAGCAGCAGGGCTGCGCCCCAGATCAATGCCTTCTGCCAGCTCGGATCGCTGACCCAGCCCTCCAGATAAGCGCCGATGCGCCTGGCGAAATAACCGCCAGCAAAGAAGATCGCCACCACCAGCGCCAGATTGACCCCCACCTGCAGCAGGATCTTGCGGATCATCGACGCCAGCAAAGCGCCCTCGCCCTGGGGCTGGATGCTGCGCAGCCACTCGCCATACATCCCCAGCACCCGGCTCAGGCGCTGGGGCACAACCCCCGCCAACTTCGACGACAAAGGATCGGCCGCGCGGATCAGATAGGGCGTGAGCAAGGTGGTAATGGCGGATACCGCCACCGCCACCGGGTAGAGAAAGTCGCTGGTGACCTGCAAGGTCATGCCCAGGGCGGCGATGATGAAAGAAAACTCGCCAATCTGTGACAGGCCCATCCCCACGCGCAACGAAGTTCGGCCGTCGTTGCCGGCGATAAAGGCACCCATGCCGCAGGAAAACAGCTTGCCCAGGACCACCGCCACGGTGATCACCGCAATCGGCCAGGCGTATTGCAGGAGGATCTGCGGATCGATCATCAGACCGATGGCGACGAAGAAGATCGCGCTGAACAGATCGCGAACCGGCTCGATCAAGCGCTCGATCTTCAGCAACTGACGGGACTCGGCCATGATCGCGCCAATCAGGAAGGCCCCCAGGACCATGCTGTACTCCAGCTTGACCACCAGCAGGCAGAAACCGAAACACAGCCCCAGCACGGTGATCAGCAGCATCTCGTTGCTGTCGAACCTGGCCACGTAGGCCAAGAGGCGCGGCACCAGCAGAATGCCCACCACCAGGGCCACGATCATGAACAGCGAGAGCTTGCCGACCGTGGAAAACACCTCGCCGGAGCTCACCGTGCCGCTGACCGCGATGCTCGACAGCAAGGCGATGATGCCGATGCCAAGGATGTCCTCGACGATCAGCACGCCGAAGATCAGCTGGGCGAAGCGCTCGTTCTTCATCTTCAGGTCATTAAGTGCCTTGACGATGATGGTGGTGGAGGAAATGGCCAGGATCGCCCCGAGGAACAGCGAATCCATGGTGCTCCAATCGAACCAGCGACCGATCTCGTAGCCGATCCAGATCATCAGGACGATTTCCAGAAAGGCCGCGATAAAGGCCGTGGCCCCCACCTTGAACAGCTTGCGCAGGCTGAATTCCAGCCCCAGGCAGAACATCAGGAAGATCACCCCCAGCTCGGCCAGGGTCTTGATGGTCTGTTCGTCGTGGATCAGGCCGAAGGGCGGCGTGTGCGGGCCGATGAGGAAGCCGGCGACGATGTAGCCCAGCACCACCGGTTGCTTGAGTCGATGAAAGAGAATGGTCACCACGCCTGCGACCAACATGATCACGGCCAGGTCCTGAATGAAGCTGATGGCATGCATGGCCAGGGTTCTCCTTGAAAGCGGGGCGGCGCAGATCGCCTAATTAGAAAGCTCTGATCGGCAGCAGGAAAAATCCTTAAGGAGTGTCGGAAAAAGCCCTGGAACGGGTGTTTTGCAGGTTAACACCGCGACTTCCGGCGGCAAGGCGGTGCAATATTAGGAAACAGATCCCCCGGGGCGTGACGGCGTGGCCCGGCCCGGCGTCCCGTTATCGATGGTTTGAAAACCTTGAACCCAGCACCCGCAGAGGTGCTCCAGCAACCCCTGCCCAGAACCGTGAGCGTGCTATGGAACCCGGAAACGCCCAGCTGTCGATGACGGTATTGATGACCCCTGACATGGCCAATTTCTCTGGCAATGTGCACGGCGGCACCCTGCTCAAGTACCTCGATGAGGTCGCCTATGCCTGCGCCAGCCGTTATGCCGGTCGCTACGTGGTGACCTTGTCAGTGGACCAGGTAATCTTTCGCGAGCCGGTGCATGTCGGCGAACTGGTGACCTTCCTGGCCTCGGTCAACTACACCGGCAACACCTCCATGGAAGTGGGGATCAAGGTGGTGACCGAGAACATCCGCGAGCGCTCGGTGCGCCACACCAACAGCTGCTTCTTCACCATGGTGGCGGTGGACGACCAGCGCAAACCGGCCCAGGTGCCGCCCCTGCAGCCCGAAACCGCCGACGGCAAGCGGCGCTTCATCCAGGCCCAGCAGCGCCGGCAGATCCGCCAGGAACTGGAAAAGCGCTACCAGGAAATCAAGGCCGACGGTCCTTGATACCCCCGCTGCATCGCTGATTCAGCAGGACCACGGACGGTCCTCCCCGCGTCACCCTCCCCAGCGCCTTCAGCGCTCCGCTGCCTGCCCTTGCGCATTTTCCAGCAGGCTTCTGCGGTCATCCCGAATGGCCAGATCCATCCCTTTTTGACCACATAGAGAGTTATGCCCCAGGGGCACCGCTGCCAGAATCGATGGGCAAGGCACAAGCGCACTCCCCGTTTGGGGAGCCTTCGAACCCACGAACGCGTGAGAACAATAACAATGCCCAGCGCCAGTACACTCTCCGACAATCCCGCCCTCGCCCCCGGCAATTTCACCCACAGTGCCCAGGGCACCTCGTTGCGACGCATCCTCGGGCTGCCGGCCCTGGTGTTCTTCGGCCTGGTGTACATGGTCCCGCTGACCGTCTTCACCACCTACGGCGTGGTCACCCAGATCACCGGCGGACGCACCGCCGCTGCTTACGTGGTCACCCTGTTGGCCATGCTCTTCACCGCCCTGTCCTACAGCGTCATGGTCAAGAAATACCCAATTGCCGGCTCGGCCTATTCCTACGCCAGCCTCAGTTTCGGCCCGGGCATCGGCTTTCTTGCCGGCTGGTCGCTGCTGCTGGATTACCTGTTTCTGCCGATGATCAACTACCTAGTGATCGGTCTGTTCCTCAACCTGGCCTTTCCCGCCGTGCCGGCCTGGGTCTTCGTGGTGGCGACCATCGGCCTGGTGACGCTGCTGAACATTCGCGGCATCGGCTCGGTGTCGAGCATGAGCAACCTGATCGTCTGTGCGCAGATGGTCTTCGTGGTGGTGTTCGTGGCCCTGGTGATGCGCCAGCTGGCCGGGGCCGAGAGCCTGGACCTGAGCGCGCCCTGGGTCGGCGACGGCAGTCAGGGCGGACTGTTGCCGCTGATGGCCGGGGCGGCGGTGCTGTGCCTGTCGTTCCTCGGCTTTGACGCGGTATCGACCCTGGCCGAGGAAACCCGCGACCCGCGCCGGGACATCCCACGGGCGATCGTCATCACCACCCTGGGCGCCGGCCTGCTGTTCATCCTGCTGGCCATGACCAGCCAGCTGGCCTTCCCCGGCAGCAGCTTCAAGGACGCCGACTCGGCGGCCAGCGAAGTGATGCTGCACGCCGGCGGACGCTTCCTGGAGATGTTCTTCACCGCCACCTATGTCGCCGGCGCCGCAGGCTCGGCCCTGGCCTCCCAGGCCTCGGTGTCGCGCATCCTGTTCAGCATGGGCCGCGACGGCATCCTGCCGCGACGGGTGTTCGGCACCTTGTCCGAGCGCTACAAGACCCCAGTGGTGGCCATTGTCCTGGTGTCGCTGGTGTCCTTGCTGGCGGTGGTCATCGACCTCACCACCCTGGCGTCGATGATCAGCTTCGGCGCGCTGGTGGCGTTCTCGGTGGTCAATCTGGCGGTGATCAAGAGCCATCTGGGCCAGGGTCAGCCGCGCACCGGGGCACGACTGCTGCAGTACGGCCTGCTGCCGTTGATCGGCTTTGGCCTGATCGTCTGGCTGTGGACCAGCCTCTCGGCCCTGACCCTGGGAATCGGCCTGGCCTGGTTCGCCCTGGGCGTGCTGTACCTGGCGGCGCACACCCGGGGCTTCCGGCAGCCGGCGCCGACAGTGCAGTTCTCCGAGCAGGCCTGAGTCACTGCACGCCGATCGCCATCAGAAGCCGATCGGCGTCGCTTCAAACCGCACCCGTGGATGGGCAATGCGGTCCTGGGCCCGCACCAGCTCCAGCTCGTAGCTGGCGCAGGCCTGGGTTTCCAGCAGCACTTCATGCACCGCCGCGGCGGTGAATTCGAACGCCGCCACCAGGCTGTCGCCCAACAGCACCCGAGCCAGGAACAGCCCGGAAGTCAGGTCGCCCACGCCCACCGGCTGCCGGGGGAACGCCAGCAACGGACGCCGCAAGTGCCAGCTGCCCTCGGCGGTCACCAGCAGCATCTCGAAGCCTTCCGCCAGCTTGCCCGGGTAGTCCAGGTGCTTGACCAGCACCGCCTTGGGGCCTTTCTCCAGCAGCGAACGGGCCATGCCCAGGCAATCGAACAGCGATTGCGGCTTGCGTCCGCAGAAGCTGTCCAGCTCCAGCTGGTTGGGGCACAGCAAGTCGGCCATGGCCACCGCCTCGTCCAGCAGGAAGTCGCTGACCTCCGCCGGCACGCTGCAGCCCTTTTCCGGATGCCCCATCACCGGGTCGCACAGATAAAGGGCCCGGGGATTGACCGCCTTGATCCGCGCCACGCCGCTGAGAATCGCCCGGCCCTGGGCCGCGCTGCCCAGGTAGCCGGAGAGGATCGCGTCGCAGTTGCCCAGCTCGCCGATGGCGGCGATGCCTTCCACCAGCTCGGGAATCTGCTGCGGCGCCAGCACTTCTCCGGCCCAGTGACCATACTGAGTGTGGTTGGAAAACTGTACGGTATTCAGGGGCCAGACATTCACCCCGACCCGCTGCATGGGAAACACCGCAGCACTGTTACCGGCGTGGCCGAAAACCACATGGGACTGGATCGCAAGCAGGTGGGGCGTACGTTTCATGCAGGATTTTCCATAAAACCGGTGGAATTCAAGCCGCGCAGTATGCGACTAAACGCAGCCTGTACGACAGACCGGAGACGCAGTTAAGCTGATGCCACTTCGTTGGAGCAAACCTTCATGCTGACCCTTGGAAACATCTTTGTGCTGATGCTGCTGGCGACCGGCGCCGCCTGGCTGTGGCACAACCACGGCCTGCGCGAGCGGGCGCTGGAGCGGGTCAAGCAGCACTGCGCGCGGCTGGATATCGAGCTGTTGGACGGCAACGTCGCGCTCAAGCGCATCGGCCTGGTCAAAGACGCCAATGGCCGCCGGCGCCTGGCGCGCATCTACAACTTCGAGTTCACCGTGACCGGCGAAACCCGTCACGCCGGAACCATCACCCAGTTCGGCGCCCACAGCGCCCATATCGAGCTGGCGCCTTATCCGTTCGAGGCCAAGGAGCCGCTGCCCAGCGCCGAGGTGATCGAGCTGAGCCAGTGGCGCGAAGAGCATCGCAAGTTCAAGCCGTGAGGTGCGCCTACAGGCGGCAGGCAGCGAGGCTGGCTTGCAGGGCGGCCATGTCCTGAGGGGCGCTGAAGATCAGCTCCAGGCGTGAATCCCGGCGCCATTCACTGGGCAGCCAGTTCAGCGGTGAATTATCCAGGCCATTGCCCGAGCGCCAGCCTTCGTCGCTGTGGATCACCAGCTTGGCCCGACGCCAGTCGAGGTTCTGCAGCCAGTGCTCGACCCGGACCAGATCGAAGCGCTGGCTCGGGTGCCAGCGCCAGCCAATGCTCCAGCCATCCTGCTGAGACTGACTGAGGCAGATCGGCTGCTGTGGATCGCTCCACAGCGCCGGTAACTGTGCCAGTCCCTGAGGAACATCCAACTCTTCCAGCGCCGCCCCGGCGCTGGCCTCCAGGCCCGGCAGCTCGGCCAGGGGCAAGGCGGCGTGGCGGGTCCAGAACAGGGGAATATCCGGCAACTGCTCCAGCACCCGCAGCCGATCGCTGTCGCTGAGCAGTTCGTCCTTGTTCAACACCAGCAAGCCGGCGCTGGCCAGGGCGTCCTGCTGAGCCTGGGGCAGCGCTTTACCGGCGGCCAGGGCCTGGGCATCCAGCACCAGCACACAGGGCTGCACCGCCAGCACGCCTTGCCAGGGCGCGACACTCAGTTGCTTGAGCAGTTGCGCCGGGTGGCCGAGGCCGGACGGCTCGATGAACAGCCGATCCGGCTTGGCCTTGCGCAACAGCCGCCCAAGCCCAATCTGAAACGGCGCGCCGTTGACGCAGCACAGGCAGCCACCGGCGACCTCGCCGAGGGCGATGCCGTCTTCATCGCGAGTCAGCAAGGCCGCGTCCAGGCCAATCTGGCCGAACTCGTTGATCAGCACCGCCCAGCGCTCATTGGCCGGGCGCTGGCTCAGCAGATGACGGATCAGGCTGGTCTTGCCGGCGCCCAGGGGGCCGGCGATCACGTGGGTGGGAATGTTCTGCAGCATGGGAAGGGGGTCCGGAAAGCCTGTGAGGTGATGCTACGCCCTTCCCCGTCGTGACGAAAATCCGCCGACCGCCGTAGCTGCGGGCTTGCCCGCGAACGCTGGCGGGTCATCCCAGCCAATCAAGGGTGAGGATCAGCCGCCGCTCCCCCGGCGCCGGTTGCGGCGAACGGTGAATCAGGCCGAAGCCCTGGTTGCCATGCCACTTCTCACCCTTGAACAGTGCCACCTCACCAGTGCCGATCTGCTGGATCAATGCCGGATCCCTGGGTTCGGCCGCGGCCTGCCCCAGTTGGCGGCGATCCATCGCGCCCTCGCGCAACCACTGGCTGCCAATCCCGGCGTAGGTGGTGATCAGGCGCACCGGCACATGGTCGACGTGAAAACGTGGACACATGGCCTTGTCCAGCACCCGCAGGCGCAACCCGACGCGCTTGGCGCCCAACAGGCAGGCAAAGGCGCTGACCAGCCAGGAAACGTCGGCGATAAAGCCGTTATAACCATGCAAATCACTGAAGCCCGACGCCAGGCCCTGCAGGTTCGGTGGGCAATCCTCATCCGGCAGTTCCAGGGACAGGGACTCGGCCAATGGCTCATTGAGGGACAACAGCAACTCGCCGAAATCCTCGATGTGCGCCGGCAACTGGCGCTGCCACAGACCGAGGTTGACCTCATCGTCCAGCACCTCGGCCAGCACTGCCGGGGTCTGGCCGATGGCCGCGCGCCGCGAAACCAGCGGTACCGCACAAGGCCGCAGCAAGCTCCTGGCCGCCAATGGAAGGCTCAGTGGAGCCACCGGGGAACTCAGGGTCAGCATCAGGCCGCCTCCTCTTCATGCCAGGACCCGAACGGGTCGCTCATCAGGCTCCAGCCCTCGACACCCAGGGCCATTTCATCGTCATCCAGCAGGCACAGGTCGAGCTCGGCGCAGAGCCGGGCAAAGTCGATGTTCTGGCCGATGAACACCAGTTCCTGGCGGCAGTCGCCGGTGTCCGGGGTCCAGTTGTGCAGGATCGCAGCGGTGCTTTCCTCGTCCTGGGGCCAATGCTGCTTGGGCACGAAACGCCACCAGCGCCCGGCGAAACCGTGGCGCATCAAGCCCCCGGCCTGGGACCAGCTACCCGCCTCCTGGTACTTGCTGGCCAGCCAGAAGAAGCCCTTGGAGCGCAGCAGCTTGCCGTTGACCCAGGGCCGGTTGATGAAGTCGAAGAAGCGTTGCGGGTGAAAGGGTCGCCGGGCGCGGTAGGCCGTGGAGGCGATGCCGTATTCCTGGGTTTCCGGCACATGCTCGCCGCGCAGTTCCTGCAGCCAGCCCGGCGCCTGGGCCGCCCGTTCAAAGTCGAAACGCCCGGTGTTGAGAATCTTGGCCAAAGGCACCTGGCCCATGACCATGGGGATGATCTCCGCCTGGGCGTTGAGCCGCGCCAGGATCGCCAGCAGTTCCTGGCGTTCGGCGCTGCTGATCAGGTCGATCTTGCTGACCAGGATCACGTCGGCGAACTCCACCTGCTCGATCAGCAGGTCGGTGATCGAACGCTCGTCCTCCTCGCCCAGGGTTTCACCGCGGCTGGCCAGGCTCTCCGCGGCCTGGTAGTCCAGCAGGAAGTTCATGCCGTCGACCACGGTGACCATGGTGTCGAGACGGGCAATATCGGCCAGGCTCTGGCCCGACTCGTCGCGAAAGGTGAAGGTTTCCGCCACTGGCAACGGCTCGGAGATCCCGGTGGATTCGATCAGCAGGTAGTCGAAACGCCCGTCGCGGGCCAGCTTGCCCACCTCCTCCAGGAGGTCTTCGCGCAGGGTGCAGCAGATGCAGCCGTTGCTCATTTCCACCAGTTTTTCTTCGGCGCGGTTGAGGCTGACATCGCGCTGCACCTCGCTGCCGTCGATGTTGATCTCGCTCATGTCGTTGACGATCACCGCCACCCGCAGGTTGTCGCGATTACGCAGGACGTGATTGAGCAGGGTGCTCTTGCCGGCGCCGAGAAAGCCGGACAGCACGGTAACGGGAAGTCGCTCGGTCATGGGTGTTTCCTCATCAGGTTCGCGGCGGGGTCAAAGCGCCCGTTGGTGGCGTTCGCGCAGCTCTTGGCGTTCTTTGGCTTCGATGCACAGGGTGGCGGTGGGCCGCAGCAGCAGGCGCTGCAGGCCAATGGGCTCGCCGGTGTCGGCGCACCAGCCGTATTCCCCACGGGCCAGGCGCTCCAGGGCCTCGTCGATCTTGTCCAGAAGCTTCTTTTCCCGCTCCAGCAGGCGCAGTTGCCATTGCCGCTGTTCTTCGGCGCTGCCGATGTCGGCGGGATCGCTGTGGGGTTCCTGTTCGCGCAGTTGGTCGAATTCCGCGGCGATGCGTTCCTGCAGCTCAGTGCGCTGGGCCAGCAGCCGTTCGCGGAAGAAGCCCTGTTGGGCGTCGTTCATGTAATGGGCTTGGGGTTCGGCGAGGAGCTCTTGTTCAGTCATGGCGGGTCACGGATCAGGCTTTATTGAATGTTATATTATAACAACACAAATTAGCCAACCCTCCCTTGCCGCCCGCGACGAAGGGCGCGATGCTGGGTCCCTGCCATCACGAGAATCGCCATGCGCCTCGCCCTGCCGCTCCTGCTTTCAAGCCTGATCCTGACGTTTGCCGGTCACGCCGGTGCCGCCGTGCCCAACCCCCTGGCCACCTGCACCCGCAGCGCCACCCTGCTGGCCTGCGTCGATCCGTTGGGCAATGCCTACAGCGTCGCCACGGCAGGCAGCACCACCTACTTGCGCGGGTTCGAGGTGATCGGCAAACGCTATTGGGTGCAGACCAACAGCCGTTACGGACAACTGACCTTCTTCACCGGCCTGGCTTCCGATGGCGAGGCCTGGGTGGGCTACAGCCAGCGCGTGGGCTGGACCACCCGCAACCGTTTCTCCAGCTCCGGCGGCAGCCGCGCCCAGTTCACCTGCAGCCGCATCAGCGGTTGCTAGCCGCCCCAACACCGCGCCAAGTGCAGGCGCCGGCGGCTGTAGGAGCTGGCTTGCCAGCGAAGGCATCCTTGGAAACGGCGCAACATTCACTAACCTGTTCGCCGGCAAGCAGGCTCCTACACGGGGCGGGTGATCCTGGTTTCCTGCAGCCAGGCCAGGTAGCTGTTGGCCGGCGGGTTCTTTTCGAAGTAGCGCTGCAGGCCGTTGAACAGGCCATCGGCAATCGCCTGCTGGTGCCGCGCGGTGACCAGGCGCTGGCTGTCGCGGCTGTTGGAGATGAAGCCGGTTTCCACCAGGATCGACGGTACGTCCGGTGACTTGAGCACCGCAAAACCCGCCTGTTCCACACGCTTCTGGTGCAAGGTGGTGACCCCCGACAGGCTGTCCAGCACGGTGCTGCCCAGTTGCAGGCTGGCGGCGATGGTGGCGTTCATCGACATATCCACGATCACCCCCGCCAGCATCGGGTCCTTGTCCTTGAGGCTGAGCAGCGAGCTCGCCCCCAGCAGGTCGGCGCCGTTTTCCCGCTGCGCCATCAAGCGCGCGGTGGCCGATGTCGCGCCGCCTTCGGACAGGGCGTACACCGAGGCACCGGACGCCGTGAGACGCGGCGCCGCGTCGGCATGCACCGAGATGAACAGGTCGGCCTGGTGCTTGCGGGCTATCTCCACGCGCTTGCGCAGCGGCACGAAGAAGTCGTCGTTGCGTACCAGCTTCACGTCGAATCCCTTCTCGCGCTTGAGCCGCTTGGCCAGCAAGCGGGCGATGGCCAGCACCACGTCCTTCTCCCGCTCGCCCTTGGCCCCGACCGCGCCCGGATCCTTGCCGCCATGGCCAGGGTCCACCACCACCATGATGTCGCGCTTGGGATGAGGCTTGCCCGGCGCCGCCTCGGGTTTGGCCAGGGCTGCGCCGGCCGCAGCGATCGGCAGCGCTGCCTTGCCGGGGGCGGACAGGTCCAGCACCAGCCGGTGCCCCTGCCCATCCTGGGGCGGCAGGAGAAAGCTGTTGAGCTGCAGCGGCTGAGTCAGGTCAAGGACGATCCGCGTGTCGCCCTGGCCAAAAGGCCCGGAGCGGATCGCGCGAATCGGTGTGTTGGCCAGGTTCAGCTGGCTGAAGTCGCTCCCCAGGCGAGCGCTGCTGAGATCGATGATCAGGCGTTCCGGGGCGCTGAGGCTGAAGGTCTTGTAGTGCACCGGCCCGCTCAGATCGAGCACCAGGCGCACTTTGTCCGCCGAGTTCCACAGCCGGGCATTGCGAATCTGCGCGGCGCTAACACTCCAGGGCAACATCAGGGCCGTACCGGCCAACAGCAGGTTGAGCAATTGACGTCTGTGCATGGCAAACACCGCAAAAAAGGAGCGTCCGTACTCACAAGGCAGGATGAACAACCGTCGAGGAAAAACTTCCCATCGGGCGTATTGTTATAATATAACATGTCGAATTATTTCCCACGACGGACCTGTCCATGAACGCGCTGACTCTGCCGGATATCGCCGCGCAGGCCTCAAGCCAAGCCTTGCCTCTGGAATGGGTGGGCATGTGCGGCATTGCCTTACCTGTAGTGATCGACGGCCAGCGGACCGCGGCCAAGGCCGACGCCGGTGTCAGCCTCGACGATGGCGAAGCGCGGGGCATTCACATGTCGCGCCTGTACCTGGCCCTGGAAATGCTCGAACAGGAAAACCTCAACCCGGCACTGTTGCGTCGGCTCTTGCAGCGTTTTCTCGACAGCCATGACGGCCTGGCTCACAGCGCCTACCTGCGCCTGCACGTGGATCTGCTGCTCAAACGCCCGGCCCTGGTCAGCCCCTTGGCCGGCTGGAAGCGCTATCCGCTGAGCATCGAGGCACGCTTGAACAACGCGATGTTCCACGTGGAACTAAAAATCGACGTGCCGTATTCCTCCACCTGTCCCTGCTCGGCAGCCCTTTCGCGGCAATTGATCCAACAGCAATTTGTCGAGGATTTCGCCAACCGGCCGCTGCAGCACGCGGATGTCCTGGCCTGGCTCGGTTCGACCCAAGGCATAGTCGCCACGCCCCACAGCCAACGCAGCAATGCCCACTTGCGCCTGCGCCTGGACGACTTCCTCGATGAGCTGCCTTTGATAGCGCTGATCAACGACGCAGAAAGCGCCCTGGGCACCGCCGTGCAGACCGCGGTCAAACGCGCCGATGAACAAGCCTTTGCCCTGGCCAACGGACAGAACCTGATGTTCTGCGAAGACGCCGCCCGCCGCCTGCACCTGGCCTTGCGCCGCTCCCCCGGCATCAACGCCTTCCACCTGCGGGTGGTGCATGCCGAAAGCCTGCACGCCCATGACGCCGTGGCGGAAAGTCGCTGGAACTGGGAGGCCTGATGCTGCGCTGCCACGCTTTGCTCTGGGGCACGCCGGGCCAGCCGTTGACCCCGCCCCTGGATCTGCACCTACCCGCCGGCAGCCTGAGCGCGGTGATCGGTGCCAACGGCTCGGGCAAGAGCAGCCTGCTGAAAGTCCTGGCCGGGCTGCAAAAGCCGTTGGCCGGCAAGGTCGAACGGGCCGTTCCGCAACGGGGTGGCCTGGCGTTCGTGCCGCAACAGCAAACGCTGGACCGGCAATTTCCCATCAGCCTGCAAGAGCTGGTAGCCGCCGGGTTCTGGGGCCAGCGCGAGCCCGCGAAAAGCCGCCGGGACAAGCTCCAGGCCGCCCTCGCCGCCTGGCACCTGAGCGGTTTGGAACAACGCCCTTTGATGGCCTTGTCCGGCGGCGAACTGCAGCGGGCGCTGCTGGCACGGATGAGCCTCATTGATGCCCCCCTGCTGCTTCTGGACGAACCCCACGCCGCCCTCGACGAAGCGGGCCAGGCCCTGCTCTGGCAGCAACTGCACGCCTGGCATACCCAGGGCCGGACCCTGCTGCTGGTCTGCCATGACCTGGCCGCGGTCCGCCAGCACATCCCCCAGGCCCTGCTGATCAGAAGCACCGGCTGCGTCTACGCGCCGAGCCGCGAACTGATTGCCGCGCCCGTCCAGACGCAGGTGGCTTGATGCAGTTCGCCGCGCATTTCTGGCAGCCCTTCAGCGAGTTCCTGTTCATGCGCCGGGCGCTGCTCGGCGGACTGGTCCTGGCTTGCAGCATCGCGCCTCTGGGGGTGTTTCTGATCCTGCGGCGCATGAGCCTGATCGGCGACGCCGTGGCCCACGGCATTCTCCCCGGTGCGGCCCTGGGCTTCTGGTTGGCCGGCCTCAGCCTGCCGGCCCTGACACTCGGCGGACTCGGCGCCGGCCTGGGCATGGCCGGGCTGGCCGCCTGGATCACCCGCCGCACCGGCCTGCGGGAAGACGCCAGCATCGCCGCCATCTATCCCATTTCCCTGGCCAGCGGCGTGCTGCTTCTCGGGCTGGCGGGCAAACGCCTGGACCTGCTGCACCTGCTGTTCGGCTCGGCCCTGGCGGTGGACGGCCCGACCCTCAACGCCATGCTCCTGGTTTCGGCCTGCAGCCTGCTGGCCCTGGCCCTGATCTACAAGGCCCTGTTGCTGGACACTCTCGACCCGTTGTTCCTGCACAGCGTGAGCCGCCTGGGCCCGCTGGCCCACGGCCTGTTCCTGACCCTGGTGGTGCTCAATCTGGTGATGGGTTTCCAGGCCATCGGTGCACTGATGGTGGTCGGCCTGATGATGCTGCCGGCCGCCGCCGCGCGCTTCTGGAGCCGGCGCCTGCCGAGGCTGCTGGGCATCGCCGCCGTGCTCGGCTGCCTGTCGGTGTGGCTCGGCCTGTTGCTGTCGTTCCACTACTCGTTGCCCAGCGGCCCGGCCATCGTCCTGGTGGCCGGCGGCCTGTACCTGCTGTCCGTGGTGTTCGGTCCGGTGCACGGCCTGTTGCACCGCCCGCCTTTGCTCACATCCCCATGAGGTGTTTCCCGATGCGCGCTCTACTCGTGTTGTTCAGCCTGCTGCTGCCACTGTCCTGGTCCAGTGCCCAGGCCGCGGACAAGCTGGCCGTGGTCACCAGCTTCAGCATCCTCGCCGACCTGACCCGCCAGGTCGGCGGCGAGCATGTACAGATCACCAACCTGGTAGGCGCCGACGAAGACGCCCACACCTACGAACCCACGCCGGACGATGCCAAGGCCCTGCTCAAGGCCCGGCTGATCATCAAGAACGGCCTGGGCTTCGAACCCTGGCTGGATCGCCTGGTGGCCAGCTCGGCCAGCCAGACGCCGGTGATCACCGCCAGTCGCGGGGTGATTCCACGCACCCTGGACGAAGACGGCGAACAGATTCCCGACCCGCACGCCTGGCACAACCTGGCCAACAGCGAACTCTACGTGCGCAACATCACCCAGGCGCTGATCGCCGCCGACCCGGCTCACCAGGCCGACTATCAGCGCAACAGCCAGGCCTACCTGCAACAGATCTACCGCCTGCTGGCCGAGGCCAAGACCAAGCTCGGCGCCCTGCCTGCGGGCAACCGCAAGATCGTCACTTCCCACGACGCCTTCGGCTACCTGGGCCAGGCGTATGGCATCGACTTCATGGCGCCCCAGGGCCTGTCCACCGAACGCGAACCCTCGGCCGCCGAAGTCGCGGCGCTGATCACCCAGATCCGCAACGCCAAGGTCAAGGCGGTGTTCATGGAAAACATCAAGAACCCGCGCCTGCTCCAGCAGATCGCCGACGAAAGCGGCGCCCACATCGGTGGCACCCTGTACTCCGATGCCCTGGCGGCCACGGGCCCGGCCAGCACCTTCATCGGCTTGTTCGAACACAACCTCAACACCCTGTACGACGCCTTGAGCCAGCCATGATCCAACGCCCTGCGCTATCGCTGCTGGACCTGGAAAGCGCTGCCCAGGGCAGTCGCTGGCCACTGACCGCCGTGCTCGACGCCCTGCCCTGGAACAGCGACGGGCTGATCGCCGCCATCGCCCAGCAGCACGACAGCGGCGAGGTGCTGATGCTGGCCTGGATGAACCGCCGGGCCCTGGCCGAAACCCTGGCCAGCGGTCAGGTCTGCTACTGGTCGCGCTCGCGCCAGTGCCTGTGGCGCAAGGGCGAAAGCTCGGGCCATCGCCAGCGCCTGATCGAAGCGCGCCTGGACTGCGACGGCGATGCCGTTTTGCTGCAAGTGGATCAGCACGGCCCGGCCTGCCACACCGGCCGCCCCAACTGTTTCTACAACGCCATTCGCGATGGCGCGGTGGAAGTCATCAGTTCCCCCTTGAAGGACTCGCGTCATGATTCGTAAAAACCCGTCCGGCGATCTGCCGGTGATCGCCGAATCCGCCTACGTCGACAAGACCGCGATCATCTGCGGCAAGGTGGTGATCGGCGATAACGTGTTCGTCGGCCCCTACGCGGTGATCCGCGCCGATGAGGTGGATGCCAGCGGCCAGATGCAAGCCATCACCATCGGCGCCAATTCGAACATCCAGGACGGCGTGGTGATCCACTCCAAATCCGGTGCGGCGGTGACCATCGGCCAGCACACCTCCATCGCCCACCGCTCCATCGTCCATGGCCCGTGCGTGGTCGGCGATCGAGTGTTCATCGGTTTCAACAGCGTGCTGTTCAACTGCGAGGTGGGCGACGGCAGCGTGGTCCGGCACAACTCGGTGGTGGACGGTCGCGACCTGTCGCCGGGCTTCTATGTGCCCTCCACCACCCGCATCGGCCCCAACACCGATCTGGCGCAGTTCCCTCCGGTGAGCATCAGCGCCTCGGAGTTTTCCGAAGACGTGGCCCGCACCAACGTCGATCTGGTGCGTGGCTACAAGGCCCTGCAGAACGAGTTTTGAGCATGGGCCGAATTCTTATCCGCAATGCCCGGCTGGTGAACGAAGGTCGCGAGTTCGACGCCGATCTGCTGGTCAATCACGGGCGCATCGAGACCATCGGCAGCCTCGACCACCTCAGCGCCGACCTGGAGATCGACGCCCAGGGTCAATGGCTGCTGCCGGGAATGATCGACGATCAGGTGCACTTTCGTGATCCCGGCGCGCCGGAAAAAGGCAGCATCCATAGCGAGTCCCGCGCCGCGGTGGCCGGAGGCATCACCAGCTTCATGGACATGCCCAACACCTCACCGGCGACCCTGACCCTGGCCGCCCTGGCGGACAAGAAGCGCCGCGCGGCGGCCACCTCGGTGGCCAACTACGGCTTTCACTTCGGTGTCAGCAACGACAACCTGGACACCGTCGCCGCTCTGGACCCGACCCAGGTCGCCGGGGTCAAGGTGTTCATGGGGGCCTCCACCGGCAACCTGCTGGTGGACGATCCCCAGGTGCTGGACCGGCTGTTTCGCCAGGTGCCCACCCTGCTCCTGGCGCACTGCGAACACACCCCGAGCATCCAGCTCGCGCAACAACGCTGGCAGCAACTGTATGGCGAACAGATTCCCGCCGCCGCCCATCCGCGCATTCGCGACGCCGAGGCCTGCTACCGCTCCTCGTCCCTGGCGGTGGAACTGGCGAAGAAACACGGCACGCGCCTGCACGTGCTGCACTTGACCAGCGCCCGGGAACTGGCCCTGTTCGAGGACCGGCCCCTGGCCGAAAAGCGCATCACCGCCGAAGTCTGCCTGCACCACCTGCTGTTCGATGACCGCGACTATCCGCGCCTCGGCCACCTGATCAAATGCAACCCGGCGATCAAGACCCAGGCTGATCGCGACGCCTTGCGCCAGGCCCTCAACAGCCAGCGCCTGGACGTCATCGGTAGCGACCACGCGCCTCACACCTGGGAGCAGAAACAGCAGCCCTACACCCGCGCGCCCGCCGGCCTGCCCCTGGTGCAGCACGCCCTGCCGGCCCTGCTGGAGCTGGTGGCCGACGGGGTCCTGCCGCTGACCACCCTGGTGGCCAAGACCAGCCATCGGGTGGCCGATCTGTTCGCCATCCCCGACCGCGGCTACCTGCGCGAAGGCTACTGGGCCGACCTGGTGCTGATCCGTCCCGAGCCCCAAGGGCTGGCCGTGGACAGCCAGCCGATTCTCGCCCAATGCGCCTGGACGCCATTTGCCGGCCGGCGCTTTCGCCACAGCGTCGCCACCACCCTGGTGTCCGGCCAGCTCGCCTGGCACCAGGGTCGCCTGTACGAGCACTGCCAGGGCCTGCCCCTGCGCTTCGACCGCTAATCCCCAAGCATGACCAAGGACCACCGAAGATGATCCGCATCACCCTGCCTGATGGCGCGTGCCGTGAATACGACCAGCCGTTGTCCGTGTTCGAGGTGGCCGCCAGCATTGGCAGCGGCCTGGCCAAAGCCGCCGTGGCCGGGCGGGTCGATGGCCGGCTGGTGGATTGTGACTACCTGCTGGACACCGACACCCACCTGAGTATCGTCACCGCAGCCGATGCCGATGGCCTGGAAGTCCTGCGTCACTCCTGCGCCCACCTGCTGGCCATGGCGGTGAAGCAGCTGTACCCCTCGGCCCAGGTCACCATTGGCCCGGTGATCGAGGACGGCTTCTTCTACGACTTCGCCTACGAGCGCCCTTTCACCCCCGAGGACCTGGAACGGATCGAGGCGCGCATGCACAGCCTTGCCGCCACCAACCACACCTTGCGCCGCCGCCAGCTGTCCCGGGAGCAGGCGCTGGAACACTTCGCCGACCAGGGCGAGCACTACAAGGTCGAGCTGATCCGCGACCTGCCCCCGGAGGCCGTGCTGTCGCTGTACCGCCAGGGCGATTTCGAAGACCTGTGCCGCGGCCCCCACGTACGTACCACCGGCCAATTGCGGGCCTTCAAGCTGACCAAGGTGGCCGGCGCCTATTGGCGCGGCGATGCCAGCAACGCGCCGTTGCAACGGATCTACGGCACCTGCTGGGCCACCCGCCAGGATCTGGACGCCTATCTGCTGCGTCAGGAACAGGCCGCCAAGCGCGACCACCGCAAGCTGGGGCAGCAACTGGACCTGTTCCATTTCGACGATTGCGCGCCGGGTTCGGTGTTCTGGCACGCCAAGGGCTGGACCCTGTTCCAGCTGTTGATCGGCTACATGCGCCAGCGCCAGGAACAGGCCGGCTACCAGGAAGTGAACACCCCGGATGTGATGGACCGCAGCCTCTGGGAAACCTCCGGGCACTGGCAGAACTACCGCGACCACATGTTCACCACCAGCACCGAGGATCAGCGCACCTTCGCCCTCAAGCCCATGAACTGCCCCGGCGCGGTGGCGATCTTCGGCCACGGTTTGAAGAGCTACCGCGACCTGCCCCTGCGCATCGCCGAGTTCGGCAAGGTCCATCGCTACGAGCCTTCAGGGGCACTGCACGGCTTGCTGCGGGTCCGCCACTTCACCCAGGACGACGCCCACATCTTCTGCACCCCGGAGCAGATGCAGGACGAATGCGCCCGCACCATCGCCCTGGTGTTCGACATCTATAAGGAGTTCGGTTTCGACCAAGTGGCGGTGAAGCTCTCTACACGCCCGGCCAACCGCATCGGCAGCGACGAGGTCTGGGATCAGCTGGAAAGCGCCCTGGTCGGCGCCCTGCAGAGCATGCAGATCGACTATCGGCTCAACCCGGGAGAAGGCGCCTTCTACGGTCCGAAACTGGAGTTCGTGCTGCGCGACGCCATCGGCCGCGATTGGCAGTGCGGCACTCTGCAAGTGGATCTCAACCTCCCCGAGCGCTTTGACATCAGCTACATCGCCGATAACGGCGAACGCCGGCAACCGGTGATGCTGCACCGCGCGCTGTTCGGTTCACTGGAACGCTTCATCGGCATCCTCATCGAGCACCATGGCGGCGCCCTGCCCTTGTGGCTCGCGCCGCAGCAGGTGGTGGTGCTCAACATCAGCGAGGCGCAGGCGGACTATGCCAGGGAAATCAGCGAGCGCCTGCGCCGACAGGGGCTGCGCTCCAGTGCTGACCTGCGCAACGAAAAGATCGGCTACAAGATCCGTGAACACAGCCTGCAGAAAGTGCCCTATCTGCTGGTGATCGGGGACAAGGAGAAAGCGGGAGGCTACGTCAGCCTGCGCAGCAGAAATGGTGAGGATCTGGGACAACTGACGCTGGAACAGGTAGTGGAACGGATCGGCTAGCCGGTGCCCGGGCTTGTCGGCGACGGCCCTGGTCCAGGTGACTGGAGGGCCGCCGCCGGCAAGCGCAGCGGCCGTCACTGCTACAGGGTCGGTCAGGAAGCCCGGGGCTTGACCGTGCCGCAGTCCTGGCCGAGCCACACGGCGCGGGTGTCCATGCTGCCTTTTTGCTGTATGCCGGTGGCATTGAAGGTGCCGATCACGTTGGTGGTGAATTCGCGATCACTGATGAACCTGGCCACCCCGTTGCCCTGGGCCTTGGGACAACTGAAGCGGAACTTCCATTGGTTGCCGTTGCGCTCGGTGACCTGCTGCTGGCAGCCCGACTGCGGGTCCTGCAGCGGAATGGTGTCGGACTTGACCTGATCCGGCGTCAGGCACACGCGAATGCCCTTGCCGCCCATGGTCACCCCCTGTTTCTCCAGCATGGCCCGTTGTTCCGGGGTCATTTGCTGTTGCAACTGGCCGAGGATCAGCGACAGATCCGGCAGGTTCTGGTCATCGACCTTCATGTTGCTGCTGGTCAGTTCCCACAAGCCCGGTTGCAGCATCTGCGCCTGCGCCGCCAGTGGCAGCGCCATTCCCGCCGCCAACGCCCAACCCAGTAAACGAAGTTTCATCGAATGACTCCTAGACAATAGTGGCCGTTAGACTTCAAGCAAGGCACGGCGTTGCATGCAGAATAAAATAGCGACATTCGCCGTGGAACATGGTCTGTTAGGCATTGAATCTTCAGGAGCAAGGCTGCCCCCATGGATTATTTTGGCCCGCACCTCTTTGGCTACCTCATCGCACTGCTGCATTTTCTCGGGCTGATCGCCGCGATCCACGCGGTGTTCACCGTCAGGACCGCCCAAGGCGCCATCGCCTGGGCCCTGTCGCTGATGTTCATCCCCTACCTGACCCTGATCCCTTACCTGGTGTTCGGCCGCAGCACCTTCGATGCCTACATCAAGGCCCGGCGCCAGGCCAACGTGGAAATGCACAAGGCCATCAACGAGCTGAACTGGCGCCCCTGGGTCGAAGAAGCCCTCGCCGCCCGGGCCTCCCAGGCCTATGCCGCGCTGCGGGCCATGCCCAAGCTGGGGCGCATGCCGTGCCTGGCCAACAACCAGGTGCGCCTGCTGGTCAATGGCGATGCCACCTTCGAAGCAATCTTCAATGCCATCCGCCGTTCCCACAGGGCGGTACTGATCCAGTTCTTCATCATTCACGACGACGAGCTGGGCCGGCGCCTGCAACGCCTGCTGCTGGAAAAGGCCGCCGAAGGGGTGTCGATCCACCTGCTCTACGACGGTATCGGCAGCCATTCCCTGCCCGCCGCTTATGTGCAGACCCTGCGCGACGCCGGGGTCCAGGTGCACGCCTTCGCCACTCGCAGTGGCTGGCTCAACCGCTTCCAGGTGAACTTCCGCAATCACCGCAAGATCGTCGTGGTGGACGGCTTGCTGGGCTTTGTCGGCGGGCACAACGTCGGCGACGAATACCTGGGCAAGAAGCCGCCCCTGGCGCCCTGGCGCGATACCCACGTGCAGGTCAGCGGCCCGGTGGTGGCCTGCCTGCAGGAGTCCTTTGCCGAAGACTGGTTCTGGGCGGCCCGGGAACTGCCGCCGCTGATCCTTCCGGACACTTACCCGGACGACGGCGTGCTCTGCCAATTGCTCGCCAGCGGCCCCGCCGACGCCTACGAAACCTGTTCGCTGTTCTTCGTCGAAGCGATCCACGCCGCCACCGAACGGGTGTGGATCACCAGCCCGTATTTCATTCCCGACGAGGCGGTGTTCGCCGCCCTGCGCCTGGCGGTGCTGCGGGACGTGGACGTGCGCATCCTGCTGCCGGCGCGCCCGGACCATCGCATCGTCTACGCCGCCTCCAGTCTCTATGCCTTCGAGGCGGTGCGCGCCGGGGTCCGGGTGTTCCGTTATCAGCCCGGGTTCCTGCATCAAAAGGTGGTGTTGATCGACAACGAGATCAGCGCCATCGGCAGCGCCAACCTGGACAACCGCTCCTTCCGCCTGAATTTCGAAGTGATGTTGCTGACCGTGGACGACGACTTCGCCACCGAGGTGGAGGACATGCTCAAGGCCGACTTCGCCAAGGCTCGGGAAATCGCCAAGGAAGACAGCCGCCAGACCCACCGCCTGCAACAACTGGGCATGCGCGTCGCGCGGCTGATTTCGCCGATTCTGTAAGCTGCCGGTCAGGGTCGGCCTAAGGGTGGTAGAGGTCGTCGCGGGTCCAGGGCAACTCATGGCTGCCATCGGCATGGGTCTTGACCGCGAGAATCTGGTGCAGGTTGATCCAGCCCTTGGCGAAGGCATAGGCGCAACCCGCCAGATAAAGCCGCCAGATCCGTAGCGCATGCTCGGGAACCAGCCGGGCAGCCGCCTCCAGGTTGTCTTCCAGGCGTTCGCTCCAGTGGTCCAGGGTCCGCGCGTAATGCAGGCGCAGGCTTTCGACATCGACGATTTCCAGCCCGGCGTCGCTGATCTGCGCGGAAATCATCGCCAGGTGCGGCAGCTCGCCATTGGGGAACACGTAACGCTCGATGAAATCACCGGCGCCCCGGCCCACGGGACGTCCATCAATGTGCTTGGCGGTGATCCCGTGGTTCATCACCAGGCCGCCTTCGCGCACCGCGTTGAACAGGGTCCGGCAATACTGCGCCAGGTTGGCGTGGCCCACGTGTTCGAACATGCCGACGCTGACCACCTTGTCGAAGCGGCCATCCTGGGGCAGATCGCGATAGTCCAACAGCCGCAGTTCCACCAGATCGTCCAGGCCCTCGGCACTCACCCGTTCCCGCGCCAGGGCCAGTTGCTCCTTGCTCAAGGTGATGCCAAAGACCCTGGCGCCGAACTCGCGGGCCGCGTAGCGGGCCAGTCCGCCCCAGCCGCAACCCACGTCCAGCAGGTAGTCCCCCGGTTGCAGGCGCAGCTTGCGGCACAAATGGCGGAACTTGGCTTGCTGGGCCTGCTCCAGGGACTCGCTGCCAGTCTCGAAATAGGCGCAGGAATAGGCCATGTCGCTGTCGAGCCACAGTTGGTAGAAGGCGTTGGAAAGGTCGTAGTGATAGGAAATGGCGGCCGCGTCCGTGGCCTTGTCGTGCAGGGTGCGCACTGGCTGATTGTCGTCGTCTTCATCCAGCAGGGCTTGGCTCAGCTCGTCGCAGACCCGGATGACTTCGCTGATGGAACCTTCGAGTTCCAGTTTGCCTTCGACAAAGGCGCCCCCCAGCGCATCGAGGCTGGGATGGGTGAATTGCGCGACCAGTTGCGGGTCCTTGACCACGATGGTGACGCTGGGCTCTGGCCCAAGGTTGAACTCATGGCCATCCCAGAGCCGCAGGCGTAAGGGTAATTGCAGATTCTGTAAGGCCGGTGGAAGTTGCGCGAGCATGGAAAATCCCCCCCTGTTTCAGACGTCTGAAATGAGGGTAGACCATCTTGAAAAAATAGCTGGCTATCGAATTTCCAGCGTTTTTTCAGGATTCGCGGCGAACCACCAGGCCCTCTTCGACCCACTGCTTCAGCCAGGTAACCGCCTGCAACGGGGCCCCCTCGGCATAAGTGACGGCCAGCTCGGCGCAGAGTTCCGCGAAATTCCACTGTTGCTCGATCATGCCCCGCAGTGCGCCGGCTTCTTCGGCGGTCAGGCTGCGATACCGGCAGACCCGCTCCGCTCGCCAGACCAGGCACACCTGTTGCTGATCGAGTAAGGCGCTGTCGGGGAAATCCCCCTGCTCCTTGACCGCGCGCCACTGGGCCAGGCTGTTGTAGCGACAGTCGAGCCACTGCACACAGGGCGCCAGGCGCAGTTGCAGCAGCGGCCATTGTTCGGCCTCCAGCCCGGCCATGGCTTCCACCGTCAGCACCTGGGCTTCGGCGGCATCGAAGGCCAGGGTGAAGGCCCATTCCAGGCGCGCCAGTTCCGCCAGGGGCGCGCCCTGCTCCGGCACCAGATGGCCCTGGATAAACTCGGCAAAACCCTGCCCCAGCCAGCGCAGGCTGAAATGCCGGGACGGGCATTGGCGAATATAGGCGCCGGTCAGTGCCTGGAATTCAGCGTCCCCCAGCCAGTGCCAGATGGCCGGGAAGTCGCTGCCCATGACCTCCTGCAGCCGGGCCAGGTAGGCGTTGTGATAGATCGCCAGGCCCGTCTCGACATCCAGGGTCGGGCCACCGATCAGGCTCTCTTCCAGGGCTGCGCGAGCCTGGGCCTGTTCGCCCAGCAGATAGCGTTCGAAAGCCAGTTGCCAGTCATTCAGGCGCATCGCTGCCTCCCGGCCAGAGCCTGTTGCCCGAGCGCGCGGGCCTTGTGCAGTTCGGTGAGCAGCTCTTGCAAGGGTGGAAAATGATCGTCGCGCTCCAGCAGGGTCGCCACCGGACCCAGGTGTTCAAGGGTGCGTTGATACAGTGCCCAGACCGGATCGCACACCGGATGGTCGTGGGTGTCGATCACGTAATCGCCGTAGTCCTGGTGCCCGGCCAGATGCAGTTGCCGCACCCGCTGCGCCGGCAGCCCCTGAATGAACTGCCAGGGATCGAAACCGTGATTGCGCGAACTGACATAGACGTTGTTCACATCCAGCAACAGCTCGCAGCCGCTGAGCTGGCTCAGGGCCGCGAGAAATTCCCATTCGCTGAATTGATCGGCCGCGGCGCGCACATAACTGGAGACGTTCTCCAGCACCAGGGGCCGCTCCAGCACTTCCTGCACCTGGCGCACCCGACCCGCCACGTATTCCAGGCTCTCCTCGGTGTAGGGCAAGGGCAGCAGATCGTGCAGTTGATGAGCGTTGCCCCGGCTCCAGCACAGGTGATCGGAGATCCAGGCCGGATCCACCCGTCGGGCCAGTTGCTTGAGTTGCTTGAGGTAGTCCAGGTCCAGGGCATGGGGGCCGCCAATGGACAGCGACACCCCATGCATCACGATGGGGTAACGCTCGGCAATGGCGTCCAGGTAATACAGAGCCTTGCCGCCCTCGACCATGAAGTTCTCGGACACCACTTCAAACCAGTCGACGTCCGGTGCTTCTTCGAGAATCTGCTGGTAATAGGCGCTGCGCAAACCCAGGCCATAGCCCAGGCAGGAAGAAAGGTCAGACATAGCGAACTCCTCGCAACGTGGCCGCAGTGGTCGTCAGTCGCCACTGCGGCAGCACGGATTCGCCGCTTACTCGCCGACTTTGCCGCCGGCTTTTTCGCACGCCGCCTGGGTCATGGCCTTGAAGCCCTGGCCCTTGCAAGCGCCCATGCCTTTGCAGGCGTGGTCCTTGGTCTTGCAGTCGTTCTGGCCTTTACAGGCGTTGACGCCGTAGCAGTGCACCTGGGCATCGGCAGCAGACACTTGAGTCACGACACCGGCAAACATAGTGGCGGCAGCGAAGGCCAGGGCAGCACCGGCAGCGGTTTTCTTCATGTTCATTTTTTATTCCTCAATAGTCGCAAGGGGTCGACGGACAGCTTGTGCAATCCCGTCATAGCACTAGAGAGAGGAGGCATCCCGGCGTTACAGCCGGGATGAAAAAAAACTGCACAACCGCGTTTCGCCGGCAAGCCGGCGGCTACAGCTTGAGCAACGGCTCCTGGAACCGCAGCAGGCGCCCGGCATTGCCCAGCACCAGCAAGGTGCTGAGGTTGTGCAACAACGCAGCGATCATGGCCCCCGCCGCTCCCAGCCAGCCAAAGGCGGCAAAGGCGACGATGGCCAGGGTCCAGCCCAGGCCGATGATCACATTGACCTGCAAGGTGCGCCGGCATTCGCGGCTCAGGCGCACGCAGGTGCCCAGGCGGCGCAGGTCGCTGCCGATCAGCACCACGTCCGCCGACGCCAGGGCGATGTCCGCGCCACCGGCGCCCATGGCCACGCCCACCACCCCGGCTTTCAGCGCCAGGGAATCGTTGATGCCGTCCCCCACCACCATCGGCCGGAAGCCCTTGTCGATTTCCCCCAGCACGCGCTTGAGTTTGTCTTCCGGCAGGGCCTGGGCCTGGACATCGCTGATCCCCACCTCCAGGGCCAGACTGTCGGCCACGCTCTGCCGGTCGCCGGTGAGCAGCAACTGCCGCCCCAGCCCCAGTTCGCGCAACTCCGCCAGTGCGTGCTGAGCCTCCGGCTTGACGCTGTCGGCCAGGAGCAGCCAAGCGCGGAACTGGCCATTGAGCGCAAGCCCGGCGATCGGTCCGTCATGCTCCGGCACCGGGCTGGTAGTGATGCCCAACTGGCTGAACAGCTCCGGGCGACCCAAGGCCGCTTCGCCCTGTCCGGTACGGGCCACCACGCCCAGGCCCTGGCGTTCATGGATGTCGCTGAGCGGCCATTGGTCTTCCTGGGGCACCAACCCGGCCAGGGCCCGGCTGACCGGGTGACTGCTGGCCGAGCCGAGGCTGGCGGCCAGGTTGAGCATGCCGTGCGGGTCGGGCTCGGGGCTGTCGATGGCCTGCAGGCGCAAGGTGCCGAACGTCAGGGTGCCGGTCTTGTCCACCACCAGGGAGGTCAGGTCCGCCAGTTCTTCAAGAAAGGCCGAACTGCGGATCAGGATGCCGTGGCGCGCGGCCACGGCGATCCCGGCGATGGCCGTGGCCGGGGCCGAGAGCACCAGGGCACAGGGACACGCCGCCACCAGCACCGCGAGCATGGCCTGGGCATCGCGGGTGATGAACCAGGTCACCGCCGCCAACAGCAGCACCAGCACCAGATAACTGCCGGCATAACGCTCCAGCAAACGGGTGATGGGCGGCTTGGCCCGCTCGGCGCTCTGCATCAGGCCGATGACCTTGCCCAGGGTCGACTCCTCACCGGTGCGGGTCACTTGCAGCCGCAACAAGCCGTCCAGGTTGATCGCCCCGCCGAATACCTGCATGCCCACCGTGGCTTCCAGGGGCACCGACTCGCCGGTGATCGGCGCGGTGTCCAGGCTGGCCTGACCGGACAGCACCAGGCCGTCGGCCGGCACGCGGTCACCGGCGCGCACCTCCACCCGATCACCGGCCTTGAGGCTGGCGTTGTCCACTTCCAGCACGCTGCCGTCGGCCTGGACCTTGCGCGCCAGGCTGCGGGTCAGGCGGCCCAGGGCGTCGATGGCTTCCTGGGAGCCGATCACGCTGCGCTCCTCCAGCACGTGGCCGAAGATCATGATGATCGGCAGCAAGGCGGCGGTCAGCAGATCGCCGGTGGCCCAGGCACCGAGCATGGCCAGGGCGATCAGTTGATCGGTGATGCCGTGCAGGCTGGGATAACGCAGGCTGAACCAGGCCGAACGCATCACCGGCACCGCCACCAGCAAGGACGCCACCCCCAGCAGCAACTGGCTCACGCCCTCCTGCTCCGGGGCCTGCCAGCGCCACAGCAGGCCCAGCCCCAACAGCCCCAGGGCCAGCATGGCCAGGGTCAGTTGGCGCGCGGCGCTGCGTTGCTCGGCGCTGGTCAGCATGCTGGCGGGGGCCGCCTGGGTTGAAGCAGTCATTGTTCAGCTCCCTGAATGATCAGGCGGGAATCGTCTTTGGGGTTGACCGTGGTCACCGAGCCGGCCTGCCCGAGAATCTTCGGCAGGCGTTCGCGATAGATGCGCAGGAGCATTTGCGGATCGGTGCCATCGCGTTGTGCCTGGGCCAGGCTCTGCACCGTGGCGGTCTGGGCCCGGGCCAGGGCCAGGCGTTCGCTGGCCTGGGCATGGGCCACCTGCAGGCTGTGATCGGCTTGCTGGTTGGCGCTCTGGGTCAGCTTCTCGGCCTCGGTGCGGGCATTGGCCACCACCTTGTCGGCTTGCTGGCTGGCGGTCAGCACCGCGTTGAAGGCACTCACCGCCGGTTGCGGCAGGCTCGACTGCACGTCCACCCGCGTCACTTCCAGGCCAATGCCCTGGCCGCTGGCGCTCAATTGCGCCAGCCGCTGGTTGATGCTTTGCAACAGATCGCCGCGCAGCCGTTCGCGGCGTTCGGCGGCCTGATTGTCGGTGCCCATCAACTCCGGACGCGCCACCAGGATGGTGTCCAGATCACGGGCGGCGGTCAGGGCCAGGGCACTGCGGGTGACCAGGCGATCCAGGGCCGGCAGCACATGGTCGCCCTGCAGCACATAGGCGAAGGGGTCACTGACCTTGTAGAAGACCCGCACATCCAGCTGCACCACCCCGGCATCGCCGGTGAGCAGATAGCCCGAACCGGCCAGGGTATCGTTCAAGGGCGTGGCCAGACTCGCCACCCGATCCCCTTCCAGGGCGGCGTCGGAACGCAGCAAGCCTTCGACCCGCCGCTCCAGCACCCGGTCGGCGGCGGGCAACAACACCACCTGCTCGAAGGGCTGCGGCCAGGCCAGGAGCAAACCGGCGTTCTGCACCCGCTGCAGAGCGCCAAAGTGCAACACCAGGGCGCGGTTCTGTGGATCGATCTGCCGCACATTGGATACCGCCCAGGCCACCGCCGCCAGCACCGTGACCACGTACAGCGCGATAAAGGCCAGACGTCCGGCCTGAATCCACGGGCTGCTTGATTCATGTGTTCCACGTGGAACCTTATTCATGGCTGCGACCCGGAAGCTTTACCCGGCAGGCTCGGCGGGCCGTCCACCAGCACCCGGAATGGCGCGGCATCGGTGCGCAGAATCAGCTTGGTGCCCGGCGTTACCACGGTGCCCAGGGTGTCCAGGGAGCGCAGCAGGTTGTACAGCTGTGGCGAACTGGCGTAGGCGCGGCCATAAATCTGCGCCGCTTCCACCCGCGACTGGGCTTCGATATCCGCGGCTTTCACCGAGGCATCGGCCTGGACAATCCGCGCATCGCGCTCGGCGGCGGAGCGGATCTGCGCCGCCTCGCGCTTGCCAATGGCGGTGCGTTCGGTGGCGATGGTTTCCCGTTCGGCGCGCATGCGATCCACGGTGGCGGTGAGGGTCACCGACGGCAGGGTCAGGCGCTCGATGCCCACCTGCACCACCTGAACGCCATAAGTGGCCAGCAGTTGCTGATCGATCTGCTTGCGCAATTGCCCTTCGAAATCGGCGATCCGCACCTTGCCGGCATCGGTGTTCACCAGATTGGCCAGGTCGAAACTGCTGGCCGTGGTTTCCAGCGCCGAGCCGACGAAGGTGCGGATCTGCCGCGCCGCTTCATCGGGCTGGTTCTGCACGGCACGCATAAAGCGCTGTACGTTGTCCGGGTCGCCCTGCACCCGCCACGCCACATAGGCCTGGACGATGATGCGCAAACCGTCGCGGGTGCCCACATCCTGCAAACCGCTGGAGGTGGTGCGCAGACGCAGATCCACTGGAATCGCCGCTTCGAACGGCGCCGGCCAGCGCCAGCTCAGGCCCGGTTCCAGCAGCACCCGCGCCGGGTTGCCAAAACGGGTGATCACCGTGGCCTCGCCGGAGCGCACCTGCACCAGGCTCGCGGCGGCGACGGCGAACAGCACCAGCAGCAACGCCCAGCTCATGCGCCGCCAGGGGAAGGGCCCGGCCTCGGCCGGCGCGCCGTGATGGTGGTGATGACCGTGATGGTGATGATGGCCGTGCCCATGGTCATGAGCGGGGTGATCGTGAGAGTGGGCAGACTGGCTCAATGGACGGCTCCTGGCTGAGCGGCTTTGCCCCGCGCCACAGGGTCGGCGGGCGGGGTGAATGTACGCAGATCGAGGGTCGGCGCGCTGTCGCCCCCCAGACGATGATCGAGAATCAGCAGCCGGGCCTGGCTCAGCCCCTGGCTCAGTTGGCTCAGGTACTGCTCCAGGACAAAGGCCTGCCCGGCGCTGGCATAGGCTTTTTGCTCGGCGCCAAAGCGCAGGTCGGCGGCCTGGGCCGTGGCCTGGACCTCCCGGGCGCTGGCCCGGGCCTGGTCATTCGCCACACTGGCCTGCAATTGCGCCTGATTGGTTTGTTCGGCGGCGGCGCCGCGCTCCCGCGAGATCAGCGCCTGGGCCGCAATCTGCGCCGCTTGCACACCGTGATAGGCATTGGCGGCGCCGGCCGGCGGATGGATGGCTTCGACCACGGTGGCGAGGATTTCCACACCGCTGTCCAGCTGGTTCAGGTCGGCCTGCACGGCCTTGCCGATGTCGTCCGCCAGCCCGGTTCGATCCTCGCCCAGCAGACCGTCGAGGGTGCGCGAAGCGAAGTCGTGCACCAGCACCCGGCTGGCGGTGCTGCGGATCAGGGTCGGCACATCGCTGCTGTTATAGGTCGCGGCCAGCGCCGCCTTGTCGTCCAGGCCGATGCGGTAGACGAAGCGCACGTCCATGTTGACGATCTGGAAGCTCTGTTGCTGGTCGCTGCCACTGGCGATGACCTGGGATTTGTCATTCACGTGGCTGGCGTCCCACAGGCGGTTGGCAAGCGCCGGCGCCGGGCCTTCGGCGGCCGCCGGCAGCGGCGCTTGCGGGCTGTCGCCGACGCTGGTGGCCAACTCGTGGACCACGCCGTTTTCCACCCTGATGACCCGGCCCAGCGGCCAGGGCAGGCCCACATGCAGCCCCGGCCCGAAGACCTGCACCGGCTTGCCGAAACGCTCATAAATGCCGCGACTTTGCAGCGAAAGTTCATGAACGCCGGTCAACAGCCAAGCGATCGCCAGCACCACCGCGAGCACCGGCAGCAGCGCCCGGCGCATGTAGGTAAAGGCCCAGATCTGCCGCAGATCGATGCCGAACCGGTTGTGCAACTCGTGCTGCAGACTGAGCAGCGGTTGCGGCGGCCAGCGCAGCATATCGGCGATCACACTGTGGGCCAGCAAGCGCGGCTCAAGCTGTTCACGCTGCGGGCTGAACAGCGACAACAGCGCCCGCAGCAGCAACTCCCCCGCCACCAGCGCCGGCAGCAGGCCGGTCAGCACCGCCAGGCGCACCGGCCACAGCGCCGTGTCGCTGCTGAACAACAGGCACAGGGCACTGACCAGCAGGCACAGGATCGACACCCGCAACAGTTGCGCCAGGGCGCCGGCCTCCGGCCACTCCAGGGCCGGTTCCTGGGCCAGTTGGCGTTCCAGCACCAGCAGGGCGAAGGCCAGCAGCAACGCCAGCACCGCGGCGACACTGGCACCCAGGCCCAGGGCCGTGGCGGGCAAGGCCAGGTTGAACACCTGCGACAGGCTGTACAGGATCAGCAGCGACCAGCCGCCGAGCCACAAGGTCGGGGCGCCGATCTGCAGCAACAGGCGCCGCCAGCGCAGTGCCAGGACCGCCGAGAGGCCGGTGCGTGGCGGCTCCTCCTCGGATAGCGCCGCCAGCGGCACAGGGTTGATCGCCTCTTCCCGCCAGCGACTGAGCCAACAGGCCGACTGCAGGCCCGCCACCGCCACCAGCAAGGCGCAGGACAGGTTCACCAGCAGCGCCGGCCAGATCGTCTGCGCGGCGAACAGGTCGACGAACACCGCCGACACCAACCCCAGCAACGCCAGCCCGAGCAGGCCCACACCCCAACGCTGCAAGCGCCCGGCGTGAACCGCCGCCCGCTGAAACCGTGGCAAGGCGGCCACGTCGGCGCCCTGTGTCTGAAGATCGACTTGCATACCACCCCGCCGCTCTGGCCCGACCCTGTGGATAAACCCCGGGCCGAAAAAGTTGAAACAATTCGTTACTGTATAACCCATCGAGTGAAATTTTTGTCGCACGCCATGTCTTTTCATCTATGGCGCGCGTCGAAGACACAACTGGCAGCCATTTGCTGGAGCAGAAACTTCTGATGTCAGCCCCCTGGCATTTATGGCAATAATCCAGCCCTGCTCACCGCGTGCGACAAGGAACCGTCCCATCATGCTCTCGATTTACCAGCTCAAACCGCGCTTTCAGAACCTGCTGCGGCCGTTGGTGCAGCGCCTGTACGACAACGGCACCACGGCCAACCAGATCACCGTCCTGGCTGCCGTCATCTCACTCCTGGTCGGCACCGTCATCGCCCTGTTCGCCAGCCACGCCTGGCTGTTCGCCCTGATTCCGCTGTGGATGATCCTGCGCATGGCGCTCAATGCCATCGACGGCATGCTGGCCCGGGAATTCGGCCAGCAGTCGCGCCTGGGCGCCTACCTCAATGAACTGTGCGACGTGGTCGCCGACAGCGCGCTGATCCTGCCTTTCGCCCTGCTCCCGGGCGTCAGCCTGCTGCTGGTGCTGGCGGTGACCCTGCTGGCGCTGTTCAGCGAATACGCCGGGGTGCTCGGGCCGATGGTCGGCGCCTCACGGCGCTACGACGGGCCCATGGGCAAGAGCGACCGCGCGTTCATCCTCGGCGTGCTGGCCACCGGCATCGCCCTGGGCTGGCTCGGCGCCCTGTGGATCAACGGCCTGCTGGCACTGGTTGCCGCCTTGCTGGTCTACACCCTGATCAATCGGGTCCGTCAGGGCCTCAAAGAAGTTCAGCACAACGCTCCCTCTGCATAAGGAAATGGCAATGCGCGACGCTCAACACCAGACGTTCCGGACCCATGACGGCGTCGAACTGTTTTACCGCCACTGGCCGGCCACTGAAGTGGTGCCCGGCGAACCGCGTCAGGCGGTGCTGCTGTTCCATCGCGGGCACGAACACTCCGGGCGCATTGCCCACCTGGTGGACGAGCTGAACCTGCCGCAGTTCGACTTCTTCGCCTGGGACGCCCGTGGCCACGGCCAATCCCCGGGTGCCCGGGGCGACAGCCCGAGCTTCGCCACCAGCGTGCGCGACGTGCAGACCTTCTGCGACCACCTGGGCAGCGCCCACGGCATCGACGAAGAAAACATCGCCGTGGTGGCCCAGAGCGTCGGCGCGGTGATCGCCTCCACCTGGGTCCACGACTACGCGCCGCGCATCCGCTCCCTGGTACTGGCCTCGCCGGCGTTCAAGGTCAAGCTGTACGTGCCCTTCGCCCGCCCCGGCCTGGCGCTGATGCGGCGTTTTCGCGGCAACTTCTTCGTCAACAGCTACGTCAAGGCGCGCTTCCTGAGCCACGACCCGGAACGGGTGCGCAGCTACGACGCCGACCCACTGATCACCAAGGCCATCTCGGTCAACGTGCTGCTGGGCCTGTATGAAGCAGCCGACCGGGTGGTGGCCGACGCCCAGGCGATCCAGGTGCCGACCCAATTGCTGATTTCCGGCGCCGACTTCGTGGTGCACCGCAAGCCCCAGGAGCAGTTCTTCGACCGCCTGGGCAGCCTGCACAAAGAAAAACACATCCTCCCCGGCTTCTTCCACGACACCCTGGGAGAAAAGCACCGCGCGCCGGCCATGGCCAGCATCCGCCGCTTCATCCTGCAGAACTTCGCCCGCCCGCTGAACCGCCCTGCCCTGCTGGACGCCGACCGCCTGGGCGTGACCTGCGCCGAATCCGAGGCCCTGGCCGCACCGCTGCCGCACAACTCCCTGCGCGACCTGTACTGGCGCGCCACCCGCGCCAGCATGCGCCTGGGCAGCCAGCTGTCGGCGGGGGTCAAGCTGGGCTTCGACACCGGCTTCGACTCCGGCAGCACCCTGGACTACGTCTACCGCAACCAGCCCACCGGGCATTCCGCCCTGGGCCGGTTGATCGACCAGAACTACCTGAACTCCATCGGCTGGCGCGGCATCCGCCAGCGCAAGCTGCACGTGGAAGAACTGCTGCGCCTGGCCATGGAAAAACTCCGTGAGCAGAACAGCGAAGTGCGCATCGTCGACATCGCCGCCGGCCACGGCCGCTACATCCTCGAAGCCCTGCAAGGGGTCAGCCCGCTGCCGGAATCAATCCTGCTGCGCGACTACAGCGACATCAACGTGCGCGACGGCAGTGCCCTGATCCAGGAAAAGGGCCTGGGCGAGATCGCGCGCTTCGTCAAAGGCAACGCCTTCGACCGCGAGGACCTGGCGGCCCTCGATCCCAAGCCGACCCTGGCGGTGGTGTCCGGGTTGTACGAGTTGTTCGCCGACAACCAGATGGTCGGCGGCTCCCTGGCCGGCCTGGCCAGCGCCGTGGAACCCGGCGGCTACCTGGTGTACACCGGCCAGCCGTGGCACCCGCAGCTGGAACTGATCGCCCGCGCCCTGACCAGCCACCGCGAAGGCCAGGCCTGGGTCATGCGCCGCCGCACCCAGGCGGAGATGGACCAACTGGTGGAAGCCGCGGGCTTTCGCAAGATCACCATGCGCGTGGATGAATGGGGGATCTTCAGCGTATCCCTGGCGCAACGGGTGCAATGATGAACGCAGCTGCCTTGCCAGCGCGGGAGCCGGGCCTGCTGAAACCGGCGGTGCTCTGGCTGCTGCTCCTGGCGCCGCTGTTTTTCAGCACCTACGGCTTCGCCACCTGGGTCACCGCCCAGCGCGACGATGTCGGCAGCCTGGTCTTCGACTGGGAGCGGCACATGCCGTTCTGGGCCTGGACCATCGCGCCCTACTGGTCCATCGACCTGCTCTACGGCTTCTCCCTGCTGCTGCCCCGCAGCCGGGACGAGCTCAAGCGCCACGCCCTGCGCCTGCTCAGCGCCCAGCTGATCGCGGTCAGTTGCTTTTTGCTCTGGCCGCTGCGCTTCACCTTCCCCCGGCCGGAGCTGGACGGGGTGTTCGGCTGGTTGTTCGAGGTGCTGGCCGGCTTCGACAAGCCCTTCAACCAGGCGCCGTCGCTGCACATCGCCCTGCTGGTGGTGCTGTGGGTCTGCTACGCCCGGCATAGCCAGGGCTTCTGGCGCTGGCTGGTGCATGGCTGGTTCGGCTTGATCGGGGTGTCGGTGCTGACCACTTATCAACATCACTTTGTCGATGTGCCCACCGGTGCCCTGGCCGGCTGGCTGTGTGTCTGGCTGTGGCCGCTGGATCGCCCCAGCCCGCTGTTCAGCGCACAACCGGCCCGTGACCGGCGACGCCGCCAGCTGGCCGGACGCTACGGTCTGGGCGCCGCGCTATTGGCGGTGGCTGCCTTCACCTGGGGCGGCACCGGGCTGTGGCTGATCTGGCCCGCCGTGGCGCTGCTGCTGGTGGCCCTGAACTACGCCCTGCTCGGCGCCACAGGGTTCCAGAAGCGCCAGGACGGCCGCCTGAGCCCGGCCGCCCGCTGGCTGCTGGCCCCTTACCTGGCGGCGGCCTGGATCAACTCGCGGTTGTGGACAAAAAACCATCCACAGCCGGATCAGGTTGTGGATAACGTCTGGCTCGGCCGCCTGCCCACCCCGGTGGAGCTCAGGGACAGCCCGTTTGTCGCGGTGCTCGACCTGTGCGCCGAGCTGTCCCTGGACAGCCGCGGCTTGCAGGCCTACCAGAGCCTGCCGGCACTGGACCTGTGTGCCCTCAGCGCCGAACAGTGCTTGGCCGCGGCGCAAGCGGTGGAACGCCTGCGCCGGCAAGGCCCGTTGCTGGTGTGCTGCGCCCTGGGCTATTCGCGCAGCGCCACGGCGATTGCCGCCTGGCTGCTGCACAGCGGCCGCGCCGCCACGGTGGACGCGGCCATCGTGCAGATCCAGCGGGCCCGCCCGCAGATCGTCCTGCAAGCGGCCCAGCGCCAGGCGCTGCAGACCCTGATCCCCGCCAAGAGCCCGGCCCATGTCCAGTGAAATGCAGCTGTACAGCGTAGCCAGCCTGCTGCGCCGGGGCCGGGCCCTGGATCAGTTATCCACAGGCCTGACCCTGCTCGGCGCGCTGTATGGCCTGGGTCAGTACCTGCTGGCCAGCGTCACCCTGGGTGGGCTGATCGTCAGCCTGGCCCTGGTGCTGCTGGGGCTGGTGGAAAAGTACCTGGCGCTGCGGGTGGCCTTCGACGCCGACCTGTTCCAGCGCGTGGCCGATGGCCCCGCGTCCCTCGAACACAGCACCCAGGCCCTGGACCAGGCCCTGAGCGCCCTCGGTCTGCAGCCCGCCCAGCGCGGTGGCCGGCCCTGGAACGAACGCAGCCGCGGGGCCCTTGGCCTGCTGCGCCGTCAGGCGTTGCTGCTGGCGGCCCAGGTGCTGGTGCTGTTGAGCTTGATCCTGGCCAGCCCCTGGCTGACCTTCGCCGGATAAGGAATGCCCATGTTCGAACCCCTGGTTGCCAACCTCATCACCTCCGCCGCCCGCAGCATCACCGGGGCCCGCAGCCTGTGGCTCGGCTCGGCGCCGCGACCGGTGCAGCGGATCTACTTCGCCAACCACAGCAGCCACGGCGACTTCGTGCTGCTCTGGGCCTCGCTGCCGCCGGCCCTGCGCAGGCTGACCCGGCCGGTGGCCGGTGCCGACTACTGGCAGAAAAGCGCCCTGCGCCGCTACATCATCAACCGGGTGTTCAACGGCGTGCTGATCGACCGCGAGCGCAAGGAGGCTGTGGATAACAATCCCTTGCAGCCGATGCTCGATGCCCTGGACCAGGGCGACTCGCTGATCATCTTTCCGGAGGGCACGCGCAACCCGGAAGACGGCCTGCTGCCGTTCAAGAGCGGGATCTACCACCTGGCCAAACGTTATCCACAGGTGGAGGTGATCCCGGTGTGGATCGCCAACCTCAACCGGGTCATGCCCAAGGGCCGCTTCCTGCCCCTGCCGCTGCTGTGCACCACCAGCTTCGGTGCGCCGCTGAGCCTGGAAGAAGACGAAACCAAGGAACACTTCCTCGAACGCAGCCGCGCCGCGCTGCTGGCCCTGGCCCCGGAGCACGCCTGAGATGGATAAGCAGACCCTGATGTTGTTCGGCGGCATCGGCGCCATTCTGGTGCTGGCCTCGCTGATCGGTTTCATCCTCCAGTGGCGCACCCGTGGCACGCCCAACCCGGTGATCGACAACCTCAATGCGCGGATCAACGCCTGGTGGGTGATGGTGCTGGTGATCGGCATCGCCTTCTGGCTCGGCACCGCGGCGGTGATCCTGCTGTTCTATGCGGTGTCGTTCTACGCCCTGCGCGAGTTCCTCACCCTGACCCCGACCCGGCGCAGCGACTATCCGGCCCTGGTGGCCGCCTTCTACCTGGCCCTGCCCCTGCAGTACCTGCTGATCTACTCCGACTGGTACGGATTGTTCTCGATCTTCATCCCGGTCTACGTGTTCCTGCTGCTGCCGATCCTGGCGTCCCTGGGCGGCGACAGCACGCACTTCCTGGAACGCGCCTCCAAGGTCCAGTGGGGCCTGATGATCGCGGTGTTCTGCGTGTCCTTCGTGCCGGCCCTGCTGACCCTGGACATCGATGGCTACGAAGGCCGCAACCTGCTGCTGATCGCTTACCTGGTGATCGTGGTGCAGCTCTCGGACGTGCTGCAGTACGTCTGTGGAAAACTCTTCGGCAAGCGCAAGATCGCCCCCAACCTGTCGCCGTCCAAGACAGTGGAAGGCTTTGTCGGCGGCATCCTGCTGGCGTCACTGATCGGCGGCGCGCTGTTCTGGATCACCCCGTTCAATGTCTGGCAGTCGTTCCTCATCGCCCTGCTGATCAACCTGCTGGGCTTTGCCGGCGGCATCGTCATGTCGGCGATCAAGCGCGACCGCGGGGTCAAGGACTGGGGACACATGATCGAAGGCCACGGCGGCATGCTCGATCGCCTGGATTCGGTGTGCTTCGCCGCGCCGATCTTCTTCCACCTGGTGCGCTACTGGTGGACCTGAGTCCCTGTGGCGAGCATGCCGGTGAGGCGCTGCCCCGGCTGGCCAGGATCATCAGCCGGGCAAGTGCCCCAATGGCAAGGGCCCCGGGGTTTTCACCGTGTGAATGGCGAAGTTGCTGCGGATGTCGCTGACCCCGGGGATCTTCAGCAGGCAGCCGGTGAGGAAGCGGTCGTAACCGCGCAGGTCCGGGACCACCACCTGCAGCAGGAAGTCCGACTCGCCGGACACCAGGAACGCCGAGATCACCTCCGGCAACTGCAATACCGCCTGGCGGAAGGCTTCGGCCTCGGCGTCGTTGTGCCGTTCCACCTTGACCCCGACGAACACCGTCAGCCCCAGCCCCACTTCGTCGCGGTCCAGGGTCGCCTGATAACCGCGAATCACCCCGGCCTCTTCCAGCATGCGCACCCGGCGCAGGCAGGGTGACGGCGACAGGCCGATCTCCTCGGCCAGTTGCACGTTGCTCAGGCGGCCATCGCGCTGCAGCGCGGCGAGAATCTTGCGGTCGTAGGCATCGAGTTTCATCTTTGGCATATCTGGCTGGTCATCGCAGTGAAAGCTGGAAGGTTATGCCAATTTTCGCCGCTTTGCTGGCTGAT
>Ga0194135_10000147_pt1 | contig 40962 bp, 19 predicted proteins | sample LitLau_LLRF_2013_FD_134024 | JGI IMG/M metagenome (GOLD analysis project Ga0194135, IMG submission 134024) | Freshwater sediment microbial communities in response to fracking from North America - Little Laurel Run_MetaG_LLRF_2013 (version 2) | ecosystem: Environmental > Aquatic > Freshwater >... | reverse complement strand
GCTAATTAAGTTGCTAATAGCAATTAAATATTTCTAATCGACACACGTTGACGTGAACGGCAACTCCACCGCCACGTAACCCCTCAGAAAATTTGGTGACATTATTTTTGAAATGACCTGTAGTTCAGCGTATCTCTTCGCTATGCGCGTGTTTACATGGCATTTTATAGTGCAGATAGATCTTTGAGGGTGAAAATGATTTCAAATGTGCGGGTTGTTATTTGTGAGACCAGAAAAGTCCAGTTTCACCATCATCATCCATCTCGTATTCCCATCTCTCATTTTTTTAAAGCGTGAAGGTTCTTTTTACACTCGCAGGCATACAGAAAATAGAGATGTACATATTACACACACACGTTGATGTACTCCATGCCAAATCGAAATCGAAACTCATAATAATATTATGTAATATGTGTCTACGTGTGTGTGATCGATGAGTTGACGCCGCATATGAGACTTTCATTGTGCAATTTATTTATCTATTAAACTCTGGAGAATGACATTGAGGAGGAAATAAGAGAACTTCTGTGTGAAAATAATAAATACGCGAGAAACTTTCACACTCATATTACAAATTAAAGTTCGATTTAATTAAAAAATAATGACACTCTGTTAATAGATTGCAAAGTGAAAGTTGACATTAAGAAAGCTTATTGTAATATAGTGTTTCCGTTTCATAAGTACGAATTCTATAAGTGTGTGTGTGTGTGTGTGTGTATGTATGATTTATAGGAGATGTTTCATAAAGGAAAGCGACGACTAATGTTAGTAATGTTGCATGTATTGATTTATAAGAGAGAAAAGTTTTTCATAATATGCTGGAAAGAGGGAAAGTTGCTGGAGTGGTGTAAGTAAGTAGAAAAGTCACCGCAACGGATATCAAAGTAGGTGGATAAGCTTTGTTTTATTTCCGTGCTTTGGATTCAGTGTGAAGCGTCTCTATATATTAATATATGTTCTGCCTTTAGCTTTAGACTAGATATCATTTGGTAAAACAGTCACGTGAAAGCATTCTCCGTAGTGTTATTGTTCTGTCAGGTTTCCCACAAAGTGTTCTTCTAACAAAGGTCTCTTTCCATCGATGTAACTTTTTGTCTTGAGATCAATGAGAGATTTTTCATCAGTGACGCGAGTTTCCCTCAAAGATTTACGACGGACGGAAGTCTCATTGTTGCGAGTTTTACTTCTACTCGTAATTTGTTTGGAACTATTAATGCTTACTAACAGAGTTTGAATGTTTGAAATATACTTTATGGCACTTTTAGGCAACATTTCTACATTCTTTGTGGTTTGTCATTTGTCTCTTTTGGTTTTAAACGGTGTTTGTCACCAAAATTAGCTTCCTTCCATTAAGTAAAAAAGCGTATTGTCAAACAAACTCTGCTGTGCACTAGTGTGCACTAGTAGTAGGCTTGACTTGAGATCAGAGAGCACAATATACGAATTTTCAGATGAAAGGATAGCACAGCCTAATAAGAAGCCTATTGGGCTAAATTTCTCTTCCTATATAAGTAATTCAGTATTAGCTATATAGCAGGAACTATAATTTACTATACTCTCTCTCTGGGTACAGATCTTTGCAATATTGTACAGAATTCTACGCTGGCTATTTGTGTGCAGAATTTTGTGTGCTGCTCCTGTAATTTAAATTAGTCTCGATTGCAATAAATTACATAAAAATGTCATTTAGTAAAATGATGTAGAGTTTCCACTATAGAAAGGGTAGTTGAAAGTCAAAGAACAGTAAGTTATTAACTAAACTCAGGTTTTGTCAGGTGAGATGAAAGCTGGAAATCAGTTTAAGTAAACCATGAAGTAACCTTGTTCATAAGCCTCGATCTCTTCTTAGCAGGAGACCTTACGGTAGAAAGTGTAAGCAAGTATAAAATGTAGAGGGAGATGGGGAGTCGCCTCAAGAAGAAAAAGCAACTCTGGTTTGTTCAGTGAGCTAGCCTGATTCAATTTCATAGTGAGGCATGGTCAACCAGTTTGTGTATTACATTATGGCTTGTTTAACAACACTTACTCACATTCCCCCTTCCTTATTTATAGCGTAGGGACTTTATGGTCAGATTTGTCTTATAAATCGTAGATTCGTAGTTGGCTTAACATGATAAATATTCAGATTAACAGATCTATCACCCGATGAACAAATGTATGAGCCAATAAGTATTTCATAAAACAAAAGAACAAGATGGAACGATGTCGACGATACCACATTTAAAAATTAGTGAAAGATAAAAAGAGAGACAGTATATTTCAGAATGCCAGAGTTATGAAGATTTAATAATAATAATTATTAGTGTAAGCGGCAATCAATAAGTTTTAGTCGTGTTGTTCAAACGAAAGCTTTGCTGTAGGTGGAATTTCAGTTGCATTTAACTTCTGGGAGGATCTTAAAAGACATACGGCTTCATCTCTCTCAACCGATGCTACTACCACACAGACACAAAAGCATATTAAACTGATATATACATGCACATAAAGAGAGAGAGAATAAGAAAGGGATTGTGGTATGATATCATGATGCCCTGTGTATAGAATAATGGAAGTCAAGAAAAATCAATTCTTTTAATCTAGCCTAAAGGGATTTATTTTGAAGAGGGGATGACTGAAGAAATAAGCCGATAATGTTGATTTTGATTGTGACAAATCAGAAATTGTCTGCAGTCAAAAGTAAAACATGAGTTTTTATTGTCAAATAGTTCTGTTCCCATATAATAAAAGCAGATAGGCCGACACGCATTGTCAAGTGGACTAATCTTGAGAGAGAGAATAAAGAATAGGTGAAAGAGTGTCGGATAGATCGATGTCGAATAAAAGTACACATAAACATTGTAATGAACAATCGGAGTGTCTGTGTGTGCAACAGAAAAAGCAGAATACAGAAAATGAGACTGGTGTGAGAAAATTTGTCCATTGTTGTTGTGGGGGGAATGTCAAGGGAATCATTATATTGATTGCTCGAATGCTCCATGTAAATCGAAGATGAATCTAAAAAAGTCATTCTCGGAAAAATAATGACAGGAATTTGAAGTGTGGGATTTGTGGGGTTTGTTCTTCCAACTTTAACCATGAGTTGACTTATAAATATATGAGACGACTTTGTGGTTCGCGTTCGTAGGGAATCTAGGGAATAGGGAATAAGAAGAAGGGAAGCTGGATATACACATTATGTATACATGTGTATCCATTGAATTCGTGAGCCGATGATTTGCAGAAACTCAAACTTGTCGACACGCTCGATACTCGCAATATATACTTTACACACACACACATGCAAAGAGTACATGTATAGAGATTAGCCAAACAGAGAAACTGACAAGCTTGAGCTGAAGAATATTTAGCTAGAAAACATGGAGTGAAATTAGACTGATGATGATGATGATCTCGTATTAAGAAAGAATGTAGTCCAGTATGATTAATTGCGTTAGTTTGTATAGATAGCTAGAGAGAGAATAAAGCTTTTCCCAAGAGGGATCGTTGTAATTGCATACCTTTAATTAGGATGTACCAGCAGGAATTCGATCTGCAACAAGAGAGATTGCCATCTTACACTCACAGGGAGACTGTTGCTCTGTATGTATACTCGTTGAGACGTGAATAAGAGATGTGATGAATAATAAATCAAACATTTGTTTAAATATTTTGGTCAACATGATATCAGGGAAATGTTAAACGATTATAAAAGAAAAAGCTTACGTATGGAGCAACTGTTCAGATTTATTAGTTCGCTTTAAGTAATCACCTCGAGGTTATGAATTGTCTTATTGGTCCATCGCGTTTAACTCTGTTTTGTCACAGATGATAAACTGACGAGGGATTAAAAGACAGAGAGAACATGTTACATAATGACGATGAAGAGTATATTATGTATGTAATCACTTGTTGATCGGAAATTCTTATCTATTGATCATCGATGATTGCATTCGGACATTTGTACTGTAATTATCTGTTGTTAAAGAAGAGTTGGAGAAGATAGTCTTGGCTCTAGAGTCTATAGTTAAATGCTAAATCACTATCTTTTATTTGTTTATGCTTATTATTAGGATAGGAAGAATTTATAGCTCGCTTCAACTGACTACAGTATTTAGGAGATTGTACATAAACGTATGAAGCGTCTAGTCTAATTTAAAACTAAAAATGGCTTCATTCTGCCTCAGGCTGTTGACGAGTGTAGTATTTACTTTCCCACCTATTCAAACAACATTAGAATTAAAAGATTTGTAATCTTTAAGAGTTCAAAAGATCTGTAGAAAATCTGAGCGATTAACTCCCAGTACAGCGGAAACATTTCTTGACACGCTATTAATTAATTGTAAATTGAGAAAAGATATGCAGTAACTTTAATTGATAGCAATAAAAAAATGTCATTTGTAAAACGCCAGTTTAAATACTATCGCGGGTTGATAAGTCAATCGTAGCAAGATGAAAGGAGATAAGTAAGCATATTAGTGTTAAAATATGTTGTTGATAATGAGATATGTAGTAGGCGTGTGTCTTGGGTGGTTAAACATACAAGAAGAATGCGAGTGCATAATATTTATTACATCGCGAGAGATGAAATTAGTAGTTCGCATGCTCTAGTTACATTTGCATGTAACCCTGCATATAATACTTCCTCTCAGGTTGGATAAAGTATAATGATCAAGAATTGAGTAATGAGGGGAATTAGAAGGGAAAAGTATAAGGGACTGGGAAATAAATATGGATCAATCAAGTGCATAATATCAGTGATCAAAATTGAATCTCTCTCTCTCTTTCTGGTTCTGTGTATATAAAAAGAAGATCGAGGAGTGAAGGAAAATTGTATAAAGAAGAAGAAGCTGACGAGAAGAGATCCGGTTGATTGCACAATAAAGTGTTCTCCATCCTATGTAAGAAGAAGATGATTCTGTATGTTGATATGTTGTCTCTTCTCGTACACTTTTGAGAAGAAGAAGCTGACTAGTCGCAGATTCTAAAAAGGCATCTCATCTTAAAACGCAAAGTGTGGCGTGTGTATAGAAGAAGACGCACACATTGTATTTTGAGAAGAATTTGGCTAAGAGATGAGTTTAGTTGTCGCCACTAGGTTTCTACTTTTATAGCTTCTCGTGATGCGAGAAGAGCAGAAAGGTTTGTAGTATTGTTGTTGTTATTATTAATGAAATGTAAAAAGAGTCAAGTTTTGGTTGGATGGAGATACGGATTTGATGATGATGATGGTCTGGAATGAAATGGTGGAGCAGTTAAGAGAGGAGAGGACAGATCAGTCAAGAATCCGCCTTCAATTGTGATATGTAATTTTCAACTTTTTGTCATCGCTTTTTTGGTGTTGTTCTCATACTCCTTCACCAATGGAGCCAACTCGAGGCGTTACGGCTGAGGAAAAGGAACCAATGAGTCTTCGGGTTGCGCAAAGGATTTGACTTCACAGATCTCATTCCAGTCCAATTCAACTCCAATTCGATTGTTGTTCCTTTGTTCATACCTACAACTTGCTTCTTTCCTACTACCACCACCACCACTTCTACACTTCTACACAAACCACCACCACTACCAGACTTCTTCTACTAACATTTAATTCAACATTTTCTTTCTACCACTCTCTCCCTTGCATCCACACCGGTAAAAACCATCTCTTCAGGCCCACCACACTCTCTCATCATCCCGTATTATTACTACTCGTCTCTCTGCCTAAATACAATCTTGTCTCAAGCAGTTATCACCAACGCACTAAAAACATAATACTAAAAGCTACTGATAAAATCCATCACCGTTACTGATCAACCAGCCTAAAGTTTTAATTCAGTCAACATTTTTAATAATTATAGTTTCAAGATCACTGGAGAACTAAACTGAGTCAACCAAAATTCATCCAGACGTTCATTAATTTCTACACAGAGTCAAACTATAAAAAGATTTTTGAGAGCGAGTGTTTTAAACTAAAGTGAATTACCTTATTTAAAGATTCCAAGAAATCTCTCCTGAGAAATAAACAATATAACTCCAACTCACTCTCTCTCTTAAGTTAAATAAACGATTTACTGTCTCAGGAAGAAATTTCTTCAAATCAAGAGGAATAATAAACAAAAATCATTCGTACTTTTGACTTTCGTACATTATCTTCCTTGTGATTAATATCCTGAGCTCTGTACACGAACGAGTGAGTGCGAGTAGTAAAAAGCACATGGAAAAAGAAGCAAGTCAACTAGTATAGTTTGTCAAGAGTAGTAGCACGGACAAAGTTATCAAGAGCATATATAATATACAATATCCATCTAACTAGAAGAAGTGTTTGTGTATGTGTGTGTGAAACAGATTAACCTACGAGACTTTATAATGACGAATTCTACACTATTACACAACTAGAATAACTTGATTGAGAGCATAAGAGAGTGAGAGAGGTGTGTGCGTAAAGCTAAAACAAGTTCTGAATCTTAGAATGCCCCATAAGTTGGCGTAAAAGTTCACCCTGCCTACATTTCAGTGTGCACTCACATTTACATTACAACAACAACAAGAACAAGACGATTTACAGAAGAAAAGTCACAAACCACAAAGAAGGAAAGAGAGGAGTGTAGTGAGAGACTCGCTCAGAACTCACAGTCTCAAGTTGACTTTTAGAGGGATGGTCCTCCGTCTGATTCTGTTGTTGTGTGTGGAAGAAGGAGCAGTGGCAGTTTGTGTGAGCAGTGGGGGTGAAATCGAGAGATTTGTCTGATTGTGTGTTTGCTGTGGACTTTCTCTGAATCTCAAGTTGCTCCGAATACACTTCTTGTACGAGAGAAAGAGAAATGACGAATTCAAAGAAGCATTAGACTTGGAAGAAAATAAAGTTGTTCAAGTGTTTAGCAGCGGACAAAGAAACTATTTATATCTATACATATATTAAGTAGTGACAGATTGTTTGTTTGGAGAAAGTTCGGAGACTTCGATGTTGATGAAAATAGATCAAATGGAGTCAGGAGGGTCAAGTGGAGAGGACGTGACATCTCCTCATTCTCGAGGGTCACTTTCTCCGATGGCCTTGCCTATGCCAAACCGAGGAGGGTCGAAGCCACCCTTCAGTCCTCCGATGGACAGAGGCTCTCCATTGTGTCCTCCCAAGTCATTGGCAGCTCAGCATATGATGAATTCAATTGCAGTGTCATCAGCAAAGAACATTTCACCTGGGATTCTGGCGAGCTTGAGTGCTCTGAATGCAATGAGTACTGCTGCAGCTGCTGCACAAGCACAATTCCACCACCACCATGATTTTGGGGGGAACAACGCTTCATTCGGAGAAAGAGTGGGGCTAGATCGACACGGGTATGGAAGTCCCCCAGCACCCATGGTCCCTACGAATGACCCTAGTGCGAATGAATGCAAACTGGTGGAATATCGTGGCCAAAAAGTAGCAGCCTTCGTTATCAACGGAGACACTATGCTCTGTTTGCCCCAAGCTTTTGAACTTTTCCTCAAACACTTGGTCGGTGGACTTCACACGGTGTATACTAAGCTTAAGAGACTTGACATTGTCCCACTCGTTTGTAATGTGGAGCAAGTAAGAATCCTCCGTGGGCTTGGGGCCATCCAACCTGGCGTTAATCGGTGTAAACTTCTCTCATGCAAAGACTTTGACGTTCTATACAAAGACTGCACAACGGCCAGGTATTGACTTTTCTAAAGATTTTCACTCTCATTTCTCTTTAGATAGCAGATAAATTGATGCACGTGCATTATATTAATAGACATAGCTGGGTAATCCAAGTAAATCTGATTCGCAAGGTGTTTACGTGACTATATATGTATATAGCAACGACTGTACTATGTTACCTTGCGTATTAAAAAGTAGAATTCAAACTCATCTGGGAACTTTCCCGTTGTTGAGACTTGTGGACGTGGTGATGCATTTATTGTATTTAGGTTGTAGGAACACAAATCATCTCCAAGACAAGCTTATTTAACTTTATTTAAGGCTTATTGGTTCTGTTGGAACTCACTCACAGTTTTATTGTTACTTAAACAGCATACAAGAAGACTACGTGAATGGTAAATTTGATTTTGTAGTATAGAGTATGAAATTTAAGTGACCTACATGTGAAAAAGAACGTTAAGTCAAAATAACACATTCCAGTTTTGAGATGGTTTATTTTTATAAAGATAAAAAAGAAGAGAGAAAGAATTTGTAGGATTTTTGCGGAATTTTTCGTAATAATGTATTTAATTTATTACTAAAGAATTCGAGGGTTTTTTTCGTAGATCTCAATCGAAAAAAGTGATCCTCTTTGAAGAATAAAGTATAAAAATAAGTGTGTGGAAAGGAATGAATTTAATTGTACTGTATAATAATGGAAGGGTGTGTGTGTGAAAAGGAACTTACACGTATAGAATATGATGCGGGCACGAAGAAGGGTAGGTTTAGTAAGTTTAGAGACTTTTAGAGGTAATTGGTAAGGAGCAAAAATTTATTCCCCATTTGATTAGAGCGGCAGGTAATCTTGAAGAAAAATACATATTATTTAAGTGAAACAACCCATCGAGTTAATTTTGAGTTCATCCTTTGGAGAAAAGGGTACTGGCCGACACGACTTCTTTCAGTCTATAAGACGATGATGACGACTGTTTTTGAATGATAACAGCTTGTTCAGTTTTGACTTGAGCCTAACCTGTGATTTCCGGGGGTGAAACAATGTGTGAACTTGCCTGCACACATCTTATCACTTGTTCCATCTCAGATGATACGGAGAGAGAGGAAACAGTTCTCATAATCGGTGTGAGTGTTGTATATAAATGTATGACAGCAGCAGGTGAGGTGGGACGACTAATCACTATGTTCTCGACCTATCTTCTTTCACATTTATTGTTTAGTTCTTAGTCAAATACTCCTTTCATCAGCCTCTCTCTCTCTCTCTCCCATTCCTATTTTACATCTTTTACAAATGATTTAATTAAAAGCTAAAAACCACTGCGAAAATATATTATTTTAGTTGAAATAATAAGTGGAATGAGAAAAAACTCCATTGTATTTTAATAGTGAGTGCTGTCATTCGGATGGGCGAGATATGTTACACAGCAGACGGGCATCTTTTCATGCATCAGATTTTTATTCGTGTACTAATTACTTATTGTGTGGAAGATTCACGATTTTGCATGACTGTGTATGTATATATGCACGTATTTTGTATATACTACGACTACCGACTAATTAGTACATTTCCGTAGAGAAGTGTGAGGTGAATACATTCTTACTGACTGGAATATAGTGAGTGTGGATATTGTTTAACAATTTCTACATGGGGCAATGCGCGTGATCAGAATTTATCTTTATCTGATACACTACACACAGACAGGAGAGGAGAGAGTAATTAAAGTACAGAATTTTTATTACAATTTTGATAGGAATTATCAAAAAACAAAACAAAGCTCATGTATCGTGACAGCCAAATTAGTGTACTCTTCGTTTCTAATTATTTCACCTCGTTGAGTTGTTTTATGCAACGACAAAGTTCGCGAGTCCAAAGGGGTAATTAATAATAATATTGCAAAGATTTTTATTTTACACTTTTGCACAGACAATGGGAAGTTATTTTTTTAGAAGTTGAATTGCCTTTTTAATTTAAATGAGTTGCAATTTGTTTATGGTTTTTCCATTGAAAGATTTTATCTGCCACTGTATTTGCTGTTTAGATTGTCGCGTTTACATTTTTACACATAAATCACACGTGTGTATGTACACGGATGCTTGAGTAGTGAATACATTTAAAGGATTTAAAGCTTGTGGGAGGGACACTCATTACACGGACAACAAATCTTCTCTCTCTCTTTCTGGTTGCTTTGTAACGAATTGTGTTAGGATAAGAAATGGGCGATATAATGTATAAGAATGTAATACATCCAACATCATATACAGAAGGCAGAATGAGTAGGAATTACAATTATCTCTCTTTTGTGAAGCTTATTCACGGGATATTTTGTGACGATTAATTATGATTCCAATTTAGCTTGTTAACTTAACCGGTTTTTATCATTTTAATTTACAAAGTGCAGAGCAATAATATGCAATCCCAATGTGTTTTCGTGTAAGTGTAGGGAGTGAAATTAAAAGTAAGTAACAACGGAATTGCAATATGAATACAAATGTTCTAGTTCGATGCATCTGTTAGGATTTGCTGTTTTCCATTTGACCAAGAACTTGTTGCAGGGTGAAGTATTTTTAAAATGTTTGTGTTTTGACATTTATTGACAGCAAGTTGAAAGTTTATTGTTTGATCCCTTTTTGGAACAGAAGGTAAAATGTCACAGTCAGTTTTGTTTGGGGGGAGTAAATATAAAAGAAGAAATTACAGAGATGGTATGAGCATATTGAATTACACACAGATCAGATCCATTGGAATTAATGGTACGTATTATATAGAAAGCAAACATATATTATGTACGATTGAAACATGGAAAAGTAGAATAGAATGATGTTTACCGACACGGAAAATGGTCAAAACGGCGGAAACGATATAGAAAGTGATGTGTAGTTTTGGATTTGGGACCCAGAAACGGGTTGATTTCTGATTCTTTTGAGTGTGTAACATTGTTGAGAACTCAGTGATGAGTGTTGAGATTGCGGGTGGCGGTTCAGTCTGGAATGATAAGTCTTGTCTTACCTTCTTCTTCTTCGTGAGACAAGCGAAGATCTACTTTCAAAATCTGAAGGAATACACTACACACAGACATATATAATAAGTTGGATAGGATGGATATGGAGTGTAGTATTGGAGATAGCAGTGGTGATGCAACCCGAACTCAATTTCTTTTCGTTTTATTTTAATTTTCCTTGTCTTTTGTTGAACCGAAATAAAGCAAGGATGAGTCAAAATACAAGAGAGATACATTTACCATCAGAAAGTAACCATTTGAAGAAGAAATCGCGAGAGAAGGCAGGAGGATATGAAATAAAAATGAACAAAAGATCTATTCAGGCATGAAGGGTGGGTATATATATTTTCAATCCTCCACAACGTAAACGTACGGAATTCGAGGTTTCACTAAGTTTTAAGATAATTATACTTGCTGAAGAAGAAGGCCGAGTCAAATAAATGGAAAAATGTAGCCACTAAACAAGAAATTCCACGTTCTTCTGGAAAACTGATCTTACTTCTTTATATAATATGATACATGGTTACTTGTGTGTGTGTGTGCTACACTATTGCCTACGGGAAAAAACGCGAAGCAAATGATTAAAAGCTAAGCTAACCATGCTGAACCATTTCAATCGAGCAAGTCAATTTTATTTCTAAGAACAACCTGTCTCTCTCTCTCTCTTTTACCTCTCCTGGCATTCCTTATGTCATTCGTAATGGCCTATTTTATGTGATATTGCCACTCACCTTAACTCGAATAGATTCATTTGTATATTAGCCAAATATTACTTATTATGAGAAGAATGCCAACTACAACAAACTACTCATCATCCCTTTGACAGATGGTATACATTCAACACTGTTTACACGTGGTGGTTTGTGTCTAAGCTTGAATTTATTTAAGTGTTTAAAGTCCATTTTCAGGCGCATTCATACTTAGAAATCCAGGAGTTGCATTTTACATTTAGCTCTGAATGCACTACAGTAATATTTAATATTTAAGGCGAATAATAATAATAATAATCCCTGAGGACATATTGCAACTTGATGAAAAAAGGTGGCAGGTGTAAGTTGCATGAATCTGCTTAAGAAATAAATGGTTATCAAAAAGCAATGACATCCAAAGCCAAAACCAGACTTTTAATAAGCTGACTTGCTTGAATCATAAATCTGGTGTTATGCCCTTCTTAATATGAATCAAAAGTTGTTCAAGCCACCCAAACCATTTGATGAAACGATGAAAGTCGGCAGGGTGAATTTCCTCAAGCACATTACACATTAAATGTTTCTCGCAGTGGCAAACAACTATTCTTTTTAATCCTTGCCCTCTCTTCTTGTATTTGTGTATGTGTGAATAAACCTATATACATGGACAGTATATTATTATTATCATTGCTGTAATAAGAATGATTGAGTACTCGAGAAGGTATGCTGGTTGTGTTCATAATAAGAAATGAATTTATTCCGATATAATAGCATAATATGCGCGTTTTGGCTGCAAAGCAGATTGCTGGGAGTATTAATGGATTGGAAAACCAGTGTGGAGCCCAGTTATATAGTTCCCCCTTCCTCACATTTTATATTTTACATATGTTCATATACACATAATATCATCTATTCGATTTTCTTGAATCTTCCAGATATTCACTGCCAAACTAAGCATACAAACATAGAATGAATTTTAAGAGACTGTGTAAGAAACTTTATTGAGTATTTTTACACACTATCAACCTTTTCTCTTTCACTCTTTCCGAATACTAAATAGCGATCGTCGTAAGCCTAGTTGGTGGAAATGGAATAGGGGAGTCTCTTTTGAATGCTTACAATTCATACACGTACCTTCATAAGAATTAAATGTCAACGATACAACTGATGACAAGACGTTAAAAACAGTGCAATTTTCTTTTGTAAAGGGGAATCGTTTAAGAATAAATATTCTTAAGTGGGAGAGAGTATTTAAGAATGACGTAAAATGCGTACACTCAATAAGGAAGTACTTTGGGTAGCGTAAACTGTGTATAAATCACAAGGGGTTCTTTGAGGAAGATTTAGAAAACAAATGATTCCAACAGGGACTGCGGCAGTGTGGTGAAGTTGAGAAAAGACCCCTCGACAAGAAATGAACACCAGAGCTCATGAAATCCCAGCTTGATCACCCCAAGAGCACAAACATACACACACACACATTTATGTAGTTTGAGAGTGTAGGTATGAAATCGAAATGAAAAGTCGCCCAATTGTAGTCACTTGAGTGTCCTGTTGTTACCCACCATGGAGAACCTGTCGACTTTCTCTATTCAACTCTGACATAATCTTTGAATTCAACCTCCTCCTTTTCCTGTGTTGTTGTTGATAATGATGTCAACTTCAATAGAAACATTTGCCTTAACTTTTTCAACTACTACTACTACTACATATGTCCAACTGACAAATCACATTGCATGCTCATCCCTGATTGCCAGTCCCATCCTTCTTTTTCTCGGGCTTCTTTTAATCCGGTTAAAGTATTTCGTGCAGGTGTGTTTGTTTCCCTTCCTTGTTCAATACAAGTATAAAAGATGAATAGATATTCTTTATAGGCATCTCTGTGTACCACACGCATTCTTCAATTACCAATAGTAATAATAACAACGACACTAGCTTCAAAGGCAAGGTAGAAAAACCTATTTTATTTTATTATGTAAATGTGAAGCTCTGAGACAAAAGATAAAAACACACCCGAAAATCCAGTGAGTCTGCGTTTCTCAGGAGAAAAGAAGGAGGACGAGTTTAAGACTTTTCCTCTGGACAATTTAGATCAAGTGAACGGTGGTGTGGATTGTGGATTGTATAGAAGGAAGTAGGAAATGCGCGGACGTCTCTCTTTCACTGACTCTGCGAGAGAGTTTCGGTTGCATTTGCGATTTGCATTACACCCGGAATCTTGGATTATAGGATTACCGTACGAATGAGTTCTATATGAGATCAGAATACAAAATAAGATACCTTACATTAACTTTAACAAGGCGTACGGCTACATTATAGTCTTTTACTGTATCCTAAATATATAACTTATAAATAGAAAGTGCAATCAGAAAGACCCGTGTGACCATTAGTTGTTACTTCCGTGCTCACTTAAGTGGGCAGTTTTTTCATTCACGACAAGATAATTTAATGGATTAAATCTCACACTACAAGCAATGGGTTGACATTTTCTGTGACCACAGTTTAATATGAACACTGTACATGAATAAATCTTTGACAAGTCTCTGCGGTTCATCGAATGAATCTTTCGAGAGGGGACATATCTTTCAGCGCCTTGTGTATTGCACATAGCAGCATATTGTATCCTTAATATGTCTCATGTGGGTTGGATTGTATTGTTGGACGTGTCTATCTAAAAGAGTGTATGTAAAGAATAATCCGGAGAAATGAGGATCCATGGTTTTGCATGTCAGTAATACAAACGGGGGTATAAATTGTGTTGACTCAATGAACTCGGATCACGAACAAGAAGTATACACACGGGGAGTTAAGCTGACTATGCTCACCTTGCACTTGATAACCCCCAAAAGGAGCAACGAGAAAAAACGAATCCACACTTCCGTTCCCAATTTCTCGGAAGCCTCTGGCTTGCTCTGTCTCTTTTGTACTTAGGAGATGATCTATATGTGTTCGCCTATGTTGATATTCTGTGTGGGAGAGAGTACGTATATGTAAGAATAGATGAAGTAACCTTTAAAAAACTAATTCTTTATGGTGTTTGAAATAATGTTGAAATGTTGCAAACTACACGGGAGAGAGAGAGAGATGTGTCTATGTATTTGCTCTTTAGGGGATTTGTAGTTGACTCCTTTTCTTTTAGCTCCATCAATCCGACCTCCGTGTGTTTTAATGAATCTTCCACCACTTTGTCTATTAAACTTTGTTTACTTTTGATTCTCCAAGATGAACTTAAAACAGAAAAAGAGGAAATCGCTTTGTTATCACTTTGGAATAAATTAAATTTTTTGTGCCCTGCAGAAACACGGATTAGACTTTACTACGGTTTCCACTCCGTTGAGTATTTGCTTCACCCTCACCCTCTCTCTCTTTTGCAGAGTTATCATATCCAAATATTGGAAACTGAGCTTTCTTCTTCTGCTCATCCAGTTACCATATTTTAATGCAATCCTCAGATTGGCCCTTTCATCATCATCATACACTCTTGCCTCATGTATAAATATATATTCGATATGTCTCTTTCTCTCTCTCTCTGCTTAATCCTATGGTTTCAAGTTCAACAATCCATGGTAAGCTCCTTTCCGGATTGTTGTAGAAGCTAACAATTTATTTTAAAATGGAATAAAAAGACATAATCGATTATCACATATCACATTGCTCACGTTCAATCAATAACCCTTTCTCTCTGGAAAAACAAACCAGATCAGCAGAACACGAACACACACACACACATATCCTTAATAACTTGAACCTAAAGATACTCCAGTATTTGTTTTATATGATTAATGAATTTTGAAAGTAACCTCAGCAGAATTTAAGATAACGGCCAGTATGTGATTTCCTCGTCGCTTGCTACAAACAATCTATTTGAAAACAAAAAGTCACTCTAGAGTTATTAGTTCAGGAGCATATTGTTATTTGAAAGGAATCCTCAAAGGTACAAAGACATAATACGCGTTATCCAGAAGTAGTTCCTGCTATGAGATGATCCTAGGGGGCAAATTGATTTCATGGAGAAGTAAGCGACTCTACTACAAAGCTCACAGACACAGAAGTACTTTTTGTCTGTAGAGATAGAGAGAGGGTTTCCTCAATGGGATATTATGGGACTCTCTCGTACGCATATACAAATGTACATACAAGATGTAAAATGTTCAGAGAATCGAAACCGATGAGTTGTGGCTTTACAAGTTCTCCGCAAACAGCCACCACCACACATTTCTCATCTTTAAACACGCGGATAGCCAGACGGACGAGAGGAGACAGAGTGAAAACGAATTCAAAGCGTGAAATTGGAGCTATCAAACCGAAAACTGACTCGCACTTGAATTTTCTAAATTGTTTCTTGGTCATTTTGCACTGTAATCATTTTAATTATTTGTCCATCCACATCATTCAATTGAATTGAAGTGTACGGCTAAGCTTTTTGTGTCTTGTCAATTAGCAGCGTCGCCAGTCACACACATTTGTATTTTGAATGCTCAGTCTGCTACTACAACTACTAGTACAACCTTTTGATTTGGTTAATTTGATGCTTGATTTGAAATCGTAGGAATCACGTATACGTAGAGAGTTTAAATATGAGTACAAATTCTCCTGAGTATCAGGGGCTTTCTCGTTGTCGTTGACGAAGAAGAAAATAATAATAAGCCTCGGGTTGAAATGAAACACAGAAATAATCTGTAGTTTACAAATGTTTAGAGTAAAAGTGTGAAGAACACTTGTAGAAGTTTGTTATTTTGTAGATTGAAGGGAGTAAATGACGTGGAAAAGACTGGTAGTAGGCAGGAAGAATGAGCTTAAAGGAGTCTCATCATCAACACATAGGTTGAATAAGACTCACAAGATGAACGAACGCGAGAGAGAGCGAGACGGTCAGACGAATATAAATATTTGAAAGAGAGCATTTGGATATGAAGTCTCATTTGGGAACTTTCTTTTGATGAAGCCACAAAGGCAGACGAAGAGAAGTAATGAAAGGAGTAGCATTAATTTTCTCAGTACGGTGTTGTTGATAGTTTCAAATATTGTAATAATATATTCCCTAAAGTAGCATTCTCTTTCCTTTTTCCCATAACCATCAACTTCTCTTGAACGTGGAGCGCAGACAAGCTTACATGGCCTTGTTAATATCATTATTACTTTCTCTTTTTCTTCTTCTCTTCTTTGTTATTGATTTGTAATTTTGTATTAACTTCACCAGAAGTAGCAGCAGCAGCAGCAGTGATTCCCCTTTCAGTGTTTGCCTAAAACATGACAAGTGTTCTAAAAAGATCGAAGAACGTGTAACATACAAAGGGGGGATCGACCTTGTGATTAATTATTGTAGAATATTTTAAGATTATTTATTGAAAACGCGAGTGTACAAGATAGAAAGATATTTTTGAGAATAAAGATTATCACAATTCCAAGGAGGGAGTAGTAAATAAATACGTGTATACAGATCAGGTTAAAGGCTTTTTTCAATTTGCTGATTAACATTTGTGAAAGCTCATGTAGTAGTAGTAGTAAAGTTGATGCGTTGATGAAGTCACAGAAGTTGAGATGTGCACGACTTTTAATTGTTCAATGTGAGAGTTGAGCTGAAGCTGGAACACAGCAGAAGGATTTGTGATTACGACTGTCTACGAGTACGAGTTATATTACTTAAAAGTTAAAGGGGTACACTAGCCTACGAGGTGTAGAGCGATGTATAACAATGTTCATATATAGTTTCATCTCAATTCCATTTTAGAGAGAGAGTCCCGAGTGAGATGAGATCTCTCTTTCTCTCTCTCCGAATGATGTTCATCTGGAAAGAAGGAGAACATCTCATGTTTCCTCCCCAGGCATGTAGAAATTAATTCCACAAAATATTAACTATTAAATATAAGGAGAAGTGAGTGATTCTTCATCTCCTCTTTCTCTCACACACAAATGCACGCGTGGAAATCAAATAGGAAAGGAAATACAATCAGGAAGGTGAATATAATAAAATTGTGACTCCTGATACTCCGACTGCCGCACCGTATATATATATCATCTTAGCTTTCCTTAATTGGAAATAAGCAAGCCATTATTCTTGAACAACCCAGATAAACTTTTCATTCATGTTACGTGTGCAACTCTTAATGTTCTATTATATTCTCTGTCTAATTTCACTTGATCAATTAAATTAGGAGACCCACCTTCTCCTCCTTCAAGATGAAGCTTCTTCTTATTCTCTATTCTTCTTCTGCTGAATATCTTCGTGAATCACGTATGTGTATTCATATTTATTCTCATAGACATACATATTCATTGGGGACTCATTCTTTTCATTCTTACACACGCAGTTAAATAGTAAGTGGTATTGAAATATTGAAATTGGTTATTACTCCTCCTGAGCTTTAATTCAGAAGCGCGTGAGGGAGAACAATATTACAAATTACAGTGTTTGGATTTGTTCTACTAAATGTTTGTACACTTGTAAATAACTTATTGTACCGTACGAAGGCAAGAGTTTATTGTTTGTTAGTGAGCTACACAAAGGAAACCAGAATTACAGCGAGAGAGAACATTGAAATTTTAATGCAATAATAAAGTAGAAGTAACCAATGTATTTATGTAAACGACATTCACAGAATCAGTAGAGAAGTAATAATAATAATAAGGAAAGATTTCTGACTGCTTATATAGTCTCGATCTTCTGTCATCCGTTATTATAATTATTATGATTATTACTAAAGGAAACAAAAGGCCGATGAGATTGTTGTTCGTAGGGATGTTCAATTATCAAAACCATCTTCAGACTTTAATTCAATCATAGTGCAAAAGACGAAGAAGATGAGAAATCGAGGATGGATATTTGATTGTATGTTGAATATAAGTAGCTCTGCTGACTCTTCTTCTTGATGTTCGTCAAATTACCTGCCTACTTCAGCTTTAATTATACAAATGAGCAGAGGAGATCCAATGACAGGAGAGCAGTAGTAAATGTGCAGCATAGTTTGAGTTTCGCTAGGGGAAAGTATTAAAGTATATAACATTGGAGAAATCATAAACTTCATACACAAAGCATTGTAGATTGCCACAAGTTCCATTTCATTCTCGGTAATATGCACATTTGTAAACTTAACTTTTGCTCTTATGCTGCTCTGGTAGACTACACGCGGTATTTCAATCTTTTCGATCTCAGATTACACGACAGCGATGAGCATCCAGTGTGTGTATATATCTATTTTACATGATCTTGTATCTAGTTTACAATAGAAATTATGAGTATCTACTATATCTATAGAAGGTATAGAATATCACAAGGAATCTATATATACTTATTAAAGGACGAGATGATTATTATTAGATGTTAGAAATTTAGAAATGAGTTCGCAGAAGGAGAGAGAATGCATTAGCATAGATCTTACGTTCTTTGTAAATCAATTTCATCGGTGAATGTTTCCAAAAGAATCTGCTCTCCTTCGAAAGAAGGAAACACACGAGTTATATGTTACGAGTAGTAATAACCCGCCTGCTCCCTTTGGATTTCTTCTCCCCTTTCACTCTCTTTACTCTTTGTTGTATTTTTGACTTTTATTAGTCAATGTACCTACTTAATTGCAAATAGAAATAAAAGCTTTAAAGCTTTCTTTCTTTCAACATGAACTCGAACGAACGATATTTCTGCGGCTACCACCACACGCGACTTGTTATTATTAGTCTCATTCATATTATTACTAAAATAATTCAATCAACCCTTTCATCTTCTACTCTTCTGCCTAGTTTTTAGAACTCTCATTCCTGGGAGAGAGATCTCTATAACTATTTTGGAATTCGTAGAAAAGGAAATAAAAATTAATTTTGAAAGAAATATTCCAATCTTCTTTTATGTGTGTCTTCATTTGCATACTTTAAGTTAAAAGAATACACTCAAGTTAAAATATTCTCAATACATTTTTGGTACGTCTTTCCTTTCCTCTCTTGATGTAAATTAGAATATTCTTCTTATAATTTCTTTCTCTGTCTGTAAATTACATTAATTTGATTTGATGTCGCTATGCATAAACATTGATTTGTTAAATAAATTACACAAAAAGTAACATTGACTCTTTAAGCTTCCTGAAACATATTGCACAGGATTTTTAGTTGTCTGAAGTTTTTCTCATTTGATTCATCCTGTTTCCGCTGTTAAACATATTGTCCTCGAGGTAGTGAACATGTTTTTTGTGAATTACTTCACTCCAAATTGACACAATTCCGAAAGATTGAAGCGGAAAGTACATATCTTAAGAATAAACAAACTCAAAAGATAGAGATACATTCGAGTTGTATGTGCTGGGAGGAGGAGGCAGCTGGTGGCCGATCGTTACTGATTTACGGTTGATTGATTCATAAGAGGAATAAAAAATTAGTGTTCTAAGGTCTCAGGCAGTATCACGTTACAAGTGAAGACAAAACGATGTGCTACAATTGGATAAGTCTGTGTGCTTTATATTCAGCGTTGTTAGTTATTTGAAGGAGTCTTTTGTCTATCGGCTACTAACAACACACAGAAAGATTTAAAATTTAATGGTAGTCTCGGCATGTACATGTGTATCTATATATCGTTAAATGAAGTCAATTAGAAGAAGCAACACTCACTCCGATGATATATATTCCTCCTTTAAGTTGCTTCTTATCCTTATTTCGATGAAAGTGAACTGTACTTTTGGATTAGGAGGCTACGTAAAGTGCAGCATATACATAAAAAGCCGAGAGGAAGAAGGGCAGGCTGGCTCGTCACTTCGGAGCATAAAAATTGGATTACACAATAAAAGTTGAAAGGTTTGTGCACGCATGAACTAAGTATCCTTGTAATCCTTGATCTACTCTTTGTTTAAACATTAACTTGAGTTGTACAAATAAAGAGAGTAAGAAGAGAAAATGATGTAAATTGATCCTTACTGTTCATTTTATAAAGTACACATATATATGTATAGATCACAATATCACCTTTTTTTACTTTAACAAGCCATCCGAATGATAACCTTTTGAGGAGACAACAGCAGACAAGCCAACAGCAGCAGTGCAGTCTCTCTCTCTCTGTAGATCATGAATAGTAATTTTCGTTGTTTTTTACCCAGTCGGGGTTTATAAGTCTTCTAGGAAACATAATAGTATTGAGTTTCATAGATGTCATAATGCAAGCGACATTTGGTCATTTAAGTAGTTCACATCTTTGTTGACTTTAACTGACGATGTGTTAAGTCTCGAAAAATTTCTCCGGTTTCATGAGTCTGGAAAACTTGGAAGGATGAGCAGGAGCACTTTGATGCAGCAGACTCTTTCATATCATCATCCTTATCTCTAAATGTACAACGTGAAGTCTACGCGAAGGAGAAAGCGGTTTCTAGCTTATTGATTTACAATTTCACTAGACACACAATATATTGGTACACGATGGAACTACATGTAATATATATCGAGCGATGTTAGTTCCTTCAATATTGATCTTATATATGCAAATGTACATTTAGAGATTACTATTTAACCCGTGTCTCCATTGTTGTTAATATTTAGTAGGATCCGTGATATTTATTTGTAGTGATGAATCACCTTCCTCTCATGAGAAAGGAAGGGTTAAAATGATATTCGACAATGAAAGGGAAGAAATTTTCAAATTAAATTGAACAAATGTGAGAGAGTTAGTTAACATAACAAAATCAGTCTGTCGCCGACGTGTGTATTTATTTGCTATGCTTTTAATACAGATGGATATGCAGCAAGCGACTCCATTACGTGACTCTCCATTACTACATCACTCATTACAAACTAACTACTTTGTTCGTAATTAATCGAAAGAGATGTGTGGTGTATATATGTAGTTAGTTTTCCTTTTATTCTTCGAATACACGTCTTAAAGAATTACGTTGAAAGAATAATATTGGTTGCATACACACTTAATATATACTTTTGGTTATGGCTTGGCATACTTCTTATTATGGATAATATGTTATCATTCATTTAATTACACTTATGGAATAAGGGTAGGTTTTATACTCGATTACTCTCGACCCCATCTGAATGTTGTTGTTGTGTGTGTATGTGATCACCTCGAGAATAAATCGATGGGTTCGAATATTGATAAATTAAAGGTTCATATTTATACGTATGTAATTAACAGGGCGTTCAAGTTATCTTTTACATGTGAGCCTGCAAATATAGAAGAAGAAATTGTAGATTATTACATAGACTTATAAATTAATGTAATATTTGTCTTTTTATGTTTTATCAATTTATCGTTATATATACCTATATGTGTGCTAGTTAAGAGGGCACACACATAATTAAATTACAGTTTAAAATCAGGAAGATCTCAATATAAGCTTTGGTTGGAAACTTATGCGTGCAATTTGATTGATTGACAGTTTGGTGCGTTGGTTGCTTTTAGACGTACATATACTACCTTACAACGGTGAAATGAAAGTTGCAATTATATTTATAGTACTATTCTAGTAGTGTGTGTGTGGTTGATGATTTTTGGGTTGAGATTGAACAAAGCTACATGAAGCATGTGGAGATTGACGGGTTGTTGCTTAATGTCTTTTTGAAAGCGATAAATGTTTGTATATGGTAAGTGTTGAGATGCAATAAGTTGATGGAATATATATTGTCCAAACATTTTGATGTGATAAGAATAAAGTATACTCTCATCTCATCATCACCCATACACTTATATATTGCTCCTTACTTTCCTCAAGCTGTTCACATGTTCACTAAGCTAATGATTTGAGGATTCTAGGAACGAATGACTGAATGACTCTCTGGCTATTTGGTGATGATGGTGGTTGCGGGTTGTGATGAAAACCATAAGGACATTCATTTATATATATGTGGGGTGCAGCACGGGAGTCTGTGTTTGAGAATGTGTTGGAAGTCTTTTGCTTTAACCAGTTCAAAGTTTCAAACTACACATATACATATCATATATGTGTGTGATGCAGATAGAGATTGAGTAAAAGGTGCGGAGGAGTCATTCCAAATAATCACGAGAAAGAAATCCACAAATACATTAGGTTAACCAAGAATGCTGCGGGTTTGCCACTGCATCATAAATTACTTTGAAAGGTGGGAAGTATTATTCTAGATAGAAGAAGTCTTTCTGTTTTCATTTAAAATAGAGGAAACCTTCCTCTCTGCAGTCTTTCTTGTATATTTCCACCCTATACACTCACTGCCTTCTCTCTAACATCTTTTCCCATTGACTTGAAAGTAACTCCCAGTCTCCGAATCTAATTTTGATTCAAAATGGAAATGGTCATTCTCAAGATGAGATGTGATTTTTCATTTTCGTGGAGCGGATGGATAAATGTCTGTCCTGAGGAAAACATGCGTCACATGAGAAAGTGTGTACTTTTTGGAATGAGAATATGTACCTGACATTATTATAGAACAGACTATTCAAGTGGCTGCTGCTGCTCCTGGCTCACTTTCCTTGTTTTTTATCCGCTCTCCTTTCTCCGTGTATGTGTAATATCTATGTGTATGTATGTGTTGAAAAAACAAGCAGGAACTCTCTCACTCACATATGAATCAAACGGGCAGACCAGAAGACCATTTGACTTCTGCAGTCAGGATGAAAAATGAACTTTAGCGTAGTTGACACCGTCCAAATTGTTTTTGCATTCCGTTTTTGATACGAACCGTGGCGAGTTGGGGTGAAAAATAATTCCTCTTTGACTTCAGAATATACTTGACAGAAGACTCTTTGCTTCTTTTTCATATTTACCTAGAGACTAGCCGTACACACACATTTACGTTACGACATGCAGTAGTAGACTATTTTTTAAATCTTTGTTTTATATGTTCCCGTGCTCATCAATTTCCTTCTTTGCTTCCGTTTTTTTCGACTTCGAGACTACGAAAGGTTAAAAAGCCAAACTGGGGCCTGTGTATTGCCTGCACACATATCGCCATCAAGAGGTGCATTCTAGGAAAACATGTCGTACATCATTTTAAAAGTTTCAAATGGGAGAATGGGACATACTTCACATTAATAATGTATCACGTTTCAGAAATTTAGAAATCTCATAAAAGTAACAAATGTTATTTAGACATTTTCTTCCTCGAAGTAGTAAATCGATTACAAGTAACAATTGTATTGTCATTCAAAGTAAAACTTAATGAATATGCGTAAAAGAAGAACATTGAGATTGAAGAGTTGAAGTTGTAAAACATGTATCACTATCGTTAATTATAATGTGTGATGATCGACTTGAAGAAGAATCAGAAAACAAGGAAAAAGGAAAGAAGTGTGGCTCTCTTTGGCTGTAGGGGAAGAATTATACACTCAACTCCCTTCAAATGACTTTGGATGTGATTTCTGTATTTTGATTCAGTCTCGAGGCAAAATTTACTACACAAATCTACTTATTTTGGACTCAAAAGTCTCAACATTTATCCCCAATAACAGTTGTCAGTTTGAATGAACATAAATATTAATTTCTTTAATAGTGAACTAGCGAGATTGTGTAGAAAGAGCAGTTCACGACCTAACTATATATATACATATTATACTTATAAATGCGTACAATATATAAAACTTCAATTGGTGAACAAGAGTGTATTGCCCAAAAAGAACGAGGAGACCTGACTGTTTTGATGATGATGAGCGATCTGTGTGTGAGAGAGGAGAGACGGGCATAAATCTTACATATAGCATTCCTCAAACAAGTAATATTTATCGAAGCAAGTTAAAAATGCTAGGGTTTTATGAGCTATTAATCTGTAATCATTGAATTCCTCGGTAATAACTGGTTATTATTTGACTACAATCCCGTGACTTATTGATATTCAAATTCTATGTAATTTCTATACCATCACGGAAAGTTATGGCACATTTTACATTTATGTGTTCGATTCCCTCGTTTTAATTATGTTTTGTCGTCCTGTGAAATTGAATGTTGTCTGTGTGTGTGCTAGTCGCCACATTTTCTTCGTTTTCTGTTTTCTCATCATTATTATTATACCTTTTGAATTCCTTCGGGATATAAAATACATAAAAGTTGAGATGTTGAGAGCTCTGGTTTCTTAATAGTCAAGTATTTTTGCATATATACTGATAGGGCTGCCAAGTTTAAGAACATGTGTGTGTGTGTACAAAACTGATTGATGGACAAATAGACTCATCGATTGTTGGAGGATTTCTTCAAGTCAAGGATATACTCGTCGTCGCATCTAGCTTAGTACTTATAGCTTATTAGATTATTAGACAAGACTGGGTAGAAATTTATGTACATATGCTAAAAGTATTAAAGACTCAAAAGTATGTGGAGGGTCAGGTTTCAATAAGGCTAACTGAAGAAGACGCGATTAGTCTGGGAAATATGTAATAATTGGTCTACTTCAGAGATTTAGTATTCCAAAAGGTGTTTTTCAAAATGAGTTCTGTGAAAGATATAAACGATTATTGGATTTGATGATTTTGATAATATTACTCGAAATATTAAATTGGCTCCTTTGTAAGTCCCACAAGAATAAAAACCACTTGAAAATGAAATCCACCTTGAGAGACTGAGTGTATGGACAAGTAGTATTCCAAGACTACGTACTACCCAGATAGTGTACCTCATTGCATCCTCCGTTTGGTTTTTTACATGGAACAAATCCTTTTGTTTTCTCGTGTAGAATGATTTTCAGTGGATTTATTACATTAGTGTTTTTGAGTATTTAGAAGCGTAAGTGAGAGTAGTAGGGACAACAAAAGATGTTTTTTCAAGAATTGGTGGAAACTATAACTATATCTTGTAGCGGTGTGTGTCTGTGTGTGTGTGAAAGATTCCTATTACTTATATAAAAGAGAGAGAGAGAGAGAGAGAGAGGCTCGAGGTTTGTGTTGTGGGTTAGTGACGGAGAAAATAAAAAGGAGGTTGGATGAGTCTCAAACATATCATCAACTCAGTGAAGAAATTTCAAGTTGAAATGAATGATTACAGTAATTTTCGATTTAGAAATAAAGGTGCCCTTCATCTAAAGGCGGATCAAGCATTATTTTCCTCAAGTCTCTCTCGAATAAATATCTCTCTTTTATTCCACTGCACACACACACACAAACACAGAGTGAGAGCTAGACTATACACAATCTTTAATACTGCTGCAGATACGTGGAAGAAATTGCCTTTCACAATATCTTATTATGATTATATGAAGTTAGAGAAGATTGAACTGGGTGATTGCCCACTCCAGCCATATTTATCCCTCCTCAAACTTGACTTTTAAATCTCCTAAATTGCTAATAGCTCTAATTATTGCATAAACCTAAATTTCATTTTAGAAAATAAGCATGATTTTCTAATATAATTTAACAAAACGTCAACAAATTTATTGCTCTGACAGCCCTACTCTTTTTTAATGTTTTTTATATAGATACACACACAGGCTAAAAACCTTTTCAAACCAACAACCGTTTATTTTGAAATGTTACCTTAATTCATTGTAATGCTTTTTCTTGCCTTTGCTTTAATGCTTTTCTATTCATTGTGGTTGAAATAACTAGATATACGTATGTACTTAGATTTGTGTGGGAAGGTAAAAGTACCTCCAACTAAGCCAATTGTTCGACATGACCCAAAATCTGAGATGATAGACTTATTCATCATCATGTAGTGGGATCACACACAACAATATAACCGATACCGATATTCTCGAGATGAGATCTTTTGTTTCTCAAAATTAGTAATTTCTGTGTATCACCTAAAACTATTGTTCCATTTCATTGTAAAAAGAGACTACACAATAATTTGTTCATCACTCAACTTTCGTACACAATGAAAAATTCGTAAAGATTTTTGTTACAACTGTAAAGATGAAGATGATGAGTGGAGGTCAAAATTAGAATCGTACGCACTTCCTTTTGAAAGAAATATATTATATAAATATATTGAAGGCAACGACTTGACAAAGAATATTTACTTCGTATCTGAAGGCGCAATAGCTTCTTATCAGTGTGTATCAAAATTATGAGTCTTTTGTCGGAAAAATAAAAGCACGATTTGTACTACATGAGTTGTATTAAGAGGAATTCTTCCCCCGTCTGCTTTCTGTGACCATTTTCAATCAATAATTCTTTAATTTATCTTCAAAATTCCAATCGTGAAGAAACGAAATGTTCTTTTGAGGGAACACCTTCTTTATCTTTATCTCTACATTTCATTGCACCCTTAAAAGAGATTTTACCAACTGATAATTTTACAAATTGCTTGGGCTTATGAGTTCTTCCGTAAACTAAGCTTAAAAAATAATATAAATTTCATTTGAATCCCAAACTCTTGTTCATAAGGTTTTAGGCAAATCCATTGCCTTTTTTATGGTTGTTTGTGTGCGCTAAAACTTAAGAAATAAAAAATGCAAATTCTAATATTCTGAAATGGGGATTTTTGGCCATGTTTTGTGCCAAGAATGACTCCAGATTTCAGTTGGAATGGCAAGAGCAATGTCCCGACGGGGTACCGTAAGACCGGAATATCAGTAATGCGATGTGGCTTCACTTGTCTTCAATCTTGTTCTACATTGCTGAAGCTGAAGTAAGTGAAGTAGAAGTAAAACATCATTGTTGAGCCCTTGCCGTGCCACTTTTTTGTAGCAATTTATTATGATTATACGACATAATACTCGTGTGTGCATATATTTCTAGAAACAGTTCAATTAATTCTCTTTGGAATTCGCAATGAACGTCGTGCAATAATATTCCCTTGATAATTACCTGGAATATTATTGAGCACGAGTTAAAAATAATGAACTGCTCATATATATGAAGGTGATTAAATGTTAAGCGTATAAAGTGTGGATATGTAATGCAATACACACCTGGGAAGAAGAAGAATGAGAACGCGTGTTCTACTGTGAGTTGATGAGATGATCTTATTTCCCTCTCGTTAAGCTAAGCAAGATGAGAATTCAAACTTATTGGCTGTTTAAATGTTGAGTGTATTCATGCATATTGGTTTTTTGCAAGGATGAGTGGATGTTATTGGATGGAACGTAATGTGTTTTATGTCTATATAGTTTATATAGGGGTCTTATTCGCTGTCTTCTTCTTATATAGTTCTTATTTAAGATGAAGGGGTTGTATTTATTATATTATATATATTGGGTGATGAATTTGCGTTGACTGTATATCCACGATCAACTCCGTTCTCCGTTGTAACGCATGAATTCCTTTTGAAGACGCGACGACATAGTATTAAAGTATATGATGATGATAATGTGCTGCCAATAGATTTTGTGAAGTTCAATGTCTTCTGAAACTTAATTATTATTTCTTTTGTAAAAGCTACTACCAAATGTTTTAACATTTTAAGTTCCTTTGTGGTTTCTGTTGAATTAAGTGGGTTTTTTTTGTGATAAAAAGTCTTTCTTAACTTCACTGAGTCGTTTCTAATGCGGCGTGTTGTTGTGTTTTATTTTATAAGGAATACGAAATAAGGATAAGAAGACCGTTTTGAGCATAATTTGAAATGAATGAGAACGACAGAGCAGGATCTCAGTGTGTATTTTATATTCATGCTGATGGGATATGTATAAGAAGGACTTGCCTAGACGAGGCGTTTAGTTTTCTAGTTTACCCGAGCAAAGGTGAAAGGAAGTAAAGAAAATATGCGACAAAAGTTTTTGTTAGAAAGACAACCCTTTTTGCTTTTTCATTAAATGTATTATTAGATTGAACAAAGAAATGGATAGCATTGAGAAGGAAGAAGAAGAAGAGAGCTAGAGCCTTGCGGGGCAAAAACAGAAATGAAGAAGTATATATAAGTTAGGGTCTTGGGAGAAGGAATGATTGTTCTTCTAGTATTTTGCGATTATTTCACCATCCCTGGAGGATATCAGTTTAATCTCCTTTGCTGATGGGATCATCCTACTTCCTTCATTATTATATGAGAGAACACACTGCTGAATTCTTTATTTTCTTTCTCTCCAACTTTTTTCCCTGTGCCTTATTGTGTAGGAAAAGTATCACAAAGTCTCCCTCGTATTCAAATGTACTTTTGCAGTGGTAGCAGCAACTGGAGATGATGAAACATTTTCGTGGATTTTAAAGGTCATCTAATAACTACCCTTTATATATTTGACCTTTGGCTTGAAAGAGAAATAATACGAGTGTTTAAGGAAGTGTTTCTTCATATACCTGCCTCTCTTTTTGTAAAGATATACAACATTGTATTTAATTAGCTAATTTAATTGCTTTTTAGGAATGAAATCGCTTAGTCTACTTAGGAATAATTAACTATTTTAGTGTAAGACAGATATGGAATTCAACAAAATATTGTTTGACATTGTCTATTTCATGTGTAGAATATTTTATTAGCCTTGTACAGACTCAAAAATGTGAAAGTATACATTCTTTCTCGAAATAATTTTATGCATTAGATACTTTCATCATGAACGAGAGTATTTTTTTGTAAAGCTTAAGTCTGAAGTGTGTAGAGCTTTATTATTATTATTAAAGGGGAGAAAGCAGATTTGAATTTGAATTTGAACGTGGAGTCAATAAAAAGTCCGATTATGAAAATGTTATGGGATAAATCGTTATCTAAGACTACGCTCGTCTGTGTAGTAAATGAAATGAAGTATAGTTCATGAAAAAGCACTGCTAGAAAAGAGCAATTAAGCATAGAGAGAATTTGAATGAGAAAAATGCAGATGATGACAGAATGGTGGAGAAAGAAAGAATGCTCCACTACGGTTTTGGTGTTGTTGAGACAGTTATTATCGTTTCTGTTGAGTGAAGTACAAAGATTGAATGTGACATAAGGTTATAACGTTATGGAAAAAGAGGATGTTCCCCTTGGGAAAATTAATGCAGTTCACAGTAAAATGTCAACATTATAATGCAAGAGAAGTGCTCTCAAGCATGGCTTATACGATGAATCTGAAATTTTCTGTACAAATAGATCAGATAGAAATGGTGGTATAGGACGACGACGACGACAACCGCTAACGTTAACAAAACGCTGCTAAACACTCCTACACCACACTATTATTATTATTTTGCTTTATACTTCTTCTTATGCCATACAAAGTTCTATAAATAAAGATGAAGTTAATGTAAATGGTTCCGTCGTTGGTTTATTATGGCGTTTTGAGTTTCTCCTTGATCATTTATTCAACTTTTTTCATGGCTGTGTGTCTTCTATACACAGAAACCATGTTAAAATTTACACTCCTCGACATTTTATCATTTGATTTTCCCATTTCTCTCTAATCCACTTACCATCTATTCTCGGATACACTTATTCTTTCCACTAACGTGATGACGGTAGTTTATAGCCAGATTTCCAGGAGACAATGTCATCTTGTTGAATATAATCATTGGTGACAAGTCACTTTCCTATGTCTCTCATCTCAACGAGTAATACACATTCCCATTAAACGAGATACATTTACACACTCGCGTTCCCTCATCCATTCTTATTCTGTGTAGGACCCTTCTTCCAAGATCCAAACAATCCTACACGCTTTCAGTCCAATACTTGAGTAAGATTTTGGCTGACATGTGCTTCAACATGCAAATATAGTGGAGACAGTAAATAGCAACCCTTTTAAAATCTCGGGGAATCATGCTTACTTCATCGTTTTTACTTGTTGACATTTTTGTGATCAATTCATTTTGATTTTTAGATTTAAAGTAGAGAAATATTATTTATACATGTAGGAAGAAAAGGAAAATCGGTAAAAGTAATAGTCACAATGAAAAATGTGTTTTCCATTACAATCAAATATGTTAACTGAATGTGCATGAGTCAGTTTCTGAATAGATGAACTTGTAATTAAGCGAGAGAAGGGTTAATATATGTATATATGGTACTCGCGTCACGGCAGGGAAATCTGTTGTTTCCTCTCTTATTATTTCTGTCTGCCATGTGACAGGAAATTGATGACAAATCTCCTTCTTTTGTCAAAAACCTCATAATGATAAGTTTATTCTGTATAGTTAGAGGTTTGTCATCTGTTCAGCGTTGGAGTGAAGTGTGGAATTAAATATTTTTAGCTTCCCAATTTCTTCGTTGTACTGCTGCTAATATATAGATATTGGAAGCTTGATCATCAGCAGCAGGTTTGAGAGAAAAGTGAAAGAAAGCCTACAGTATATAAGAAGAGAGAGAGAGATGAGGATAAAAACCACAGAGGATCATTTGCAACATCTTAGAGAGAGAGAGAGAGAGAGAGAGAGAGAAGCGAAGGAAGAGAGAGAAAGTGACAAGGTGACTGATGATTCTAAGTGTAAAATAAGAAAGAATGTGAAGCTGCGAGAGATTAAAATAAAAAGATAGTTTGGTGGAAAGTCGGAGAGATTTTTTCATTGAAGGAAGGGCAGCGAGAGTTTAATCGAAGGGAAAAAAGTAGGAGCTCAGAGGGAGGATAGGGCGAGCTTATTTCTCGTGTGGCTCGGGAGCAGAAGTGTTTTATCATAATATTACTCTTTTTGTGGGAGAGTTATTGTACTCGGAACAAATATTATTATGACGATATTGTGTGTAATGGCTAGAATGAATTAGTGTGTGTGTTGTGGGCAGGATTTGTTGCTGAGCTTCTTCTTCGCACGTTTTTTGTCTACAAAATGAAAAGAGAAATTACAGAAAAATGCTTTTTAACCTCTACCTTTATTTGCCTAATTGAAAAAGTTTAGTAGGCGAGAGAGGAAAGAGAGAACAGAAAGTAGATTTTTGTTTAGATATATGTATATTATACATTTCCTATATGTTTGTATACTTATACTTTCATCATTTGTACACACACAGACACTAAGTCATAAGTTAGGAAGAATATTATTATGAATTTGGGTGCTGGATGGAACACAACCAACCAAAATGAATAATCTAGTAACGAAACATTCTTTCAACCTCACCTTATTAGATGAAAAAAGATGCAATCTAAATGCTTATGTTATTGATTTTCCCTTTCGGGAAACATTACTCCTTAATGGATGTCTTTATGCCACCGTCTCTCTCTCTCTCTCTGTATATGTATCCCCTCAATTCTTATTACCATACAGACCTATTAGTAGTACAAAACTCCCTTTACTAAATTACGTCAACATCTACCGCACACTCTACGTGTATCTACACAAGTGAGTTCCTTTCACTATATCTCTCTCAAATGTATTTGAAGTCTGCACAGAAAGAAGAACAACAAGCTTCATGCGTAATGTATATGAGAAAGAGCAAAGAGAAAGAAGTTCTACTAATCATCTCATCGCATCGTTGCCTCAGTCTCAACTTTTCAACCCTGGGACTACTAAAATCGAATTAATATCTCAGCTTTCTCTGCAACCTCTCTCGCTGATACTCTTTCCTTGTTCTATCTCTCTCTCTTGTTTCTTTTGAGCCCACAAAAATCACCCTTTGTTTACGCAAATGACAACCATTTTGTTGTACACTTTTGACTTTTAAAGTAATTTAAACCCCCGCATGTATACACGACTAACTTTTTCCTTCTGGATTAATCACACACTACACCAATCTTAATTGCACATACACCGACCGTATATACCTATACACTCTCATGTAAAGTAGTTTAATGTTAAACCACAAAAGAAGACTTTATCACAGAACACAAGCCTCTTTACTTAAGTCAGCAAAAGTTTTCGTAAATTAACAGAATTTAATTACACTTGTCCCAACATTAAGGAGCTTTATTCTTCAAAGTATCTTAATAAGGCTGTGTACGGTCACTCACCTTAATTTAGGTATGAATAAGTTAGAAACAAATAAGTCGTTTGATCTCAAACCCAACTTGTAAACCATGTTTCTTCAACAAAATACTTATAGCTCGAATCTATGTGAACTTTCAGTTTAAAAGAGGTAAAAAGGATTCGGGGTAATTAATAATCATAGGAAATGCGATGATTGAATGATATTAGAATAGTGAGTTTTTCGATGATAATTGTGTTACCTGTAATTAAGCATATACCATATCCGGATCAGAATTGCTTGGATATACCCATTTAGTTTAAGAGAGCATGCAAAGAGTCATTGTATAATAAAAAATCAGTGTGAAATCAGCAACCTATTTTGAAGTTCCAGGCCTGGTCGTCCTCCAAAGCGGACATCAGTTCCACTCGTACCAATCTCTCAGCATGGTGGCCCACCTCAGTTCATGTCGATGAAAAAACATCGACTGGAAAACGGTGATTATCCGCATTACGAGCATGGTCATCACAATCCAGCCGGTGAGTGTGAGTGTATCAATCTTAATTCGTTTTTATTCTGTTCTAACATTACTTTTCATTTAGTCTCTGCATCCACCCACATTAACTTTTCCACTTGTACATTACATTTCAACGTGATCTCTGATCCTTTTTATACGCTGAGTTTTTGTTTCAGTCAGGAATGAGATTCTGGTAAATGAGATAAATCCAAATGAATTAATTTTCTCTTTATTCCTCGCGTTTACACGTTGACACGAGGAGGCTTCACACAAGAGCGTGTGTATGTAAATGTAATATCATACTTTTGTGTATGTATATGTGAATCACTATATACAACGCCACTTTTCATTTCCTGGCGAATGTCTATGAAAGAGAACGACATCAAACAGTCCCTGAAAACAGTAAAAAGTGATAATGATAATTGATCAATCTATTACTAAGCTTAACTTCTAGGAAAGGTAGATTTCCGATTATAGAGAAGAAGGAGGGGGTAGAGTAAAAAGTGAGGCTTCAGCATGCAACAAGCTTTATTATTACATTACATAAATGAATACCCAAAGCCATACGTACAGATTTGAGTTGCGCCGAACCGATGATGATGATGCTGAGATTAACGAGGAAGAATATTTATTATTATCTGGCATTCTTTTATTATTATTATTAAGTAGAGAGAGAGGAAGAAGAAGATGGTTTGAGGGAAAAAATAAAAGTAATTAATATATCGAGCACAAGTGCAAAATACTAAATACCAAATACTTATAGAAGAAGAATATTCATTCACACTATGGGGAGAGTCGGCTGTCTTTTTATCCTTTTTACTTGAAAGTCTTTCTACACAAAATTGCTTTTGCTTAATTAATCATTCTATCAGGGTTTCATTTCTGGGAATACGAAATCTATTGTTAGGCTGACACTTCCTTTCCTTTTGATGGAAGGTATACACGGTGGTGGTGGTGGCTGGTAGAAATGGGTATATAATAATAATAAGTTGAGAAAGAAGAAAAGTGAGGGTGATCAAATGTATCTTCATAATGGATTAAAAATTGAAGTTGCAGAAGGAATTAGTAAGTAGAAAGAGAGAGAGAGAGAGAGAGCTCAGTTTTACCGCACGGGTTGTTTTTAGTTCCACCACTACCAATACGGGTTCAAATATATATGTAAGTTCCGACCAGAACGGGGAAAATAAAAAAGTGTGTGTGTTCTTTGTACATTTAATAGGATGGGTGGATATGGAAAGAAAAGGAAAACTGAGGAGAAAAGCGGTAGATCGACTTTTTAGGGATTATGTATAACGCATTCTAATATACAGAATATATATCTGAGTGACTGACTGCGGTGATGGGTGCAGTTTGGTTGGAAAATGACAAATTATTTGGGCTGATAGGTAGCATTTATAACAAAACTGTCATTGTAATTAAAAAGTTAAAGGATTAAGGAGAAAAAAGCTCTGGAAAAGGAGAAGAAAAAAACGCAAAAAAATGGAAGATGAGTTTTCCACGAATTTAGCTATGAATAAAGTTTTGAGTTTTTAAAAAAGATTGACGAGGGAATGAATAAGATGATAGATATACCTACATGGAATATAGGGCTGTTTAAGTCTATACGGATCTTTGTGCGTGTATATTATTTGCATTTAACTTTTGTATATGTGCCCGTGTGTGTGTACGGAAATATAATAGATAGGAAGAAATATGAAAGAATGGATGAGCCTTTTGACTTTGACTGTATGTGGCTTATTTATTCCTTCATTTCCGGAAATCAATCGAGATTTCTTTTTTGGATTTTAATCCTCTTTATAAAATCAAGTCGTCTTCTATATTCTTTAATACCGGTTTAATATCCTGTCGTTCCTTACCTTCAGTTAATTTGAATACCACCCGGGACTCTAGCTCTCCTTCTTTCTTAATTCATTCACAGTCATCATCTTTGACTTTCTTTTTTGACGAGTATATACGCGCGTGTATACATACCCACATACACACACGTATATATTGTGTAGTTCTGTTGTTAAAGGAATAAAATTAAGCCGAGAGATATCCAGAACTTTATTATTAGAAGTTTAGAAGGCCGAAATTCTTTAATGTAGACGGTGAATGAGATTCTGTTTTCTCTCATTCTTCTTCTCCGCAGTTTTTACATTTTCTCTCCCAAGACACAATAAAAATGAGTGAAAGTTTCTTTCCCATTCGTCTCTCTCCCTTCTGCTCTAAAAATCATCTGGGTTTCTTAATTTCAACCCCTCATCAACCCCAGTCTACATCGTAAAGAGTACCAACTACATAATAAACTACAACTCATTTACAATACAGATTTCCTCCTTATGGCTTTTGTCTTAAATAAGAAATTAAGTAATTCGAATTCATTTTCATCTTCCGTCTCATCTGTCTTCTGAGTCTTTGTATGTCTCTCTCTGGGTTATTTTATTTCTCTCAGGGTATATGTATATGGATCAAAGGCTTTTAGCACAAATGGGTAGTTAATTTGGATTCCAATTTCAAACTCGTCTAAGTGATTTGCATGCATTTGTTGCAAAACTCCCAGCAAAAGTCATCTCTCTTTTCTGTTTTAATTCGGAACACTGTATAATAGCTTTGGGTTATTTCTAGGGATTACTTTTTACGAGAATTCCTTGTAAACTGCATTTACCTTTTCTATTATAGCTGAGGAAGATGACACACTCCGACTTTTGACTCTGCGACACCTGACACCCACACTACTAATGCTAATATATACATTCCATAATGTTCATCGAGTAAAAGAAAGTTTTATCTCTGATTACATCCGCACAAAAGGCCAAGTAGTGTGTACTTCAAGGAAAGGAAGATAATCGTAGGTAGAAGAGAAAAGATAAATTACACTGAGTGAGAGTAATCTTAAGCATATTGTGCATGGTGATGAGAAGTGTCCAAAATGTTTGTTCTTGTGTGGAGTAAATTGTAAATATGAAAGTGTAATGGTTTTTCATGATGAGGTTTTTGTATGTGTGTTTTGTTCAAGTCGGGTTGAGATCAAACAAAACAACGAGATTTTTATATTATTTACTCCTTACGATTATTATTATGAAAGCTTCTTCTTCAGAGGCTTCTATGGTCGGATAAGTGTTGAGAAGAAATGAGGAGAAATGGAAGAAATGAAAAACAATATGGGATTTTTTTCTCACGTATATAATCTACTTACTGTCTGATAGTAACGATGTTGCGGCGCCGGAATCCCTGCTGATTCCTGAAATTAAGACTATTTGTTACCGTTTCTCATCGCTTCTGCTCCTTGCCTTGTTATATTAGACTCTCAGGTGGAAAATGCAATGAGCACCTTAAACATAACAAATAATAGGAAGTTGCGTTGCATTACTCAAAAGAATTAGTATTCTTTCATCGAAGTTTTCCTCCGAGAAGCTCCCGATACTTATTACACGTATGTATAACTTCTCGTGTATTCTATTTCATTCCATATAAAATGAAAACACTTTGAGTGTGTGAGAAAGAATATTGCAGAGTTTAGAGAGAGAGAGAGAGCTTCCTATATAAATGTGCTTACACAACAACTTTTTGAATCTGAAAATATGTTGATTATAATCTGCGGCAAAGGTATAATCGTGTAATACATGTATAAATACCCACACTATGTGGATAGTGATATTTGCTGCTGGGAATTGTTTCTTCTGGGTGTTAAGAGCATCCCTGGTCTGGTGTCAAACTTGTAATAAAAAGGGATTCCTGCGGCATTCTTTATGAGATAGTCCTTTTCCAACTACAAACACGAGATTAAATGACTCTATCTTATATTCCTATTACTACACATCTTCATATCTATTGGTTTCTCTCACGATCTCTTTCTTTTCGTTTTTTACTCTTCGCTCTTATTCATTCGCTTCATTCATTTCTTCAGGTCATACAAACACACAAAGTGTCTCGTAACTTACCATTTAATACTAATCAGTCTCATAAAAAACTCTTCAATTACATAAAATGCCTCTACTTGTTTTTTACTAGTACTCATCTACGAAACTACTTTAAACACCATACAAAGGTCACTCACATGTGCTAATAGATCCCTATAACACGGCATTTCTTCAGAGACTATAAAGATGGAATATAGATTGAGAATATATGTAACTGATGGTGTCACTTGTTGAATCCTTATTTTTTAGACATGATGTCATTGGAGAAGTCGCCCCTACTTGCCAATGGGTACAATCATCCTCCAACGCAAATTCCTCCAATGCACCTTCTTCCATCGTTAGCTGGACAGTCAGCAGCAGCCGCAGCGGCCGTGGCAGCTCATGCAGCGTTGTTCTCGCCCTCAGGTCTCCCACTGCCACCTGGGCACCCAAGGGATTCCCGTTCTATGCAGTCGTTAGACGCAGTTGCAGCCAGGTATGATAAGAAGAGAGTTCTGCTGTATGATCATTTCAATGTATGACTTTTTTCATCGTCCCGTCCTTCATCTTCTGTTTGTTTACCGACACTTTGAAATGAGCTGTCGTTCTCCTGAATTGTATAATATTGAATCTAGATTTTCTAAAAAACATTGCTCACGACTCTCCCGTCGACGTGAGGCATTAATTCACCGCCAGTTCTATTGACTATTATACACATGTACATACAATGACGGCAAATATCTTTGAGTCTATCGGAATATAAACAGACGTCAAGAAAGTAGGGCTATCGAAGAATGGGAAACGAGAAATAATAACAACTCACTTTTGAGTTTGCATTTGAGTTCAGACACAAAATTAAAAGTTATTTAGATGAGCAAATTGATAGAGGATAAAACATTCTTGCATTTTGACATGCAAGTATTGTTTGAGAATGTGTTCGTTATCACACCAGCAGCAGCATTTCATGTTAAACTTAATAAATTAACTATAACAGGTATTTACAGAAAGCAGAATTAAATGTGTATGTATACATGTAAAATGCGATATTACTAGTTAGTTAGTTTGTCGGGGAAGTAATAAAAATGAATGAGACAGATTAGATAAAAAGAACGAAAGAATTAAATGTAGAATCCGCCCCTTTTGTTGTAATAAGAGTAATTTATATTAAGGAGAGAGAGAGAGAGGTAGAAAGCAGTTTGTGTCAGGTATGAATGTGTGCGTTCGTACTTCGTTCGTAAAACAGAGAGATAGGATGAGTTTAATTAAACAGTGGTTAATTGGATGTATATGTGTCGTTGTAAAATCTCGGGGATAAGGACGGGGAATTATTATTATATAAGACCTTACGAGAGAGAGAGAGAGAGTCTCCGAGAATTCATTACGTGATGTTCTGGAGTAATAATAATAATAATGGGGACTGGAATGTCGATTTAATAACTACACAACGGATGAGGAAGTGATAATGGGCTGAATTGTAAAAAGACCATCTTCTTCTTCTTCTACGTAGATTCTTCTTTAGTATTAGTGTATGTGTATGTGAAGACAATGTATAATTTGAGAGTGTAATTGAATTTTAATTAAAATGTTGAAGGAACGCAACGTGGGAGACGTGCAGATCTGTCTATGAAGACTTCGTCAAACAATACGAAAGGTAGGTGCCCTTCTACTTGTTCTTCCATCTTTATATATCATATCGCGTCTCGTCTTTTACGAATAACTAGATAAAAAGAGATTGGTATTTATCTCGTATTTATTAAACCTTCTCTCAGAATTATTGCAACATTTAATTGGCAATCAAGATTCAGAGCACTTCTTCTGTCTTACACGAGTTTATATATAAGTTATGCACTTGTATATTTAACGTTCCTCGTCTAAACTAGATGATGAGGATCATCATCGTCGTCTATCTTATATTAATTCATTTGATGGTAACTGTTTCCGACGGCTAGAATGAAAATTATGAGACCATTCGATTAGATTATTGTTCATCTTTTCAGTTATGAGTTTTCATTCTTATTCTACAAAGCCAGTCTTCTTGAAAACTCTGAATTTAAATAATCCTAAAGAGAGAGAGACACACACGCGGACAATCTTGTTGTTCAAACTTGTGTCTACACGTACATTGCGACTCTAGTTGTTTTTACCTTCTCGGGAGAAAATAGAAAAGCTATTTCCACGAGTACACAAGTCTCATGTTCTGTGCTGCCAGGAGCTATATAATAAAATATATCCAAATTTCGGGGAGAGATCGAAGAAGAACCGTGTCAAGTTAGGAGATATGAAGTTGGAGATCGACAAACTGATGATGGAATACTCATATCATATCAAGTTCATGCATTGTGTTTATTTATGAGCTAGAGTTAATATGACAACTCATATCTTCTAGCTGACTCTCTCCCTATCTACTTTCCATTAAGTTTGTGTTGAATTTCAAAATTCAATTGGTAGAATAAATCTTTCACTCTCTCTCTCTCTCTCTCTCTCTCTCTCTATTGAAGGGAATCGCATGAAAATTTCCATTTCATTCATGAGGGGAGTTCAACGATTACTTTTCCTTCACATTTCATTTGAATTGCCTTTTTATTCTGTATTGTGCTTGTATATATTTTTTATCAAATAAACTCACCGTGCACACACATACATAACCGGGCTAAACACTTTCCAAAACTCTCACTGGAGAGAGAGAGAGGTTGCTCTTTCGACTTTGCGTTAAAGTAAAAGTACATAAGAGAACAGTGGGTACTTGTATGTTTATATATACTCACACACACAGTTTTTATGGCTAATGTAACCATCGTTGCTTTGTCATTACTCCTCAGATATGACCATTGGATATGCTCAGTTACTTTGCCAATCTTTTCTTCGATTCATAAACTGTCCAGAAAACTATTTTCCAGTTATTGCTGCCCACTATTTCAAATTTCAATGCATAGTTCCGCCCATAAACGATAAAGTTTACGATGGAATTGTCTATATGAATCTTGTTATTTCAGAGATATTGTGTGCGTCTCTCTCTTGTGCTCTAAAGTGTATTTAAAGAAAGTTAACAGGATTCTTTTCTTAGTGTGATTTCTCCAGCGATTTTATCTTAAGGAATTCCTAAGCCCAAAACAAAAATTCAGCGATGAATAGTAAACACCATCAGAAAGAGTCTATGATGAGTTAATTAGAAACCATGTTAGAAACCTTCGATAAATCATGAATGATTATCTAGGTCGGATCGATATTGAACAAAAAGTAGGCGAAGAATCCAAGCATTATTGTATAGATTGATTGTATATATATATGCATCGCATTCTTGTCACTAGGAAAATACTAATTTCTTAAATGTAGGGATGCATCAGCAGGAGAGTTAGGTGGGTGCTACAGATGAGAAATCTGATAACAAGTCGGACTGTTTCAGAAAGCGAATCATTAGAAGGAGAGTTGGTTATTGTGATTGTATCTATGAACTGTCTTGTGAGTGAAATGGTAACGTGAACTTTTACGTATGATGATGATTTTGTATGCATAACAAAAAGAAAGAGAGAGAGAGAGATGAACGGGTTGGAAAGCGGAGATTAGAAAAAGGGTTGAATTAGTTTAATGTCTGCAATCTCATCTCATATATGAGTCAATCAGTGAACATACATGGAGAGAGTACATAAAGGCAAACCGTTTCATGTCTACTTACATTGTGTCTGTATAATGGTGATACACTTTGGTTCAAGAATAGGGTGTAGTCTACATATGTATTATTACATATACAGAAATATGTGGCGGGGTGAGCGCGTATATTAGCAGAGAGAGAGAGATGATAACATGATTCGTAAAAAAGACATTTGGCTGTGAAGCAGAATGAAATTCAATATTTTTATACGGTATGTGGGCATTCGAACAAAGGCCATGAAAAGAGTAGCAATAAGCTAAAACCAGAAGTTGGAAGAAGGAAAAAGGAAGGAAGAGGGGGTGAAACCGTAAAGTGTGCCAGGGTGACAATACAAACAATAATGCACTTCTTTTATCCAGTTATAATTTGGTTAGAAATCTAGTCCGACAAAAGCCAGACACACTGTGAAGATATATAAGCTTATTCTTCTCAGCGAAAGTCAAAATGGAAAGCAAGAATAAGGTATCAGTCAATGTTTGTCATCTTTAGTGGCATATTATATCTATTCTGTTTGATTTATGGAAGTTTCAATCGAATTTTCTTCTTTTGCTTGCATTTCCAGTAGATGAGTTGTTTCTTAAATAAGTTGGATCTAGCAATATATACAAAACTAGTGTTGATGTTATTCGCGTATACTGATAGTTGGTGTGGTGATACTTTCTGATCTGTAGAAATTAAAGCAATATAGATGTTTCCAAATACCCCACGGAATGTTTCCTTTTATCTCTCTCACAATTCTCAGTTAACATTTACATTTGGATCAGCTCTGCGTTGTGGAGAAAGCTACAGTAGTAGACTGGAATGTTAGTCGAAGGAGATGAATGAATGAGAAAGAAAGATTATACGTTGTACGTGAAGATACACTCGATAGTGAAGAATGATGGGACAAGAGACTTAAAGGGCAGCAGGAGCGTTGGAACGAAGAAGTATCGATATTCCAATTTCGTTATGTATGTAAGCTCTGCCTGTTTACTTTTGAGCAAAGGCAAAAAGT
>Ga0194135_10000146_pt1 | contig 41162 bp, 27 predicted proteins | sample LitLau_LLRF_2013_FD_134024 | JGI IMG/M metagenome (GOLD analysis project Ga0194135, IMG submission 134024) | Freshwater sediment microbial communities in response to fracking from North America - Little Laurel Run_MetaG_LLRF_2013 (version 2) | ecosystem: Environmental > Aquatic > Freshwater >... | reverse complement strand
ATTGGCAGTTGTAACACCGGCTTTCGTTTCTGATTGTTTAGAGACTCTTGAAGAAATTGCCATGCGCGCCAAAGAAGATTTTGAAAAGAACGGAGGAGAAGAGTTCCTGGCAATTCCGTGTTTAAATGACGATGATGAATGGTGTGAGACGGTTAGTAACTGGATTAATGACTGGACTAAACAACTCTAAAACAGCAATATAAAACATTAAAATTGCTGATTCTGTTGCATTTATCATAATCAAATATAAGGAGAAGGGATACCTTTTTTTGCCACAAAAAGTTAAGGTGGTTTTTAAACATATTTCACCTGTCTAAGTTTAGTGGCAGAATCGTGGCGTATAGTTTTTTTTTAAAATTAGAAATCCAACAAAATCAAGGCCTGTCGACTTTAGGTTCGGATATATTAAACGTTCTGGTACTAAAGCAAGTTTGAGACTAAATTAAACCCGTTCTTCGGATTTGCCACACGGAATAAACCACCAGGTGATCTCCCAATAAAATATTACCTATCTTTAACAAAGTAAGGTGAAACGTTAATTTAATTTATGAAAACCAGATGATATGAAATTTTGGAAAGGCTTTAAAATCTTTTGGATAATCTATTTGTTGTTTTTTACTATTGGACTGCCACTCATTCTCCATTACGCAGGAAATCATCATCAAAGCGATTATCAGATGAATAACACATCTGCTAGCGAAGCATTTTTTTTGCTTGGACTAGGCACCACACTTTGGTTCATCGTATTTATTTCTTACATCAAGCAATTTTTGATTCATCTTATTTTTAAAAAAAATGGTACTATTCAATTATTGGAACGTGATAAAAAAAGAAAAGGAGACATTTCGGGAGAGTTTAAGTTTATGGACTCAAAATTATATCAACGCCGCTTTGAAGTAGGTAATACCAATAGGATTGTGCCAGACATAGAACCTAAACCTCCATACATTGGAGTAGACGGGCAGGCAGTGAAATCGAATACCAAAACCATAGTCCTTACTGTAATTGGGCTGCTGTAATTGATTGCTTTAGCAGCAGGAATATTGGTTTATAGCTATATAAACGAAAGCCATGGTTATGGTTGGCGTTATCTGTATTTTTGGCATCCTTACATCCTGATTCCCGGCTCTTTTATTTTTTGCTTAAGTTTTTTATTTGACTTTACAAATGGCATTTTTTTAAAAATTTTAGGCAAATCCGAAAAATCGTACATGATGCTGTTCAGGAAGAAATGAATTATCGTTTAAAATGGTTCTGTCATATTTATCAGAATAAAATATAAGATTTTAACTAATTTTAAAGTTAGCCCGCTAATTTACAGAATGATTTAAACGTAGATATCCCTAGCCTGGTCATCTGATCCTTTCTAAGCATATAAACAACCTCAATTCTGCTTATGATTCTCCTCGCAGATTCAAAATTTTTAAAGCCTAATCCGTTTGGTAAAGGTTCAAACTTATATACGAAGCGCTGAATGGTAACATGATCAACATGAACTCATCGCATTTTCATAATCTCTCCAATATCCCGATAACTTAATGTAGACCTAAGCTTAAAATATACTGTCTGTAGTATAATAGACTTCGGATGGCAATGTTCTTTCGTATTCATTTTTCGATGGGTTTAAAACTCTAAAGATAAAACTCAGCTTTAGATATGACAAAAACCGCAATTATTTCTATAATTAATCTATACCAAACTCTACCCTTAATTATAAATTAATTTTCTCCTATTATACATTCAATATTATAACTTTGTAAAGATGAAAATTTTAGTAGTAGAAGACGACCAAAGAGTAGCAGAACTTATACAAAGAGGCCTCAGAGAGCATGGGTTTTATCCAACGGTTGCTTATGATGGTCTTTCAGGCAAAAAACTGGCTCTTAATAATCAGTATGATCTGCTTATTACCGATATTATTTTACCTAAACTCGATGGACTTGATTTATGCAAAGAATTACGCCAGATTAAACCTGATTTGCCTATAATTATGCTAACGGCATTAGGATCTACAGATGATAAAGTAGAAGGATTTGATGCAGGTGCTGATGATTATCTGACAAAACCTTTTGAAATGAGAGAGCTTTTAGTCCGCATTAGAGCTTTACTAAAACGAAGCAATAATGGCACTGCCAGCACCTCAGGATTTATTTTAAAATACAATGATCTCGAAATGAATCTACAGACCAAAAGCGTGAAAAGAAAGGAAGCTGAAATAAACCTTACCCCAAAAGAATTTAAACTCTTAGAATATATGCTGCAAAATACTGAACGTGTTTTGTCGCGCACAGAAATTGCAGAAAAAGTATGGGATACTCATTTTGATACGGGAACAAATTTTATTGATGTCTACATTAATTATCTGAGAAAGAAAATTGATAAAGATTATGATACAAAACTCATACACACAAGATCAGGAATGGGTTTTATTTTGAAAGTAGAATGAAAATCAGGACGCGACTAACCATATTATTTACGCTTATCACGGCTACTATTTTATTAGTGTTTGCTGCTATTATCTTATTCTCGGCTAAAGAAAACAGAGAAAAAGAGTTTTATGCCTTACTAAAGAAAGAAGCAATCACAAAAGCAAATATATTTTTGAATGCTAAAGTAGATAGTAAAACGCTGCAAAATATCTACAGAAATAACAGAACGACCTTAAATGAAGTCGAGGTCGCTATTTATAAACCTTCTTTTGAACTGCTATATCATGATGCTGTTGATATTGATGTAGTAAAAGAAAGTAAACCCATGATTGATGAAATTACCAAAAAAGGCGAAATAAGATTTTATCAGAAAGATTGGCAGGTTATAGGAATGACGTACCAATTTCAGGGAAAAGAATATGTACTTACAGCTGCGGCATATGATGGTTTTGGATATATAAAGTTTTATAATCTGCTTGAAACTTGCATTGTTGTTTTTGTGATCTCTATTGTATTACTATTTATGGCGGGACGTTTTTTTTCGAAAAAAGCATTTGAACCTATTGTTAAAATGACTGATAAAGCTAAAATAATATCTGCTACAAATCTTGATTTACGCCTGGATACTACCGAAAGTAAAGATGAAATTTCAGAACTGGCTTCTACTTTTAATGAAATGCTGAATCGTTTGGAGAATTCTTTTGATTCTCAGAAACATTTTGTCTCTAATATTTCTCACGAATTACGAACTCCACTTTCTGCCATTATCGCAGAATTAGAGCTTTCTACGCATAAAGAGCGCAATAACGACGAATATAAAATCGTTATTTTGAATACTTTGCAAGATGCTAAAAAACTGGCTAAACTTTCTAATAGTCTGCTTGATCTGGCCAAAGCAAATTATGATCCTTCTGAAATTGCATTTAGACCCGTTCGCATAGATGAAGTTTTATTGGATGCGCGCCAGCAAGTTCAGAAATCAAATCCTGAATACCATATTACCATTCATTTTGAAAATGATTTTGAAGATGATAATCAGATTTCAGTCAATGCAAACGAATATTTACTAAAAGTAGCCTTTGTAAATTTATTAGAAAACGGCTGTAAATTTTCTGAAGATCACCAAAGTCTTGTTTCAATTTCGTTTCCAGATAATAAAATAGAACTTAATTTTTTGGATAACGGAATCGGGATTTCCATCGAAGAATTAGAAAACATTTTTACTCCTTTTTACAGAGGATCAAACAAAATTCATGCTGAAGGAAATGGTATTGGACTTTCATTAACCAAGAAAATCATTCAGCTTCACAAAGGAACAATTGCTGTTTTTTCAAAAAAAAACCACGGAGCCACTTTTACAGTACAATTTAATTCCCTTTAATTTTTTTGGTTCTACTTTCAAGAAAATATGCCTAGGCTCGGGTTATTTATTCAAATTGAAATTATTTCAGCATATATAATATAAATCGTTCCTACGGAACTTATCTAAATACGTTATTCTTTTTCAACGGATTAAAATCCGTTGCACAATATTCTTCATTCCTATTGAATTTTTAAATGTTTATTAAAACAGATTCAAAACGATTTCAAAAAAAGAGCCGGCGGCTCAGTTTATTTTGTAGACCCGGATTTTAATCCGGTTTATAAAATAATACGCCCCTAATTAAGAAAGCCATAGTCTCGATTCATTTATTGAATAAAAAGGAAACAGTTTTACAATCCAAATATAAAAACCTACTCTCCTTTCTTCCTCTGTTTACTATCATTTTTGAATCCATTCTTTGACGTAAAAATAGTTTGATTTTCTTTCTAATAAAATTCTAATTTTTTTCTAAAACATCTCTAATGGCCTTTTCCTTAAAGCCAGTCTAATTTTGCGCCGTGGTTTTGAAACAATTACTTGCCATTGTTTTTATACCATCAGAAATTAAAGCAAAAAAGACAATTACCGGGTTTTCAAAAATGTATTGAAACCCGATCAAAAAAGAAGAGGAGGTATAAAATGATTACAACTTACGAATTTACAACCCGCATTTTGCTTGCCACAGGTCTTGGCGCAGCAATAGGAATAGAAAGACAATGGCGTCAGAAAAATGCAGGACTCCGTACCAATACACTTGTTTCTCTGGGTTCTACCGCTTTTATCCTACTCTCGGTTTCTTTGGGTAATGGTGCTGACCCAAGCAGGGTTGCCGCACAAATTGTATCCGGAATTGGTTTTCTGGGAGCCGGAGTTATTATGAAAGATGGTTTAAGCGTGCAGGGTTTAAATACCGCCGCAACTATTTGGTGCTCAGCTGCAGTAGGCTCGCTTACAGGTATTGGTTTGTATAGTGAGGCTATTATTGTAAGCGCTGCTGTAATGATTACTCACTTGATACTCCGTCCGGTAGGCTTAAAACTGAACCGACTGCAATCTATAAAATCCTTTAATATACCTACTGATTATCTCTTTACCATAAAATGCAAAACAGAAGTCGAAAACCACATCCGTGTTATGCTAATGCAAAGCTTGGGTAATGAGGATTCATTGTTGCTAAAATCACTAACAAGCGATGATAATCATGATCCTTCTATAGCAATTATAACAGCAGAAATAAAGGCAATTACCTCTCAGGACAGTCTTATGGAAAAAATGGCCAGCCGATTGAACATTGAGGAAAAAGTCATAAAAGTGAGTTGGGAAATTATGGGAACACAAACTGATTTGTAACCTATGACACTATCAATTTATATCGCTGTTTTTTTAATTGCATTAGGCATTGCAGCAGACAATCTCGTACTCTCTAAAATGACTGTAAACACCGTTGCTTTTACTAAATCAGGAAAAGCATTATTGCTTCAGATCGTTTTATTTACCATTCAGTTACAGGTTCTAAAATACGGATATTGGTTTGCTTCACTACAATCCGGTACTTTAAAAAATCTCGAAAAATGGATTGCCTTAATAATGCTGGTTTCTATTGCTTTAAAAATGATTCAGGAATTCAAATTTAAAACAATCCATACCAATAAAACCTATCCGGATCTGGATGATTTTTTAAATATAGCCTTTGCTACATCACTATATGTTTTTGTAATGGGTTTTGCTTTGCGCTTTTTGAACATCGATCAGTCTACAATTTACAAAACCGTAATTCCATGCTTACTGTTTTTTCTGACGATTGGCTGGTCTGTCAAAAACTTCAATTCCGGCAAAGCAATTCAGTTAACCAAAATTATAGCCATAGCTATGATTTTTACAGGAGTCCTAATTTTTTTAATCAATATCTAATAATCACAAAAAATGAGTGTAAAAGATAAAATTAAGCATCCCTTTTATTCCTTAACCAATAGCAACGGAATGAACGAAGGAACAACCACAAAATTACGGAATGCTTCGAGAAGCGACTCTAATTTTGTTTATGCAATGCTCGAAAGCTCAGAAGCCGGAATTACTAAACTTACCTCTGACGATCGTCTTAAAAAATATGGTCCAAATGAAGTACAGCACGATAAAGCTCCTTCTTGGTTAAATCAATTATTCAAAGCCTTTATTAACCCGTTTATCTTTATTTTACTTGTTATAGCTGTAATATCCTTTATTGTTGACATCTGGATGGCAGCTCCCGGAGAAGGTGATTTTAAGACCGTTATCATGGTAGCAGTTATGGTGCTGTTTAGCGCTTTACTTAGGTTTTTTCAGGAATTTAGAAGTAATCGTGCTGCTGACAAACTAAAAGGCATGGTAAAAACTACTGCTACAGTTTTAAGAAAGTTTTTAGGCAAAAAAGAAATCGCCATGACTGAACTTGTTCCGGGTGATATTCTTTATTTGTCTGCCGGAGATATGGTTCCTGCTGATTGCCGCATTATGCAAAGCAAGGATTTATTTATCAGCGAATCAATGCTTACCGGAGAAGCACTGCCTGTAGAAAAAACATGTTTACCGATTCGTGATGCCGATACTAAACAACCTATCGATCTCAATAATCTTTGTTTTATGGGGACTAATGTTGTGAGTGGTAGTGCAAAAGCGATCGTAGTTGAAACCGGAAACCGCACCTATTTTGGAAGTATCAGTAAAACTATTCTCGGAAACCGACCTGAAACTGCTTTTGATATTGGGATAAACAAAGTGAGTTATTTGCTAATCCGTTTCATGTTGGTCATGGTTCCTGTCATTTTTCTGATAAATGGTTTCTTAAAAGGCGACTGGATGCAAGCCTTATTATTTGCTATTGCAGTCGCTGTGGGTTTAACTCCAGAAATGTTACCCATGATTGTTACTGCCAATCTTGCAAAAGGTGCCATGAATATGAGTAAACACAAGGTAATTGTAAAACGATTAAATGCCATCCAGAATATTGGTGCGATGGATATTCTTTGTACCGATAAAACTGGTACGCTGACCCTGGATAAAATTGTACTCGAAAAGCATCTGAATGTTCTGGGGACAGAAGATGACGAGGTTTTAAAATGGGCATACCTCAATAGTTATCATCAAACCGGATTAAAAAATATACTTGACAAAGCTGTTTTAGAACATGTTGAACTTCATGATTATCTAAAAGTAGAAGAATACTTTATGAAAGTAGATGAAATTCCGTTTGATTTTCAACGACGACGCATGTCGGTTATTCTTAAAATGCGAAACGGGAACCATCTTTTAATTTGTAAAGGTGCCGTCGAAGAAATTCTGGATTTATGTTCGCACAGTTTTGATCCTGGTGAAGATAAAGAACTGCATCTCGAGAACGACAAAGTTATCCCGATGGATAAAAAAATGCACGATACTGTTTTGCAGACTTCAAAAAAAATAAATGAAGAAGGTTTAAGAGTATTATTGGTTGCCATTCGCGAATTTGACGGAAAACACCCTCTTACCTATTCTGTAGAAGACGAAAATAATCTTACACTGACTGGTTTTATTGGTTTTCTTGATCCTGCAAAACCTTCGGCCAAACCAAGTATTGCAGCACTTCAGGAATTAGGAATAGGTGTCAAAGTACTTACAGGTGATAATGAAATCGTAACTAAAAAAATATGCAATGATGTTGGGATTCCTGTAAAAAACATCTTGTTAGGCAGCGAATTAGAATCGATGGCAAATTCAGAGTTAGAAAAACGTATTGATGATGTTTCCATTTTTGCCAAACTAAATCCGTTACAAAAAGTAAGAGTCGTAAAAGCATTAAGAGCAAAAGGACACACTGTTGGGTTTATGGGTGATGGTATTAATGATGCCGCAGCGCTAAAAGAAGCAGATGTAGGTATTAGTGTAGACACTGCTGTAGATGTTGCCAAAGAAAGTGCCGATATTATTTTGTTAGAAAAAGATCTAATGGTACTGCGTAAAGGAGTTATTTATGGCCGAAGAACTTTTGGTAACATTATCAAATATATCAAAATGACCGCCAGCAGCAATTTTGGCAATATGTTTAGTATGCTGGGGGCAAGTGCTTTCCTGCCTTTTTTACCAATGCTTCCGATACAATTATTAACGCAAAACCTATTATACGATATCTCACAAACCGCTATTCCGTGGGATCGAATGGATGAAGATTTTTTGAAAAAACCTAAAAAATGGGATGCTTCAAGTATTCAAAGATTTATGTTTTTCATTGGCCCAATCAGCTCCATTTTTGACTTTGCAACATTTGCTCTGATGTTCTATTACTTCAAAGCCAATAGCCCGGAACTTCAATCGTTTTTTCAAAGTGGCTGGTTTATAGAAGGATTACTTTCTCAAACGCTCATTATACATATGATACGAACCAGAAAAATTCCATTTATACAAAGTTGGGCAGCCACGCCAGTAGTCGCATTAACAACATTAATAATGCTTGCGGGTATTGCTATTCCGTTTTCGCCTTTGGCGCACATGTTAAAAATGCAGCCCCTTCCGTTGAGTTATTTCCCCTGGTTATTCGGAATACTCACTTGCTACTGCCTGCTAACACAATTTGTTAAGACATGGTTTATCAAAAAATTTAATGAGTGGTTATAAAACTAAAAAGCATGATACAAAACATTAAAATCAACTGCCAACTTCAAAAGTTCAAAATAAACAGTAAAAAAATTGACGGTAGAAATCTTTCATTAACATTATTGGCAGCAACAACATTTCTAGCCTGTAATAACAAAACCGAAACAAAAGAGAATGAGCCTTTTTCTTTACACGGTGACACCATTGTAGTTTCGGAAAAATCAATGATTGACAACAAACTAAAGCTGGAAAAAGTAAAAAGTGAGCCTTATCAATTAGAATTGCAAACAACTGGTACGGTCAAAGCAATTCCTAATTTTTACGCCGAGATTGCTCCACCATTTTCGGGCAGGATTACAAAAGTACATTTAAGACTTGGAATGAAAACCCAAGCTGGAACTCCTTTATTTGAAATGGTTTCACCTGATTTTACAGAGGCACAAAAAAGTTTTTTTCAGGCAAAATCCGGCTATCAAATTGCTAAACTTTCTTTAAACCGTCAGCAGGATTTAAAGAATAATGGTGTGGGTTCTCAAAAAGATTTAGAAGAGGCAGAAACCAACTTCGAAGTCAGTGAAAAAGAATATCAAAATGCTGTTGCCAGTCTAAAAATATTTGGGGCTAATACCAATAAACTAGTATTTGGCCAGCCTCTGGTTGTTACTTCTCCTATTGCCGGAGAAGTAATAGCCAACGAACTGGTTATGGGTCAGTATATAAAAGAAGACGATATGCCCAAAGCAAAAATAGCCGATCTTAAAAAAGTTTGGGTAGCCGGACAAATTAAAGAAAAAGACATTCGTTTTATTCATGAACTTGATGGAGCCGAAATTCAGGCAGGAGCTTATCCTGACAATAAAATCATTGGCAAAATATATCATGTTGATGAAATAATCGATGAAACTACCCGAAGCGTAAAGGTTTTAATCGAATGCCTTAATCCAAACCATATGCTTAAACCGGGAATGTTTGTATCAGTAAAATTCACCGATAAGTCTATAAACACCTTATTTGTTCCTGCTAAAGCTGTACTACAATTTAACGATAAGAGTTTTGTGTTTGTTCAATTAGCACAAGGTCAATACATACGCCGTTATGTAGAAACCGGAGTATCTCAGCACGGAAAAATAGCAATCTTGTCAGGATTAAATTCAAATGAAACTATCATAAGCGAAGGAGCTTTTTATCTTCTTGAAGCAAAATAGACTTAAAAAATAAACCGCAAATCCGATAACCATCGGAGCAAAAGGTACAAACACAAAACCTCAGGATAATATCTCAGCAACTTAGTAAAAACCTATGAAACAAAATATATTTGAAACAACAATAGCAAAACGCTGGCTTATTCTGGCGTTATTTCTTCTCCTTTCCTTATTTGGCTATTATTCATGGACAAAGCTTTCCGTTGAGGCTTATCCGGATATTGGCGATGTTACTTCGCAAGTTGTAACACAGGTTCCTGGTCTTGCGGCAGAAGAAATCGAACAGCAAATCACCATTCCAATCGAGCGTGCTATTAACGGTTTACCGGGTATGCATGTTATGCGAAGCAAAAGTACCTTTGGTTTATCTATGGTAACCATTGTTTTTGATGATGGTGTCGAAGATTATTTTGCCCGTACCCGAATTCAGGAACGCTTAAACGATGTCGAATTACCGTATGGAGCTACACCGGGATTAGATCCGTTAACCTCACCAACAGGAGAAATATATCGTTATATTATCGAAAGTAAAAATCATGATCTGCGAAAATTAAGCGACCTGCAGGAATATACCATTATACCACGTATCAAACAAGTTTCGGGTGTGGCTGATATAACCAACTTTGGAGGAATCACAACGCAATATCAAGTTGAACTTGACCCACCTAAGATAGAACAATACGGATTATCTTTGAGTGAAATAACTGAAACTATCGGAAAAAACAATGCCAATGTAGGCGGAAGTGTTATCAACCGAGGTGATCAGTCTTATGTGGTACGTGGAATTGGTCTGGTAAAAAATCTGGATGACATTGGACGAATCGTAGTAAAATCCGTAAACGGAGTTCCAATCTACCTCAACGATATTGGCAAACTAAAATACGGAAATCTGGAACGCAAAGGCGCATTAGGATATACAGACAAACGAGGTGTCGATTATTCTGATAACATAGAAGGAATTGTGCTTTTGCTAAAAAACCAAAATCCATCAGTGGTATTAAAAGGTGTTAACGAAGCTGTAGATGATTTAAACAAAAATTACCTGCCAGAAGGCGTTAAGATTCATGCTTTTCTGGATAGAACCAATTTGGTAGACACAACACTTACAACCGTTTCTCATACTTTACTGGAAGGGATGGCATTGGTAATTATTGTTTTAATTGTTTTTCTGGGTAGCTGGAGAGGCGCATTATTAGTAGCCATTACAATTCCTATCTCACTTTTGATCGCTTTTATATTAATGAAATTCACTACTATTCCTGCCAATCTCCTTTCGCTCGGAGCTATTGACTTTGGAATTATTGTAGATGGAGCTATCGTAATGATGGAAACTATCCTGAAAAAACGGGAAGAAAATCAAAATAAAGAACTCACCGAAAAAAGCGTTGCCCACAGCGTAAAAAGTATTGCGCGTCCCATTTTTTTTGCCACTCTTATCATCATTACAGCATACTTGCCATTGTTTGCTTTTGAGCGAGTAGAAAAAAAATTATTTACACCAATGGCTTTTACTGTTGGATATGCGCTTTTCGGTGCTTTATTAGTAGCCTTGTTATTAATTCCGGGACTGGCTTATTTTATCTATCGAAAGCCACAAAAAATGTATCACAACAAATGGCTGGATAAACTTACGATTTTATACCACAAGCGTATTCAAAGCATAATACAGACTCCCAAAAAAGTATTTGCCCCCTTAATTGGTGTACTAGCTCTTGCTTTAATACTAACAATAACTGTTGGAAAAGATTTTTTACCTCCTTTAGACGAAGGTTCTATCTGGTTACAAGTTTCATTACCACCGGGAATCACTTTAGAGAAGTCTAAAGAAATGAGTGATACGTTACGTCACCGAACTTTAAAACATGAAGAAATAACTTATATGATGGTACAAGCAGGACGTAATGATGATGGTACCGATGCCTGGACGCCTTCGCATTACGAATGTAGTGTGGGTTTAAAGCCTTATAGCGAATGGAAATCAGGAAAAACAAAAGAAGATCTTATCAAAGAACTTGCTTCTGAATATGCTACAATGCCAGGTTATAACATTGGTTTTTCGCAACCTATGATCGATGGTGTAATGGATAAAATCTCAGGAGCACACAGCGAATTGGTCGTAAAAGTATACGGAGAAGATTATAAAGAAACCCGACGAATTGCCGAGGATATTATAAAAACCCTAAAAGAGGTAAAAGGTGCTGTCGATCTCGCTATAGATCAGGAACCTCCGTTGCCACAAATACAAATAATTGCAGATCGTCAGAAAATTGCACAATACGGCTTAAATATCGATGATGTATCTGAGGTTATCGAAGTTGCTATGGGAGGAAAAGCTGTTTCTCAAATATTCACAGGCAATAAAGTGTATGATATTACGGCACGTTACAATGAAGAAAGTCGCAATAATCCGGAGAAAATAGGAAACTTAATGCTAACCAATCCCGAGGGCATTAAAATTCCGTTATCGCAAGTATGTGATATCAGACTCAATACGGGAGAAAGCACCATTGCCCGCGAAATGAACAAACGCTATCTCACTGTTCGTTTAAACCTGCGAGGTAATGATTTAAGTTCATTTTTAAAAGAAGCGCAAGCCAAAATCGAAAAAGACGTAAAATACGATCATGAACAATTTAAAATAAAATGGGGTGGTCAATTCGAAAATCAGGAACGTGCATACAGTCATTTGGTAATCATTGTTCCTTTGGCACTGGCCATTATGTTTGTGTTATTATACGGTGCATTTGGTAAATTTCGTCAGGCCGGGTTGCTTATGAGTATTGTTCCTTTGGCATTATTTGGAGGTATGCTGGCACTAAATGTTCGTGGTATGACCCTAAATGTATCCTCGGCTGTAGGTTTTATTGCCTTATTTGGAGTTGCCATACAAAATGGTGTTATCATGATATCACACATTAACCAACTGCGCAAAAACAGAATCGCATTGATTGAAGCTGTAAGCAATGGTGCAAAAGAGCGTTTTCGTCCTGTTTTAATGACCGCTACAGTTGCTGTATTGGGATTATTACCTGCATCATTGGCAACAGGAATCGGCAGCGATGTACAAAGACCTCTGGCAACAGTTATTGTTTACGGACTGCTGTTTTCTACCATCCTGACTCTTTTTGCTTTACCATCACTTTATTACCTCATCGAGAAAAAATTTGATCTGAAAAACCAGACAAAGCAGCCTAAAATTGATAATCAATAAACGATACTTTATGATCCCGAATATAAAACAAAAATGGGTAAAATTTATGATACTGCTGATTTTTCCGTCAGTATCAAATGCCCAAATTGATACCACATTTACTTCAGTAAAAATAAATTACCCGGATTTTCTTTCTCTGGTCAGTAAAAATAATCTGGGATATGCCGCTGAGAAATATAATGTAGATATTACTGAGGCGAATACAGAAGCTTCAAAAGTTTTTCCGGATCCTGAATTGGCAATAGGAGTCAGTGATACCGGTCAACGAAGAATGCAAATGGGATATGGTTTTTCTACCGAAGTGACTTGGATATTAGAAATGGGCGGAAAACGAAAAGCCCGAATAGATGTAGCGAAAAGTACTGCTGAATTAACCAAAACTTTATTAGAAGATTACTTTAGAAACCTGCGGGTAAATGCTACTTTAAATTATCTCACAAGTTTAAAACAAAAGGAAATTTTTAAAGTACAATTGAATTCCTACTCGATTCTTAAAAACATAGCCCTCGCCGATAGTATTCGGTTTAAATTAGGAAGTATTACAGAAATTGATGCTCGCCAGAGTAAACTCGAAGCCAACTCAATGCTCAATGATGTTTACCAAAGTGAAGCCGATTGGAAAATGGCCTTATTAGAATTAGGTACAACTTTGGGAACACAAAAAGCAGATACTTTGTATTTGCCCTCAGGCGATCTCACAAAATTTGACCGAATTTTTGATCTGAATGAACTTATAATTACTGCTCAAAACAACAGAACCGATCTCGCAGCAGCGCTTAAAAATAAAAATGTTGCTCAGAATATTTTAAAACTAACCAAAGCCAACAGGGTTTTGGATCTTGGATTAAGCTTTGGGGTCGAAAATGCATCGGTTGTAAGTAACGTTGTGGCTCCTACTCCATCATCAAATGCTGTTTCTGCGGGAATTGCCATTCCGCTTAAATTTTCCAACCAAAACAGAGGAGAACTAAAAGCTGCCGAATTTGCTTTGCATCAGGCCGATGTTTTGTATAAACAAACAGAATTACAAATTCAGACCGAAGTTCGAAAAGCATGGTTTGCTTATCTAACTGCTCAAAAACAAGTTCGGCAATTTAATACCGGTTTATTATCTGATGCAAAAAAACTGCTTGACGGAAAAGTATACAGCTACAAACGCGGAGAAACCACTTTGCTGGAAGTATTAAATGCACAACGAACATATAACGAAACGCAGCTTAGTTATCATGAAACCCTTTTTAATTATGCTGCTGCATTGGTAGAAGTAGAAAAAACAGCTGGTATCTGGGATATTAATTTTTAAAATAATTCTGAAATAATGAAAAATACATTTATAATTTTCTTTCTCCTCTTTTTTACATTAAAGATCAGCGCACAGCAAGGAGAACTAACTTTTGGCATTAGTGGTGGTATAAACAAATCGTTCTTAAATGGCAGCGATATCGATAGTTTATCAACTGGCGGATCAGCAAAAAGTTCAACCGGAGCGGTAATTGGAATAACGGTTGACAATAAAATATCCAAACACTTTGGTTTAAAACATGAATTATTTTACGGCCAAAAATTGATGACGCTCCAGTTAAATGATAGTATTAATGAAGGATTTAAGAGTAAACTCAAGCGTCAGTATATAGAATTGTTTCCTGCAAGCCCTACTTATTATTATAAAGGAATACAACTTTATGCAGGTCCGTATATTGGTATTTTGTTAAACGCTTCGATACAACGCAAAGATACCAACGGCAATTTATATACTGACAGATCGTTCTACGGCACCGGACAAGCACCAAGTAAGTACAGTCAAAAAATGGATGCTGGATTTGTTACAGGCTTAAATTATGAATTTCCTAAAGGTTTTAATCTGGGCGTCAGATACATTCGGGGTTTTGTTTCCTTAATCGAAAACGCCAATACCAAACCACAATGGGAAATTTATAACGAAAGCTTTTTTGTTACCATAGGATATACTTTTAGGAACAAGTAAATTATTAATTTAAGATACAATTGTCTTAAAAGTTTGATTACGTAGTCTAATCCAGTATTATTAGGTTGAATCTAGAAACTGAAAGATGGTATCTACCAGCGAACGCAGATTGATTTACCCTATTGTTTCATTTATCATTAATGAACAACTTAAACTTTTTACTATAGGGAACATCCGGAGTAAAATAATGTAAAAGAATATTTGATAGACACCTGTCTACTGCAATTATAAATCAATTCTCAATTATTTCGAGTGGAGTTGTCTCAAGTTTTACCACAAAATGCTAAGACGTTTTCAACACGGGTTTAACAAAAACTGGTTTTAAATCAATGAGATTATCCAATTATTCATGTTATTTAAAAATCTTCTCATTACTGCTTTTAAAAATTTTTAATTGTATTATACTATATTTACCTTTTAAAGTCAATTCAACATTATGGAAGATTATTTAATTGGTATTGGAAAAAGATTAAAAGAAATTAGAAAGAAAAGTGCATTAACCATACATGAAGTTGCCGGCAGAGCCGGAGTAAGTAACGGCTTGATTTCAAGAATCGAAAATGGCAGAACAATTCCGTCTCTTCCTGTTTTGATAGAACTTATTCATTCGTTAGATACTGATGTAACCTATTTTTTTGAAGGAGTTAAAAATATTAAAAACGCCAAGTTTATCCACATAAAAAAAGAAGATTATCAGAAGATAGAAAAAGAAGACCGATCAGAAACAAAGGGTTTTAATTACTATCATATCTTCAGTAAAAGCATTAATTCAATTGGTTTTGAAGCTGTAATTCTTGAAGTTGAACCGGATAGTAAACGTGAAAAAGTTATTACTGATGCGTGGGAATTCAAATATATTGTAAAAGGAAGTGTAACATATATTATTGATGATGTTGAAGTTATTGTAAACGAAGGTGATTCACTATGTTTCAACGGAAGACTTCCTCATGTACCTGAAAACAGAACTACAGAAAATTGTGTAATGCTGGTACTTTACTTCTATTCTGAAAGTAATAGTTAATATTATTTTACCGTTTTTTTACCGCAAAGTGCACAAAGAAAACAAAACGCAAAGTTCGCAAAGCTTAATTATCAAGCTTTGCGAACTTTGCGGTTAATATTAAAAAAGGCTACCTCCAAAATGGAGATAACCTTTTAAAAACAAAAAACACAAACTAAATTAATTTCCTGCCGGAAGCCAGGAGCGACCATCCAATGACCAAGCCGAATTAATTGGCACTCCAAACCATAACAGCGAAGAATAGGCAATATCTACCATTTTAGGAACTACTCCAGTTGCAGTTCCGCATTTTAAAGTAGCTGTACTTGTTGTCCATGTTGGTGTATTTGGAAAAGCAAGGTTAATTTGTTGAGCGCTTGAATCAGTAAAAGAATTTCCTGATCCGTTATCTCCTTTCCAATATCCTATAAGATTGGCATAATCAGGATGAGAACTTGTCACCGATGAACAAGTATAATTGAAAATAGAACTTTCAGATAACGCTTTATTCCAAACGCGAACCTCAGCAATGTTTCCGTTTACATTTGCACCATAGGTTAAAGTTCCGTCTTGACCAACCGCAAAAGGCAAACCAGAAGTTAAACTTCCAAAAGTGCCAACAATTGCCGCTTGTCCCACAAAAGCACCGTCTTGATACGTTTTAACCAACTTTGCCGTGCGATCAACCACCATTGTCAAATGATGCCATTTTCCGTCGTTAATGGTTCCTCCGGAAATATCAACACGGTTTTGAGTATCTCCAATATTTACTTTCCAGGTTCCTCCCGTATTAGCACAAATCACAAATCCGCGATTTTTACCACTTAACCAATTTTTATTAGAAACTATCGATGGATCGCTTGAGTAACCAGAAGTTTTTATTCTACATTCTATGGTAAAACTTGAACTCCCAAAATTGTATAAGGCATTAGTTGTCGAAGCATAAATACTATTTGAATTAAAATTGCCGAATTTACCTGTAATCGTCGTTGTAGGATCAACCGGTTTTTCGATTTTAGTCGAAGTGAAATTCTTATTATTGAAGATGGTAAAAATATTTCTTTCCTCATAAGATGTTCCGCCGTGTGATCCTGTTGAACCTGTTACTATTCCGCCATGATCCGGCGCTACAATTACCAACCAATCTTCATTAGCATAATTTGGTCTGTTTTTTAAAGCGGTTAAAATTTCTCCAATATAACCGTCTGTAGTTTCGATTGCAGATTTGTATTGTGAAACACCCAGTGAAAATCCGTAGCTATGACCAGCATGATCTACATCATCAAAATGCAGGAATAAAGCATCAGGATTGTCGTTTGTTAATGCCGTTACAACTTCATTTTTAACAGCTAAATCTGTAGTTAGAGTTTTTTCTACATCAATTCCGTCAACAATATAAGTATTGATTGGCGCCCAATGTACAATTGACATTGTTCTTAAAGCTGCATTATAGGTTTCAAGACGCTTTAAAAAACTTGGATAAGTTCCAAAATTTGGGTTTGAAAATGAATTGTCTGTAACACCGTGTTTCAAATGCGTTACACCGCTAAGCATTGTCGACCAGCCGTTTCCGCTCCACGTTGGTGCTTCTGTCAAAGCATCCAGACTATAAACCGAATTTGGCAATAAAGCATGAACATTTGGTGTGTTTGCTCCCATCAAAGCATCTCCGCGACAACCGTCGATACCTATAATAAGCAGTTTTTTAGTACCACTGCTTAGGGCAGATTTACCGGTATTCGAAATAGTTTTTGCATTCGCTGAATTCTCATCGCTCGCAAGCGTTGGTTCATTGGTACATGAAGTGACTAAAAGTACACTTGCAAGAATTGTAATGTAACTTAATCTAAAAATCTTTTTCATTGGGTTGAATTGTTTTAATGGGTTACTATTTATTTACTTGTTTAAAACTATTTCCTGCAGGGATTTTATTTTAACTAATTAGCTCATTATTATTTAGGACATCTAAGCTTATTTTTAATTCATAATGCTGTACAAAGAAGCAAGAGAAGCTAAGATGTAATCCGGTTTTGCTTCTTCTAGTTGAGATTTTGTTTGTGCTCCTGATAAAACACCAATCGTGATACCACATTTAGCATTTTTTCCTTCTTCGATATCAATTGCCGAATCTCCTGCTTTCAGTACTTTTGAAGCATCTGTGATTCCGAATAATTGCATTGCTTTGTGTATCATATCCGGAAATGGGCGTCCTAATTCTACATCATCTGCTGTGATTAATGCGTCGAATTGATGGTCTTTTTTCCAATTTAATTTTTCTAATAAAGTGTTCGCAACGTGACTGCTATAACCTGTATTTAAAACTACTTTTACGCCGTCTTTTTTTAAGTTTTGAAGTACATTTTCAACGCCTTCAATTGGTAAAACTTTAGCCGTAAGATATTCTTGATCTAATGTTTCTTTAAAATATTCAAATATCTCTTCAGATTTATTGGCATCAGTAATATTGATGTGTTTTAAAATATCTTTTATGGCCTGATGTTTTTCTTTTCCTGCTCCTAGCGAAAGCACCAATTCAAGAGAAACATCAATTCCGAATTTATTGATGGATTTATGTAGTGATTTATAGACTATATTTTGTTCATTTATTGTTGTTCCGGCCATGTCAAAAACAACCATTTCAATTTCATTAATTTTCATTTTGTGTGTATTTGTTTATTTTTTACCATTAAGAGATTAAATTATATTAAGAAGTAATATTTAATTTTTCTTAATGTCATAATGGTTCAATATTTTTAAAATCTGGACAATATTTTTCTCGCAGATTTGCTTCGCCTGTTCGCTATCGCTCGAGTGGCAGATTTAGCAGATTTTTTTAATCATTTTAATCTGTGATCCCGATAGCTATCGGGAGTGGCTATTCTTTTTAATTTATGCATTAAAAATTCTATCGATATTATGTTTTGCAAATCCTGCGCTTCCTGTCATTCCCTTTCCGCCTATTCCGGTTATGATATGAATGTTTTCATCGATTGTATGTTCAAAGATATCTTTGGTTTTACATTGCGAATACATTCCGAACCATCTGTTTTGGATTTCGTAGGTTGGTAAATCGATTATCTTTTTGGCTTCTTCAATCATGAAATTGTCAATGTCCATATTCAAATCAAATCCCAGAGAATCTATATCTTTTGCAGAAGCATATTCGTGTGAATCTCCCAGAATTACAGATCCGTCCAAAGCTTGTTTGAATAAGATGTGAACGCCATACTTTTTCTCAAAACTATCCGGATTTTCTTTTGCTTTAATTGCTGCGTAGGATTTACATTCTTCAAAAGATTCATATCTTCTAATCGTTAATCCTGTCAAAATAGAACCGTCTAACTTATAGTTATTCTGAGGTTTGGTTTGCAACATCTGAAGTTTGGAAACTACCAAATCGCTGTTATTGTAAATCTCAGGATATAGTATTTTGAAATCACTTCCGTTACAAATAATAATTTTTGAAGCTTTGTATTCTAATCCTGTTGAAGTTGTTGCTACTACACTATCGTTTCTGTTTTCGGTATTCAAAACAGTAGTATTCATATATAAATCCAGACCTAAATTTGCGGTCATATATTGATGCAGTTTATGAATCATTGTTGCAGGTTCAACGGTTACTTCTTGCGGAAAAAATAATCCTCCTGTACAATAATCAGAACGTAATCCGGCGTATTTTGCCAGACATTGCTCTTTGGTCAACAAATTTGATTCATAATCATTTGCAATGTTTATTTGATGCAATTCTTCAATTAATTGCATTTCTTCATCGTTTGAAGCTAAATATACGGTTCCATTTTGACGAATACTGATATCAAACTGCGACTGAATATCTTTGTAAATCTTTAAACTTTCTTTTCCGAAATTTTGCCATTTTCTGTCCATTCCTGATGGTACAACCTGACCAAAATTTCTAACTGTTGCTCCTTCCGGTTTGCTGTTTTTTTCCAGGATAGCAACTGACATTCCTTTTTGTAAAGCGTGGTAGGCATGAAATGTGCCTAAAACGCCTGACCCAACAATTATTAAATCATATTTCTCTTTCATGTGTTTGTGTTTGTATATTTGTTTTATTCTATTTTTTTTCTTTATTTCAAGTGTATAAAGGTGTTGTGCTAATTTTTGATGTTTTTTTGAATTTCCTTTTAAAATAATTAAAAGACATTATGGTGGTTATTATCCCAACAAAGGATAACAGATAAATACAAGTAGTAAAAAAGCTTAATAGGGAAATATTCTTGTCTCCGAAATTCTTGAAAAACAAAACCAAAACACTTCCTAAATAACCAAAAGCATCGGCGATGTAGATTAAAAATCCTGTGTTTCCGTCGATTTTATAAGTGGCAATCATTCGGTCAAAAAACAAACCATTAAACGGAATATAACAAACGTACATTCCAAAACCGGAGATCATCATCCACGGAAGTGGCGATATTAAATGCTTTTGAAACAAGAATGTTGTTGCGCCAATAAGCAATGAACCTAAAAACAATACTAAATGATAGTTTTTGAAAGCTTTGTAGTTGTTTTTCATGCTTCCTAAAAATCCTAAAATAACAAGAACTGAAATTGCAATAGGAATTTCTGAATACATATAAATCGAAATACTTTCTTTGTATCCTAAAGTATCCCACAATTCTCTGGCAAAATTATCCCTGAATTCTCTCATTGCGGTTAGCATTGCATAGAATATAATTATTGCCGTTAACGGAAATGCAAATTGCTGAAATAATGAAGCACGTTCTTTTTTGCTGAGTGGTTTTCGTTTTGATTTTAAAGCCAAATCTTCGCTATCAGGATTTGGGATTTTCTCCAAAAACAATGAAAATACGATTAACGGAATTATAAATATTAAACCCGAAACAAAAGGCATCCAAAACTCATTGCATCCCAGAACCGTCAAGACAAATACGCCTACGGATTTTGCTGCTCCGGAGGAAACTATAAAACTCGAACAGAGAATAACGCCTAATAATTCGGTAGTTTTTCTTCCTTCGATATACGAGAAAACGATTCCCCAGATCATTCCCAAAGGCAATCCGTTTATGAATAAAAACAGAATATTGTAGGGCGCCGGAACTAATGCAAATCCTAATAAAGCTAATTCAGAAATGGCTATAAAACTGATTAAATATAAAGTTCTCTTTGCCGATTTTAATTCGGATATAATCTTGATTCCTAAAAATTTAGAAAGTGTATATCCTAAAACCTGAGCCAGAATCAACAAGATTTTATAGTCAATTCCCCAAAAAGCCATGTGGTCAAATGTTGCCACCGTAAACGGTTTACGGAAAGCATACATACAAAAATAAGTACCAAATGCCGCAATGGATGTTTTTAATATAAACCTGAAATTAGATGCTTTTTTAGACATTAGTTCTTGATATTTAGCGTAATAGTTGTGTGGTTGTAAAGTTTAAATGTGTGTTTCTATATCGTTTTTAGAAACTCGCTGGATGGGGTTGGTTCAAAAAAAATAAACTGTAAAAATAAAACCTGCCAACATCCAACGAGTTAACTTATAGTTGTCTATAAATTATATTTTAAACCAAGATTGAATTTTGCACCATAATATTCTACCTGTTTTGGTCTATTTGGAGTTTCTCCAAAATGATACATTAATGGCTCATTCAAAACATTATTTACATCACTGAAAATTGTAAAATGCTCTCCTACTTTATAAGAAGCCGAGAAATCAAGCGAGTTGTATTTACCATAATAAATGTCATTCATATCTGTATTCTTTGCATTTGCATCAAAACTTATCGCGTATGCACCTTTATGATTGAATGCCGCTCTTACGTTAAGTTTACCTGTTTCATAGAACAATTGCAGGTTGTATAATTCTTTTGCCTGATAAGGAGTTGATACTTTTCTTCCGTTAGGATTATTGGCGTTTTGTCCCAAAGTCATTTCAGAATTCATGAAAGTTGCATTGATCTGAGTTCCAAAATATTTCAGGAATCCCGGCAAAAAGCTGAATCTTTTTGTGATTCCAAATTCCACTCCGCCAATCCATGCATTTCCGCCATTTGTTGGTGAACTGATTTCGATATTTGGAATTCCGTTTATTGTACCTTGATACGTGTCGTCAAAAATTGGATCTGTAATTGATTTATAGAAAACTCCGGCGTTGATTACTCCTACTTCATCCAGGAAATATTCTCCTAATAAATCAAAGTTCCAGGAATAAGTCGGATTCAAATTTGGATTTCCTCCTGCATATTCACCGTCAATCGTGTTCAATGATCCCGCTGGAGAAATGTCTCCAAAGTTGGGTCTTGCAAAGGTTCTGGTTGTAGCAAAACGAAGGTTTAAATTCTCAACTGGCGTATATTTGATATGTAACATTGGTAATACTGATGTGTATGTTTTTGTGTTTTCAGCATCAACAACTACATTGTTTTCTACCGTTTTACCAGTAACTTGTGTAATCGTGTTTGTTACTCTGACACCTCCTAAAATTGTCCATTTATCTGTTAAAGAATAAGTTGCCATTGCATAAGCAGATGATGTAGTTTCGCCAACATTAAAGTTTCTTCCTAAGCCTTTTCCTAATTCGGGAATTTGAGAATCTGTTGGATTTAGAACCAAACTGCCTTGAGCCGAATTGTATAAATTGTTCATTCCGTTTCCGGATAAAACCGGACCAAAAGTGTTTCCAATATTAGTTCCTGTTTCACGTCTCATATAATCTGTTCCTCCTGGCTGATTAATTAAATCTGAGCCATAATTGGATAAAAATGGCGTTGGAGATCCTGTCCAATTGTAATATTCGTCCCTAAAAGTGGCGATACGATCTTTGTCTGTTAATTTAGCACCAAACTTCATTTTAAGATTCTCATTAAAATTGTGCTCGTAGTTTACAGCAGCAATAATATTGTCTCTTTCTACAATGCTGATTTTATAAAGTTCAAGTGTAGAAAACTTCATTTTTGTCGGATCTGTTTTGAAATTTGGATCTGAGTAAAAATCAAATATTGATTTCGGATTATTTGGATCCAGCATTCCGCCATCAGCAGCCCAATAGGCTCTTGGTCCGCCAGCTCCTCCATTTGCAACAGGAACTGTGTTTAAATATTCCGGTTTAACGCCAACTCCGGTTTGGTTGAACTGGATTAAAAAATAACTGTTGTCTTCTGCATTTGGAATATTTCCGTATTTAAACTGATTTCTATACGAAGCCAGACTCCAATCCAGATTTCCATTTGCCAACTGATGTTTTCCACCCAAATCAATACCGATAAATTGCGTCATTAATTCGTTGTGAATGTCTTGCTGTTCAACCGTTAAAGCATTTGTAGCACTATTAAATTTGTCAAATCTGATACGGTGTTTGTAATGTGTTTCAGTATCCGAAAGTCCTCCATAAGTTGCTTTCAGGAAAATTTTATCTCTCGATGAAGGATTAAATTCCATTGCAGCATTTAAACCTGTTGTTTTTCTAATTCCTGTATAGTCTCTTAGTTCTAATCTGTAAACTCCTTGGTCGCCATTTCTTCTGGCTTCATAATTATCTGTTGCCCAATTTCTGTCCCAATAAGTTCCATTGATAATGTAGCCGAATTTTCCGTTTTTACTTTTGTCACCAATAGTAAGCGATCCGCTGTAAATTCCTTTATCAGATTTTTGATTGTATCCGCTAAAAATACTTGCTTTAATAGTTCTTTTTGTTGGAGCAGTCTGCGTTGTAAAATTTACGCTTCCGCCAATTGCATCGCCATCCATATCTGGCGTAATGGCTTTTGTAGCTTCAACATAGGCAATAAGATCTGATGGAAAAAAGTCAAATGCTGTCGCTCTCGAAGTCGTTTCTTCTTCGGCAGTCGGGATTCTGTTTCCGTTGATTGTAGTGGATGACCAAAATGGCGGTAAACCTCTTACCGAAACAAAACGTCCCTCACCCTGATCTCTTTCAATGGAAACTCCAGGCATACGCTGAACCGTTTCGGCAGCATTACGATCCGGAAGTTTCCCGATTCCGTCAGCAGCAATTACGTTTACAATGCTCATTGATTTCTTTTGCATATTCAGCGCTCTTGCTTCACTATTTCTCTGACTCATGCCGCTTACAATCACTTCGTTTAATTCTTTTGAATTTGTGGTAAGTCTGATAACACCTAAATTTAATTTTTGATTCTCTTTTATTTCAATTGTAATTGTTTTTGTTTCATACCCTATATAAGCAATTTGTAATTCAAAATTTCCTGATCTGACATCCTGAATTGTAAAATCGCCACTGAAACCAGTTGTCGCTTTTTGGTTATTTGATAATATAATAGTTGCTCCCGGCAATGGAGATTGTGCATCCGTAACTATTCCGCTAATCGTTCCTTTTTGCGCAGTGATATTCTGGACAAAAAATAAAGCTGAAAAAATAAAAATTGCCTTGTAAATTGTTTTCATGGTTAATTTGTTTACAAATATTAAATTTATTAAAGCAAATTAACTTCTATTTTTACAAATAGTGAAAAAATTAAAATTATGGAATTGTTAAAGAAATGAAAAATACAAGTAGTCTTTTGTTAAGGATTTGTAAAATTTTAAATTGATTATTGTCTGGATATTTGAATAAGATGAGCAGTATAAATGAACCCTCAAAAAAGGTTCCTGAAAAATAGTGGAAGGGATACCTTTTTACTACAAAAGGTTAAGGCGGTTGGGTTATTAATTTTTACAATTATTTACATTTGAGTTTTATGGCAGAATCCTGGCATAGTGGTGTTTTTTTGAAAACTAGCAATTTAGCAAAATTAAGGCCTAAGAAGTTTCGGCACGAAACTTTATTAATCCCAATCAAAATCAGCACTTTTTTTATACTTAGATTTCACATAAGGATTCGCAGTTCTCTTTTATTTTAAGCTTTTTTTCATCCTCATAAAACATATATTTAGGTTTCTTCGATAAAAAACAAATTATCGTTTATTTATAACCAAAATCTGGGTTTTAGTGATAGTTGCTTTCCCTTTCCAACCTTTTATTATAATTATCAATAAGTAAAGAAGCTCCATTTGTAGATGATAACTCTTCCAAACTTGTTTCACAAAGAGCATCTATTCTACATATTTGATCTCTATTTGATTGTAACTTTCCTTGAGACTCATCAAATATTGAAATGTTTTCAATAGCCATTTTTATTATTTTAACTAAATGTTTAAAGTCTTCTTTAGATAATTTATTGTCTGATATATAATTTTCTAACCTTGCTCCTTGTCTATATTTAGGATAATTTTCAAGTCCCATAAACATTAACATCCATGATTTATTGTATTTACCAATAGTTTTTACAATTCCTATGTAATCTGCAATTAACTCATCGTGCAGATTATTTGATGCTAGCCCGAATTTTTTAAGAGTATATAGATGCGTACATTCGTGTTGTTCTCTTATCGAAATCGAATAGGACAACCATAAACTTTCATTCAACCCCAATTGCTTTGCAGATACATTACTATATGGTTTTGTGCTTATAATAATTAACTTGTCTTTATATAAGCTATCATTGGGCAAAATGTTCATATAAAACTCTTTACTCCAATTTTCTGCTGTATGGGTTGCTAACCAATCACTTTTTAAAATAGCAATTTTTTGCCAGTTAATTAGTCCATTAATCAATATTGCCCCCATAGATTGAGGAACATGTTCAGGATTATTTTTATATAATAGTGATTGTATAATTGTTGTGAAGTCTTCTTTATCCGGAACTGTTATTATTGGTATTTTACCAGCAATGCTTTCCCTAATTCTAAGGGTTATATTTTTATAATCGTTTAATTTTAATAAAAAAGGCAGGTTTATATTTTCTATTTTACCCCTCAAAACTAAATCTTTATATTCTTCTTTTTTTTCTATCCCCGGTTCAATCGGAAAGTTCAATTGAGGATAACACTTTTTTAATTCATTAAATACTAATTTATCCGAAGTAATTTTTCTTTGAAAATCTTCCCAGTATTCAATACCTGTTTCATTTTCGAAAGATGGTATTGTTTTTTTTGATTTAAAATTATTTGATAAGTAGGTTTTGAGTTCCTCAGAAAGATCAATATCAATGAGATGTTCTTCTTTTTTTAAAGGAGATGATTGATTTACCATTTTTAGGCAATTTGACGTTTAGCAAGTTCTGTAAACAAACCTTCCATTTGAATTAGCTCATCATAAGTTCCTGATTCTTTGATTTCTCCTTTTTCTAAAACAAAAATACGATCCGCATTTTTTATCGTACTCAACCTATGTGCAATAACTATGCGGGTAGCCTGAAGTTTATCTAAACTTTCTGCAACTATATTTTGAGTCTTATTGTCAAGAGCGCTTGTTGCCTCATCCATAAATAATAATCTGGGTTTATGAACAATTGCTCTGGCAATCATTAATCTTTGTCTTTGACCTCCTGAGAATGTACCTGCTCCTTCACTAATAAATGTATGCATTTCCATTGGCATATTCTTTATATCATCTTCCATACCTGCCATGCGTGCTGCAGCCCAAGCATCTTCTAGTGTTAATTCTGAATTGCCAACAATATTTTGATAAATACTACCAGACATAAGTGCTCCATTTTGCAACACTACACCTATTTGTCGCCTTGTAAGTTCTTTATTCATTGCGTCAAATGTATTGCCATCATAAAATATAGAACCTAACTCAGGGTGTTCGAAACCTAAAAGAAGTCTCATAATTGTTGATTTGCCAGAGCCTGACGCGCCTACAAAAGCAACCATTTCGCCAGGTTTTATTTTAAATGTAACATTTTTTAAAATTAGTGGCTGATCTTCATAATATCTAAAAGAGATAGAATTCAGTTCGATTTCACCCATTAATTCACCCGGATCAATACTATCTTCTATTGATTCTGGTTTTTCTTCTAAAATTGGTTTTACTCTTTCATACAGAGGAATAACGCTAAGTGAAGAAATAAATGCCATACTTAATCTTAAACTATCATTTAAAAATTTATTAAAAGAAATAATAAAAGCCATAAAGGATCCTACAGATAACATTCCGGAATCTTTAGAATTTAAAACCGTATAATATATAAATGAAAAAAATAATATACTTGTAAAAAGAGGATAAGAGCTATTAAAAACTTCTACATAGTTTTGATAACTCCCTGAACTAAATCCTAATTTTTTTAATTTTGAAAACTTATCACCCCATAAAGAAAAAATTCTTTTTTCGCCTCCGGTTATTCTTATTTTACTAATTCCGGATAGAAATTCGAAAAGGAAACCCTGAATTTCTCCCTCGTATTTAGACACCTCCCGATCGTACTTCAGCTTTAGCCAGCCCATTACAACCATAAAAACAATAGCAACTAAAGCAAGTCCAACTCCCACCCATGCTAAACTCGAATCATAATAAAAGAGAAGTAATAAATTAACAAATGAGAATGCCCCACTAAGTACTACTGTCATAAGTGTATTAGAAAGAATTTGTCTAATTGAGTTAATACTTAAAACTCTATTTGTGAGATCACCAGCGGTATATTTTTTATAAAAAGTTACGGGTAAACGAAGTATGTAATCCATCACTCCTGCTTGCAGGTTAACACTTGATTTTGACTCTACTCTCATTTGTAAAACTCCTTGAGTAAGTTGCAGTCCTGCAGACACCAAGGCTATAATGATCATAATCGTAAAGATTTCTAAATGTATAGATTTATCTGCAGTTGGTATTACATCATCATATATCATCCCGGATAATACAGGGATTAATAAACCAATCAGACTTCCGAGTAAAGAAGCAACTAACAATAGTTTGGCGTCTTTTTTTACACCATTCACAGCGAAACTTAATACTTTTTTTATGGAATCCATTTTGATATCAAATCCAGAAAAAAACATATAACCTATCGGATCTAAAGATTCAGCTATTTCATTATTAACAACAGTTTCAGTTCCTTTTGAGAGATTTTTGATGATATAAGTTGTAGAATTTTGCTGTATAAGAGCAACAGGTTCATTAGATTCTTTTATGAATGCTAATAAATGTCCATTTTCATCTTTCCACCACACATCTCTCAAAATAATTTTTCGTATTCTTACTTTAGAACTTTGAGCAATAGCGTATAAAAGATTGTTTGTGTTAGGTATATCTGATTCAAAATGTTTTGGTACTTCAAATTTAAAGCCAGCATGTTCTCCAATTAATTGACAGGTTAAATAAAGTATGTTTTGCTTTTTATTATTCGTATGATGTAATTTTTTTTTACTACCTGTAACTATAGATTTTATTTTTTCTAAAGTATTTTTTAATTCTTCTTCCTGATGAATTAATTTATCATTGAGGTTGTTGTTTTCGAACAAACTATTAATCTCAATATTTTTACAAAGCTGATTGTAAAAATGAGCTTGTAATTTTTCTAAGGAAATTAAAAAATTAATTTCATCTTCTAAAACTTCTCTGGTACTCATCAATTTCAATTCAGAAAATTCCGATAATGATTTAACCCATAACTTATTACAAACAGGAATTGGGAATTTAAGTGGATCGTCAAAATTAATAGTTTCCTGTTCTGAGAAAACGGAAAGTTGTCCCTGAATTAAACTTAACCAATTTATACCTTGAGAAGGGTATGCCACAATATTTTGATTTAAAATAAAATCATTATAACTATCAAACGTATTGTAAGCTTTTGGGGCATTACCTGAATTAATTTTAAATGAAGTTTTTAATATCCATTTATCAATCATACCTTTTAGAAAGAAATGATCTATAGTAGTGAGTTCGTGTTTGTTTATGGATAATAAATTAGCTTCGTTTGAAAAAACAATTAAACGAGTATCACCCTTAGAATCGGCAGATCGTAAACTAAATAATAAGTCTCCCTTTTTTGCAGAGTAAAGATATTTTAATGCGCATAAATATTCTCCTTTTTCATCAACTCTAACATAAAACACATTTACTTCACCAGAAACCACCATCCAAAATTTGTCTGTGCTATTAAGTATCAATGGTTCTTCGACTCCTATACGTATTTTATCTTTCGTTGACATATCTTAATTTTTATTTTGTTTCAATCAATTTTGCATAAACACCATTTAGCTTTAATAATTCTTTATGAGAGCCTCGTTCTACGATTTTACCAAACTCCATTACAATTATCTCATCACAGTCCATTATAGTGCTTAATCTATGGGCAACAATTAAACAAGTACATCCTCTTTTCTTAATATTATCCATCACAATTTTTTCTGTGGTAGAATCTAATGCGCTGGTAGCTTCATCCATAATTAAAATTGTAGGGTCGCAAACTAAAGCTCTGGCAATTTCGATTCGCTGGCGTTGTCCTCCGCTAAAATTCGAACCACCTTCTAATACCGCGCTATCATATCCGTCATTTCTGGCAGCAATAACATCATGAATGTCAGCATCTCTTGCTGAATTTATAATGTTTCTTTCAGGAATCATAGTGTCCCAAAAAGAAATATTTTCTTTAATGGTACCATTAAACACCAGGACATCCTGGTCGATTACCGCTAATGATTCTGTAATAATTTGTCTGGGTATATCTGCTCTTTTTTTATTATCAAGCAAGATATCTCCTTCCCAAGGATCGTAAAGTCCTGAAGCTATTCTTGCTACGGTTGACTTTCCGCTCCCGGAACCTCCAACTAATGCCACTCTGCTTCCGGGTTTTAATTTTAAATTAAAGTTTTCTATTAATGCAGGCATAGTGCGAGTATATCCAAAAGTCACATTCTTCATTTCGAAGTATCCAATCAATTTGTTATTCATAAATTGATTATTTGTCTTTTGGATATTTTTATCTACAGTGTCTGTAAATTGTTTGTCAACTTCATAGTTCATTACATCATCAATGCGTGCCATATCACTTTCTGTTTCATGTAACATAGTTCCTACTGAAACAAGCTGGTTTACTGGTGTAATAAAATTGTTCATTAAATAAGTAAAAGCAACTAAAGCTCCTAAAGTCATTTCTCCATCCATTATTCTTAATGCACCTATTCCTAATATTAAAGTATTTGTTAAAGACGAAATTAAATTTGGAAGTATATTAAGCTTTATTGTTAACCATCCAAATTCTTGGTTAGCATTCATTACTTTAGCCAAATATCCTATCCAATTAGTAAAAAAGTCATTTTCTCTACCAGAGGATTTTAATGTTTCGATCATACTAATTCCCGATGTAGTAGTACCTAATAACTTTCCGGTTTCATTGCTTAATCTTCGACTTCCGTCTTTTCTGGCTGTTGAAACATACCTTAAGGCCACAACATTTAGTGTTGCCATAAAAACACCAATTAAAGTCAGGGTAACATCATAGGAGAACATTAAAATGGCATAAAAAATCACAACAATAACATTTAATGCAGCGTTTGCCAGATCCCCGCTTAACAGTTTTGCTACTTTATCATTTAATGAGACCCGATTACCTATTTCGCCACTATATCTTTGGGTAAAAAAAGCAATTGGTAAATGAAAAACATGCCAAAGAAATTTACTGGAAGTTACCAAGGCAAGTTTTGTTTCTAATTTAAGTAAAAAGTATTGCTGGAGATAAACTAAAAAAGCATTAACAATGAGAACTAAACCCATAATTAGCAAAAGGGGCATTACAAAACCTGAGAAATTATTAATTAAATATTTATCTATAAATATTTTAAGGAATGAAGGAATAACTAATCCGGGAATTACTAAAAACAAGCTTGCTGTAACAATGTAGATAATACTTAATTTAGAATTGGTAATTCTTGAAATTAAAGAGGATATTAACCCTTTTTTCTCATTTCCTTTTTCAAATTCTTTTGAAGGACTAAAAGTTAAAACCACACCTGTATAAGAATCGTCAAATTCTTTATGACTCACATAATATCTTCCTTGTGCCGGGTCACTAAGGTAAACTCTCTTTTTGGTAAAACCCTCCAGTACTAAAAAATGATTAAAATTCCAGAAGATAATCGATGGCGTTTCTATTTGCATCAATTTTTCGATAGATTTAGCATATCCTTTTGCTTCTAATCCATACTCTTTAGCTGCTTTTAAGATATTAGTAGCTTTCAATCCATCTCGTGATACCCCACAAGCTATTCTCAATTTTTCTAATGGAACAAACTTGCCAAAATGTCCTAAAATAATACTTAAAGCTGCAGCACCACATTCAACGCTTTCCATCTGTAGAACAGTAGGCACTTTAACAGGTTTAGCTTGTTTTTTTATAAGTAAGTTTGTGTCGTTTTTCATTTTGATAGATCAATATAGGTCGAAAAATTTCTTAAATGCAGGAACAACCAGCGTTACAGGAGGTTCTCGTTTGATCGTAATTTTACCTAAACACGATGTGCCTTCTTTCAGAAAAATATCGGGTCCTTTAGCAGATGTCCATTTATAACCACTATACGATACAGGATCTCTTTCGAAATCGACGTAAACTTCAAACAAAGGACCGCCTACTAAAAGTTGTTTTGTAAGTTGATCATTTTTGACTGAAGTTAACATTCCTTGTTGGGTTATCGGAAAATCAGATACGTAAGTTACTTTCCCTTTTATAAAACCATATTCTTCAGGCTGTACGGTCGAAGGTACAATTAGAGCTTCCATTCCTTTTTTTATTTTTTTCCCATCTTTAGAGGGGATGTAAAGAATACCTCTTAGTTGTGATTGTTTTGTGTTAATTGTATTTTTAAGTTTAAATAATGGAGATCCGGCTGATACTACAATTCCCGCATCAGTCAAAACTTCAACTACCTCTCCGTCATAAGGGCTTTTTACATTTCTTTGATTGTCATATTTTTCCGTTAAAGACTGAAGATTTCTCTCAGCTTCTGCAATTCTTTGTCTTTGTAATGTAACTTTTTGCTGAATATCAAATCCCAGATCATTTTGTTGACTGGATTTTTCTACGATTTGTCCTTTTAATTTTTCGATTGCGTTTTTAGAAGCCTCAATCTCTTGTTTTGTATTTGCAACTTGCGATTTCGTTATTAAACTTTTATCAAGAAGTACATTTTCTGATTCCAATTGATTATTTAGAAATGCGATCTTCTTTTTTTCTGATTCAATTTCGCCTGTAATACTTACCCGGGATTGATTAATTATTTTACCTTGTAATTGAGCACCTTGATTTCCGTAAGACGTTAGGTTTCCCATTTCAAATTTTCTGTCTGACAATACCACTTTTGCATCTTCAATTTGTTGCAATAATTCGGGTTGTCGTATTGTAGCGATAATATCTCCTTTTTTGACTTTATTACCTATAGCTACTTTTAGCTCTACTAATTGACCTTGTGCGGTAGCAACTACTTCATGAACGTCTCCTCCTAATACAACCCCAACTACATCTAATTTTGTTTTTACGGTACCCATAAATGACCAGATTAACGCTGTAAAAATCGCTACTGCAATTGTAATTAGAGCTATCCAGGCTTTTGTGCCAGTGACCTTAATTAACTGATCTAATTTTTCCGGAGTAGAAAGCTTCTCTAATGCCGATTTTCTAAAAAAAGGTGCTGACATAATTTTATATATTTTTAATTTTCCGTTTTAGGAATAGTATAAAAGGCATTTTGAGTAACTTTAAACCCAAGATCTTCTTTAGAAATAAGAGTCCCGGTTTCATGTCTAAGGGCTATGATTGCATTTGAAAATTGTTGCTGTGCGTTTAAATTCTGTAATTCTGAAGAAGTAAGTTTTTCTTGAAATATCATTAAATTTAAAAGAGTAGTTAACCCCGCCTGAAACTTTATCTGTTCGTTATCATACGCATTTTGACAAAAACCAAAAGCTTCTTTTGATTTTTCAAGAATTAAAACACTATTAATCAAATTATTAACAGCTATATCAATATTCAATTCAATATTTCTATTCGTATTTTCATTTATCGTGGATTGATTTTGCAAAGCGATTTTACTTAGAGAATAATTCCCTTTTGCCAAATTGTTATTCAGCGCAAAAGAAAAGGTTAGTTTAGCTCCACCTCCCACGTCCTGACCTTGATTATTAGTAATAGAAGCCCAGGATTTATCCACCCCATTTCCAACACTTGCACTTCCATAAAAAGCAAATGCTGATAAATTTAACTGAGGCTTTAGATTGTTTGTTGCTACCAGGTATTGAAGCTCTATTGCTTTATATTCTTCTCCATTTGCCTTTATATCACCTCTATTATCCTTAGCAATTTTAATAAGTGCATTTTTATTAATGGTACCATCATATCCAGATTCTAAAATCGTTGGAAAGTCATTAACAGGGATATCCAATCTTTGACTATCTTCATCGATTAGACCAATAACACGTCCTAAATTTAATCTTGCATTATATAGATCTTGTTTTGCAGTAGCGGTTTGCCTTTCCTGATTGCTTAAATCGGCATTGACCTGAGCTAAATCACTTTCTGGCTTTTTATCCGCTTTTACAAGCTCAATAGTCATATTTAATACCTCTCTTACCCTATTTTCATTTTGAATATAAATAGCCAGACTCTTATACGAAGTATAATAATTCCAATAAGCAATACCAATTTGTTCAATTTCATATGAATTTGTAAATTCATAATCATATTTACTTTTATTAATATAAAAAACAGATGCTTTTTCTAAGGCTGTAGTTATCTTAGCTCCTCTTCCTCTTAAAAGAGGTTGCGTTAATTGAAGATTAATAGTGCTAAGATGATTACCATAAAAAGGGCCAACAAACTCATTAAAATTGTTATAAGGATAATTACTATTATTATAATTATACTTTAAACTTAGATCTACTATTTGTCCGGAACGTAATGTTTTTCCTAAGCTTGTTGAAACACCAAATGAATTACTTTTTAGCGTCTTATCGACGAATTTATTTCTGGAATCAGCATCAAAAAGATTGTATTTATCATTTTTATATGTAATTTCAGAATTTAAGTTAAAATCAAAAATACTTTTTTGAACCTGGAAATTAGCTTCGGCATTAGTGATAGAGTAATTAGCAATTTTAAGAGTTGGACTTTTATTAAATGCAATACTTGAAACCTCTATCAAATCACACTTAATTTTAGACTGACTATATAAAATAGTACTACTAATCAATAAAATGCAAAACAAAAAGTAATTCCTCATATCCGGGTTTTAATAATTAACACTTAACTTAACTTCGGAAAATTTATTTAATATTTGACCAAAACGCGCACCAGCCTGAGAAACCACATCTAATACTTTTGTATCAATTAAATCCTCTTCTTCAGGAATCCCGTATCCTAACCTATCCGTTGTTTTTCTTAATCTGTTAGAAAGAAATAATGCTAGTGAGTAATAAAAATTAGCTTTAAAATCCGGATTTGAAGAAAGTCTCAATTCTATTACATTTCGGGATATTTTATAAACTACAGCTGTTTTTTTTGAAATAACAGAAACTGAAGGAGGTCTGGATTCTAAGAAAGACATTTCGCCTATAACTTCTCCTGCTCCCAAAAGAGCCACTTCTTCGCCGTCAATTTCATTTGAACAAACAGACAATTGACCTGATAGTAAAATGTACAAACTATCTACATAATTTCCTTTCTGGATTAGTGTCTGTCCCGTTTTTAATTCTATTTTTTGTCCATTCTGGATCATCCATTCCAGGTCTCTGTCATCTAATTGGCCTAAGAAAAAAAGCACTCGTTTCATAATATATATTTTTAAGGTTATGGTATTTAAATCTGTTTTTATTTAAAAAGATTCATTAAAGAATCTTATGGGCTTTTGTAATCAGTACTAATTCAAAATCTTTTTAAAGTAGTTTTAAAGGAATTCTATATGAGATTCTGCATTCGATAAATACTATTTTATCACACACTTTTAAGCTAATGAGTTTATTAATGCTTTGGGTGATATATCGTATTGATCACTGAACAATTTTGAAAAATAATGAGAATCATTATATCCTACAGAATAAGAAACTTGAGAAATAGAATCCTGAATATAATTATCAATTAGTTGCTTTGCTTTATGCAACCTCAATATCCGTATGTATTTATTGGGGGTTAAGTAAACTAAATTTGCAATTTTTCTATGAAGTTGTCTTTCGCTTACAGCCATTTTATATGATAAATCGCAGATATCGAGATCATTCTTAGAAATGGAATTATAAATTTCTTTTTCTAAGTTTATTAACCAATTCTGATCCTTTTTTGTGACTTTTTCCGGAGTTAATTTATTGGAGCATAAATCCTGAACATTCTTATTTGATTCATAAATATCAAAAATATCAGGTCGGCTTTGTATTGTTAAGCTTACTGATTTAGATTTAATCTCATTCAATATTTCCTCTATAAGATCATTAATTTCGTTACTACTAGAAAAAATAATTTCATTTTTAATCTCGTTTCCTGTTATACTGGGACTACTAGCGGTAATAATAGAATCTAATGGACTCTTTATATGTAAGAACAAATGATTTAAAATATCTGGTGAAGACCAATCTATTGCAGTTCTTTTTACTGTTGTATTCATGATTTGCGATGGTAATTAATTCTATTGATTACTAATTTTCAACAATCGAGTACTTATACGTCCATAGGAAATTCAAAACGTTTTGACTTTTTCTTTGCAAACAAAACAGACTTTGTGTTTGCAATTATCTCAAATACAGCTTTATAAAACAATTAATATACTTTTTATTGCTTTATAGTCACTCTGTTTTATTGGCTTTTATAAACTCCAAAATTTACTTATAAAATAATTCTGAAGTAATTTGATATGTCAAAACTAGTGTAAGAGTTTTGTAAGTTTTTACACTTAAAGTGTAAAAAAAGTTAAAAATCAGGAAGATTAGAGAAGAATATACCTAAAATAGAAATATAGTCACATCACAAAAATAGTATAACAGGAACTCTCATGATGAACAACATCTAAAAGAGAAATACTAAATTTTGATTTTTTTTATTATGTATGAAAATGATTTTGAAGAAACAAAGGAGGATCGCAAAAGGATTTGCATAAATGAGTTTTCAGGTAGTTACTAAATAAAGTGTTTGTAACGTACTTTTTCTCCTTCGTCGAATGACTTAATAATAAGAGAATTCACTAAACTCTCTATATCATTTGCAATAATCTACACTCCCGCAAAATGTCTTCGTCGTTGCCTTTATCAATGCCTAAAATATCCTTTATTTTACTTTTGCGTTTTTTAACGGTGTCTTCTGAAACTTTTATAGTGTTTGCAATGGTTTTTATTTGACATCCTTTAGAAATAAGTGTTATGATTTGGCGGTCAATACTATCAAAATGACCTTCGGCTAACAAGCGTTCCGTTTTTGCCTTTTTAGCAGTTATACTAAAATAGCTTTCGTCATTCATCACTTTTTCATAAGCCAATAACAATTCTTCATCATCAAAATCAGTTTTTACCAAAATTCCGTTAGCATGCGTTTTTTGATAAATGTTGTACAAAATAACGCTTTCAAAATGCGAAGTAATAATTAATATTTTTGCGCCAGGAATGTATTTGTGAACTAAAAGTGCTAAGTCACCACCATTAAAAATTTCCTTTTCAGGAAAAGGTGGTAAACTATAATCCAGCATTACCAAATCAAAAAGAATTGGGTTTGTTTCATCTGAAATACAATCGTAAGCAGCTTTACAATTGTTTGCCGTATAAAACTCTAACTCATGTCCTAACTTGTTGTGAGAGAGAATAGTTTGGTATCCAGTAATCATTGAAGAATGATCTTCAACTATTAGTATTTTTTTTGTCATTGGGATTTAAAACTCAAAATTATTGAATTCTATCGGAATTGACAAATTTATTTTTGTACCAGTATTTTGCTTCGATTCCAGAGAAAATTGTCCCTTAAGTTCCATTGCACGATGAGTCATGTTTTTCAATCCAATTCCTTTTTTGGCCAGTGTTACATCAAAACCTTTACCATTGTCGGCAATTTGAATACTTATACCTGTTCCGCTTTTAGCAATTGTTATTGTTATTATATTAGCCTCGGCATATTTATTGATATTTTGTAGTGCTTCCTGAAAAATTCTGTAAAGATTCATTTTTACATTTATATCAACCAACAACCAGTCTATTCGTGGATCAATTGCTATACTTATTTTAGTCAACGGGTTATTGTTTAACTCAGTAAATAATGCTTTTATCGTTGTTTCAAAATCATCAGATCCTGAAAAAACATTCGTATTTAGTTCGTGTGTCAGGTTGCGGATTTCTTCTTCAATATTTTTCATCTCAGCAATATGTACCAAATGTTTTTTTATTGATTCTGGCGATTGACTATATTTTATTTCGTACAAATTCATTCGTATTGCTGACAATTTTCCAATTATCCCGTCGTGCAGTTCTCTGGAGATACGCTGTTTTTCGATAACTTTGCCTTCTTCCATTTTTTGTTGATTAGCAAGCATCAAATTATAAATTTGCGAATCGTTTAGCGCTTGTTCTTGTTTGCGAAACAATTTTTCAAGCTTGATATTTTTGTTTTTGTGATACAAAATAATTAACAATAGTAATAATACCAGGGCACTCATGATAGCATACAAAATGAATTGTTTTGAAATTTCATTTTTTTTATTCTCTACCATTTTTTTTTCCTTGATTATTTGGTCGGTTTCAAATTCTATCCGGGCATATTTATTACGAGAAGTACGTTCAACATCTTGAAGACTATCATTAAGATGTATGTATTTATTTGTATAATAAAATTCGTTTTGAGGATTTATAAGGATTAATAAATTAAGGATTGTGAGTTCATCTTCAAAAAAATTATTTTTATGTGCTTGCAATTGCGCGTCATTTAAGAAGACTTTCGCTTTTAAAGTATCTTTTTGGCTTAAATAATATTCTCCTAAATAGATTTTTGAGGTTATCTGAACAGGAACATTATTTATTTTGTTGCCAATTTTTAGCGTTTCTTCAAATTGTTTAAATGACGATTTGTTACCCAGTTTAAATTTAGAATAAGCAAGTTTATTGGTAAGGTAACAATAAAGTGGAGGGTCGATTTTTTTGAAATTTGCTATAGCTAATCCTTGTTTTGCAAATGCAATAGCTTTTTCATATTTTTGGCTTTTTACATATATATTAGCAATATGATTGTAAGGCTGGCATTTGTAAGATAAATAATTTGGATTTGATTTTAATTTTTCCGAAATTTTAATAGCTTTGTTATAATAATCTACCGCTTTATCATAATTATTCAGACCTACTAATGTACTTCCTAAAGTGAGATAACAATTGTAAATCAGTAAATTATTATCTTTTTCAATGCCTAATTTTAATGCTTCAACGGCTAATTTTTCAGCCCCTACATAATCATTTTTAAAAGATAATATTTCTGCTTTCCATATCTTTACATTACCCAATAAATTCCCATTTTTTTTTTTCAAAAGGACTTTTTCTGATTTTGTAAAGTAATAATAAGCAGAATCATATTTTGTTTCTTTATTATAAACAGTTGCAATACTGTAGCTTGAATTTTGAATACCTACGTTATCTTTTAATAAAGTTGATTTTCGATACAGCTTTTGCAGTAAGTGAATACATTTCTCACTCTCTCCAAGCTGTAGAAATGAATCTGCCAATTCAAAATAATAGTCAGCGGACATCACTAAAGTGTCATTTTTTTGAATAATTTCAGAAGCTAATAACGCCTTTTCTAATCTTTCTTCTTTAGTTTTGTTTTTGTCCGTAGAAGTTGAAATCAACGAATCTAACTTATTAGGGTTTAAAGCGTAAGAATTTTCATTTTTACGCTCGCATCCAATAAAAAAAATACTAAAAATCAATATTGTTGTAAATAGTTTCAATCTTTTTTAATTAAAGTAAATGTAAAAGTACATTTTTTTTAACTTTTTAATATGTTTAAAAAACAATACTAAAAAACTAAAAAGTTATTTTTTTGGTGGGATTATACTACCAGGATTATTTGGGTCAACATCAGCGTGAATTTCGGTTTTAGCCTTTGGTGTTTCAGTTTCAATTTCGTCTGCAGTACAAGAATTTAAAGTGGCTAGCAGTGATATAATAGCGATAATATAATAAAAATGTTTCATGGTGTTTTTGGTTTTGTTAGAAAATATTTGTTTGAGCAACAGCTTGGTAATAATCGTTGCGTAATTAAAAAATGCTTTTCAGGAATTCCTTGTACTTGTAATATTACATGACAAATCTAGGTCGATTTTAAAATTTGACTTTAGACTAAAAGTGTAAAAAATGTTAAAATTCTTACTTTTTAGAGTATTCTTCTTTGAAAAAAAGTTGAACTATCTTTGCAACAAATAGTATTCTCTTAAGGAAGAAATGTAGGTTTTGACTTCATAGATAAATCTCCAATAAAAATGAGATCATTTCACCAGTATCATTGGTAATAAGAAAATATTACTTTTTATATTTAAGCAGTAGTAGAATATTACAAGTATTTTTTACACCATTTTTATTATGAAGTACGTGCCAAATAAATAATATAAAAAGGCAATCCCGAGAAGCTTCAGGACATGGTTTCAAGTTTTTTGTTTATAAAAATGCTAAACAATATAAAAACTCTTCTGATTTTTTCGGGAATGTTTTTAGAACTTAAAAGAGAGTTCTTGCAAAAACTGTAAATACTCATACAAAAAAGTAAAATAAGCGTAATAGGCTTTTTATGTTACTGTATTTACTAATATCCTTTATTTAAAACTTTCTATAATTAGATTTTTGTGAAATTCTAAATCTTCTAACGAAAGCTTGTTTAGTTTTCTTTCGATATTTTCTACTGCGCTAAGTTCAAAGTAATCTTCAATAACTCCGAACTCTGTATGTAAATCTCTGGAAGATGAATTTACCTCAAAATAAGGAACGTCTCCTCTTAGCATTTGTGCTGTTTCGTGTTTAAGGATAAAACGTAAATTAGAGTCTATAGGTACGTTTTTGAAAGCAGTTGAAAGATAGTTTTCTATTTTTTGTCTGTACAGTTCTTTGTTTTTTAGATTTTCCGGCAAGCGCATCAATCTTAAAATACGTTCATAGGAGTTGGTAGGTCGCCAGATATGTCTTATAGGCAGATTATGAAATTTTTGTATAGGAGAATCTTTAGATAATAAAAAAGTCTTTTGCTGAAATAAAAGGGTATAACATGCCTCAAATCCTATAATAAATTCTTGTAAATATTTCTCGATAAAAACTTTCTCCCCGTTTAAAGTAGGAATATTTTTTTTAATATAATCCTCTCTTATTTCTTTGTTTACCATCTTCCAATCTTTAGTGTATTGATCAATTCCTATTTTTTTATAATAAAAATCATAGGTTTTTTTTGAATATCCCAAACCACACATTACACAAGAAGAAGAATTTTCATCATTGCTGGGTAACAAACCTGACATAAGGAGCGAATCTCGTAATTTATTTGAATCATGATATTGATCTAAATCAGATTTACCAAAATATTTTTGTACTTTATCATTAATCTTTGGTTGTATTATAGTCTCATGATCAATAAATACAGCTGAATCACCGTTAGTAATAAGATTTTCTGCATGAAAATCAGAGGCGTTTAATAAGTATAAAACACAGGATAAATATCCAACTCTTTGGTAATATTTTTTAATTTCTTCCTCTGTATTGCAAGATTGCTCTATTACAAATTCTTGCCAGTGGTATTGGTTTTTATTTAGTATGTGATACTTATAATTACCCAAAGAAAAAGAATCATTAAACCAATCTAATAGTTGAAAGAAAGGAAGTGAAATGGCTCCATTTGTTGGTTTATACACTAAATTACTATTTTCAAGATTAACTATAGCTGTAGATGAACCATTATGAAGATCACCCTCCCCTATTTTAATATCTTGAATTTCTTCTTCTTTTTGTTTGATCAAACCATTATTAAACAAATCAACGGAATCATTTTTATAGGTACTTATTATTTTTTCATACAATTTCTGAATATTGTTTTTTTGCAATGGTAAAACATCGCCTAAAACAGGAAATGGTTGACAAAGATTTTTCCAGTCATTATTTTTTAAATCCTCAAAAAAATCTTCAAAAATCAAATTTTTATTATTTGCTATAGTAACAGATAATAACTCTGTTATACTTTTTTCATATAAGCTGCAAATAACAGAATTAGTTTTTTCCTGAACCTGGAAAGGCATGTCTTTTATATTCACATTTTTCATCTTATTTTTAATCAAAATATTTAATTGTAATAGTTTCTTATTAAAACACCCTAAAAGTTAAGGTTAATACAAAAGAGGCTGTTTTGAGTTTTCAAACAGCCTCTTTTTATCACTTGAAATAAGTTTTTTTTATCCTAACTCTTTATTAGCAAGAGAAACTTACACAACTCATAGCTGCAAGTTCTTCGTTTGCTTGTCCACCAGCTACTAGATCTAAATCTTTCTGAGTTAATTCAATTGCATCTGAATCTCCATCAAATAAGGCATATTGTAACGCAGATATATT